>Ga0181537_10001867_pt1 | contig 18957 bp, 12 predicted proteins | sample PEATcosm2014_Bin_39_FD_119765 | JGI IMG/M metagenome (GOLD analysis project Ga0181537, IMG submission 119765) | Peatland microbial communities from MTU Mesocosm Facility, Houghton, MI, USA - PEATcosm2014_Bin23_10_metaG | ecosystem: Environmental > Terrestrial > Soil > Wetlands > Peat | place... | reverse complement strand
CCTCGAAGGGCATGACCATGGCATCCATGAAACCGGGGATTTCCTTGAAGGACACGGTGAAGGTTTGTGGCCCGTTGATCTCGAGCACAATTGCGGACGCGGCATAGCGCTGTTCGACGCCAGCCCAAGCGGAAAGGGACATCAGCACAATCGGAGCCACGCATTGAGTTAGCATTGCGAAGTTTTTCATATTCATCGCTTCACACCATCGCGCTGGGACCTTGCAGGGGATAAGTTGCCGGCTGTTGCCACCGACACAGGAATGGGTTGCGCACTGAGTCGATATGTTTGACGATTCAACTTCGTATAGTCGCGGGCAAATTCCTTGATCTCGATGTACTGATTCATGGCCAAGTTCTTGAACTCTTGTCGCGTGTTGCTCGTGGGCCACCAAATTTCCAACTTGGTGACCGTGGCGGCCCGACCTAATCCGACGTGCTGTTCGAGTGGAGACGCTCCCCACGAGCCTCGGCTGTCAACGGTGCGATAGAACGAATGGGCTGTCCCGTCCCGTCCTTGCGTGGTGACTGTGACACGTGCGCCGATCGCAGCCCGGTTTGTCTTCACGCCAACCAGTTTGACTGCAATCCAGCCGTTGTCATGACCCGGATTTCGGAATACGCGGAGTGCGTGAGCGTCGGATGGGACTGCGCCTCCCATTTGCGCCACGATGTCTTCGTTACCGTTGTTTTCCAGATCGGCGAATGCGATTCCGTGGGTCTTATGGAGATCGCCCGTGCCGGAGGACGTCGTAATGTCGCCAAAACTCTTTCCTTCTTTATTGCGCATCAAGACATTGGGGGTTAAGGTTCCGAAAGAAGGATTGCCGGTGCCGAGATAGAAATCCAGGAAGCCATCGTTGTCGACGTCTCCGTAATTCGCTCCCATGGGCATGAACACCTTGTCCAGCCCAACCTCCGTCGTGACATCCTTAAAAGTTCCGTTGCGCATGTTCTTGTAGAGCTTCAACGGACCCACGTTGTGCCCTAATCCGAGATAGGTGCGCATGGTTTCTTCAACCGAAGCGTAGTCGCTGGCCACGAACAAGTCAGGCCAGCCGTCATTGTCATAGTCGAAGAACCAGGTTCCGAAGCTTTGCCACGATTGCTGCACACCAGCTTGAGCCGCTACTTCGGTGAAGGTCCAATCCTGATTGTTGTGGTAGAGAAAGTTTTCGCCGCGAATATTGGAAACGAAGAAGTCGGGATAGCCGTCGTTGTCGTAGTCACCCGTGACCACGCCTTTACTGAACTGAGTGCGATCGACACCCGCGCCCAGCGAAATGTTTTCGAACGTACCGTCACCGCGGTTGTGGTAAAGCTGGCTGGGGCCCTGCTCGTCGGCAACAAAAAGATCAAGCCAGCCATCATTGTCGATGTCGGCCCAGGCCGCGGTCTGCGTGGCAAATAGATGTCCGGCCAAGCCGGATTCGCGAGTGACATCGGTAAAGGTGCCGTCGCAGTTGTTACGTAATAGGGAAAGCGGCATGGGAACTTGCCAGCCTCCGCGGAGCACGAGGATGTCCATACAGCCGTCGTTGTTGTAATCGGCCTGGATCACGTTCGCGCCCGCAGCAACCTTGGCCAGTCCAGTGGCTTCGCTGCGGTCGGAAAAGGTGCCATCTCCATTGTTGTGGAAGTAAAGAAGATGGCCGCAGACGTCATACCCCGATGTCACCAGATCGAAGAGGCCTCGGTTGGCGAAGTCTTCCACGATTACGCCGCCCGACAACTGGACCGTATCCAATCCGGCTTCGTGGGCGACGTCGACAAAACGGCCAATACTCTCGCCGGAATCTTCGACTGATGGCGCCGTGATCAAGTACTTTGCCGGTACGCCGTCGGGATACTTTCCCAGCGTCATGTAGGCGAGGTTGAGAATCCACTTGACCTCGAGGTCGTCGGGTTTCACCTCGAGATATTTCGTGAAATACTCAATCGCTTTGTCCACATCATGGGTCTGTTTGTATACGGGATACGCCCCCCCGGCCTGGGGAGGAAAAATGCACCGATCGCCGGGAGCGGTATAAACGCCGTTATCCATCTCCGCCTTATGCAGGTGAACGTCGCCGAGGACTTCTTCAATAAGCGGAAGGCGATCTGGCAAGTCAGTCTGAGCAATCCGATAACACGCCTCCCAGTGCCGGATCGCTTCATCCATGCGGCCCTGATACGAATCGACGAGCGCTGCGGCATAATGTCTTTCCAGCAAGTCCGTAGGGGTCGCGGAAGAAGATTGGGTATCGAGCAGGTTTCTTAGATACTCTTGCAGGTGCGAAATCGCGCCCTGGTGAAGACTGCAAAGAGTACTTGCGTCATGGTTCCATCCCTCGGGTTTGGGCATGGAACGGAACGCCGTTTCAATTTCCGTGAGGCCGGAGGTCTCTGGCGTCTGACGAACAACTGCGCGACCCGATACCGACACCGATCCGGCAGAGCTCATAGTTGCTTGATTAGCCGAATCGCTCTCTTTCACGGGGGGTGAGGCAGTGTTTTCCTCGCCGACCATCTGCAAGATGGCGTAGCCGGTTGGAATCTTAATGATGGGACTCAGTTGTCCCGGCGCGAGTTTCTGCACAGCATCCCGCAACTCGGCGCGCAAGTCCTCAGTTTTCATTACGCCAAGCTCACCTCCCGCATCCGCGGATGGGTCTGAGGAGTTTTGTTTGGCAAGGGTGGCAAAGTCTGCTCCGCGATTCAGTGCGCCAAGAACGTGTCCCGCTCTGTCTGCGGAGTCTACGACAATGATTCGTAGGTGAACCGTGTCCGTCGCAAACGCAAGAGACGGGCAAGCTGGGAACCCGACGCTTAGGGCAGCGGAAATAAACACACGAGTACTTACCTTCAAAAGCAATCCTCACTCAGCCAAAGGCTCATGCAGCGGCATTCCAAAGTGAGGACAGTTTATGTGTGCTTGCGGGGCGAGACCATATAGCAAAGACGTTAACTGGAACACGTTAATGCAAAACCCTTATTGCTCTTTGGGTATCATCGCTATTAGCTTCTACGAGTGCTGTTGCGGATTTTGCGAAAGTCCACTTCATGAACCCAATCGACCATTTCCGGATGATGAGTAACGATGTCGCGGCGTCGCTTTGTCCCGGCTTAGGAGCCGGATCGGAGTTGAGTTCCAGAGGAACCAATTCACTCAGTACGAAAACGGAAATGAGAGTGCGATCTGATATAGACCGGATTACGGTGTTGCTGGTCGACGATCATGTTCTAGTAAGGCGCGGTTTTCGACGCATTCTCGACGACGAAGCCCACATCGCTGTGGTGGGCGAAGCGGGCGACGGAGTAGACGCTGTGCGCATGGCGATTGCGCTCAAACCTAGAGTCGTTCTCATGGATTGCGCGATGCCGGTTATGGATGGATTGACCGCTACACGCGAGATCGTCAAGGCATGTCCTAGGACACTGGTCGTGATCTTGAGCATGCATTCGGAAGAGACATGGGTACGCCAGGCAGTCGAAGTGGGTGCTCGAGGATTCATTCTAAAGAGCGCGATGGATCTGGATTTAGGCTTGGCGATCGAGCGCGTGGCCGCAGGAGAACAGTTATTCGCCGCCGAAGTCTCACGCGAGGAACCAACCAGCGGCGCACGACGCGATCTCACAGCGCGAGAACTCCAAATTCTGAAGCTGATCGTAAATGGAAAATCGAATAAGGAAATTGCGGACCATCTCGACCTCAGCGTGAATACAATCGGGGTTCACCGCTCCAGAATTATGACGGTGCTGGGAGTTAGAAAGGCGTCCGACCTCGTGGTTTACGCAATTCGCAACCGGCTAGTGGATGTTCCGTGAAGCATTAACTTATTACCTTCCGATTCTAACTCGAAGAATACTCCTTTCCATTGCTGCGCACGAAGCAGCATAGTCTGGGAGACACGAATCGGCTGAAACCAACATCGGCATAGCAGTAGAGGCACTTAGGCGCAACAATCTGCCCTCACATGGGTCAGTTGATGATGGTGTGGTAAACAGAACCTGCGGATTAAAAGCAACGGTTGTGGGCGAGCCTAGCACTGATAAGCCGAAGTTCTCTGGATTTAGCTTCCCGTTCGGATACCGCTTTCAGGCTATCGAGGAAGTTTGGCTTCGGATTGCATCCTGACGCGGGGAATACCAAATTGTAGTTTCTTGTCAGCTTTCGCCTTCCGGGCTTTTAACTCTTCGAGAGCTTCGCAAGTATCGGAATCTCACGTTCCCGATACACCTTCGGTGTTCAACCTCTTCGGATTTATAAGTCAGAACTCCGCGCCACGAGTATATGATCTCCGTTCCAATTCCTTTCCCGAAAGAGAGTTTCATGTCCTGGGTCGGGCAACTCGCCGATCGGAGCGATGAAGCCTTAAAGGGGCGATTGTGATTGCGAATCATTCGAGTCACTCTCTTAAGACCTGCGGCGCATAAGGCTTCTTCACATTGTCAAGGGAGTCTGCAACACAATAAAGAGCAGTAACCCGCCTAACCATTCAGTGAGCGCCACGATCAGTTGAGCGTCGCGAGATGTAGGGGGCCGTCAACGCTATGTTGCACACTAACGGTGCCTTGCATTTTCCACGATCCGCTTCGTTATGAGTCACCATACAGGGCACGAACGCCAAGCTACTGAGCTGTCGCCATGCCGGGTTCATATCTCCATGGCGTTTCGATGCTGGCGTTGTCAGAAAAACGCGTATCGGTGTACTCCCTGAAATCGAGAGTCCTGTTCAACACGCCTGTTTCGATCATTAAATCGCGCACCCTATCGAAGTCCGCTTTCCGCGGAGCGAGTGGGCTATAAACGACCCGGTCCATGGGCTGGGTCAGCGCCCATCGCAGCAGTGCCGGTTTTTGGTCGTAGTAGAAGCGGCCCACGAAATCGGCGGCGTCCTCGCGGTGAGGCTTGCTGGTGTCCAGCCAGAGACCGGAGCGGGCAATACCATCCACCAGCACCTGAACTACCTCCGGACGAGTATCGATCAACTCCTGCCGCACCACGAGAACGCAGGACATGTAGTCTGGCCAGTACTCGCGCGCCTGGAACAGCACCCTACCGAAACCTGCCATTTCCGCTTGCGAGGGAAACGGCTCGCCCATCACAAAAGCATCGATAGCTTGTGCCGCGAGGGCGCTAGAAACATCCGGAGGCGCCATCTCGACCATCTTGATTTCGCTGGGCTTGATGCCCCACACTTTCATCGCGCGAAAAATCAAGAGGCGCTCATCGGAGAAGCGGCTCGGAATCGCGATGGTGCGGCCGCGCATATCTGCGAATGTTTTGACGGGACCGTCCTTGCGAACCACGACCGCGCTGCCATAGCGGTGTCCCAAATACACGACCTTGATGGGAACCCCCTGCTCCCTCAGGGCAAGCGCCATGGGAGCAACGATAAAGGCGGCCTGTACACGGTTAGAAATGAGCGCTTCCTTCATCTCGGGAAAGCCCTGGAACATTCGAGGCAGAAACATTTCGCCCGATAAAGAGAATTTAGAAATGTAGTCGGTCACCGGGCAGGTGAGCTGGCAGGTGACAGGCAGGTAAGCCACCGTAATTTTTCGTTTTTCCAAGGGACGATAATCATTCAGTACGGCGGCCCAATTCACATTCAGATAAGCGTGCAGGCCTGAAATTAGCACCAGCCATCCAAACACCCACAAGCCGATTTTGCTCTTAGGACTCATGATCGAATCCCCATCGAACGGATTTTATCCTTTCCAGTCGGCGGAAGCCAATGTCCAGGGCTAATCCAATGAGACCGATCAGCAGCATGGCCGCAACCACCAGGTCGTAGCGTTTGCCGGAATTCCGTGAATCGATGACGAGATAACCGAGGCCGGAATCGACGGCGATCATCTCTGCGGCGACGACGACAAGCCACGAGATTCCCAGGGCCATCCGCAAGCCGACAAGGATTTGCGGCAGTGCCGCAGGAAATACGACCCTTGCCAGGATTTGGGCGGTCGACAAGCCAAAGTTGCGACCCGCGCGACGGAATATTGAGGGCACCGTCGACACTCCGCCGGTACATGCAACCATGATGGGAAAGAAAGCCCCGAGAAAGACAAGAAATACGGCGGCATGATCTCCGACGCCGAACAAAACAATCGCAATCGGCACCCAGGCGATGGGACTGATGGGACGCAGGATCTGGAGCACCGGGTTCAGGACTTGGTTTGCGGATGGATACCAACCCAGCATGAGCCCCAGCGGGATTCCAAGCGCCGCAGCGGTACCGAATCCGAGGGCAACGCGGCGCAACGAGTCAGCGATATCGCTCCAAAGGACATGCTCGCGGAGTAGCTCCGCCAGACCCTTTTCCACGCTGAGCGGCGAGGGAAAGACTTGAGTTGCCGTCCAGAGGACGGAATAGTGCCACAGCGAAAGAAGCAGCGTAGCCGCGAGAAGTGGCCAGAAAAACTTCTCCCATCTGCCCGGCTGGTTGAATGCCTTCATGCCGTGTAGGCCAGACCAATCCTTTTCAAGAGGTCGTCACGATGTTCCAGGTAACGCGCGGAACTGATGTTTCGCGGGTGCGGGATGTCGATCGTGAGAACGTTCTGGATCTTGGCGGGGCGCGCGCTTAAGACCACGACCCGATCCGCAAGCTGCACCGCTTCGTCAACATCGTGAGTCACAAAGATGATGGTCCGACGTTCCCTCTGCCAGATGCGGAGCAGTTCTCCCCGCAGGATGAGTCGTGTGCTCGAATCCAGCGCCCCGAAAGGTTCATCCAGATAGAGAACATCGGGATTCACTGCCAATGCGCGCGCCACCTGCAACCGCTGCTGCATCCCGCCGGAAAGGTCGGAGGGAAAAGTATGCTCGAAGCCCTGTAGGCGAACCATCTGCACATAGTGGTCGATGCGTTCGCGACGTTCTGCACGCGATAGTTTCGCGAGACCGAAACCTATGTTCCCCTCGACCGTCAGCCACGGGAAGACCCCCCGCTCCTGAAACACGAGAATACGGCGAGGGTCAGGTCCGCGGATGATTTGGTTGTCGATGATGACCGATCCCTGCGTCGGGACGAGAAAACCACCCATGAGATTGAGCAACGTCGACTTGCCACATCCCGAGGGGCCGACCAGACAGATAAACTCTCCATCGGATACGTCGAGGTTGATATCTTCGAGGACAGAGACGCTCTTGCCGTCCCGTTCGAACGCCATGCCGACGCGTTCCATCCGCAGCTTCAAATCCCGAACCGGTAATGACATCCCCGTTTCTGTCGCCAAGCCTAGTCCTCCGAATAACTCCAGCGAAATGACTTCGCCCGCTCCAAGGACCGCATCCCCAGATCTAAGAGCAAGCCGATGGTGCCGATCATGATCATGCCGGCGATCACCAGGTCATAGCGATTGCCGGCGTTGCGCGCGTCGAGGATCAAGAAACCCAGGCCCGAGTTCACCGCGATCATCTCCGCCGCCACAACCACGAGCCACGCAATGCCCAGTGTGATCCGCGAGCCAATAATCAGTTGCGGCACGACCGCCGGATATATGACCCGGTACACAAAATCCGCCGTGCTCAAGCCGAAGTTACGCCCGACGTTGACGTAAACGGCTGGGATGTTATGCACCGCGCTCATTGCCGTCAGCATGAGAGGAAAGAAGCAGCCGACGAAGATAAGAAAAATGGCGGCGAGGTCGCCGACTCCAAACCAGAGAATCGCGATCGGAATCCAGGCAAGGGGTGAAATCGGGCGGAAGATCTGCACGAGCGGGCTAAGAGCCATTTCCGCCCGGCGGTGCCAGCCAATCGTCAATCCGAGAGGGATCGCAATCACCGCGGCCAGGAGGAAGCCCCACGTCACACGGAAGAGCGAGGCAACCACATATTTCAGCAGCAACCCGTGCTGCAACAGGTCGCCCATGCCGCGCACCACTCCAAACGGGCCAGGCAGAAGTTGCGCTGTATCCCGGTTGACGGCCACCTGCCAAATCACTAACAGAACCGCGATAAACGCGAATGGGCGGACGAGCAGTTTCAAAGCTCACCAGTGCCTTGCTTTTCGCGCCTTGGCACCCACCGCGCTCCTTGTTTTGGACGGGCTACTCGACATTGCGGGAAAATAACATCGTCGTAATACACGCCTCAATAGCATAAAACAATTAAGCTTAAACTAGTGCTTTTGCCTTTTAAACAAATTTATTCCGCTTCCCGCACTCCTACGGGACCGTCCGGAATAGCCCCGCTCGATGAGCCCTTACATCGCAGGGACCACTGACAGAAAGCCCATGCGCCGCAGCGAAAGAGGCCAATCGCGGAATTAAATAGAAATGTGGAAACCACACTTCGCGGCCTGAGGCGGTTGTAAACGCCATTCATCGTCCACGCCGGGCTCGTGTAGATCACGCCCGCCAGCAGTACCCCAACCCGATTTCTTACGCTCGGTTCGTAAACGATTCTTTCGATTCCGCCGTTAAAAAACTTCGCGAGTTGGAGGATGCGGCTGCTATACAAAGCCCGGGACAGAGCGGGGACTTCGCCGCGCTTCCGAAATCTGAGGATCAGCGATGCCGCTTCCGAGGCATTCCTTAACGCGGCCGTAACTCCATTTCCCGTGATGGGATCAACCATCGCCGCAGCTTCGCCTGCGATGAACCAGTTCGGCCCGGCCACTCCTTTATATGCTCGGCATCGAAACGACGTTACATGCAGCGGGCCGATCTGGCCGTCAGTCAACATCGACTCAAAGTGCGGATGCTTCTTCAATTGCTCCCGAAAAATCTCATCAGCGGAAGACCCCTTTCCTCGTTTCAGTTTGGCGGCTGCTCCAGTGGTCACGTAACCCACACTCAGGGTCTCGGGGTTGATCGGAATCTCCCAGACCCAGTCCAGGTATTCCGAGGCCACGGGATCCATATAGAGCGTAGTTCCTTCCACGGCCTGCCGCGCTGTGAAGTATGTCCACCATGCAACCTTTGGCGGCCCAAACTCGATTGCACGCAGCTTGAATTCGCGAACCAGGACAGGAGCTGCAAGTCCAGACGCATCGATAAACCACTTGGCAGCCAAGGTCGAGCCGCCGACGGTATTGACAGAAAGAATCCTGTTTCCTTCACGCTCCACCGAGGCAACTTTGTCGCGGATCCACTCGACGCCCCCTGCTGTCGCCAGATTCGACAACTCTTCGTCCAACCGCAATCGGTCTACGTGGAGAGTCCGTAGTTCGACGCGGAAAGGCGCTCGGGCAAGCCAGGCGGAGGGAATGTATTGCTTGGAGCAGCCATTACCGAGCTGCAGCGTCACGTGGCGCTTCCACGTCGCAATCCGCTCGCTCACCAACTGTTCCATCGGCAGCCCCAGCTCCTTCAGCAAGTCGGGCGCCGACCAATCCAGCGATTCCCCAACGGGTTGCCGGGTGGCAACCGCCGGTGCAATGCAAGTGACACGCAGTCCGGCCCTCGCGAGATGAAGCGACGCTGCCTTTCCGGCCACTCCTCCGCCCATAACAATTACGTCGCAGGCGGTCGGGAGTGATTGGGGAGGCATTCATTTAGTCCTGACTTACGGTGGTGGAACATTATCGCAGGATTCGCTGGGCGCTGACGGAGGAATGTGAGGGCCGTGCGGCGCCTCTATACGGCAGGCTGCTGCGCCCGTCTTTCATCCAGCTTTCCAAGAATCTGCTGCACTTGCCACAGGTGGCGGCGTTGGTGAGCGGCTAGAATTCGGAAAGCCCCATACACGTTGTAAGTCACAGGCGCGTGCACCGGAGACTGGACTCGCACTCTGTCGATGGCAAGTCCGGCCGCTGAACATATGGATTCCGAGAGCCGTGATTGTGATTCCTCGAAGGCAGCCCATGCGGCGTCAAAATCTTTCTCCTGCGGCACGAATTGTGAAAGGACTTTGTACCGAAGCCGATATGGCGGTTCCAAATGGCCAATCAACAGCAATGCAATCGTCCCTGTCCGGAGTGGGCGATTGGTGGCGAGTTTAGGAGCGGCCAGGATCGCTTTCGATATCGTCGGAACAAACGCATTGGTCGTCTGCGCAAGGTGATCCATGCACTGTGCCGCGGACCAAGAGTCCGGTTCCAAAATCGTCGTGAGGTCGGGCAGCGAACGGCCGAGCAAAAGCTTCCTAGCTTCGAAGGTTGCTCGCTGAATCTGTTCCACAAGAATGGCAAGCTGGAAGGCAGGGCTCACGGGCTTCGCTGCGTCAAATGGGAGGACATTGGCCGTCGGCGGAGCCTGTTCCGGCAAACCTTCCAGTCTCATTCTTCGCTCCCGCGCCGTCGGACCCCGGTCAAACAAAACCAGAGTCTTTGCTTCAAAACGACGCTCAAGATTTCCCTTCGAGACCTTAACGCTGAAGAATGTGGGACGCAATAGTACAAAAACGCTAGTGGAACCGCTCTTCGTGAGAGAAATGCCCAGAAAAGCCGTATCATGTTCGGCTGTCCATCCGCTGTCCTGTAACGGTTCCCTACTGTTCCTTACAAGGACCTGCAGAGCCACCCGCGTCTTGTAAGTTGTTGTAACTACTAGTCCCTTTGGGCTCATAACCCAAAGGTCGTAGGTTCAAATCCTACCCCCGCAACCAAATCTCCTCCTGAACCGATCCTTCTAAGTCATTCCAGAGTTTGAGGTTGCGATGTTGAGCCGCGATTTTCACTTCCCTAGCTAACGGCTGCGAAGTTGTTCTTGGTTTGCTGCGGAGGAATTACTTTAACTCTTCAACTCGGTGGGTCTTTATCGGCTACTCACTCCCGCCGGCTAGCTACGAATTTAAGGACCTTTTGAAGAGAGTGCAACTGTCTCGTAAGCATCAACCTGAGTTGGTTGTAGTTAGCGGGGGCGATAGGTCCGAACTTCAGCGAACACGGGACAACTACCGCAAATTCTTCGGACGGAGCGTTAAGAAAGAAGCCTTTTTTTCTGGCGGGTTGAACAATGAGTCGATCGACGCAGTTTGCAAGTAAAAGAACGGGCCGAAGTCCGGCCAAGGTACGATCCATGAAACATGCGACGTGATGAATGAGGCGAAACCAAAGTGCGGAGGGTTACTTTTAGGCGAAATTAGGGAGGTAAGTTTCCTGCGAACCGAAACCCGCGCGGGAACTAAACTTGCGCTTACCAATCACAAATCCACCGTGAGCTTAGTCCCCCTTACACGTGCGGAGACAACGAAAACCTTCCTGATAGAGTAAGAGCAAAAGTGAAAGTGCCGGAAACGTGGGACTGGTATGTAGATCGTTTCCGCGATTGGCTGGACCAGATCACGGAAACTGGCAAATACCGGGCAGCTCGGTACTGGGGAACCTCCGTGCTATGGGGAACCTCTGTCGTCTGGGGCGGCAGCTTGGACGGAACCTGTGTGCTGTGGGGCACCTCGGTCGTATGGAACAACTATTACGACTTCGGATTCGGCGTAGTCTGGTGCAGACCCGGCGACTGGGCTAACAGTGTCCTCTGGGGCACGTCAGAAAACAACCCCGACGCGGCCTTCGTCCAAATCGCTGGGGAAGATAGCATGGGGACCTTGCAAACGGGCGTACTGAAGTGGTGACGAATCGGCTGCAATCCACATCGCCGCTCGCTCTCGTGATTGAGTGCGATACTCTGAAGTTCGACTCGACATGAGAGCAAAACTCAGAGTTGGCCCTGTGACCCTCCCTCAATATCCATTTGGGCCGCACGCGGACGCTGGCGACCGAACTCTAACGATCCTGCTGCACGCTGGATTCGTGCTGACTGGAGTGGTCAATACCATGATCGGTCCCCTGCTTCCTGGGCTCTCCTTGCGCTGGTCGCTCAGCGATGCTCAGGCAGGACTTCTCTTCACAGCGCAGTTTTGTGGCTCGATTTTCGGCGTGTTGGCGTCGAGTCTTCTGGTGGCGCGATGGGGCCAACGAGCCTGCCTGATGCTTGGGCTGGGGAGCATGGCCTTAGGGTCGGCCACACTTCTGGCTGGTGATTGGAGACTCAGTATCTTGTCGGCATTCTTGATGGGATTTGGTCTGGGCCTCACGATACCAACCACCAACTTTCTTATCTCCACGCTGAATCCGGAGCGGCGCGCGGCGGCTCTGAACTTGATTAATTTCTCCTGGGGAGTAGGCGCGGTCGTTTGTCCATTTTTCTTGGCTCTGTTGTTGCGGGCACATGATACGACTCTCTTTTTATATGGCATCAGCGCGTTGCTGCTGATCGTCATGTATAGCCTCACAAGCGTCAGAATTCCCAGCTCTTCCCCGGCGTCCATTCCCGCGACATTCCGCACACCCAATCTTTGGCGGAGCCCGTGGATTCCTATTCTCGGAGCTCTTTTCTTTCTTTATGTGGGTAGCGAAGGAAGCGTGAGTGGTTGGATCGCCACCTACGCGAAACGCATGGTGGTTGGAACCCGAACGATTTGGGTCTTAGTGCCCTCGCTTTTCTGGGCAATGCTGCTACTGGGCCGGGCAGTCGCGCCATTATTCCTACGCCACATAAAAGAATTGCGGCTGGCTCAACTGGGAGTGGGATTGAGTGTGGCCGGAATCGTCATTTTGCTGGCTGCAAGAAATCTCTCAACCCTCGCAATAGGAGTGACGATCGCAGGCTTGGGTTTTTCTTCAGTGTTTCCCATCATCATTGCCAGCCTTGGTAGAACGTTCGGATCGAAAGAGTCTCAAGTAGCAGGCGTGATGTTCGCTCTGGCGGGCTGCGGCGGCGCAACCCTTCCATGGCTTGCAGGCTTTGTTTCGACCCGAGTTGGAGGGTTGAGATTCGGATTAGCTGTTCCACTGCTAGGCTGCATCGTGATGCTGGCCCTCAATGTGCGGCTTGCTGAGACAGAATAAATCGCTGACAGAAAAAAGGGTATCCAAACGACTGGATACCCTCGCATGAGTGAAAGAGGACTGAGCGCTAGAAGCTAAACCGCGCTCCCAGCGTCATCGTACGAGCCGCCAGAGCGCTGGTAGCCTGGCCGAAATTGGCATTGGCAATATTGTTCGAGATGCTGGTTGGGTTGAAATTCAGATTATTGAATACGTTGTATACATCCCACCGAAGCTCAAACTTTGCATTCTCCCCCAGAATCTTGTTGTTCGGCAGACCAAAACCTTTAGCCAGCGTGACATCGACATCCCGGTAGCCGGGTCCGGTCAGGGAGTTGCGAGTTACCCCCGGAGATTGAGGTAGCGAAGATCCGTAAGTCGTTCCGCCGTAGGCGGTGTAGTTCGGCGTGGTGAAGTACGCGGCGCCGCCTAGAGGGAAGTTCGAACCCGTCTTGAACGCATCGTTGCTGGTGCTGGTGCCCGCACCGCCCAGGTACGCTCCGGGAAGCAGAGTCGTGTAACCGCAGGTTCCGCAGTAAAGGCTTCCATTGTTCACGCTCACCACCGGATTCCAGGGAAAACCAGAGTGAATGTTGAGTATCGGGCTGAGCGTCCAGCCGCCGGCGATCTTTTCAATCCACGCTCTGCTGCCGTGGAAAAAGACTGGCTGCCACGTGCCATAAATCTTTAAAGCCTTGGCAACGTTGAAGTCAGAGCGTCCATAGTTCTCGTCGGGAGAATACGGATAATACTGTTCTTCATAAGGGGCGGAACTCGTGTCCATGCTGCGAGCATAAGTGAACTGCGTGTCCACGAGAAACTGATGCGTGAACTCGTGCTTTATTTCGGTGAGCAGCGCGTTGTAGTTACCGCTTCCGTTCACACCCCAGTTGTCTCCCCCGCCGATCTGCGGGTTGAGAGCGTAGCCGTTGGCCGCAGGAATGGCGTTCGGATTCGAGTGGAAGAATGTGTTGCGCGACAGGCTGCCCTGATATCCCACGGTGGCTACCCAAGCACGACCCAGATTGTATTGGGTATCGAGTGAATAGTGGTGGACATACATTGTCGGAAGTGTGCGGGGGAAGATTTCAATGCCGAGGCCCACACCGCCTACGGGAAGCCCGTTAGCGCCGAAACTTAGAATCGCGTTCGGATTGGATGGGTAACCCGTCAGATCATGAATTCCCGAAGAAACTGCGTAGACAATTCCAGGATTGGGCGAGGTTGGGGTGGAAAGTAGAAACGACGGACTCACAGCCAGCCCAGGGTTATTGCTGATGTTGGCCGAAATCGCCAATTGTTCCTGGTTGTAATTCAAACCATAACCGCCGCGCACCACGAACTTGTCGTGCAGCGCCGTCGGGCTCCAGGCGAAGCCCACTTCAGGCCCGAAGTTGTCTTTTTGCGCATTCCATGAGTTTCCTCTTCGCACCGTCAAATCCGTGAGAAAGTTCGCTCCCTGTCCGGGAACAGCCACATACATGTTGTCCTCTTTGGACCGCAGCGGACTGAAGTACGACCAGCGCAAGCCGAGATTGACGGTCAGGTTAGACTTCAGTTTGAAATCGTCCTGAACAAAGAAACCCCAGATCGAAGTCCGTTGATCCTGGCGAAGCGTCGTCGGAAATCCAGTGGTCGGATTAAAGCTCGTATACTGTTCGCTCTGCGGCGCGTCATTCAGGAAGTCCCAGATGTTAAAGAAGCTGTAACTGGGCACGCCGCAACCTGCGCAGTCTTGCAGGTAGAACAGTCGCGTTACTTCGCCCCCAAACTTAATGGTGTGGCGTCCGATGATCTTAGTGGCCACATCCTTATAGGTGTAAGTCCACTGATTCAAGATGCTGCCTACGTTGGGTCCGAAGGAATTCACCGTGATATTGCCGATCATCCCTATGGAGTCCGAGGGAAGTCCTACGGGCGACTGAGGGTTGGAATCGATTTCATTCCAGCGCCATCCGGCGGCGTTCACCCGGGCTTCGTTCAGAAAAGTCGGCGAGAACGTATGGTTCCAAATTGCAGAGAACGCATCGTTGATTTGTGAATGGTGAAAGAAATCGTAGCCGCGGTTGCCGTTATAGCTGGTGGTGGACAGAGGAACCCAGTAGATGGTAAAGCCAATGCGATCTTTGGCGGTGACATCCGCATCAAGTCGGCCGTTGTACTGGGCACTCGAAGAAGTAGTTGGGTTGGAAATGATGTAATTCGCAATGTCGGCCACATTCGACAGGCCGCCACCCACTCCTGGGTTGGTAGGGCTGGTCCAACCGAGATCCTGCGTGCCCACGCCGGTGGTCAGCGGAGAGCCAATGTTGAGTCCTTGACCCGGAATTGTCCGGCAATTTACGCCTTCAATGAGTCCGGCATTAGCGCACGTCGAATTGTTAATGCCTTGGTTGACGACGCCGTTGCCAGGAAACGTCAGATATTTAGATGCGATGGGTCCGGCCGGCGTTAACGCATCGAAAGCTGCCGTGTCATACCAACCATTGCTAATGTCGTTGGAGTTGGGTTCGCGCTGGGTCTCGTAGTTGAAGAATGCGAAGACTTTATTCTTCCAGATCGGGCCACCGATGCTGCCGCCGAACTGATCGAAAAAATTGTTATCGCGCAGGTCGCTGTTACCTTGACCATTGAAGCGCTGATAAGCATTCCAATTGGGACGGTGCGCCGTGAAGAAAGCACTGCCATGGAACTCGTTGCTTCCGCCCTTGGAAGTGATCTTGATCTGCGCTCCGTTGAAGCGACCGTCCTCGGCGTCGTAACTGTTAGAGACAATCTTGACACTCTCGACGGAGTCCTCCGACGGCGTGATGACGGTCGAACCGCCCCACACAGCGCTAGCAGTGCTAATGCCATCAATAGTGATGCCATTGTTCTCGGTCTGGTTACCGTTGGCAATCACCTGCGCCCCATTCTCCGTCTTGAAGATGCCGTCGGAACCGCCCGAAGATCCTCCTCCGCTCTCCGTGCCGGGAAGGTCGTTGTTGCCGCCGCCGCTCCCCTGCGCATTGTCGCCGAACGAGCCCGGAGCCAGTGCCGTGAGTTTAATGACATCTCGACCGAACGAAGGCAAATGCTGAATCTCGTTCGAAGACACCGTCCCGCTAATGGAAGCCGTCTCGGTTTGCAACAGCGGCGCCGAGGAAGCATCCACCGTGACTGTCTGCGATTCAGCGCCGATGTCGAGTTGCACGTTGATCGCATTGGGCTGCTCGGGAATCAGTACAACGTTATCAAGCTGTTTCTTTTGGAACCCCTGCTTCTCCACTTGCAGGCTGAAATTCGCGGCGGCGAGAGCGTTGAAGTTATACACGCCATCGCCATTGCTGACGCGTTCCTGCTTTTCTCCCGTCGCCGGGTTCGTAAGAGTGAGCTTGGCGCCCGCGATTACGGCGCCCGTCGGGTCGGTCACTACGCCCTGGATGGAGGTTCGATACTGAGCCTGAGATAGCCCGGCGAAGGTGAACAAACTAGCGGTGAGCAGTGCCACGCGGACTGCGAAAGCGGAACGCCTCATAAAGCCTCCTCTGCCTAACACTGGTTGCTCGCAAGAAGCCGACGGTGGCTGGCTCGCGAATCAACTCGTAAACTAAATCTCTAGAAAAGCGATTTAGTAAAAGCGTCAGCGGTTTGCTTATAGCACGTATGAATTTCGACAGTCAAGAAATTAAGAAGCCACGGAGTGAGAAGTGACAACTCGGAGAGTTCGAACCTCCAAATCGATCAAGACTTCCTCTGTCGGGAGGTCCGTCCCGCCACATGCGCGGGCGAAGTAGTTTCACGAATCACCAATTCCGGTTCCACAATGTGCGTGTCGCGAAACTCTGAGGCCGGACGACTAATACGCTTCAGCAGAATCTCGGCGGCGGCTCGCCCCATCTCGCGCAGGGGCTGACGGACAGTCGTCAGGCTGGGGTTTTGAAAGGCCGCGCTTTCGATGTCATCAAACCCAACCACGGAAACATCGTGAGGCACGTGATGGTCCGATTGCCGCAGGGCGCGTATCGCACCCATCGCAGAAATGTCGTTAAACGCAAAAAGAGCGGAGAACTTTGCTCCAGACGCCAAAAGTTTCCTGGTGGCGAGGTACCCAAGTTGAGGCGAAGGCGAATCGCCCTCCAATTGCGCCACCAGACGGCGATTGATTTTCAAGCCAAGTTGGCCTGCCACGCGCTCGATGTTGCTCCATCGAACTTCTGTATCCGAACTGAACTCCTGCCCTTTCATGAAAGCGATTTGGCGATGGCCGAGTTGAAACAGGTGCTTCAACGCAATCTCGGCCGCATGTTGGTGATCAAGCACAATATTGGTTACGCCCTTCACGCAGTTGTGGCCGGAGACGGTGACGACGGGGACAGAAAGCTTGAGTCGCCAGGGCGTATCCACCGCGATCATCCCGTCCACGGAACGTTCCAGAAACATTCGTGGATACTCGTCGATCAGATCGGGCCGATGCCGATGGCTCGCAACTAGATAAAGATATCCTTCATGCAGCAAATAGTCTTCGACTCCGCTCATAACCGCGGCTGAGTATCCCTCGCTAACTTCCGGAACGATCACTCCAATGGTGAAACTGCGCTGTGCTCGCAGGGAGCGAGCGAAGAAATTCGGGCGGTATTTGAATTTTTGTGCAGCGGCGAAGATTCGATCCTGCGTATCCTTGGGAACGGAATCGGCGACGCTGGATCGGTTGATCACCAGCGACACGGTCGCCGGAGAAAGGTCCAGATGCTCCGCCAGTTCTTTCAAGTTCATCGGCTTCCGCGAGGAGCTAGGCGTTCCCTTGCCTCCGGATTTGTGTTTCATGAGCACGCTGCGCAGTCTCGCACAACGCAATCGACGCGTGCAAGCCAAGAATGTCAACCCAGGGTTCGCCGGTCGTCTCCTATTTTGCCAACTTAGGACACCATCGGTTCGCCGGGGACATTGACATCGCCGCAGAAAACGTATCTTATACGAAGGGCAATGCCTCTACTAATGCGATTTAGTGGGGCGAAGATCGTTCTATCGAGGATTGATCGATGTGCTTCTCCGTGTCGCCCCGCACTCGCTCCCTGGTTCTTGTCGCGAGTCTCCTATACCCGCTTTCCTCGCTCGCGCAAAGCACTACCGACTACTATCGCCACGTCATTTTCGATAACAGCCTGACGTTGGACAATTATTTCTACAGCTCGGGGCAGTCTTCTGGGCAAAGCTACCTGGAACAATCAGACGGCCGCCTGCCTGTGGAGACCAAGACTTTCCTCACGCCGCCCAATGCAATCCGTATCACTTGGCAGTCCGCTCCTAACGGCGGCTGGGTAGCGCAAATCAAAGCCGCCGAATTCCGCAATCGCTTTCCGCAATTATCCGGAGACAACCTATATTTTTGGATTTTTTCTGCCGATCCCATCGCTTCCGCCGACTTACCAAAGTTCGTCCTCTCCAATTCACGCGACCCCGGAAGTTTCAGCCAACCCCTCGATCTGGGTGACTATACTGGCGATTTGCCTGCTGGACGCTGGGTGCAGGCGCGCATTCCCCTGAAAGAATTTCAAACCGCATCCATTTACAAATTCAACCCTGAGGACACGCAAGCCATTACGTTTTATCAGGGACGTGCGGATAACCAGCGCCATACCTTGCTCCTCGATGAAGTGCGGGTCGACGATGAGCCGACGGCGGACGAGAGTGTGGTGACACCTGCTAATGTGCGTGCGACCGGCTATGATCGCCATATCGAGATTGACTGGGAGCCGGCAAAGTCTGCTCCTCCGGCACGCTACGTTATCTACCGTTCGAGCGATGGCAAGACTTTCGCGCCCATCGGAATGCAGTTGCCCGGCATTTCGCACTACGAAGATTTTCTGGGGAAACCGAATGTCCACGCCGAATATAAAGTCGTCGCGACCGACTGGCGTTACCGCCAGTCGAAGTTTTCCAACGTCGCAGCCGCATCGACGCGCGAATTATCCGATGAAGAACTGCTGACCATGCTTCAAAAGGCTTGCTTCAATTACTACTGGGAGGGCGACGATCCTCACTCCGGAATGTCTCGCGAAAATATTCCGGGAGATGATCGCATCATCGCGACGGGAGCGAGCGGCTTCGGTATCATGGCGCTGGTCGTCGGCGTCGACCGCAGCTTCATCACGCGCCAACAAGGCGTGGAGCGATTGACCAGGATCGTCGACTTCCTGGAACATGCGCCGCGTTAT
>Ga0181537_10001866_pt1 | contig 18976 bp, 9 predicted proteins | sample PEATcosm2014_Bin_39_FD_119765 | JGI IMG/M metagenome (GOLD analysis project Ga0181537, IMG submission 119765) | Peatland microbial communities from MTU Mesocosm Facility, Houghton, MI, USA - PEATcosm2014_Bin23_10_metaG | ecosystem: Environmental > Terrestrial > Soil > Wetlands > Peat | place... | reverse complement strand
TTCATCGGCTCGACGTTCACGCTGTCGACCTTCGCCGGCAGCATCCAAAATTCCGGCACGATCTCGACCTCGGATCACGGCATCCTGGTTGGCGGCAATGCGCTTGTCACCAGCGGAACCAATCGGACGTCGTCGGTAACGATCTCGACCTTCGCCGGCGGCATCACTAATGCCGGCGCAATCATGGCATTGGCCGGAAACGGCATCTGGGTCGGCGGCGATGCGGAGGTCACCGCCGGCAAGAGCAACACCGCGTCGGTAACGATCTCGGCCTTTGGCGGCGGCATCAGCAATTCCGGTACGATTTCCGCCGGAGGTATTGGCATCTTCGTTGGCGGGAACACGTTCAACATCGGCGGCACCAATGACAATGCCTTGGTGACGATCTCGACCTTCAGCGGCGGCATCACCAATTCCGGCGCAATCACGGCCGCGACCGGCATCGTGGTCGGTCCAAACGTTTCGAGTTTCGTCGGCGCCATCGTCAATTCCGGCGCCATCACCGCCACCGGCGGCGCCGGCAACGCGATCGATATCAGTAACGGGCCGAACGGGATCGCGGTCGACATCACCGGCGGCAGCATTTCCGGCAACATCCTCGGCTCCGGCACCGGCAACGGCGACACGCTCAATTTCGCGCTCGGCGCCGGCAAGACGTTCGCCTACGCCAACAACGTCGAAAATTTCGGCACGGTGAATGTCACGTCCGGAACGGTGGTGCTCAACGGCACGGCCACGGCGCATGCGGTGAGCGTGAACGGCGGCACGCTCGCCGGCACCGGCATCATCAGCTCGGCGGTGAGCGTCAACAGCGGCGCCACGCTGGAAGCAGGCACGCCCGGCGGCGGCGCCGGCACGCTCAGCATCACCGGGAGCCTGAGTTTTGCCTCCGGCGCCGACTATCTCGACACCATCGTCGACCCGAACGCCGGCCTGGCCGCTGTCAGCGGCGCCGCGACGCTCGGCGGCGCCACGGTCGCCATCGCCCCGCAAAGCGCGGTGCAGACCGGCACCAACTACACGATCCTGACCGACACCAGCAACGACCTCGGCGTCGGCGGCAACACTTTCAGCGCAGCTCCGATCGGCTTCGAGCATCTGACGGGAGTGCTCGGCTACGCCGGTACCTCTGTATCGCTGACGTTTAGCCTGAATACGACAGGCTGTGCGACCGGGCTGAACAGCGGCACCGTGCCCTGCGTGGTCGAGACCGGCACCCTGACCGGAACGGTCGGCAACGTGTCCCCCGGCAACGTCACCAAGACCGGCATCACAGCTTACAACGCCACCATCACCGGCACGCTGACCAATTCCGGCACCGTGACCGGCGGCATCTTCATCGACTCCAGCACCATCAACGGCCAGATCTCCGACAGCGGACTGCTTTCGGGCGGCATCTTCGTCGACAGCGCCAGCAAGATCTCCGGCGCCAACACGGCGATCTCGATCACCGGGCCGACTTTCACGGGAGGCATCACCAATTTCGGCACCCTGTCGGGCTCCGCCAACGGCATCAGTATCAGCGGCGTTTCGACCTTCGCCGGCAGCATCAGCAATGCTGGCACGATCTCGGCCGGCGAGGACGGCATTGAGGTCTTGGCCGGCTCGACCTTCGCCGGCGCCATCGTTAACAGCGGCGCGCTAAGCGCGGCGGCCGGCACTGGCATTTTCGTCCAGGGCGTCCCGACCTTGATCGGCGGCATCACCAATTCCGGCACGATCTCGGCCGCTAACAGCATCCTCGGCGGCGGCATCGGCATCTTTGTCAGTAATGCCACCCAATTCGGCAGCAGTCCCGGCGGCGGGATCGCCAATTCCGGCACGATCTCGGCCGGCCACACCGGCATCTTTGTCCAGAAGGTCGCCACCTTCTTCGGCGGCATCACCAATTACGGCGCGATCTCGGCCGGCGGCGACGGCATCAACGTCGGCGGCTCTGCAGCAGCGATTGGAACTTTCTCCGGCGGCATCAGTAATGCCGGCGTGATTTCCGGATCCAACGGTATTCTCGTCGGCGGCAGCGTCTCGGGCGGATCCGCCACGATTTCGAACTTCTCCGGCGGCATTACCAACAGCGGCACGATTACCGCTTCCCGCGCCGACGGTATTTTGGTCGGCGGCATTGCTTCCAACATCTTCGGTGCCTCCGTCGTGATTTCGACCTTCTCCGGCGCCATCAGCAACTCCGGCACGATTTCCAGTTTCGGCTTCAGGAACAACGGCGACGGTATCGTCGTCGGAGGGGCGGCAAGCCGCACCTCAACCGTAACGGTGTCGGCCTTCTCCGGCGGCATCACCAACAGCGGTGCGATCACCGCCTCCGGTGGCAAGGTGGCGGGCGGCAACGGCATTGTGGTCGGCGGTACCGCATTATTGGGTGGCAACGCAGCCGTTTCGGTTTTGGGCTTCACCGGCGGCATCAGCAACAGCGGCACGATTTCCGCTTCCGTCACCCTCAGCGGAAACGGCGGCAACGGCATTGTGGTCGGCGGCACCGCGCTCGGTCTGGGCGCAGCCGTTACGGTGTCGACTTTTGCCGGCGGCATCAGCGACAGCGGCATTATACAAGCGGGCGGCAGCGGCATCGTGGTCGGAGGCATTGCTACCGGTGGCGGCGCAATTGCGGTTTCCACCTTTTCCGGCGACATCAGCAATTCCGGCTCGATCTCGGCTGGATTCATCGGAATCTGGGTCAATAATGTCACGACCTTTCTCGGCAACATCGCCAACAACGGCGTCATAACGTCGACGGCATTGAGCAAGGCCGGCATTTCCGTCGAGAATGTCTCGATCTTCACCGGCAACATCACCAACAGCGGCACCATCAGCGCGGGCGATGTAGGCATTAGTGTCTCCGCCGTCTCTACTTTCTCCGGCAGCATCGCCAATTTCGGTTTGATCAAAACTGGCCCCGACACCCATTGCGGCATTTGCGTCAGCACGGTCTCGACCTTCACCGGCGGCGTCACCAATGTGGGCACCATCTCGGCTGTCGCCGGCAGCGGCATTCACGTCGGAAATGTCACGACCTTTTCCGGCAATGTCAGCAATGCCGGCATCATCACAGCCAAAACCGGCATCAATATCGACAACAACGTAACCTTCGCGGCCGGGGCGGCCGTCGTCAATTCCGGCATCATCGTCGCGACGACCGCCATCAACGTTCACAGCGCGGCGGGCGCGATAACCGTGGATCAGAATGCCGGCACCATTACCGGCGCCATCAAATTGAGTTCCACCGGCGACACGCTCAACGTCAATGGCGGGTCGATCAGCGGCAATATTACCGGCGGGAACAACGGCGGGATCATCAATTTCACGCTCGGCACCGGCAATACCTTCACCTACAATTCCAATTTCTCCGGCTTCACCGCGGTGGACATCAATTCCGGCACCGTCGTGCTCAACGGCACCGACAGCGCCACGTTTATGACCGTCTTCTCCGGCGGCATCCTGGCCGGCACCGGCACGCTCGATCCGAATTTGCAAATCTTCTCCGGCGGCACGCTGGCGCCGGGCTCGGTGGGCGGCATCGGCACGCTGACCATTAACGGCAGCCTTCAGTTTGTCGCCGGCAGCACCTACGAGGTCACGATCAACCCGACGTCGAACTCGATGACGCAGGTCGTCGGCACCGCGACGCTCGGCGGCGCCACCGTGCTGGTCGCGCCGCTGGTCGGCACCTATGCGCCGCACACCTATACGATCCTGACCGATAACGCTGGCGACCTCGGCGTCAGCGGCAACAGTTTTTCCGGTTCGGTCACCACGACGCGCGGCGCACTGCTCGATCCGGTGCTCACTTACGTCAACGGCGGCGATGACGTCGATCTCACCATCCAGGGCTATGTGGTGACGCTCAACGTGCCGGCCAATGCGCCGACGAACGTGCAGAACGTCGCCAACGCGATCGATCAATACGTTCTCAATGGCGGCACGCCGCCTGCAGGATTCCAGAACCTTTACAATTACACGCCGCAGCAGATCCAGGCCGCGCTCACACAACTCGCCGGCCAGCCGGCGACCGGCGCGCAGACCAGCGCGTTCCAGTTGATGACGGATTTTATGAATCTCCTTTCCGATCCGTCGAGCGGCGGCGGCGGCAGCCCGGGCGGCGGCGGTGCTTCGGGCTTTGCGCCAGAGCAAGAGGCGAGCCTGCCGTCGGATATTGCGGAAGCCTATGCGTCGATCCTGACCAAGACGCCTTCACCGCAAACATTCGATCAGCGCTGGAGCGCCTGGGGCTCGGCCTATGGCGGCGCGGCCAGGCTCGACGGTAATGCCACGGTCGGAACAAACAATGTCACGGCAAGCGATTACGGTTTTGCCGCCGGCATGGATTATCGCGCCACGGCGGATTCGGTTTACGGTTTTGCGCTGGCCGGCGGCGGCACCAATTGGAGCGTGGCGCAAAATCTCGGCAGCGGGCGCAGCGACAGTTTCCAGATCGGCGTCCACGACACGACGCATTGGGGGCCGTTCTATCTGTCCGGCGCGCTGGCTTTCGCCAATCACTGGATCACCACCAATCGCACGGCGCTCGGCAACCAGCTCCAGGCGAGGTTCGATGGCCAGAGTTATGCGGCACGCGGCGAGGCCGGTTATCGCTACGCGATGCCGGTCACTGGCGCTATCGTCGGCGTGACGCCGTATGCCGCCGTGCAGTTCCAGGACTTCCACACGCCGAGCGTTTCCGAGACCGATCTGACCGGCGGCGGGCTGGGACTGAACTTCGCCGCCCAGAATGCGACCGACACCAGAAGCGAACTCGGCGCCCGCTTTGACAATGTGCAGATCGTCAACGCTATGCCGCTCGTGCTGCGCGCGCGGTTCGCCTGGGCGCACGACTGGATCAGTAGTTCGTCGCTGGGCGCGGTGTTCCAGGCGCTGCCCGGATCGAGCTTCACCGTCAACGGCGCCGCGCCGCCCACGAATTCCGCGCTCACCACCGCAAGCGCCGAACTGCATCTCAACGCCAGCTGGTCGATGATGGCCAAATTCGACGGCGAGTTCGCTCCGACCGCGCAAACTTACGCCGGCACCGGCACGCTGAAATATGCGTGGTGAGCGGCTAGCCGCCGAACAGCTTGTCGCCGGCGTCGAGGAATTTCTGCGGATTGACCGCTTCGCCGTTGACGCGCGTTTCGTAGTGCAGATGCGGGCCGGTCGAGCGTCCGGTCGAACCGATCAATCCGACGACCTGGCCGATACGGATCTTGTCGCCGACGGCAACGTCGATCGCCGACAAGTGACCGTAGCGGGTGGCAAGCCCGTTGCCATGGTCGATCTCGACCATCCTGCCGTAGCCGCCTTCCCAGCCGGCGACGGTGACGGTGCCCGCGGCCGTGGCGTGAACCGGCTCGCCGATATCGCCGCGGAAGTCGATGCCGGTGTGCATCGCCGCTTCGTGCACGAACGGATCCATGCGAACGCCGAACGGCGACGTTTCGTCGATCTCGCCCATCACCGGTTTGCGGATCGGGATGTTGCGGAGCATGTCCGTCAGTTCTTCGGCGTCGGAGCGCGCAAGGCTAACGCGCATGAGCGAACGTTCGAAGGTCTCGTTGGCGGGCGCCATCCTGAGCGGGACGAACGGACCGCCGGTCGCGTCCGGCGTCGCGTTGAGCTTCAGCCCGAGGTCGGCGAGCACCGAACGGATACGGCGGGCTTTGCCCTCGTAGCGGTTCTCCATCTGGCCGAGCGCCGTGGACTGCCGCATCTCGACGCGATCGAGCGAGGCTTCGAGGCGGCCGAGGGCGGAATCGATGCTCGATTGCTTGCCGCGGTCGCCGCGCGTCGCCGGCGAGTCGGTGATCGGCTTGACCGTGATCGAACCGATTGAGCCGGTGGTCGCCGGATCGCCAATATTGCTGCTGATATTGCCCACGGCGTTGGTGCGCTGCTCGAGCGCCGCCTGGCGGCGCATCAGCTCGTCGAGCTTTTGCTCGAATTGCTCCTGGTCGAGCAATTGGCGGCTGGTGGTGCGATCGATCTGCGCGCGCAGTTCGGCGATGCGATCCTCATAAGCGAATTGCTGGTCGGCCTGGTGCGCGATCAGGGTGCGCAGCACGTCATCGCGGAAGGCAAGGTAGGTCGCGGCCGTGATCGACCAGCCGGCCATGATGACGACGGTGCCGACCGCGATCCAGAACATCACTGGCCCCAACCGGACCTGCCGTCCGCCATGCGCGAAAGTATAGGCGCGGCCGCCCTCACTCCCGCGGGAGCGGTGCTCGCGCCGCTGCGCCACGGGACGATGCTGCGATTGATGTGGCGGATGCTGCGTGGAGTGCTGTGCGAAATGTTGGGCTCTCGCAGCCTCATGCGACCAAGACGATGTCCGCTGCGACATAGACGCTCCCAACCTGAGCCGGGGGCGGATTTGAGCCGTTTATGGTTAATTTTCAGCAAACCGCGGCAGTGCAATTGCAGCGATTTTGTCAACTTCGGTAAATGCTTCCGCAACGAGCAAGTCTTCGTTTGCGGCGGCTTTCACAAAGTGGCGGCTCTTACAATGCCTTGGCGGCGGCGAGTACCTCTTCGGCGTGGCCCGCGACCGAGACTTTCGGCCATACCCGCGCGATCCGTCCTTGCGCATCGATCAAAAAGGTCGCGCGCACCACGCCCAGGAATTTCCGGCCGTACAGCGACTTCTCCTGCCAGACGCCGTAGGCCTTGAGCATTTTGTGGGTTTCGTCGGAGCCGAGCGCGATGGAGAGTTTGTGCTTGCCCTTGAACTTGTCCTGCGCCGCGACCGGATCCGCCGAGACGCCGAGGATGTCGGTCCCGGCTCGGTCGAACGCGCTCTTGAGCCGCGAGAAGTCGATGGCCTCGATCGTGCAGCCCGGCGTGTCGGCTCTCGGGTAGAAATAGAGCGCGAGCTTGCGCCCGGCGAAGTCGGCAAGTGAGACCGCGCCGCCGCCATCGCGGGAGAGCGTAAAAGCGGGGGCTTTGGCGCCTGCCTGCGGGGTCGAATCCTTTCCCACAGCCTTGTTTTTAGGGGCTTTTCGCGCCGGCTTTTGTGCCATGTGCCTTCCTTTCGACGCTTTCCAAAGGTCATTCTTCCGTCAAGAATACTGCCGTGAACAGGGGTGGTCGTCGCTCACGGCCGGTTATCCTGTTGGCCCTATCGTTATGACGGCGCCACGGACGAGGGGACGCCCGAGCGGGCATGACGAACCAGGACAGGCAAAGTGCGGCGTCACCGCGATGGGATTCCGTCGCCCATCGGCGCCGCGTCAACCTTGCCGCCGCCCACCGTGGTGAGCGCGGGAGCGACGGCCGCTACTTCGCCGCCTATCGCCGGCTATTGGCTCGCCACCGGCGCCTGATCCGCAAGGTCGGTGTCGGCTCGGCGCTGGTCGCCGGCGTGCTGTTGCTCGGCTGCGCCGGACTGTGGTGGCGGCTGTCCACTGGGCCCATTCAGCTCGACATGTTTAGTCCGTGGCTGGTTTCCGCGATCGCCGAAAACTTTGGCGGCAACGAGCGCGTCGAGATCGGCGGTACCCAGATCGAGCGCACCGAGAACGGCGGCGCCGCGGTGCGGGTGCGCGACATCGTGGTGCGCGACAGCGATGGCACCGTGGTCGCGAGCGCGCCGAAAGCGGAAATCCGCGTCTCCGGTCTGAGTTTGCTTAGCGGCCATATGCGCGCCGAGAGCCTCAACCTCGTCGGCGCCGGGCTATCTGTGCGTATCGAGCCCGACGGCGCCATCACCGTGTTCGCCTCGGGCGGCGACAAACATCCGCTGGCAACCGCGGCCGTTCCGGCTCGTACCGTGCCGGCGTTCGGCAACGCCCAGGAGCCGAAAGACGACAAATTCGCTCCGCGCAATTCAACAGCTGCGCCTGCCGTCGCGCCGGTTCAGCCGGCGCCTGCCGCGCTGCCGCGTCCGGCAAGCGACAGCATTGCGGCGCTATTGGCGTGGATTGACGGCATCGGCGAATCCGGGCTCGACGGTCACGATCTCGGCGAGTTTGGCTTGAAGGACGGCACGCTGAGTGTCGACGACACGCGCACGGGAAAGCGCTGGACGTTTCAGAATATCAGCCTCAGCCTCGAACGGCCGCACAGCGGCGGTATTGTCGTCACCGTGGGATCGAACGATGCCGAACGGCCGTGGGGCCTCACCGCCTCGATCAAGCCGACACGCGACGGCTACCACAGCATCGCGCTCGAAGCCCGCCAGGTTTCCGCCAACGACCTGTTGCTCGCCTCCCGGTTCGACAACGGCAGCGTGCAAATCAACGTTCCGCTGTCGGCGAGCCTGCGCGGGGAGATCGGGCCGAACGGCGTGCCGCAATCGCTGGAAGGCCGCGTCGTCGCCGAAGCCGGTTCGATCGCCGGCAGCGACGACGCCGACGGCCGGCTCGATATCGACCACGCCGAATTCAAGATCAACTGGGATGGCGCGAGCCGCATGCTCGCGGTGCCGTTCCAGATTCTTTCCGGCGGCAACCGCATCACGCTGTTAGGCCAGGTCGAAGCGCCGGCGCAGGCTCCGGGTCCGTGGTTGTTCCAGATCGGGGGCGGTACGGTGGTGTTGAACGCGCCCGGAACCCAGGGCGATCCGCTGATCCTCAATCGCATCCAGGTGAACGGCCAGTTCGACCCGGTCAAAAAGCGCTTTACGGTGGATCACGGCGACCTCGGCAATACCGATCTTGGCGTCGCGCTGTCCGGCAACGCCGATTATTCCACTGGCGATTTACACCTCACCACTGGCGTCGCCGTCACCGGAATGTCGTCGGACGCGCTGAAACGGCTGTGGCCGGTTTTTGTCGTGCCGAAAGTGCGCGACTGGTTCGATGAACACCTCATCAGCGGCAACGTCGGTCACATTACGATCGCCGTGAACGCGCCGCTCGATACGCTACGCGCCAGCGGGCCGCCGGTTCCCGACGATGGGCTCGTGGTCGATGCGGTCGCGAACAATTGCGTCATCCAGCCGGTGGCGGGACTGCCGGCGCTGCACGACACCGACATGGCCGTTCATATCGTGGGACGCGACGCCCAGATCACGGTCAACAAGGCCACCGCCGATCTGCCGTCCGGGCGCAAGCTCGTTCTCTCTTCCGGCCTGTTCGAAGTTCCCGATACCGCGCCGCATGCGCCCCCCGCACGCGTGCATTTCAAGATCGACGGCCCGGTTCCAGCCGCCGCCGAGCTTGTCGCCATGGACCGCCTGCGTGACGCCTCCGGCGTGCCATTCGATCCGGCGACGACCCACGGCACAATGAGCGCGCTGGTGTCACTCGCCTTGCCGATGAAATCCGATCTGCCGCCAGGGTCGACCAATTACGCCATCACTGTCGACGCAACGAATTTCTCCGCCGAACATATGATCATGGGGCAGAAGGTCGAGGCTGCGGACCTCAAAGTCAGCGCCAACAATTTCGGCTTTGCGCTCAAGGGCGATGTGAAGATCGGCGGTTCGCCGGCAAGCCTCGAATACCGCAAATTGCGTAACGACGCTGAAGCCGACGTGCACATCCAGGGTATGCTCGACCAGGCGATGCGCAATACGCTCGGCATCGATCCGTCGAATACGATCGGCGGCAGCATACCGATCGACGTGACCGGCCGCGTCGGCACGTCGACCGATCGCGACGGCCGCTTCTCGGTCACGGCGGATCTGACATCGGCGCAGATCGACAACTTGCTGCCGGGCTGGGTCAAGCAGGCCGGCAAGCCGTCGCGCGCCACGTTCACGCTCACGACCAAGCCCCAGTCGATCCGCATCGACGATCTCTTGATAGAGGGCGCCGGCGGCGGCGTGAAAGGCATCATCGATCTGGACAATTCCGGAAACCTGCAATCGGCGAATTTCCCGTCTTATGGCTTTTCCGACGGCGATCGTACCAGCCTGAAGATCGACCGCGCCGCGGACGGTGCATTGCGCGTCGTCATGCGCGGCGACGCTTATGATGGCCGTGCTTTCGTCAAGGCGATGACCGGGGGACCCGCCGCGACAGACCAGACAGGGCGGAGCCAGCAGCCCGACGTCGACCTCGATATGAAGCTCGGCGCGGTGGTCGGGTTCAACGGCGAGGCGCTCAGCGGCCTTGAACTGAAAATGTCGCGTCGCGCCGGCGAAGTGCGCAGCCTTGGCGTCAACGCAAAGATCGGGCATGACGGAACATTGACGGGAAACTTGCGCGCCGTCGCTGGCGGGCGCCAGGTAGTCGATATCGAAACCACCGATGCCGGTGCGCTGTTCCGGTTTGCCGATGTTTATTCGCGCATGAACGGCGGCCAGATGACGACATTGATGGAGCCGCCATCGGCGCAAAATCCGCTTCAGCTTGGCACGCTGAGCGTGCGCAATTTCACCGTCCACGACGAGTCGCAGCTCGCACGTGCCGTCACCAACAATGGCGAGCCGCTGCCGCGCAACGATCTGTTTTTCACCGGCATGAAAGTCGACTTTAACCGGTCGCCGGGACAGATCGCGTTGCGCGATGGCGTGGTGCGCGGACCAGTGCTCGGCGGCACCATCGACGGCGTCATCGATTATGCCAACGACAATGTGCATCTGCGCGGAACCCTTATTCCGCTTTACGGCGCCAATAATCTGCTCGGTCAGCTCCCGGTGGTGGGTCTGTTCCTTGGCGGCGAGAAGGAAGGCTTGGTTGGCGTCACTTATGAAGTGGTTGGGCAGCCGGACAATCCGGTGCTGCGCGTCAATCCGCTCTCGGCGCTGGCGCCCGGACTTTTGCGCAAGATCTTTGAATTTCCCGTCGCCACCCCGGCGATGGCGGCGCCTGTCCAGGATTCAAGCGGCTCCGGCGGCGACACTCCCGGCACAACAACCAATACCAGCACTATTCGCTAGACTGGCTTGAGCAGAACGTGACGCTTGCGGCCGAGCGAAAGCTTGATGACGCCGTTTCTTGCGTCTGAGGCATGCAGGAGCTGTGTCTCGTCGTGCACGGTCTCGTCGTTTACTTTGAGGCCGCCGCTACGAATTAGCCGCCGCGCCTCGCCATTCGACGCGACCAAATTCGCTAGAAGCGCAGCATCAATTACGCGCAGCTTGCGGCCGAGATCACCAACGGGGACGGAAACAACTGGTAAGCTGGACCCGAGGCCACCTTCTTCGAAAGTGGTGCGAGCCGAATCCTCAATACCTTTCGCAATTATCGGGTCGTAGATAAGCGAGGTTACTTGCGTCGCGAGAATTTTCTTAGCTTCGTTGATCTCTTGCCCTTTCAGTTTGGCAAGTTGATCGATTTCATCCAGTGGGAGAGTAGTAAACAGTTTTAGAAAACGGATGACGTCAGCATCTTCGACATTTCGCCAGTACTGCCAAAAATCGTTTTGGCTGGTCATTCTCGGATCTAGCCACACCGCGCCGGCTGCGGTCTTGCCCATCTTGGCGCCCGACGATGTGGTGATGAGCGGAGAGGTAAGCGCGAAAAACTGCGCGTTGTGCAGCCGGCGGCCGAGATCGATGCCATTGACGATATTACCCCATTGGTCGGAGCCGCCCATTTGCAGCACGCAGCCGTAACGCCGGTGGAGTTCGACGAAATCGTAGGCCTGCAAAATCATGTAATTGAATTCGAGAAACGACAGTTCCTGCTGCCGCTCGAGCCGCAGTTTCACCGAATCGAAGGCCAGCATGCGGTTGATGGAGAAGTGGCGGCCGATGTCGCGCAGGAAATCGATATAATTGAGTTTGTTGAGCCAGTCGGCGTTGTTCGCCATCACAGCGTTGCCGCCGCTATTGTCGAATTTGAGAAATTTGTTGAAGACCGCGCGGATGCCTTTGAGATTCTCGTTGATGTTCTCATCGGAGAGGATGCGCCGGCTCTCGTCCTTGCCGGAAGGATCGCCGACGCGCGTGGTGCCGCCGCCCATCAGCGCGATCGGGCGGTGACCGGTCTGCCGCAACCAGTACAGCATCATGATTGGCAACAGCGAGCCGACATGCAGCGATGCCGCGGTGCAGTCGAAACCGATATAGGCGGTAATCGTTGATGAGTGCGCCAGCGCGTCGAGATCCTCAGGCTCCGAGACCTGATGGATAAAGCCGCGCGCGGCAAGGACGTTGAGAAATTCGGATTTGTAGGTGTTCATCGCCGTCCGGCTTGACGTAATCTGGTCGCGGCTCGCCGCCGCGGCGCGGCTGGTGTAACAGAGGTTCGACCGAAAATCCAAGTTCACGCATGTCCGAGCAGATGACACTGGATTCGCCTTCGTCCAACCACCCGTCGGCAGCTTCCACGTCGGTCCTGGCGATCGGACTGATGAGCGGAACTTCGCAGGATGGCGTCGACGTCGCCTTGATCGACACTGACGGCGAGACGATCTCGCAGTTCGGCGCGACGGCATGCCGGCCGTACACCAAGGACGAACGTACGCTTCTCCGCAGCGCCACCGCCGCGGCGGCAAATCTCACCGAGCGCACGGCGCGGCCCGGTCTCGTCGCCGAGGCGGAGCAACTGATCAACGACGCACACGCCGAAGCGGTGCAGGCATTCCTGGCCGCCAACGATCTCAAAGCTAGCAGCCTGGCGGCGGTCGGATTCCACGGCCAGACCCTGCTGCATCGCCCTGAACGCGAGCTCACCGTGCAGATCGGCGACGGGCATGCGCTGGCAGCGCGGCTCGGCGTTCCGGTGGTCTATGATTTTCGTGCCGCTGACGTTGCCGCGGGCGGGCAGGGCGCGCCACTGGCTCCGGTCTTCCATCGCGCCTTGGTCCGCCGCTTGGGCCGAACGCCGCCGGTCGCGGTGCTTAATCTCGGCGGCGTCGCCAATGTCACCTATATCGATGGCGATCAATTGATCGCCTGCGATACCGGCCCGGGCAACGCTTTGCTCGACGATTTCCTGCGGCTGCATACTGGTGTTCCGCTCGACGCGGACGGCCGTAAAGCGGCAGCTGGGAAGGTCGACGAGGCGATGATCGCACGTCTGTTGGCGCATCCGTTCTTCGCCAAGCCGCCGCCGAAATCGCTAGACCGCAATGATTTTCGCGGACTTCTTGGCGACACGTTCGACGGCATCGGTGTCGAAGACGGCGCGGCCACGCTGACCGCGCTGACGGCCGCGGCGGCGGCGCGTGTCGTGCCGCTTCTGCCGCGTCCTCCGGCGAGCTGGATCGTCGCCGGCGGCGGCGCGCGCAATCCGACGCTGATGCGCATGCTCGTGGAGCGGCTCGCTCCGGCGCAAATCAAATCCGCGCATGCGGTCGGCTGGTCGGTCGATTCGCTTGAGGCGCAGGCCTTCGCCTATCTCGCGGTGCGTAGCCTGCGCGGACTGCCGATTTCGTTTCCTGGCACGACCGGGGTGTCGCGCCCGCTTACCGGCGGCGTGCTGGCGCGGCCGTAAATCAGTTGATCGAAAACACGCCCTTGCCGCTCGTCTGCTGGTCGAACAGCCGATAGGCCTCTTCGGCCTGCGCAAGCTGCCAGCGGTTGGTGAATAGATGATCGACGTCGATCTTATGGTCGGCGACGAAGCGCGCGCAATCGGCCTGGATCGCCGTGGAAAAGGTCCACGATCCGACGATGGTGAGCTGCTTGCGCAGCATTTCGGGGCTGACGTCGATGGTAACGTCACCGCCTTCGCCGACAAAGCAGGCAGTGCCCCATTTGCGCGCGCTGCGCACCGCGATCGAGCGCCCCGCCGCGGTGCCGGACGTATCGAGCGTAAGATCGGCGCCCAGGCCGTGCGTCAAATCCCTGATCGCGGCCGGAGCGTCATTACTGCCCGGATCGATCACTGCGTCGGCGCCGAATTCCTTGGCGCGCTTGAGCCGGTCCGCGCTGACATCAAGCGCAATGACGCGCGCGCCCATGGCCGCCGCGAACTGCGTCGCCGACAGCCCCACCGGGCCCTGCCCCACAATGGCGATAGTATCGCCGCCGGCGAGATTGATCCGCCGCAGCGCCTGGAAAGCGGTGCCTGTGCCGCAGGAGATCGCCGCGCCTGCGGCGAACGACAATTCGTCCGGCAGCGGTACCAATGTATAGGCCGGCACCTTCATGTAAGGTGCATGCGCGCCATGTCCGGTCCTGCCATAGACGGTGCTGCCGGAATCGCACATCTGGGTCCAGCCGGTCCGGCAGTGCCGGCAGGTACCGCACCCGCCATAGTGATGCACCATGACGCGCGCGCCGGTGCGGACGATGCGCTCATCGACGGCGCTGCCGGCGGCGGCAACCACGCCGCAAGGCTCGTGTCCGGCAATGACCGGACCGGACGCTTTACCGAGACCGTGCGACGGCGAGCTGCCTGTGGCGCGATAAGGGTGCAGATCGCTGCCGCACATGCCCGAGGCCTTGATGGCGACAACAACGTCGTGCGGTCCCGGACTGGGATCGGGGAACTCCATGAGCTGGAGCTTGCGGTCGCCGAGAAAGGTTACGCCGCGCATGGTTTCTTCCCCCGGTGGGGAGGGCTACTGCGAAGCCGCTTCCTTGAGCGGATCCTTGACCGCGGGGAAGGTCGCAAACTCGATTGCCCACGGCTGACCGTTCACCGTCTGCACCTTGCGGATGTAGACGTTCTGCACGATGTCGCGGGTGCGCGGGTCGATCGAGATCGGGCCGCGCGGGCTTTCCCACTTCATGCCTTTCATCGTGCCAATCACCGTATCGGCGTCGGTATTGCCATTGGTCTTTTGCAGTGCCTGATAGATCAGGCTCATGCCGTCGTAACCGCTGACCGAAATGAAATTGGCGCGGTGGCCGGTGGCCTTCTGGTAGGCCGCGACATAGTCTTTGTTCATCTGTGATGGATGCGCTGCGGAGTAGATCCCCGCGGTAACGACACCAAGAAGCGCATCGCCCGTGGTCGGCAGATCATCGTCGTCGACGATATCGCCCGGTCCGATCAGCTTGATGCCCGATTTGTCGAGGCCGCGTTCGGCGAATTGCCGCGCAAAGGTGCCCGCCTGACCGGCCGGCACGAAGACGAACAGCGTATCGGGTTGCAGATCGTGCGCGCGTTGCAGGAACGGCGAGAAGTCTGGGTTTTGTAGCGGGACTTTCAGCGTATCGAGAACCTGACCGCCGCCTTTGGTAAAGTTCGCCTCGAAGACTTTGCCGGCTTCCGCGCCCGGCGCCCAGTCGGACAGGATAGCGACCGCTTTCTTGCTGCCGTTCTTGATCGCCCAGTCGGCGATGATGCCGGACTGCTGGCCGAGCGTGAAACTCGTGCGCACGTAATAAGGGGATTTGTCGGTGACGACGGACGTGCCCGACACCATCACCACCGTCGGGATTTTGCCTTCGGTGGCGATCGGCGCCATCGCCATCGCGCTCGGCGTCAGACTGGCGCCGAGGAAGTTGACCGTGTCGTTGACGATCAGCTCCTGCGCCAGACGCTTGGCGTTGTCGGGTACGCTGGCATCATCGCGAACGATGAGCTCGATCTTTTTACCGGCGACGGTGTCGCCATGTTGCGCCATATAAAGGTGCGTGGCGTCGTTGATCTCGCGCCCGACCGCCGCCGAAGTGCCGGTCATCGGCGCGACGATGCCGATCTTGATGGTGTCCTGGGCCTGGGCAGCGCTGAGGCCGAAAAGACCAGCAATGGCGGCTGCGGTGCAGCCGGCAGCAAAACGCGTAATTCGCATGGTGTCTCCCCCGATATGCGTTCTAGGATTTTGGTTGGAGCTATTGAACGGCGGGTCGCCGCCGATTGCAAGCACGAGCGACGTTATGCGGCGGTCGTCGTTCGGCCGCCCTTGCTGCCGAGCCGCTTGTCGAGATAGGCGCTGATCGACTGCATCAGCGGCTCGACCTTGCCGTCGAAGAAATGGTTGGCGCCGGGCACGACCTTCTGCTCGATGATGATGCCTTTTTGCGTCTTGAGCTTCTCGACGAGATTGGTCACGTCGCGGTGCGGCACCACGGCGTCCTTATCGCCGTGAATGATGAGGCCCGAAGACGGGCAGGGCGCCAGGAACGAAAAGTCGTAAAGGTTTGCCGGCGGCGCGATCGAGATGAAGCCCTCGATCTCCGGCCGCCGCATCAGAAGCTGCATGCCGATCCAGGCGCCAAACGAGAAGCCGGCGATCCAGCAGGAGCGCGCCTCGGTGTTGACCGTTTGCGCCCAGTCGAGCGCGGACGCGGCATCGGACAATTCGCCAATACCGTGGTCGAACCCGCCCTGGCTGCGTCCGACGCCGCGGAAGTTAAAGCGCAGCGCTGAGAACCCCCGGTGCACAAAGGCGTAGTAGATTTGATAGACGATCTGGTGGTTCATCGTGCCGCCGAACTGCGGATGCGGGTGCAGCACAATGCCGATCGGCGCATTTTTCTGCCGCGCCGGATGGTAGCGGCCTTCGATGCGACCGGCGGGCCCCACGAAAATAACTTCGGGCATTTTAACGAACCTCGATAGTGCTGGGCGATTTACGCGGCGTACGCGACAGAGGTGGCTTGACGCTGCCGCACGCTGCACGTAACTATCTATAACCACTTCATATTTTCGCAATGGGCGACGCTTGAAGTGGCGCAGGCATCAGGCCGCGTCTTCTAGCACAGGCCGGGGGCCAAAAAGCAAGCATAACCAGCATGGCCGAACGCAGTTATTTCGATTGGAACGCGACCACGCCGCTGCGCGACGAGGCAAAGGCGGCTATCGCCGACGCGCTGGGGCTCCCGGGCAATCCTTCTTCGGTTCATGCCGAGGGCCGCGCCGCCCGAAAGGTGATGGAGCAGGCGCGCGAGGAGGTTGCCGCGCTGGTCGGCGCGCGGCCGGCGGATGTCATTTTCACTTCGAGCGGTACCGAAGCCAACATGCTGGCGCTCACGCCGGCAATCCAGATTCGAGACGACAAGCGGCCGCGCACGCGGCTCCTGCTCTCGGCCATCGAGCATGCCTCGGTACGTCCCGGCGGGCGGTTTTCGCGCGACGCAGTTGCGGAGATTGCCGTCGATTCGCATGGCCAGCTCGATCTTGACTCGTTGCGGGAGGCGGTCGCCACATCGCCCCGGGCACTCGTCTCGGTAATGCTGGCCAACAACGAGACTGGTGTCGTTCAACCGGTCGCGGCGGCAGCCGAGATTGTGCATGCGGCGGACGGTTTGCTGCATGTCGATGCAGTGCAGGCGGCCGGACGGATAGCGTTCGACATCGCCAGCCTTGGCGCGGATTTGCTGACGCTATCCGCGCACAAGATCGGCGGGCCGAAGGGGATCGGCGCGCTCATTCGCAGAAGCGAGGATATTCATTTTCCCGATCCGCTCATCCGCGGCGGCGGGCAGGAGCGCGGACTGCGCGCCGGCACCGAAAATGTAGCCGGCATTGCCGGCTTCGGTGGAGCGGCCGCGGCTGCACGGCGCAACCGCGCGGCCGAGGCGGCGCATATGCTGGCTTTGCGCGACAAGCTTGAAACCGGCCTCAAGGCGATCACGCCGCGGGCCATCATCTTTGGCGCCGGTGCTGAACGGCTGCCGAATACGACGCTGTTTGCCGCCGAAGGCATGAAGGCGGAAACCGCGGTGATCGCTTTCGATCTCGAGGGCATCGCGGTGTCGTCGGGCGCCGCTTGCTCGTCCGGCAAGGTGCAGCCGTCCCATGTCCTTGCCGCGATGGGAGTTTCGCCGGCGCTCACGCGCGGCGCTGTGCGCATAAGCCTGGGCTGGAGCACGACCGAGAGCGATATAGAAAGATTCCGGAACGCTTGGAGAAAGCTCGCAACTGCACTATCTAAGGGTACGCAAGGAATTGCCGCTTGAGCGGCTACTTAATCGATTTAACAGGGCTATCTAAGTTACTGAATAACTTAAGAAAGCCCATTATGGAGTGACCCGAGGCAAGACGCCAAGGCCAAACACCATAACCGACAAATCCAACCCGCGGTCCTTGAAACCGTGAGCGGAGGGACGAATGCCGGCAGTGCAAGAGACCGTCGAGCAGGTCCGGCGCATCGACGTCGATCAATATAAGTATGGATTCGAGACACTGATCGAATCGGACAAGGCCCCCAAGGGCCTGTCCGAGGATACCGTCCGTTTCATTTCGGCCAAGAAGAACGAGCCGGCATGGATGTTGGCGTGGCGGCTCGACGCCTATAAGCGCTGGCTGACCATGCGCGAGCCGAAATGGGCCAAGGTGGAGTACGGCCCGATCGATTACCAGGACCTCTATTACTATTCCGCGCCGAAGCAGAAGGATGGACCGAAGTCGCTCGACGAAATCGATCCGGAGATCCTTCGCACCTACGAGAAGCTCGGTATTCCGCTGCGCGAGCGCGAGGCACTGCTCGGTATCCAGAAGCCGGCCGGCGAAATTGCCGAAGGCGAAGGCGGCGAAGGCGGCGAAAGCGGCGGCAGCTATGGCCGCGTTGCGGTCGACGCGGTGTTCGATTCAGTTTCGGTCGCGACCACGTTCAAGGCCGAGCTCGCCAAAGCTGGCGTGCTGTTCATGCCGATCTCGGAAGCGATCCACGAGCATCCCGAATTGGTGAAAAAATACCTCGGCACTGTGGTGCCGGTCAGCGACAATTTCTTCGCCACGCTCAATTCGGCGGTGTTCTCCGACGGCTCGTTCGTTTACGTGCCGCCGGGCGTGCGCTGCCCGATGGAACTCTCCACTTATTTCCGCATCAATGAAAAGAATACCGGCCAGTTCGAGCGCACGCTGATCATTGCCGATAAGGGCTCCTATGTGAGCTATCTCGAAGGCTGCACCGCGCCGATGCGCGATGAAAACCAGCTTCACGCGGCCGTGGTCGAGCTTGTGGCGCTCGACGATGCCGAGATCAAGTATTCGACCATCCAGAACTGGTACCCGGGCGACGCGCAGGGCAGGGGCGGCATCTACAATTTTGTCACCAAGCGCGGCGATTGCCGCGGCAGGAAGTCCAAGATCTCGTGGACGCAGGTGGAGACAGGTTCGGCCATCACCTGGAAATATCCGAGCTGCATCCTGCGCGGCGACAATTCACGCGGCGAGTTCTATTCGATCGCCATTTCCAACGGCTACCAGCAGGTCGATTCCGGCACCAAGATGCT
>Ga0181537_10001865_pt1 | contig 18979 bp, 15 predicted proteins | sample PEATcosm2014_Bin_39_FD_119765 | JGI IMG/M metagenome (GOLD analysis project Ga0181537, IMG submission 119765) | Peatland microbial communities from MTU Mesocosm Facility, Houghton, MI, USA - PEATcosm2014_Bin23_10_metaG | ecosystem: Environmental > Terrestrial > Soil > Wetlands > Peat | place... | reverse complement strand
CGAGATGCTTTTTAGAAACGTGAACGTGAGTCCCCTTAACGCTGTTTTTCAGACGTGCCCAAAAGCTTTCAAGGCCGTTGGTGTGAGAAATTCCGTTCACATATTCGCCAGTGCCATGGCTGACCTTCATGTGCTTGTATCCCTTGCTTGGAAGAAGATTGTAGGTCGTAAACTCATCGGTGTGAACCGTCGATCTTTTATCGACGTTTTCCTCAATGATAGGCATCAGGCTCTTGCCCGAACAATCGGGGACGATCTTGGTCATAATCTGGCCGCCGCGTTCCAGCATTCCGAATACGATGGTCTTGCCCGAAGCGCCACGACCACGACCGCCGCTACTCGACTTGCGACCGCCTACATAGGTTTCGTCAATCTCGACTTGGCCAAAGAGAGGGAACTCGCCATCGACTTGCGTAATGTGTTTACGAATCTCATGGCCCATGCGCCACGCGCATTTGTACGTCACGCCAAGCTGTCTCTCCAATTCCTTAGCGGGAACGCCATGGCGGGAAGTGGTGAAGAGATAAATCGCATAGAACCAGAGTTGCAGAGGAGTGCGGCTATCCTCGAACGGAGTGCCAACCGTAGGGTGGAGATGATGCCCGCACCATTGGCAGGAGTAAGCCCGTTCCGCTTGAATCTTGTACCAGTTCGCCTTGCGCGTGCATTTCGGGCACTCATGACCCTGGCCAAAACGTATGGTGAAAATGTGTTCAAGGCAGGCATTGTCAGAGGGGAACTGTTTGAAAAAGTCCCGAATCGTGATGCTGGCCTTTTCCTTTTTCTTGGTGGTCTTCGTCTTCATGGAGCTAACTTATGACAAATCCTACCGTATGTCAAGGGGATAATCCCCTAGCGGGATTTGGATTGGCATAGCAAATGATGGTGCCAGTGATGGTTGGACAGGCGATCTTAATGAAATTCTGGTTTATGATCATCAACTAAGTCCAACCGAGATGCAGCAAGTCACCGCTTACCTGGAAGCGAAATATAATCTTGATGGAAGTTATCCTTATCCGCCGCCCACAATTACGCCGCCGGGGGGATCATCAACGTCCAGTTTCAGCGTGAGCATTTCAGCGGCTCCTGCCGGGACAACCATCCGCTACACATTGGATGGCACCACGCCCACGCCGACAACGGGGACGATCTACTCCTCATCTTTTACGGTATCTTCAAGCTTGCCGGTCAGCTGCGCCATCTTTCAGGGCAATACCCAGGCCAGCGCGATAAATACGGTTCAATTCTATGTGGGCGATTCTGGCAACATCGGCATTTCGGATGCATGGCAAAATCAGTATTTCGGCCATACCGGAATTGATCCCAACGCCGACCCATTAGGTAGCGGTCTCACTTATCTCCAGAAGTATCTATTGGGATACAATCCGCTTGACTATTCGACTAACGGAGACGGCCTATCCGATGGCTTGAATTATTACCTGGGCTATGCGGGCAATAATCTCGATGTCGATAACGACGGATTGACCAATGCGCAGGAATATCTCATAGGGACCAATCCCTTCAATTCCGACACGGACGGCGACGGACATCTTGATGGGGCCGATTACTACCCGCTCGATCCAACTCGTTGGATGCCTCCGACCGATCCCGGTGACACAACACCGCCGACCGTTACGTTGACGATTCCTCAAGGAGCCACGCAAATCCAATGAAGATAGAGTTATTTAAGACCAGACGGGGTAAGCTAACCATGCTGTGCCGCTACACGGCGGTCATACTTGTACCGACGCTGTTCGTGACCATGCCCGGTACCTTGGCTGCGGGGGATAGTGTTGGCGCGGATCAAACCGAGAAGCAGGTTCATCCCGATCCGGTAATCGCTTCGCAGGCGCATTACAATACGAATATCGCCAAAGTTGCGCCGCCCACCGGAAAGCTGATTTTTTCCAGCCAGCCTTCCGATAGTGAATTTTTCCGAAATTCCCCCTTTCAGGAACCACTCATCCCGATTGGCGAACAAACAAGCGTGTCCGAAAATCAGGCTTTGGCGGCCGCATTGACGGCCTTTACCAATAGGAAGGTTCAGGATGATTTTAGCGCCATTGACGCCTTCCTGGCACAGTACCCGCAATCCGCATGGCAAATCTCATTGCTGACGAACATGGGTTTGATTTATCGGAAGACAGGTTGGTACAGCAAGAGTCTCGATGCCTGGGAAAAAGCATGGTCTCTGGGAAAAACTGAAACCAAGCCAGCAGCTAAAGCGATGGTCAATCGCGCCCTTGCCGAGCTTATCAGCCTGAATGCCAGCCTTGGACGTGTCGAACGTCTGGAGCCTTTGCTTGCAGAAATTCAAAATCGTACTGTTTCAGGTTCCGCAGGCGAGAAGATCGACGACGCAAGGCAAGGACTCGCCTGGATGAAAAAGCATCCAGCAGACGGGTATCGGTGCGGGCCGTTGGCTGTTGAAGCGATGCGTGCCAATGCCAAGAAAAAAATTAAGTTTAGCCTGTTGATAAAAACGGAGCCTTCGAGTGCTAAGGGCACCTCCCTGACTCAAATCTATAAATTATCCAATAAAATCGGCCTCGATTTGCAAATGGCCAAGCGTTCGCCCGGAAGTGCGGTTATCACGCCTGCGGTCATTCATTGGAAAGTAGGGCATTTCGCGGCCGCGGTAGCTAACAAAAATGGATTGATTCAGTTGCACGACCCGACTTTTGGCGGTGACGTTTGGGTTACTCAGCTGGCTCTCGATTCGGAAGCAGACGGATATTCTCTAGTAAAGTCGGGCAGCCTTCCGAGTGGATGGACTTCAGTTGAGGCCGCAGAGGGGGACACCGTATGGGGCAAAGGGCCTCCTTCCACGAGTAATCCAAACGACAACGCAGGTCCGACGCCATGTACAAAACCAAACGGCTGTAACGGATCTGGTGCAAATAGCAGTGGCGGGGGCGGCTCTTCCGGCACACCCCAGCAATCCTCAAATCCGCCTGCTCCAAGCCCTCCCTCGCCCAGTCCGACTCAACCCTCATCCAGCCCATCAACACCCCCAACATCGCCTGGAATGGCTAGCTATTCCATTTATGAGATGGAGGCAAGCCTGTCGATTCAAGATACCCCCGTTTACTACACTCCTGCCTATGGCCCACCTGTTCAGTTCACTATTTCTTACAGTCAGCGAGAAGCCAATCAGCCTTCGACATTTAACTATTCAAACTTGGGACCGCTTTGGACGTTTAGCTTCCTCACGTACATCACCGACAACCCGCAAAATCAGCAGGCCAACGTGACCCAATATCTGAGTGGTGGAGGGACGTTAACTTACACTTACGACACCTCAATTTCAGGCTTTGATCCGCAGATTCAAAATCTAGGACAACTCACCCGCTTGAGTTCATCGAGCTACCAACTTGTTCTTCCCGACGGCTCAAAACAGATCTTTAGCGCACCGGGTACGGGGACTACATCGCGAAATGTCTATCTCACACAGACGGTTGACCCCTATGGAAATACGCTGACCTTTAATTACGATTCAACCTATCGCATGACATCGGTTGTAGATGCGCTGGGTCACGCCACAACCATCTCTTATGAATCGAACAACGTCAACAGCCTTCCGGCTTACTATCAAATTGCCAGTGTAACAGAATATTACGGGCGTTCGGCGACCTTCACGTATGATTCCAACGGCAATTTAAGTTCCAGCACCGACATGATCGGCATGACTTCCAATTTTTATTACACAAACGGAGTTATGAGTTCCATGAAAACTCCTTACGGCACAACTACCTTTAATGTCGGCCAAAATGGGCTGATTCGTTGGGTGGACGTGACCGATCCGATGGGAGGCCGGGAACGCGTTGAAACGTGGGTTGATGGGAATCCACTTCCCTCGCTCAATCAGCTTACAAACGTACCCGCGGGCACAAACAATACTTATCTGATGTATCGAAATACCTTCCATTGGACGAAAAAGGAATGGTTGGCCGCGCCTGGAGATTACAATGCCGCTGAAATAACGCACTGGTTGCATGAACCGAGCGTCACGACCATGAGCGATGTGGTGGAGAGTTATAAAGCTCCACTCGAAAACCGTGTGTGCTATCTCTATCCCAACCAAACCCAAGGCAGTTGGATTATGGGGTCGAGTACCCAACCCTCGGCTACCCTACAGTTGCTGCCCGATAATTCCACCACACGGGGGACGTACACTACCTACAATGCGCAAGGTAATTTGCTTCAAAGCGAAGACCCTTTTGGGCGTTATATGACTTACGTCTATGCGACCAATGGAATCGATCTCACGGACGTTTATCAAGGCTCCAGCACATCGGGCGACCATATTGCACACTACACCTATTATCCCAACAGCCATTTGGTTCATGTGGCTACTGATGCGGCTGGCCAAACCACGACCTACAGTTACAACATGTCTACAGGTCAGTTGCTGACGGTAATTAATGCGAATAACGAGACAACCACTATCGGCTATAATTCTGGCGGCTTTCTCACCAGCATTACCGGTCCAACTCTTAATTCGCAGGCCCCATCTGTCAGCTTTGCCCCGGGTAGCTATGGCCTCATTGGTAGCTTTACTGACGTCAACGGATATGTGCGCCAATTTAATTACGATTCACTAGAGCGACTCACAAAGGTCACTTATCCCGACGGCACCTTCGACGAAAATGTCTATAATAAGCTCGATGTTTCCCAATCCAAGGACCGGCAAAATCGCTGGAATAATTATTTCTATAACGCCGACGATCAACTAGTCTCTGCGGTTGACGGTGATAACCGAATCACAAAATTTAACCGATGCATTTGCGGTGCACTAACCGGAATCATCGACCCCAATGGAAACCTGACAGCTTGGAGTCAGGATGTGGAAGGACGAAACGCCACAAAAACGATGGCCGACGGCTCTCAGTATCTATATTCCTACGATGCGTTGGGTCGTTTGCAAACGATGACCGATCCCAAGCAGCAAGTCGCGACTTATAGTTATAATAATGATGATCGACTGCTTCAAGTCGCCTACACCAACGCCGCCATTCCCACGGCCACCGTTAGTTATGTCTGGGACTCGATTTATCCCCGAATTGACAGCATGACCGATGGAACTGGTTTGACTCAATATCAATACTATCCAGTAGGTGTCTTAGGCGCAGGGAACCTGGAAACAGAGGCCAGTCCGCTGGCCAGCAGCACGATTACTTATGCTTATGATCCTTTAGGGCGCCCAACAAGCGCAAATATTAGTGATGGCTTTAGCTCAGGCGTGGGGTATGATTCCCTTGGTCGGATAAACACGGCCACCGATCAACTCGGCACGTTTACGTACGGTTATTATGGAGCGACGGCGCGGCTGCAAACGGTCGGCAATAATCAGAATGGCCTGAACATGAGTTATTCCTATCAAACGGGCGCGACGCAGGATTTTCGCCTCAGCGATATCACGAATTTCGCCACTGGGACGACCGTACTTTCCAAATTTGATTATACCTACACGGCAGTTGGTGACATCGCCACCTGGCAAAAGCAGGCCGATTCGAGCACGCCGACTTTAACCACTTATAATTACGATCAAGCCGATCAGTTACTTGGAGCGACCACGACCAATACTTCGACTCAAGCGGTCGTGTCTCAGTATCTTTACGGGTACGATCCGGCGGCAAACCGCAACAGCGAGCAGATCGGGCTTAATGTGGTGAGCACGACCTCGAACAATCTTAACCAGAGAACCGGCTCGTCGAGCGGAGGAACGCTCCAGGTCGGCGGCAGCCTGAACAAGCCCGGCACCGTCAGCGTGAACGGTAATCCTGCGACGGTAGCTGGAAACGACAATTTCACGGCCACGGCGAACACGACGACGGGCACCAACGTGGTCACGGTGGTGGCCACCAATCTGAATGGGTATGCGGTGACCAATAAATGGGATGTCGTGGTGCCCGCCAATAGCAGCACCACGCCTCTTTACGACCCGAACGGCAATCTGATCAATAATGGAAACGGACAAACTTATGCCTGGGATGCCCGGAATGAGTTAACGCAAATTACTTACACCGGCGGAGCGACCACTTCGTTTACTTATGACGGGCGCGGACGCCGGGTGGCCATTATTGAAACAAGCGGCGGGGGAACCGTCACCTCGACGAAGCAGTTTGTTTGGCTGGGAAATACGATGGCCGAGGCACGCAATGCCGCTAACGCGGTTCAAGAGCGATTTTATCCGCAGGGCGAGCAGATTAGCGGAACGAATTATTATTTCACGCGGGATCATCTCGGCTCGATCCGGGAAATGGTGAATAATGCTGGCGCCCTTCAGGCCCGTTACGACTACGATCCCTATGGAAGAGTTACCCTGATTAGCGGAACCAATCTCGCCGACTTCCAGTATGCGGGAATGTATGAGCATCAGCCCAGCGGGTTGAACCTGACACGAGGAGGTTCCGGTGGGAGTACCGGACGGCCTTATGATCCGAATACAGCGAAGTGGCTATCCAGAGACCCGTTGAAGAATGCGGAGCGTCGGGAGGGGCCAAATCTGTACGAATACGTTTACAACGATCCGACTAGGTATAACGATCCGTTGGGGCTAGGTGCAGGGGGAGATGATGGACGTGGGCACCATCCAAAGTTTAATCCTCCTGTTCCGCCGCCCACTGGAGAGTCGCGTTGCCCTTGCGGGCAGCACTGGGGATTTAGTTTCAGCGGTTTTTCCGATACAGTTGATACAATGACAGGTGGTAAGGCAATGGCTTCAATGTTTCCGGAGGATGCCAACAGCAGTATACATGCAGGACCAGTTGATGCCGCAGCAGATTTAAACAAAGCCTTAACATATGTTCCCGGATTAGCTCAAGATGCTAACGACCTCGACCCCTTCTTTTTAGGGTATGGTGTTGCAGTCGATTTAGGAGCATTCCTAGGGTCATGGGGTTGCGTGCCTAACTAGTCTTGCTTGGAGATCGGCCTCAAGAATTGATTATTTAAAATGTCGATATCTCCTGAAGACTTCGCGATTGGACGAGAGGCCGATATTCGGATTAAGAGCTATGAGCGTCAGAATCCAAGGCGCTTGATAACCTATTTGTTTCCGGCAGTTTGGGTGGTTGCTTTTATTGCTCGTTATGAGGCCAGAGCCAGCTCTTGGAATCTTTTTCAACTAATCTTTTGGTCTGTTGCTCTCCTAGGAGTCATCGTATTTGAATACAAGCGCAAAAAAACTTATTTGCATGATTTGGCGACTTTAGCGGAGTTGCGAAAGCAACATGGTGTTGAAATCTCTTTTGAAGAGAAAAATGTTGCCACGAATGCTAGTGAGAAAGTGGGGGCCATCAAAGAACCTGACCACGGTGCGGAAATCTCTTTCGAAGAGAAAAATGTTGCCGCGAGTGCTAGTGAAAAGGTGGAGGCCATCAAAGAACCTGACACGAATGCTAGTGAGAAGGCGGGGGCCATCAAAGAACGTGACGAGTGGAGAAAATTAAAACCGTTGTTTGCGTTCGGTATCTTCTTGGCAGCGGTGTTTATCCTGCCCCTCATTTTTCATTATTTTAGGGTCGCATTTTCAAAATAAGGCCACGGCATCCAGGCAGAATCAACACCGCACTCGTCTGGTGCTGAGTGCCAGGGGAAAGGGGACGGGCACGCGGACCGGTCACGGCCAGTCAGAGTCGGTAGCGCAGGGAGGAACCGGCGGGCGGCTTGATCCACAAGAGGGCCTGCTGGCACTCGCGGGCGATCAACCCATCGAGGCAGGTGTCACCGTGCAATGGCGGAGCGGTGGGTCGACGGAACGCTCGGCCAGGATCACCAGGGCACCGCGAAAAGACTGTAAGCGTCCCATGTAGCACCACTGGAAAGAGGAGTCATAGGGACCATAGGATGGATGACTATGGCGGATACGACTACGGAGCACATTTTGCGGGTGGACTGTTTTGGGCGCGTGACGACGACACGGGAACGCCGGGAGGCGTTGCTGGCGGAGTTCGACCGGAGCGGCATGAGCGGGCAAAAGTTTGCGGCGTGGGCGGGAATCAAGTATTCGACCTGGGCGAGTTGGGTGCAAAGGCGTCGCAAGGCGACGGGCCAAACTCCGTGGCCGAAGGCCAGGCCGAAGAGGAAGACCCCCGTGCGCTGGCTGGAAGCGGTAGTCGCGAAAAATGGGCCGGTTGACTCGGCCTGCATCTCCCAAACTACTCCAATAATCTGTTCCACTAGGCATCGACTCTTTTTCAACCGGAAACTTAGCGGTAGAATTTTTGGCTTCTAGGATTGGAGGTAAATCCGGCCCCTAACGCGATTTTTTCCTTTCCAAACTTATCCGAAATCCAAGAATTCGCGCGTTCATATGCGTAGCAGTCTTCCTCTCGCATGCGTAGCAATTGGGTTCTTTTTTTTCCTAAATTCACTAGGTTTGTTGTTGCCTGTTATGTGGGAAGACGCTAATCTTCAAGAACTTAAGAAAGGAGGTGGCGGAATGACTTCCATCTGTGACCGTCGCTGATTGGGCGAAAGCGCGTAAATTAAAGTGCGACGGTCATAGACCGCCGCTACATTAAGAGCTTCGGCGCAGAATTTTTAGTGCGACGGTCATAGACCGCCGCTACACTCCACTTCCAGATGAAATGGCGCATCGTCCTGACGGTCCTCTTCGTGCTCACGTTGTTTGCGGGCTTCGCCTACCTTTATGTGAACACCTTCGTGCGCAAGCATCAGCACGCCGTCATTCTCTTTGTCGTCAACGGCCTCGACCTCAACACGCTCAACCTCGCCCGGCAACAGTTGGGCCGCTCGCCCTTGCGCAGCGATCCCGACGACCCGGCCATCGGCGACGCGCGGCGGCGCGCGGCCTATCGCAGTGAATGGCTCAACCTCGATTCCTTTTGGAACATTGCGCTTCTCAACCTCCAGGAACCGGGCCAGCCCGTGCCGGACGAAGGCGCGGACGCGACGGCGCTCGCCTGCGGGCAGCGGGTCGAGAACGGCTTCGTCGCCGTCAACCAGAGCAACGAGGCGCTTCGCTCCCTCATCTATGCGGCGAAGCAGACGCAACGCGCCACCGGTTTGGTGACGACCAGCTCACTCGTCCAGCCGACGCCGGTCGCTTTTTATTCCACGATCAAGGGAACCCCCGACCCCTATCGCAATGCCTCCGAACTGGTCTACGATGGCATCGATGTCGTCCTCGGCGGCGGCGAGCAATATTTCAAACCCGCCACGGCCACGAACGAATGGGGCCGGCGCGACGGACTCAACCTCCTCGATCAGGCCAAAAGCAACGGCGGCTATACGGTGATCCACACGCGCGACGAACTCAACAACGTCTCCACCTGGCGCACGCGCAAGCTTTTCGGCGTCTTCGCGCCCGACCAGTTTTATTTTTCCTCGCTTCAACCCGAGAACCGCAGCCAGCCTTCGCTCGCCGAAATGACCCGCGTCGCCATTTCCAGTTTGAATTATAATATCGACGGCTATTTTCTCGTCGTGGAGGACGATCTCGTCGCGCGCGCGGCGGAGCGCAACTTCGGCAAGCTTGCCGTCTCCGAAGTCTCCGAGGTCGACGAAGCGATTGAATCCGCCGTCGAGTATGCCGGCCCCGACGCGCTCGTCATCGTGACCAATAATTACAGCCTCGGCGCGGTCGGGTCGCTGCCCGCCCCTTCGGCGGGTGATTTGGCGGCGTTGCCCCGCACGGTCGACGCCGATGACGACCTGGTCAAACCCCCGCCCATCCCGATGGCCCCGCCGCCTCAACCCGCGTGGACGACCGGCCCCGGCGGCCCGACCGTCACGCAACAGCAAGCGGCGTGGCTGCAGGAGCGCGAGCAGAGCGGATGGTTCTCCTCGAAGGCGCCGGGACTCCTCCAGCCCGATGCGGCCCTTCGCTTTCAAACCCAGGCCCTTCCCACCGCCGAGCCGGCCTGGATCGCTTCGCGCGGTGAAGGCTCCTCCCAGTTGCGCGGCTTTCTCAACAACACCGACGTTTTCGACATCGTGAACGAAAATTTCTAAGATGACCCTGACGGAAATCCGCGCCGCGCTCGATTCGCGCGGATTACGCCCGCTCAAGCAGCTCGGACAAAATTTTCTTCACGATCAAAATCTGGCGCGGTGGCTGGCCGAACATGCCGTCGCGGGCGTCGCCCCGGGCGCGAACGTCGTCGAGATCGGCCCCGGTCTCGGAGCGCTCACCTCCATCCTCCTCGAAAAAAATCTTCATCTCATCGCCCTGGAAAAAGATCGCGGCCTCTGTGTTTTTCTTCGGGAACATTTCGGTCCGCAGCTCGCCCGGGGAAACCTCGATCTGCGCGAGGGCGACGCGCTGGAGATGATTCCCCAGCTTGGAAACGCACCCGCCGTCATCTGCGGCAATCTCCCCTACTATATTTCGACCCCGCTTCTGATGGAATGCCTCCGCCTGCCGGGCAATCCGGCGCGCCTTTTTTTTCTCGTCCAGAAAGAAGTGGGCCAGCGCCTCGCCAGCCAGCCGGGAAACAAGACCTACGGCGCGCTCTCGGTTTTGGTCCAGTCGGCTTACGACGTGGCCATCGTCCGCACGCTGCCCGGCTCGGTTTTTTATCCGCCGCCCGAGGTCGAATCGGTTGCCGTGCAACTGACGCCGCGCGTTCAGCCTCTGGTCGCTTCCGCCGAGCGCGAACGCTTCGCCGCCGTCGTCCAGCGCGGTTTTTCCCAGCGGCGCAAAAAGCTTTCCAATCTTTTGCCCACCGATGACGGTCGTCGCGCGGAACATCTCAGCCCCGCCGAGTGGGTCGTACTCTGGCGGCAGGTGGAGGGTAGGGACGCGAGTCTCTTCGCGTCCGACTAGTTCTAATGCCTCGGCTTCGGTTTTCCGCCCTTGGCGATTTCGCCCAACTGCCCTTCCAGCAACGGGGCGAAGCGCGCCTTGTCGATCGCCTTCATGTAGGCCTCCTGCGCGTTGATGACGCCCTGCTGGAGCAGCGAGTTGATCGCGTCGTCCATGAACTGCATCCCTTCGCCCTTGCCGCTGATCAGCACGTCCGTGAGCTTTTCCACCGAGCCCTCGCGAATGATCGACGAGACCGCGTTGTTCGAGATGAGAATCTCGTTCACGGCGACGCGGCCCTTCCCGTCCGCCTTCTTCATCAGCAACTGCGCCACGATGCCGCGCAGCGAGGCGGAAAGCATGGTGCGCACCTGGGGCTGCTGGCTGCTCGGGAAAACGTCGATCATGCGGTCGACCGTCTTGCGCGCGTTGTTCGTGTGCAGGGTGCCGAAGACCAGCATCCCCGTTTCCGCCGCGGTCAGCGCCAGCGCGATGGTTTCCAAATCGCGCATTTCCCCGACGAGCACCACGTCGGCGTCTTCGCGCATGGCATTGCGCAGGCCGTCGGAAAAGCTCGGCGTATCCTCGCCCACCTCGCGCTGCGTGATGATGCTGATTTTGTTTTGATGCACAAATTCAATCGGCTCCTCAATCGTGATGATGTGCCGCGCGTAGCTGCTGTTGATGAAGTCGATCAGCGCCGCCAGCGTGGTCGACTTGCCCGAGCCGGTCGGGCCGGTGACCAGCACGAGGCCGCCCTTGATGTTGGCGAATCTTTTGATGACCTGCGGCACCTTGAGCTGTTCCAGCGTCGCGATCTTGTTCGGAATCAGGCGAAAGATGCCGCCATAGCCGTGCAAGTGCTTGTGAAGATTGCAGCGGAAACGGGCGTCTGCGCTCAGTTCGTAGGCGCAATCGACATCGCCGGTTTGGACAAATTTTTCCCAGCGCTTCGGCCCCACCACTTCGCTCAGCATCTGCTCCATCTCCGCGTGGGTCAGGATGTGGTCATTGATTTTCTGGACATCGCCGTGCAGGCGCATTTTGGGCGGCTGGCCCTCCTGCATGTGAAGATCGGATGCTTTGGTTTCGACGATGACATCGAAATACTCGTCGATCATGATGCGCTTATGAACGGAGGCGTCGGACATTTTTTTATATTAGGGCGTATTTTTAAAATAGGGCAAGGCTGCGTTGCGAGTCGATTTTGGGCTGCACTCGGGCGCGAGCAAGGGGCCTACCCGATGGTTTGCCGGCATCTATCCGTCGCGATTCGGATTTAAGCTTGAATCCAGCCCGGCAGAATTTAAGCTTTACCTCCGCTTGCGAACGAGGCCTCTTTCCGGAAGCATCGACGTTTGGCGGATTCGGTACTAATGGCGGCCGTAGCTCAATGGTAGAGCTCCAGATTGTGGTTCTGGCTGTTGCGGGTTCGAGCCCCGTCGGTCGCCCCCCTTTTTTACCTCTGGAGAGGTTTTCCCTCTCAGTTTTGATGTCAGATTACGGTCAACTCGGCCAAGAGAAAAGCCTTTTTCAGAGGCGCGTCACTATGGAGACCGAAGCCATGGTCTACTTCGCCTTTTCGCCCGAGCATTTACAAAATGTTCCCCAGATCGTGCGGCCTCGCTCAATGCGCGCAGCAACCGCGCAGCCGAGGCTACTTTTTTCCTGAATAGGTTTCAGATTGCTTGAGGAGGCGATCCACCTCGGAACGGGGAATCATGATCCGGCCAAGATTCGAGATCACTTTGATGTTTCCGGCATAGATTTGGCGGTAAGCCCAGGTATAATGCCGGCCAAAGAGCGAGGCGAGTTCCCTGGGGGTTAAAACGACTTTTTCCGGTTGCTGAGTGGGAGTAATGTTCATGCTTTCTTACCTACTCGTTTTGGTCTCGATTTTCTCTCTCCATTGTTAAACGGTCTGCGCAGGTCGAGCGTTCTAGAATGCTCAAAAACCTTGCCATTTACGCAAAACGCGTTATTGTTTACGCAATATGCGAAAGAAGAGATCACTTGATGCTTTGCTCCCGAAGACCCGCCAGGGGATTTTGGCGGCCACCCTCGTGCAGCCCGCGAAGGCTTGGTACGTTTCGGAACTCGCACGTCGGCTGGGGGTGCCGTCCTCCAGCCTGCAACGCGAATTACAAGACCTCTCCGACGCAAGAATCCTCAATACCCACCGACAGGGTCGGATGGTCTATTATCAAGCCAATGTGGATTCGCCACTCTTTCCCGATCTCCGGGGCTTGCTGTTGAAAACAGCCGGACTCGCGGATGTCTTGGTGGACGCCTTGAAGCCGCTGGCGTCAAAGCTACGGATTGTCTTCGTCTACGGATCAATCGCCAGCGGCAGTGAGCAAGCTGACAGCGACATTGACCTGCTGTTTGTCGGTACCGTGTCGCCAGTGGAGCTTGCGTTACCACTGCGTCACGCGCACGAGCTTCTTGGCCGAGCAATCAATCCGACTGTCTACTCACCAACGGAATTCGAGAAGAAGCTAAAAGCCAAAGATCATTTCCTGACGCGGGTGTTGGACAAGCCGAAGCTGTTCGTGATAGGTAATCAGGATGAGTTGGGCAAAATTACTGGGCCGGTACGTCACGGCTGAGCCCACCAGCAAGGCGGAGTTGGACAATCTGCGCTCAATCGTGACGCGGAGTCTGCAAGATGCCGTCGCAGCGGGCCTGTCAGCGGACGCACGATTCGTCATGGCCTATGATGCCGCGCGGACGTTGTCGCTGATGCTTGTCCGGTCGGAAGGCTACCGCCCAAAATCGCTCGGGGGCCATTACAACACGTTTCTGGCCTTACAAGAGGCCGATCCGACCTTTGCGACGCTATCGACCTACTTTGATGGCTGCCGGATGAAGCGCAATGGCTGCGAATACGATTTCGCGGGTGGCGTGAGCGACACCGATGCTGATGGATTGCTCAAGGCGGTCCAACAATTCAAAGTTGATGCCGAGGCTTGGATGAAAATTCATCACCCGAATCTGGTTTAGAATGAGCCGTACCGAGAATGGTACCTAAAAAGATCAGGCAGGTACCATTCTCACTTTCGGATTTTGAGAAGTTCGCGTCATGCAAACAAATGATGTCGCATTACCGAACCTGATAAGGGAGGGCGAGGCTGCAAAATTCCTCAAGATTAGTCAGCGAAACCTTATTCGCTTACGAAACAAAGGAACCGTGCCTTATTACCGGATTGGAAAATCTATCCGTTACTCCCGCGAGAAGCTATTGGCCGCGCTCGAAGTCGCGAGGGAGGTGGAATATGCTTACCCGTAAAGATGAGACTGTCGTTGAGCGGGCGTTACGACCTTCCGCTAGAAATGCCAATATCGGCGACCCATTTGGAATTAAATTTATCGGGCGGGATTTTAAGGCCGCCTACCCTTACCACACCTTGCTTGGTACCGAGATCGAAGGGGACATTCTGGTTATATCTTTCGCCAAGGTTACGCTGGAATGTGAGGGCAGTAATCTGGAAGCTATTCTGGATTCGATTTGGACCGCACGGTTACAGATTGTGGAGGAAACCCGCGAAATCAATAACGGCACTCGCGTGCTCGCGGAAGGTGAAATAGTGGTTGAGAGACTGCGACGCCGTGCCCAAGTGGAAGACCACAATCCATAAAACCCCTCGCGCCGTGCCTGCTGGCACCGCTCCGGGGACTTTCCGCCTTCCATTTCGGCAACCGTGGCGGGCCGCTGTCTCCGCTGCGTCGTCGCGCACCGCCACCGTTGCCCATCCTGCCGGATTACCCGGCTCCGAGTGGTAATTACCTTACGAGTTATGGCGTGTAGGCAAAGACGCCAGGTGCAACTTTTTTGAAGCCAGAAATCTTCTTCGCACTGGTATAGAGCCAAACAGCAAGGCTGGATTTTTTCACCTTTGCTTGGACGGCCAGTTGTTTCACCGTCAAACCTTTTGCTCCGGCTGATTTGAGGACTTTGAGGACCGCCTGTTGAAGGCCTCCGCGGCGACGAGAACGTTTCTTGAATCGCTTGGAGGGAGGTGAATCATTAAGACTCTCAGTGGCACTCAGGGGAGAACCATTGCCGTCTTCCAACCGTTGCAGGTCACGATTCACACCATCGAGCTTAGTTTGGAGCACCTCTTTTTCCTTCAAAAGGCCGACGATATGTTCAAGTTGCTTTAGGGAGAGAGCCGATAGATTCATGTTGGTAATGGGATGGCCGTCGTCATCCTCTCGTATTTCCCTCTCGAATCAAGAAATCTCTACGCACTTTAAGGCTGAATTCCTTTGTGGACTTTGGTTTGTTGACCCAGGCGAGGCCGGAGCTTCCATGCCCGAGTGTTGCGGATATTCCGGGCCACCATCATGTGTATTGGTTTGGATGCACGATCGCCCAATCCCGGCAGTTCCACGGCGGCCATGCGATTGTTTTCGCGCTGAACCCGTTCCTTGAGCGTCGCCCAATCATCGGTATAAACGCGTAGATTCTCGCGACCACGGGACAGCATGACATACCAGCCCTCCCGAGAAAGGGCCTGTCTCGGTTGAACGGGAGCCGAGACAATCACGCTATCGACCGTCTGCCCCTGCGCCGCGTACGAGGTAACGGCGTACCCGTAGCCAAACTGCTTGAATTCTTTCGGCGAAAAGACGCGCCCCGATTTAAGAACGATAATATCCGGGGTGATATGGGAAATGAGATCCACTTCTCCGTTACGGAGCTTGGCCTTTGGATGATTGGCTCGGATCAAAATCTCGTCGCCTTTGGCCAGGGCAATTTCCCGCTCCTCACCCACCGACCAGCGTTTCGCTTGGTAAAACGGCAGAAAGCATTCTTTGCCCAAAGGATTTAGCGCGTGGAGGCCCTTGGCGTCGGACCCGACGACTTTGAACCGATCACCTCGGCGGCCAGTTTCCTTGATGCCTTGGACAAGGGTAATGATTTGGCCGGATTTATATTCGGCAAAATCGCGTCGTTGTCCCGGCGTCCACTTTAAATCATCCACGACCTGCATCTTGATGTCATCGCCGTGCAAGAGACCGCTTTCACGCCGTGACTGGCGGACCGCTTCGCCAATGCGGATGATTTCCGCCCAGGTGGGAGCCACCACGCGGGCCGATTTTCCTTCACTCCGCAAGCGCAGTAGTTCGGTCGCCACCGCACGGGCACGTTCCCCCTCATCCTTGAGTTCCGTTACCCAGCCCCGTTGCTGCAAGCGCGCAGAGGCCCTGTTAACTTCTCCCTTGGCCACCAACGAAACAATTTCCAGATAGTCTGGATTAGGTTTCTGGCGATGGATTTCATAAAGCCGCTGGCTTTTGATGCCCGCATGACGTTTCAGGATGCGGAGGGCGTCGCCGGCCGGAACGCCGTGATGCTGCTTGGTATCGCCCACGAGCAACACCCGTGCGCTGACGGCTTTTGCCTCGCGAAAAATCTCACTCAGGTCTTTGATGCCCACCAAACCCGCTTCATCCACGAGGATGAGACCACCGTTGGCCCGTTGAAATAGCCGCTTGTTCGTTAGGGCCGCCGCCACGGTTTGTGTTTGCTCAAATGCCTGAGCGATGCGTTGATCCTCTTGGTTGACGGCCAAGTCGCGCAAACTCTCGCGCCCACCCGTGTTGGGGCTGAGCATTAACGTACCGACCTCGAAGTGACGCAGTAATTCCTGTGTAACTGTACTCTTTCCGGCCCCGGCATCGCCGGTTAAGCCCATGACGCCATCTCGGGAACGGAGCAGACCACGAATCGCTTTTGACTGATCTTCCGACAACGAAGGGGAGAGATCGGGGTTGCGAGCAAGGGGAAGCCAACGATTTCGGCCTTCCTTTGCAAACTTGATGATTTCCCGTTCCAGTTGGAGGGATTCAACGGTGGCCAACCGATCTCCCGACCGGATCAACTCCTCCTCCCGGTCCACCGAGGCACGGAGATCATCGAAGTTTACCGTGCTGCCACGGGCGCGCTTGACCATATCGGCGAGTAATCCCGAGTCGCGGAAAACGCTCACCCGTTCCGATAAATGCTCAATCGAGAGCTTTATCAAGTCCTCAATTCTGCGTTGGATGATCACCGCACCCGTACCGGGACCGGGCACCATTTTCTTTTCCTCGCCGGTGATTTGGGTCAGCCATTCCTTCACCAGATCAGGCCGCTGGCGTTTCGACTTTCGATCTCGTGACTCTGCCGCCGCGTAAGCATTGCCTTTTGCAGTATTGGCCAAGCCATGTTCCTCACGATAGCGATCCAGTTGGTCCGACCGCTTAGAAAACCGGGCGTTGAACTGTTCATACCCGACTAGGTTGAACCCGTAACTCTCGTTTTTAATTTCGTAGCCCAGGGCCGAGCAGCGCCGGGCCAACTCATGCCAATAGACTTCACGGATGAGAGCCTGTCTTTTGAACAATTCAAGCGGATTGACCGCCTTCCATTGTTTTTCCTTCGCATCATAAGTCAGGTTCGGAATGGCAATATGACTGTGCAGTTGCGGATCAATGAACTCTCTTCCGTCAATGACGACCGGCCTGGTCGAATCATGCGTCACCACGGCCATGATGAGATTGCCGGTCTTTCGATCCTCCATGCTCCCGTCTTTACGAACCCGTGTCAGGGCACATTCCTTTTCCAGTACGTTGAGTGTGGCGCAAACAGCTTCGTTATGGGCCTTTAGCAGCCGCCCGTCTTCAAACACCAGGGCGGCGACACTGACCGACTTTGGAGCGGACAACACGGCTTGGAAGGCGCAGCGCCGATCCTTCTTTTGCCGGGCCGTCAGCGAGACTTGATTGCGAGGTGAGCTGTCTGGCGTCAAACCGCTGAGCAAATTTGCATAGACCTTTTCCGTTACCTGCCCCGATAGCCCAAGCCGATTTGCCCCAGCCCCTTGCCAGACCAGCATTTGCTCCCCTTGCTCTGTCAGGTAGTCTGCGTTGGACATGTGCTCTCTCAGGTAGGCAAGCGCACCTGATTTACTGCGGGCAATTTGGATTGCAAACATTGCGCTTTTAACATAAGTTCACTGACTTGCTAAAAGCAAGTCTAATTTGCCGAACACGTCACCCCTAAGCGAAGCTTAGGACCTATTTTCTGGCGAAAAGGTAGCTCCGAAATGCTCCGAAATAAGGGCTAGACGCTCGTAGTCGATCCGAAATGATCCGAGAACATGCGCATTCAGCAGTAGCTTGATCCGAAATGATCCGAAAATGGGTATATAATGCAATAAGTTCACTATATGCTTGATCGTTATCTTCTCGCAGGATAAGGACATCCCGTCGCATGGAAAACACCCGCTCGCATGGCCGTCCCTGGCAGTCGCGCCTGATTCCCTATGAAGAGGAAATTCTGGAATTACGCCGCCGCCGTCCCCCAATGCCGTTCGACCAAATTACGGCACGACTCGCGACGAAATACGGGATGAAGGTTCATTTGGATACAGTGCACAATTTTGTGAAGGTCCGATTGGGGTTATATCGGGAAAATTCGCGAAAGCGATCTCCCGGCAGAACAGTGGTCGAGAATCCGCCAGCATCCATTCCGCCGGCAAAGGAGTCCGAGTGGGACAGCCTTCATAACGATGCCCGAATTTTAATTCCCAATTCAACGAAAGGACAATCATGAGCACAGACAAGACCATCAAGAAACCGGCCAATCGCCGGATTGTTTTCACCATGGGCGGCAAAGGCGGGGCCGGAAAAACGACCGTCCTCTCGGCCATCGTCGCCTATCTCCAGGAACAAGGCGTTCCCTTCGATCTCTTCGATGCCGACATCGAAAATGATAAACGGGGAAATCTAAAGCTGTATTTTCCCGAGGCCGAGAAAGTGAATATCAGCACGGAGCGGGGATTGGATATTTTCGTCGATAAGCTCTTTGGCGGAAATAAGTCACTTGCGGTCGCCGATCTTGGCGCGGGAGCCGGAGCCGACACGTTCCCATGGTTTGACAAGATGCACGGGCTTCTTGCGCAGGAAGGGGTTCTTTTTACCGCTGTCGGGGTGTTCGTGCGGGACCCGGCCAGCGTGGAAACGATCTTTAGCTGGGCCAGCAAGCTTCGGAATCGGGTGTCGTACTTGATCGTCAAGAACGAAAGGGATTCCGAGGATTTTCCCTATTTCGACGGAACCCCCGAAGGCGCGAAGTTCAAGGAACTGGCCCACCCGACCATTATTCGCTTCGAGAGGCGCGAGAGTGATATTCAACATGAATTGAACGCACGCAGT
>Ga0181537_10001864_pt1 | contig 18993 bp, 16 predicted proteins | sample PEATcosm2014_Bin_39_FD_119765 | JGI IMG/M metagenome (GOLD analysis project Ga0181537, IMG submission 119765) | Peatland microbial communities from MTU Mesocosm Facility, Houghton, MI, USA - PEATcosm2014_Bin23_10_metaG | ecosystem: Environmental > Terrestrial > Soil > Wetlands > Peat | place... | reverse complement strand
CCAATGGAGTGGTCGGCGTCCGTGATATGTTCGGTCCGCCCGACGCTAAGGCGTGGCGTGCGACGCAAGTCTCCAACGAAGACCCATCGCCAGCCATCTACCTTGGCAGTCCTGTCGTCGATGGACCGAATCCGCGCTGGTCCCATTCCATAGTCGTCACTGACGAAGCGCAAGGGCGAGAAGTAGTTGATCAGCAGCAACAGCATGGCGCGGATTTCATCAAGGTCTATGACAAATTACCCCGCAGCGCGTATTTCGCCATCGCCGACGAGGCCAGGAAGCGGGAAATGCCATTCGAAGGACATGTGCCGGAATCGGTAACAGCGGAGGAAGCATCCGACGCCGGCCAAAAGAGCATTGAGCATCTGACCCGTGTGGCTCTTGGCAGTTCCAAAGAAGAGGCGGCGATCTCTGCAGAATTGACGAGGCAGGAGATGCTGTTCCGGGCGCCAGACGCGAACATATCCCAGAAGATGGACAGCGGGAAGCGCATTACCGCTCTCGACCTGCGCATCGTTGAAACCTACGACGATGCGACAGCCCAAGCGCTCTTCGCCAAGTTCCTGAAGAATGGAACATGGCAATGTCCGACTCTCACATTGCTGAAAGCGGAAATCGGGGACCCATTGCCCGCCAATGACCCGCGATTAAACTACTTGAGCAAGGAAATTCGAGCGAATTTTGACGCCGGCTTTTACCAGCATTTTCCTCCCGAGGCGCGAGCCTGGGCGGTCAAGTTGAGGAAAGTGGAATTCGACGAATCGATGAGGATTGTGGGCCTCTTGTACCGAGCGGGCGTCCCCATTCTCGCCGGCACTGACGCCATGAATCCGCAGTGCTTTCCCGGCTTTAGTATCCATGATGAGCTCGCGCTATTGGTGGAGTCGGGTCTGCCTCCGCTTGCTGCTCTTCAGACCGCCACCCGCAATGCCGCCCAGTTTATGGGGCAGATTGACCGCCGTGGAACGATCGAGGCCGGAAAGGTCGCCGATCTGGTTCTACTCGACAAGGATCCGCTCGCCGACATTCATAACACTCGGACCATTCAAGCGGTCGTGCTTAACGGAAAGCTCTTCCCGCGCGCAGCTCTGGACGCGATGCTGGCGAAAGCACAGACTTTGGCGAGTCGTGCGGATGACGACGCCGCTAAAAGATGAACTGATGTAAGAAGACTTTTGAGCCGAAGGACAATGTCCTTTGATCGCTACCGAAAAGTGCGGTTTACGGCAATTCCAAAAAATGCCTTCGTCTGCCAGGTATCATCTAGTATCCGACGGGAGCTTCGGATCTGGAGACCGAGGCGATGGGTTCCAATCCGAGGCGCCTGCGGCATTCTTCCAGCATGGATTCGGTTCGCGTGGCGCCTACGCGGCTCACGCCAATTGCGCGCACGGCGAGAAGCGCATCCAGATCGCGAATGCCTCCTGCCGCCTTTACCTGAACATGCGGCGGCGAGTGTTTCCGCATCAGTTCGAGATCGGGGAGGGTGGCCCCGCTTGGCGCATAGCCCGTAGAGGTCTTCACCCAATCCACGCCAATTTCGCCACATATCTCGCAGAGACGAATCTTGCTTTCATTGTCGAGATAGGCATTTTCGAAAATGACTTTGATTTTTGCGCCGCCTGCGTGAACGGCTTCTGTGAGCGCGTGCAGTTCGTCGCGTACATATTGCCAGTCGCCGCTGCGCGCCTTGCCGATGTTGATGACCGCGTCCAGTTCCTGTCCACCATCTTTCAGCGCCTGGCGGGTTTCGGCTAGCTTGACCGCGGTGGCATGACCGCCATGCGGAAAACCGATGGTTGTGCTGGCATTGACGGTTGTGCCGGCAAGGACTTCAGCGCATCGGGCGAGTGCGTAGGGCAGGATGCAGACGCTTGCCACGTTATACCGCACAGCAAGCGAACAACCGTCTTCGAGCTCCGCGGTTGTCAAGGTTGGGTTGAGAAGGGAGTGGTCAATCATTTTGGCGATGGAAGGGTAATCGAAGGAGCTTGTCACATATGCCTCCGGCTTGGGCCCAGACTATTGTATTCGGTGACTATGCCGAGGCGTCGTTCCGAAAGATTCTGAATTCCGAAGGGATTTCACACCGTCCCTCCGGGACGGAGACTTTTATTGGACTCTATCCCAGGACTGCGTCCGCCGCGGCGGACTTGTCCTGGGCTATTATCCTTCGGCCCCTCCGGGGCGGAATCCGTGGTATGCGGTTTCGTCCATGTTGTATGCCGTTTCAACGATAGGGGCCGGATTCGCCGTTCATTACCGGTACTTGCGGAGGACGCCGAGCACACGGCCCTGAATGGCCACCTGGGCGGCTGGAACGTAAATGGGCTCCATCTCCATGTTGGCCGGCTGCAGCCGCACTACGCTGCCCTCAGAGTAAAAGCGCTTCAACGTGGTTTCGGCGCCGTGAACCAATGCCACCACGATCTCGCCCTGGCGGGCTGTGCGGGTGCGCTCAACCAGAACATAATCGCCACTGATAATGTGCTCGTCGCGCATGGAGTCGCCGCGCACTTCGAGAGCGAAGACATCGCGGTTTCCGACCACATCATGCAGGGAAATGCTTTCCGGAATCTCCGATGTTTCGACGGGAAGTCCGGCGGCGATGCGGCCTGCCAGCGGCAAACGATCGCTGGAGCGCGTGCGGGAGCCGGGGGGGAGCACGTCGATGGAACGGCTGCGGTTGTGAACGCGATCCAGCAGCCCCTTCTTCTCGAGGTTTGTGATGTGTTTGTGCACGGTGGCCAGGCTCTTAAGCCCCATACCCCTGGCAATCTCCTCAAAGGAAGGGGAATACCCGTTCCGCGAGACAAAGGACTCGAGGAAATCGATCACTTCTTTTTGCCTGCGAGTAACAGCCATGCGCGAATTATAGCGAATAAAAAGCGAATTGCAACAAATTCTTCGACAGGCTTTCAATTTTCTTTTGCAGCGAGGGAGAATTTGGAACTACAGGCTCAAGAAAATACTGCACTTTGCCGATATTAGCTGTTGACCGCGCATACGGTCTTGCCGCCGTGCGCCGCCCCGAGGAATCAATGATCTCGATCAAGAAGTATCTTGACTCCACATCCGCAGGCTCAACCGAGCCGGACGACAAGGGTAAGACTGCTATGCTGCCTGCGGTTCTGACAGCTTACCGCTCTGCTTTGTTCGACATAGGCACCAGCTGCATGACGGCCTGTCCCGCTCTTGGAGAGGAGTTAATCCGGAGCCTGAACAAGTTTGCCAAAAAGCTTTCGCCCGCCATGAGCCCGGAGGCAGTTGGGACAACGGAGAGGGATGTTCGGGAGCGTCTGCAGGACTGGGGCAGAGACACCGCGCAGCATTACCGGCGGAAAGCCGAAGAGGTGAAGGGGCTGCTGATTGTAATGGCTCGCACCGCGGAATCGGTGGGGGAAAGAGATCAGCGCTGCGCCGTACAGATCAACGAGGTTACCACCCGGCTGGAACGCATCGCGAGCCTGGAGGACATTACCCAAATCCGAGCGTCGATTGAGAAAAGCGCCGTGGAATTGAAGGGGTCGGTGGCACGAATGGCTGCGGAAGGGAAGGCCGCCGTGGAGCATCTTCGCGCTGAAGTCTCGGTTTATCAGACGAGGCTGGAGGAGGCCGAGGAGGTTTCTTTCCGCGATGGGCTCACCGGGGTGCGCAGCCGGCTCTACGCGGAGGGCCAGATTGCGCAGCGAATCGGCGCGGGCTCCCAACATTGCCTGGCGATCGTGGACATTGACGGTTTTAAACGAGTGAACGACGAACATGGACACGGGGTGGGGGATGAGGTGCTCAAGCAGTTTGCCTCGGAACTCAAGTCGGCCTGCCGGTCAAGCGATACAATCGCACGCTGGGGCGGCGATGAATTCCTGGTTGTAATGGATTGCGGGATGCAGGCTGCCCGCGCCCAGGCGGACCGGCTCCGGGAGTGGGTCTGCGGCACGTACAAGGTTCAGGGAATCACCGGGACCAAAAGCCTGAGCGTTTTCGCATCCATTGGACTGGCCGAATATATCCCCGGAGAACCGATGAAATCCGTTCTCGACCGAGCTGATGCCGCAATGTACCAAAACAAAGCGGCAAACCGCACGAGTCAGAACGGTGCGCTTAGCCGTTCCAGCCAACCTAGGGTTGTTCAAAGGTAAGCGAAGGTCAATGCGTTGCTTTCGCGACAGGATCTCGCGATTCACAATGTTTCGATCTTGGTATGTGTCCGCCGTCACAACGCAGCGTTCATCAGCCCTGATTTGAACCTGCGTCCCGAATCCAATCGATTCCGGGATTGCCCTCCGATGTTTCCCTATTCCAATCTTGAGTTCCTGTTCCTCTCGCCTGAGAGTGAAGAAGGGCCGATTGTTAGCGCATGCTAAGCCGGCCCACTGGAGTTCGAGGTTTTCTGGAACCGGCGCCTGGGTTTGAGGGCGCTGTCCGGGGAGAAGGGCAGCCATGAGGATATTGATCGCAGAGGACGATAAGGCGTTGGGGTTGTTTCTCAGCCGCGGACTGGAGGCGGATGGGCATAAGGTCAGACTCGTCTGCGACGGGGGCGCGGCTGTGGAGGCTTTCGCCCAGGAGCCGCCCGACCTGACCATCCTCGATCTGAACATGCCGGTGAAAGACGGCGAGCAGGTCCTGGGCGAGATTCGGGTCATCAACGCCGACTTGCCGGTTCTTGTCCTCACGGGCCGGCAGGAAGTGGACACGCGCGTCCGCTGCCTCGACCTGGGAGCCGACGATCTGATGATTAAGCCGTTCAGCCTGCATGAACTGCGGGCGCGCTGCCGGGCGTTGCTCAGGCGGAAGCGGGAGGCACGCCTGCAGTTGCGCGCCGGAGACCTGGAACTGGACCGGCTTGACCATACGGCACGGAGGGCCGGCCGTCAGATCGAGCTGACCAATAAGGAATTCGCACTGCTCGAAAACCTGATGCTGAATCGCGGCCATTGCGTATCGCGGGTCGAATTGCTGGACGCGGTCTGGAATATGGAGCCAGCGCAGAGCACCAATATCGTGGACGTTTACGTGAACTATCTGCGCCGCAAACTGTGCGATCCGCCGCCCGGCCGGCTGATCCGAACTGTGCGCGGACAAGGCTATGTGGTGCCGTTCGAAGCCGAAATAATCGCCGCATCGCTTCCGGTATTGCCCATGCATCCAGCCATTCCCGCAGCGGTAGGGGTGGTTTCAGAAGCGCATTAGCTTTCATCAACCCGCTTGATCCTGAGGAGATTTCCATGCAGACCGTTCCGGTTCCCGTTTTTTCCGCCGCAACCCGTATCCGCACGCGCTCCGCACTGGTCGCCAGCGCCGACTCCAATTTCCGCCAGCGCCTGTCGGAGATTCTTACCGGGCTCCGCTGGCGTGTGCGTGAGGTCGAGGGCGGAGCTCAGGCATGGGGCGAAGCTCAGAACAGCACACCGGACGCCGTCATTGTCGATTCGTGGCTGCCCGATCTGGATTTGGCGGAATTCCTGAAGGACTTCAGGCAATCGTATCCCGAGGTCGATCTTATGACCACCGGCAGTTTTCCCGTGCAGGAGAGCCCGCGCGGACCATATCGCCAGGAACTGCTCTACGCCCTGCGGCGCTGCCAGGACACCGACACGGCGTCGTGGAATGCGGCGCCGGCTCTGACCAAAACGGTGCTGAGCTCCGCCGATTTATCTCCGGCGGAGTCAGCGACGCGTGTGATGGCCTCTTTGCGGGAGAGCTTGCAGACGCCGGTGGGCCTGGAACCGGTGCTCTCGACCGTTGCAACGGCGCCGGCGGTTCTTGTATTGGCGCCCACGGCGCTTGGACTGTCGCCTGCGACGCTGGGAACCGGGTCGGGAAAAACAGGGCCGGTGCTTGTTGAGTTGTCGAACCGGGGAAGCGAGCATGGAACCATCGATCGCCTGCCGGAACTGATAGGGAACGCAACCTGCATGCTGGAAGTGAGCCGCCGCATCCGTCTGGTGGCGCCGCGTATGACGCCGGTGCTGATTGAGGGACCTACCGGTTCGGGCAAGGAGCTGGTTGCGGAGGCATTGCACCGGCTGTCGCCGAGGAGCCGCAAGTCGTTTGTTGCCCTCAATTGCGCGGCAATTCCTGAAGCTTTACTGGAAGCCGAGTTGTTTGGCCACACTCGGGGCGCATTTACCGGCGCAGTGCACGGGCGGGTTGGCCGAATCGAGGCAGCCGACGGCGGGACGCTGTTTCTGGACGAAATCGGCGAGATGCCGCTGGGGCTTCAATCCAAGCTGCTTCGCTTTGTGGAGTGCGGGGAGTTGCAGCGGGTGGGCGACAACGAGACCGTGAAGGTGGATGTGCGCATCGTGGCCGCTACGCACCAGGCCCTGGCGCAACAGGCACACGACGGCAAGTTCCGGTCAGACCTTTATTATCGGCTCGCCGTCTTTCTGATCCGCACACCAGCCCTGCAAGAGCACAGCGAGGATCTGGGCTTGCTGGTGAACCACTTCCTCGAAAAGATGGGCCGCGAAGAGCCGGTCAAGCGCTTAGACAAGGCAGCGCTGGCCAAACTCGCGGCGCACGATTGGCCGGGGAACGTTCGCGAGCTCGAACACGTGCTGGAGCGCGCGGCGATTCTGGCCGGCGACGATGCTGTGCTGACCTCCCGCGAAATCGACTTCGGCTATTCGGTGAACTAAGTCGACCGTCAGAAAAGTCTTAAAGGGGGGGCAGCGATGGAATTGCAGGTGGAAACGCGGTTGAGCGACCAGTTGGCGCGCTACCTTGACTTGTCAACGGCTCAGGCCAAGCTGACCGCGGCCAACATGGCCAACATCGACACGCCGGGATACCGGGCCGTGGGCATGGACTTTGAAGCGGAGATGCGGGGAGCCATAGATTCTGTGGACCATGGCGGCGGGCCTCAGAAGGTGCGGGTGAAAGCCGTGGATGGATTGATCTCACGACCCGACGGGAACGATGTTTCGATGGACCGCGAGAGCCTGAATCTGGCCGAGGCGCAGCTCAAGTTCAAAACCGGAGTGGCCCTGCTCCGGTTGGAGTACCAACGGGTGCTGGACGCGATCCACGCTGACGGGAAGTGAGAAGCAGCTAACAGCAACAGCTGACAGCTGCTTTTAAGGAGTTCCGCAATGAACATGTTTGGAATGATGGAGACCTCGGGAGGCGCGATGCAGGCCGAGCGCATGCGGGCCGAGGTGGTGGCGGCCAATATGGCCAACGCGGAGACGACGCGTACCAGCACGGGGGGTCCATACCGGCGCCAGGAAGTGATCTTCGCCGCCGGTCAAGGCGACCCAATGGATCGAGGGGATCAGGGATTCATCAGCTCTCTTGCCACGGCTTCAGGAGGTGCGTCTTTGGGACCCGCGTTTTCGGCGGCGATGCCCGCGCTGGATGGAAGCCTTTCCGGGCCGGTGGCGCCGGGAGTTCGTATTGCCGGCGTCGTCGAGGATCCGTCCCCGCCGCTCAAGCGCTACGATCCGGGGCATCCTGATGCCGGACCCGATGGGTATGTCTCGTATCCGGACATTAATCCTCTCACAGAGATGGTGGACCTGATGGGGGCGACGCGTGCTTATGGACTGAATGGATCCGCAGTGCAAGCGGAGAAGGGCATGATCACGTCGGCCCTCGAAATCGCCAAGTCATAGCCCAAGTCATAGCCCAGATGATTAGAAGGAGAAGCAATGTTACCGGCAATCAACGCCATCGACACCGCAGCATCCGCGCTCACGAGCCTCACGGGCGCGAGCGGTTCTCCAGGCACTGCCTTGAGCGGCGGTCAGGCCGCCTCGCCCGCGCCGTTCGCGGATTTGTTCACCGACGCGGTCGGCCAGGTGAATCAGCTTCAGGATCAGGCGCATACGGCGGTAGCCGGGCTGATGACCGGTACTGGAGTGGATGTGCACCAGGCGATGATCGCCACACAGAAGGCGGACATGGCCTTTGAACTCGCGCTTGCCGTGCGGAACAAGGCAGTGCAGGCATATCAACAGGTGATTGGGATGCAGTTCTAGAGCGAATCCCCAGAGGCAGAGCGACAGGACATGGCTACCGGAACAGAGTTAGAAAAAAAAGCGCCTGCGACTCCAGGACAATCGGGAATAACAGAGCGGCTCTCCGCATTGTGGGCGGTTGCAAAGGTCCGATGGGCGACCATGCAGCCCGCACAGCGCAGTTGGAGCGTGGTGGCCGCGGTCCTGATTGCCATACTTGCCGGGGGCCTGGCATGGTATGCGCTTCGCACGGACTGGCGGGTGCTCTACGCCGATCTTGATCCAGAAGACGCGCGTCAGACGGGGCAGATCCTGACCCAGGCGCAGATTCCATTCCAACCGACGGCGGACGGGGCGGGAATCCGCGTGCCGGCGGCACAATTGGACAAGGCGCGGCTGGTGACGGCGGCCAAAGGAGGCCTCAAGAGCGGTCGAATGGGTTTCGAGATCTTTGACAAACCCAATTGGGTGGGGTCGGAGTTTGACGAGCAGGTCAACTATCAGCGAGCCCTCGAAGGGGAACTTGAGCATACGGTGGGTACGCTGGCCGATATTGAATCGGCGCGCGTGCATCTGGTGTTGCCTCACGACTCGCTCTTTCGCGAGCAGGAACGCGCGGCGAAGGCCTCGGTGGTGATCAAATTGCGCCATCGATCGCTGGCCGATGGCGAGCCGGATGCAATCCGCAACCTGGTGGCTTCGGCCGTGGATGGGCTGACTCCGGACCATGTAGTGCTGGTGGATGCCGCCGGGCATCTTCCACTGGGCCCGAAGACCGCCGAAGCACTTCAACTGAACGCGGAACAGGCCCTGGAAGAGAAAGTGATAACCACTCTTGAACCGGTAACCGGAGTGGGGAATGTGCGTGCCTCGGTGACGCTGGACTACGACGCGGCGGCCACGGAAGAGACCGAGGAAAGCTACGATCCCGACCAGACCGTAACCCTTTCGATGCAGCGAACGGAACAGGCCACGGGGCCGCAGCCGGTAGCTTCCGGGGTGCCCGGCGCGGCTTCAAACGCTCCCAATACGCAGGCGCTGCCTGTTTATCCGCAACAGAGCACAACGCCACAGACGGCGAAGAGCGAATCCGGGACCTATGGAGCCTCGAAAACGGTAAGGCATGTGATCGAAAATCCCGGGCGTGTGCGCCGCATGACCGCGGCCATCGTGGTCAACGACCGTTTGAAGGAGGCTGCGGGACACGGAAAAGCTGCCAGCTGGCAGCCCTGGTCCGCGGAAGAACTGCGCAACCTGACTGTTCTGGCCCAGGCCGCGGTCGGATTTAGCACGGTACGCGGGGACATGCTGACGGTGCAGGACCTGGCCTTCGATGAGAACCGCTCCAGCCAGCCGGTCTCGCTTCCCGGACAGGTACTGGCCACTGCGGAGAACTCGCCGGTGCTGGTCAAGTATGCCGCGCTGCTGCTTGGCCTCTTTATGGTTATGGCCTTTGCTGTGCGTCCCGCTCTCCGTGCCGCGCGCTCAACGCCCAGGCAATTGGAGAAAGGCGAGAAGAAGGAGCTTCCTGCGGGAACCGAGGCCGCGGCACAGCACATTTTGAACCCGGCGGAGGCTGCCGAACTTGATCCGGAACGAGTCAGGGTACAGGAAATCTTCGATCAGGTCACAGGGCATCTTCAACGGGAACCGGCGCAAAGTTCGCGGTTGCTGCAAAGCTGGATTCACTCCGATTAGGCCGTTCCGGCGGAAAGAGGGATGCATTGGCCAAGGAAACCGAGAACGGAACAGAACGCCGCCGTCAATCGGCCAGTCTGCCTGGGGTGCGCAAAGCGGCCATCCTTCTGGTGGCTGTTGGAGAGGGGCTTGCCAAGGAGATTCTGCGCGCGCTGCCGGAGACCGATGTGCAGCGGCTGACCGAGGAACTGGCCGATTTGCGCGGCATTACGCCGGAACTTTCCAGCGAGGTTCTGGAGGAATTTTGGGAGCTTCTTGAGACGCAGGGCTTTGTGATGCACGGCGGACTCGATTATGCGAGCCGCCTGCTGATGGATGCGTTCGGCAAGGAGCGCGCCGACGATCTGCTGATGCTGGTCCGGCGCTCACAGGAGGCCGCGCAGGGCAATCTGGCCAAGCTGCAGAGGACCGACCCGCAGCAACTTGGCAAACTGCTCGACTCGGAACATCCTCAGACCATTGCCCTGGTGCTGGCGCATCTGGACCCAAAGCGGGCCGCGCTGGTGCTGGACAACCTGAGCGAAGGGCACAGAGTCGTCTCCATCCAGCGGCTAGCCGAGATGCGTCAGTTTTCGCCGGAGATGGCGCAGAAGGTAGCGCACATTCTGCACAGGCGACTGGAAAACGTCGGGGACACGGCGCGCAAGAGCTACTCCGGTTTCAAGGCTGTGGCCGACTTGCTGAACCGGCTGAACGCTGAGGAATCGAAAAAGATTCTTGAGACGATTGAAGAGGGACAACCGGAGTTGGCCCTGAGTATCCGCAACCTGATGTTCACGTTTGAAGATCTGGTGACGGTTCCCCCGGGCACCATACGCGAGATCGTCTCCGGCGTCGACAAACGGCAGTTGGCGCTGGCGTTGCGCGGGGCCAACGACGACTTGCGCGCCCAGATCTTCAAATCGATGAGTTCGCGGGCCGTGGAAATGCTCAAAGAGGACATGGAAGTACTCGGGCCCGTGCGCTCGCGCGAAGTGGCGCAGGCGCAGCAGGAGATTCTCAACATGGCCCGACGCCTGGAGGCAGAGGGCAAGGTGATTCTGAAGTTGGAGACAGGCGACGAGATGCTGGCGTGAGGGGACGCGAGACGACAAGTTAGATGACAGGTTACAGATGACAGATGACGAGAGAGATGACAGGTTACAGATGACAGATGACAGTTAGAAACGGTGGCTCACACAGCTATTTGCGATTGGGTTTGGCTTGCCTGAAACCGCACGTGGACCGTCAACGGCAAGGGTTTAACTGTCATCTGTAACCTGTCATCTGTCATCTGAGGCCTGTCATCTGTCATCTGAGTTGGGAGAAACCGTGCAACAGGCTGGGACGGCCACGAAGAACGGCGCAAGCGGAAACATTGTGATCTTTCAGTATCCGGATGGCCCCGCTGCGCCTTCGCCGCTGTCCTGGGAGGCGTTCACCGAGCCTGCCGGGGGAGCAATCCCCTTCCATGCTGAGAGTGCGCAGAACCGCATCATGGAGACTGGCTCGGAGGCCAGGCTTCGGGCGGAGCTCGAGCACCGGCTGGCCGAAGAGACGCGGCGATCCTTTGAGACCGGGCGCGAAAAGGGGCGGTTGGAAGGCCGCCAGGCCGAGCGGGAGGCGCAGGCGGCGGCGATTGCGGCAGCCGATAAGCAGCGCGCGCGCGAGGGTGCGGAATTGATACGCAAGTTTGCGGAAGAGCGCGACCGGTTTCTGCTCCGGGTGGAAGAAGAGGTGGTGGAACTGTCGCTGGTGGTTGCGGCGCGCATTTTGCGGCGCGAGGCGCAGATGGATCCGCTGCTGCTGACTGGGGCGGTCCGGGTTGCTCTGGGACAGCTCTCCGGAACGACCCAGGTGCGCGTGCAGGTGCCTCCGGCTGAACTGGACCTGTGGACCGAGGCGCTTGCGCTGCTGCCCAACCTGCCCGTGAAGCCCCAGGTGCTGGCCGGAGAGGGTATGCGGCTGGGCGATTGCACGATCGAGACAGAACTCGGATCGGTAGATCTGGGAATTCGAGCCCAGCTGGGAGAGATTGAGCGTGGCTTCTTTGACCAGGCGGGCGGGCGCCGAACTGAAAAACAGACCGCAACGACACCCGGGCCGCTGCCGGGGCGGGACGGCAGGGAACTGGAGCATGCTCGATGACGCGGCTTCTGAACCGGTACTTTGCCAGTGTGGAACGCGGGCAGCCGTGGCGCTGGCGAGGCAAGGTGCTCGAGTCGGTGGGCCAGACGATCGAATCGGCGGGACCGCTGGCGTCGGTTGGGGAATGCTGCGAGGTACTGGACCAGACCGGCCTGCCGCACATGGCCGAAGTGATCGGTTTCCGCGGTTCCAACGTGCTATCGATGCCGGTCGAGACGACGGATGGCATTCGTTTTGGAGATTCGGTGGCGGCGACGGGCCGGCGTCCGGAGATCGAGGTGGGCACTGCGCTGATGGGCCGGGTTCTGAACGCGATGGGCAAGCCGATCGACGAAGGCCGGAGTCCGAGCGGGACTCATTCCCTTCCTCTGGACGGCGTGGTGCGGTCTCCGCTCGATCGGGTTCCCATCCGTACGCCGCTCGGAACCGGCATTCGGGTGCTCGACGGGTTGTTGACCGTGGGCCGCGGCCAGCGGGTGGGGATCTTCGGGGGATCGGGAGTAGGGAAAAGCACTCTGATCGGAATGATGACCCGTAACACCGAGGCTGATGTGACTGTGGTCGGCCTGGTGGGTGAGCGCGGCCGCGAGGTGGGAGAGTTTCTTGAGGATTCGCTGGGTGTGGAAGGCCGGGCGCGCTCGGTGGTCGTGGTATCGACTTCCGACCAATCCCCATTGATGCGCATGAGAGCGGCGCTGGCCGCGACTACGGTGGCCGAGTTCTTTGCCGCGCAGGGCAAGCATGTTTTGCTGGTGCTCGACTCATTGACCCGCTTCGCCATGGCGGCGCGGGAGATTGGCCTGGCGGCGGGAGAGCCGCCCACCGCCAAGGGGTATACGCCTTCTGTGTTTACCCGGCTGGCGAAGCTGGTCGAGCGCACCGGGCAGTTTCGCACAGGATCGATTACGGCCTTCTATACGGTGCTGATGGAGGGTGACGACCAGCAGGACCCGCTGGTGGACGCGGTGCGGTCGCTGCTTGACGGCCATGTGGTGCTCTCCCGCGCGCTTGCCGCCGAGGGCTGGTATCCCCCCGTTGAGGTACTGGATTCGATCAGCCGGCTGATGCCGGCGGTGACACAGCCCGCCCATCGCGAACATGCCGCGCTTCTGCGGAAATTGATGGCCGTCTATGCCCGGTCGGAGGACCTGGTGCGGATTGGCGCCTACAAACCGGGATCGGACCCGGACCTGGACCGCGCACTGCGGGCGCGGGGAGCCATGCGATCATTTGCGACTCAGGGCGCGCATGAGCAATTACGGCTGGCCGACAGCGTGCAGCTGCTGGCCAAACTGGCGGGGGAGATCTGAACCAATGGCCGTCTCACGATCGTTGCGCCGGCTTCTCACAATCCGCGATCTTGTGGAAGAGCAGAGCCGGCTGGCGCTTGAAACGGCATTGGGCAAGCTCAACCAGCTCAATGACGCGCTCGAAGACACGGCGGGCCGGGATCGCCGGGGACGGGGGCTTACCGCGGAAAGCGCCCACAACGGAGAATTGATCGACCGGCTGGCGGGGCTTGAGGAGACAAGAACGGCGGCACGATTTGCCGTGGCTCTGGCTCCCCGCGTCGGAGCCGCCGAACGCGATGTAGAAGTTCGTCGCGAAGAGTATTTTGCTCATCGCGTGGAACGGCGGCAGGCCGAGACGCTCATATCGGAAGCCGAGGCCGAAGAGTCGGCCGAAGCGGGCCGGCGTGCCCAGCAGGCTCTCGACGACTGGCACCGCTTCCGGTTGCACCAGGGCAATTGATCCGCTGGCCCCCAACCGGCCTCACCCGTCAAAGAACGCCGGACATTCATGCATACCTCGGAGGCACACCGGGGAAGGATGCCTGGAGCGGCGCAGACTTGAGAGGAAATCTGCCGGGAGCGCCACCACTTTCCCGAAGTGAGATAGTTGGTCCCGTTTATGACAATGCCCTAATCTTCCCCAACTTCTTTTGGCACGGCATCTGCTCCAATCCTTCGCATGACGGTTTCAGCAGCCATCGAAATGACGCACGGGGGGCGTTCGGAGGCAGGACACAACCTGGGCCCGGCGGGTCCAGTCGCGAGGCGGGCGGCGGGAAACCCGGCAGCCGGGGCCGCTTTAATTCATGGTGAACAGTCTCCAGCCGTTTCGCCGAACGCACCGGACGCAGCAACCTGGCAGTCGATGCTGGCTTCATTGGGTGTCCGAATCGCCGGGCAAAGCGAGCAAGACCCTGCGGAAGCGGACGGTGAACTCTCATTAGACGAGCCCGTGGAAGAACCCGGCCGGAGTCAAGAGGCGGTTATCGATCAAAAGGAAACCACAAGGCCGCAGGGAAAAACCACGCCTGTATCGTCATCCGGACGTGAAGAGGCGGGAAATCGGCAGACGATCCGCGCAGCAGTCGAATCCCTCGCCAGCTTTCCGCCGTTGACTGTGCTTTCGAGAGTGCCGGTGCTATCGGCGCCTTTCACTGGCCAGACATCGTTGAACGGAACGCGAACAGTTCATGTGGATAAACCCTCCGCTGGGGCGGTGGGAGCGAAGCGCTCACCGCATCCTGAAACAAGCTCCCCGTCGCAGGACGCATCCATCGCAGCTTCCATCACAGCTGTTCGCCCGATAGGTAAGATGGTCGCGAAACTGGCATCGCCGGCAGTTGGCACGCCGACCACGCCAGCTTTAAAGGTACCGGTCGCGAAGGAAGCTTACTTCGACTTGCCGAGGCAGGTAAATCTCCTGGCGCGATCGGCCTCTTTTGAAGAGAAGACCCCTGCTTCACCGGCAGTTGAGGGCATGGCCATTGGGGTTGCGGGCATCTCTCAAATGCCATTGAGCGGTTCACTGCCGCGCCCGGCTTTGACAGTGCAATGGGCTTCGACCGAGCAATGGGCCCCGGCGCGGAAAGACGTGGCTTCGCAAAACGGGAACGACGGTGCAATAGCGGGCCGGAAGCTTCCAACCGCGGACCGGACATACGCTCCGAGCCAGTCCCCGGACCTTCAAGCTTGGACTGTCACTGACACAGGGGCGCAGTCGGCCGGGATAGAGAGCAAGAGCCGTACGCCGGACAGTCCTGCAGCGCCGGCCCATCGGGATATGGCAATTCGGGATGCAGGTGGCTCGGCTGAACCGTTGCGCGGTTCACCGTCGCACCAGGCTTCGGCAGAGCAATGGGCCCCGGCGCAGACAGGTTGGGCTTCGCAAAGTGGTAACGAGGGAGCAATCGACAGACAGGATCCTTCCAATTCCGACCGGACATACGCTCCGAGCCAGCCCCCGGAATTTCATGGGGGGGCTGTCAATTACATAAGGGCACAGTCGGGAGGGTTTGAGAACCAGGGCCGTACGCCGGACAGTCCCGCAGCGCCGGCGCATCAGGTTGTGGCCATTCGGGATGCAAGCGGTTCGGCAGCACATTTGCGCAGTTCACCGTCGCACCAGGCTTCGGCAGAGCAATGGGCCCCGGCACAGAAAGTTGGGACTTCGCAAATTGGTAACGAGGGAGCAATCGACAGACAGAACCCTTCCACTCGAGATCGGACATACGCTCATAGCCAGCCGTCAGAACTTCAGACGGGGACTATCACATACATAGGGGCACAGTCGGGAGTTTTTGAGAACAAGGGCCATACGCCGGACAGTCCTGAAGTGCCGTCGCATCAGGTTGTGGCCATTCGAGATGCAATCGGCTCGGCAGCACCTTTGCGCAGTTCACTGTCGCACCAGGATTCGGCGGGGCTAGGGGTCTCGGCGCAGACAGATAGGGCATCGCAATTCGGTAGCGAGGGAGCAATGGATAGACAGAAGCCTTTCACTCCTGACCGGGCAAACTTTACGAGCCAGCCCTCAGACGCTCATACCGGGACAATCGCTGGCTCAGGGTCGCAGTTTGGCGGGGTTGAGAACCAAGGCCGAACGCCGGACAGTCAAGCTCAGGGCGATGCGCGGGACCATTCACTGGACTATACACGGGGTGATGCACGGGACAATGGACAGGACAATGGGGCTGCTCAAACTTCCGCAGATTACGGGGGAACGAATGACGGCGGAGCGAACCCGCTCAATCCGGCCGGCAAGACAGCCGCAAACTCAGCCCAGCCAGCGGGCGTAATTGCTGAGAGAACTGCGCCTGAGGCCGATTTGCAGGACACGGCACAAGCTGCACCTCGCTCGTCGGATGTTTCCAGCGTGGGAGAGACAGGCGGGAACCGAAGCCGTCGTGTGCAGCCGCAAACGGGCTTGAGCGCCGCGCCGGTTGCCGGTTTGAGTCTAAACCCGGCTGGGGCAGCCGATTCGGCAGCCCCGAGCCTGACAGCGGTTCCGGCCAACGTGCCGGTGGGAGACGCGAATCGCGCTAGTGCACCTTCCACCTTTTCCGCTCTCGACGCGGAGGCAGCACCGGGAGCTCCGACTTGGATTCATGCGAGTGCTCAGCGGGCCGAAGTGGGCTATCAGGATCCGGCGCTCGGGTGGGTTTCGGTGCGTGCGGACTCGAGTGGAGGCACAATTCACGCAGCCCTGGTTCCCGGCTCGGCAGAGGCGGCGCAGACCCTAGGCGGCCATATGGAGGGATTGAACGCTTATCTCTCTGAACACCACACGCCGGTGGAAACCCTCACACTGGCCCCGCCAGAGAATCGAGCGGGCGACACGCGCGGCTTCGATAGCCCGGCGGGGAGCCAGAACATGCCGCAGGGCGGCGGGCATGGTTCAGGGCATTCTACGGGGCAGGGCGCCGGGCAGGATTCGGAACAGGATTCGAGACGGGGGGCGGGCGGCCAGGACCAGACCGTCCGGGAAATGAGCCGGGACGGGATCGCAACAGCAACTCCCGGCGCGCGGGTTCCGTCGCAAGCGGGAATTCTAGAGGCAATCGTACCGGGCACAGCAACAGCCGGGCGTCACATTTCGGTTGTGGCTTGAGATTAAGGGCAACGCAGGGGGGCAAGATGGCGGCAGCAGCAGCAGGGATTTGGAATCATCAAATGGCAGCGGGGCAGATGACAGCGGGGCAGGCGCTCAGCGGCGCGAGCGCTTCAGCGAAGCCCCTGGCAACCGCAACGAGTGGCACAAGCGGGACAAGTGCAACCAATGGGGCAAGCGGGTCAAGCGGGTCAAGCGATGACTCGTCGACCATCTCGGCCAACGATTTTCTCACTCTGCTGGTGACCGAGATGCAGAACCAGGATCCAACCGCGGACACCGATCCCAATGAGTACATTAACCAGCTTGTGCAGGTGAACAGCCTAGAGCAACTGATAGACATCAACCAGACGTTGACCACGTCGCTGGGCGGATCGAGCAGCACTACGAACGGGTCAACCACTCCCCAGTCGACCGGCGCAACTCCTGGAGTAACCGGGTTGACCGCCAAGAATGCGTCCGCGCAGCTTCAAGGGGCGGCGCACAACAAGGCGCAGGCAACCGCCGCTGCCCAATCGGCCGCGGCGTCGGGAGCGGCAGCCAGTCCGGCCGCGACCTATGCAGCGCGGTTAAAACATGCACCGGGTAATCTCAGCGTACCCTCGGCTAACGCAGCGTCGAGTCGCGTGGGCCATGCGCTCGGCGGCCAGTCCCTCACGAAATCAACAACAGGCGGGCTGCCGGGCGGCCAATGAACCCTGTCCACTGTCCGGTGCTGGATGCCGGAGCCAACCGTAACCGACACCAAGAGGAGACCCACAATGGCAAGTTTCTATATTCCCTTATCCGGGCTCAACGCCGACTCAACGGCGCTGAACACGATCGCCAACGATCTTTCGAACATGAGCACCACTGCTTTCAAGTCCCAGACCACCAACTTCTCCAACCTCTTTTCTCAGCAGCTCGGCTCGAGCGGTTCCGGCGATGCAATCCAGCTTGGGGAGGGCGTGCAGGTGGCTTCGAATGAAACGAGCTTCACCCAGGGATCGAGCAATACTACCGGCAACTCCACCGACATGGAGCTGATTGGGAATGGTTTCTTTGTCCTGAACGCAGGGGGCACGAACGTGCTGACCCGCGCCGGCGACTTTTCCCTGGCTTCGAACGGCAACCTCGTCTCTTCAGACGGACTGAACGTGATGGGTTATCCGGCAGTGAACGGAGCGGTGAACTCCAGCGCCGCGCTATCGCCTATCAACATTCCGGTGGGCCAAGTGGAGGCTCCGTCGGCAACGACGACGTTCGGGATGACGGCCACACTCGACTCCGCAGCAGCTGTGAACACCACAGTGCCCGGCCAGGTGCAGGTCTACGACTCCATGGGGAAGAGCTATGAGGCTACGGTGGACTACACCAATCTTGGAAACAATCAGTGGAGTTACAACATCACGATGCCGGATACCCTGAGCGCCAATTCTGTTACCGCCGCCGGCACGACAACCATCAATTACAACTTCGGTTCGAGCGGTGGCACGCTGGCCACGGTCGATCCGGGAACGAACCTGACCATTACCGGCCCGGCCGGCACAAGCACGGCCACCATTGCCGCGCCGCCTGTGACAGCCGGCGAGGTGCTGGGATCCGTTGGCGTTCCGCCCTGTTACGCAGACGACCTCCAGAATGCGATCAACAATGCGGGTATTACGGGCGTTACCGTTTCCACGAATGGCGGCCAGTTGAGCATCTCCGGAGCGGGGATTACCACCGGCGGCAGCTTGATTCAAGATCCGATCGCCTCTGCCAATACGACGGGGACCCTAACCTTCAATGACGACGGCAACCTGGTCAGTCCAGCATCGAATGTAAGCGCCATCTCCTTTGCCGGCCTGTCCGACGGTGCGGCATCGTTGAACATGACCTGGAATATTCTGGGCACAAGCGGCACGCCCACCATCAACCAGGTAGACACGGCCTCCGCGGTTTCGGCCACAACGCAGAACGGCTATCCAAGCGGCACGTATCAGAGCTTTGCTGTTGGCTCGAACGGCACGGTCACGGCGACCTACTCGAATGGGCAGGAGCAGAACGTGGGGCAACTGGCACTGGGCAATGTGTCGAATCTCCAAGGTTTGAAGGATCTGGGCAACAGCGAATATGCGACCACGCTGGCCAGCGGAACGGCTACGGTGGGGACTTCCGGCACATCCGGGTTAGGGACGGTGACGGGCGGGGCGCTCGAGGAATCCAACGTCAACATCTCCGCTGAGTTCTCCGACCTGATCATCGCGCAGCGCGGTTTCGAGGCTAACTCCAAGGCGGTTACAACGTTCGACACCATCACACAGGAAACCATCAACATGAT
>Ga0181537_10001863_pt1 | contig 18994 bp, 18 predicted proteins | sample PEATcosm2014_Bin_39_FD_119765 | JGI IMG/M metagenome (GOLD analysis project Ga0181537, IMG submission 119765) | Peatland microbial communities from MTU Mesocosm Facility, Houghton, MI, USA - PEATcosm2014_Bin23_10_metaG | ecosystem: Environmental > Terrestrial > Soil > Wetlands > Peat | place... | reverse complement strand
TTGTCGTTGCGGAGGGTGAAGTAGCCCAGGGAGTCCTGCTCCCCGTAGCGGTCGAGCAGGGCCCGGATTCTGGCCGTGTCCTGGCCGCGCGGCCTGGCGGCAGGCTCGGCGGGCCGCAGGAACATGTACACGGCCACCAGCAGCGTCAGCAGGCCGAGCGCGCCGGTGAGCAGCGCGAAGAGATCCTGCTGATCCGGTCGCCCGAACCGGACCGGGCCGGCGAATCCGAACATGCCGTAGATGACGGACTGCCCGCGCTGCAGAACGGAATAGTCGGACCTGAGCCCCCTGGTCAGCGCGAGGAAGGTCAGGCCGGTCACGAGATCCGCCAGCACCAGCCAGCAGAGCGCGGCCAGCGCGCGCCAGCGGGTACGCGGATCGCCGACCGCGTAGAACTCCCGCCGGAAGACGACAAGCCCGGTGAGCAGCACGGCCGTCACGACGGCCCGCCCGATGTGCGGGAAATGCACGAGGTGAATCAGGGTGCTCGCGCCGAGCAGCAGGCTCGCGGCCTGGCAGGCGCGGCGCTTGCGCCTGCGCAGTCCGTGCGACAGCATCAGCAGCAGGAGGCCGGTGATGATGTCGGCCGTCCGGGTCAGGTTGATCAGGGTGCCCGGCGCCAGGTCGCCGATCCGGAGCAGCCGGTGGCTGGCGTACAGGCCGGGCACGCCGCCCTCGATGATGTCAGCAATGCCGATCAGCAGCGCCAGCCAGCCGGCTACCAGCGGCACCCAGCGCCGCTGATGCCTGCGATCCGGCGGGCGGGCCAGGACCGGCTTCGCCGATCGCTGGTCATCACCGGATGCGGTCACCGGGCCCGGCCCGGGGCGTTCGGTCATCTCAGACAAGTTGGTCAAGCCCCTGATCACGGGCCCTCAGCGTAGTCATCACCGGGACCGGGCGCGGGCAAACGCGGCATTGCTGGCGGCGTCCAGCCGCCGGCGGCCCTTGCCCCGTCAGCGGCCAAGGCGGCCGAGCAGCAGGCTCATCGCCTCCGCCCGGGTGCCGTCGCTATCGCGGAAGCTACCGCGGACCGCCGACGTCATGGTCCTCGCTCCCCGCTTGCGCACGCCGCGCATGGCCATGCACAGGTGCTCGGCCTCGATCACCACAATGACGCCGCTCGGCTCGAGCACGCTCATCAGGCCATCGGCGATCTGGCTGGTCATGCGCTCCTGCACCTGGGGCCGCCGGGCGTAGAGGTCGACCAGCCGGGCCAGCTTCGAGAGCCCGGTGAGCTGTCCCTTCTCGTTCGGGATGTATCCGACGTGCGCGACGCCGAAGAAGGGGATGAGATGGTGCTCGCAGGTGGCGTAGACGTCGATGTCCCTGACCAGGACCATCTCGTCGTGACCGGCGTCGAAGACCGTGGTCAGCACGCTCTCCGGCTGCTGGCCCAGCCCGGAGAACTGCTCCGCGTAAGCTCGCGCGACCCGTGCCGGGGTGTCGCGCAGGCCGTCCCGCTCCGGATCCTCGCCGATGGCGAGCAGTATCTCGGTGATCGCTCGCTCGATCCGGGGCTGATCGATGCGCGGGCCACCGGCCGCGCTGGTCAACGGCTTCCCCCGCGCGGACCCTCGTCCGGCTCGCGCGGCGACATCGGCGCCCCGTGGCCCAGCGGGCCGATGGCTCCGGGGCCGCCGATCGCCTGGGGGCCGTCGCCGCCCGATCCGGCCGCCTGGCCGTTGCCGTCCGCACCGTTCATGGCGAGCTCCCTTGGCGTGAGGACGGGCGGGCGGTCCGACGGCAGCCGCTTCCCGTAGCCCGTATACGAGCCGCGCATCGCCTGCTTGCGTACCGGGCTGAAGATCTCCAGCACTTTCTCCCTGGCCAGGGTCTCGTGCTCCATCAGCTGCAGCACCAGGTTGTCGAGCACGTCGCGGTACTGGACCAGTATCTCCCACGCCTCGTCATGCGCCGACTCGATGAGCCTGCGGACCTCGTCGTCGATAGCCGACGCGATCTCCTCGGAGTAGTCCCTGGTGTGCGACATGTCCCTGCCGAGGAACGGCTCGCCGTCCCCGGTGCCGAACTTGCGCGCGCCCAGCCGCTCACTCATCCCGTACTCAGTGATCATACCGCGGGCGATCGAGCTCGCCTTCTCGATGTCGTTCGCCGCGCCCGTCGTCGGCTCGTGGAAGACCAGCTCCTCGGCGGTCCGGCCGCCCAGCAGCATGGCCAGCTGGTCCATCATCTCCGCGCGGCTGACCAGGAACTTCTCCTCGGTCGGCGCGGAAGCGGTGTAACCGAGGGCCCGGCCGCGCGGGATGATGGTGATCTTGTGCACCGGGTCGGCGTTGGCCAGGGCATGCCCGACGAGGGCGTGCCCGCCCTCGTGATAGGCGATGATCTTCCGTTCCTTTTCCGAGAGCAGGACGCTCTTGCGCTTCGGGCCGGCGGTCACCCGGTCGATCGCCTCCTCCAGCGAGGCCATCGCGATCTGGGTCATGTTCCCCCTGGCCGTGAGCAGGGCGCCCTCGTTGATGACGTTGGCCAGGTCCGCGCCGGTGAATCCGGGGGTCCGGCGCGCGATCAGGTCAAGGTCGACGTCGGGCCCCATCGGCTTGCCGCGCGCATGCACCCGCAGGATGCCCTTCCGCCCGGTGAGGTCCGGCTGCGCGACCACGATCTGGCGGTCGAAGCGGCCAGGCCGCAGCAGCGCGGGGTCCAGGATGTCGGGCCGGTTGGTGGCGGCGATCACGATGACCCCGCCCTTGGTGTCGAAGCCGTCAAGCTCGACCAGCAGCTGGTTCAGCGTCTGCTCGCGCTCGTCATGACCGCCGCCGAAGCCGGCCCCCCGGTGCCTGCCGACCGCGTCGATCTCGTCAACGAAGACGATCGCCGGCGCGTTCGCCTTCGCCTGCTCGAACAGGTCGCGCACCCGGGAGGCGCCGACACCGACGAACATCTCCACGAAGTCAGACCCGGAGATCGAGTAGAACGGCACTCCCGCCTCGCCGGCCACCGCGCGCGCCAGCAGCGTCTTGCCGGTCCCCGGCGGGCCGTAGAGCAGGACGCCCTTGGGGATCTTCGCCCCGATGGCCTGGAACTTCCCCGGGCTCTGCAGGAATTCTTTGATCTCCTGCAGCTCCTCGATGGCCTCGTCAGCGCCGGCGATGTCGGCGAACGTCGTTTTCGGGGTGTCCTTGGTGACCAGCTTGGCCTTGGACTTGCCGAAGTTCATCACCCGGGAGCCGCCGCCCTGCATCTGGTTCAGCAGGAACAGGAAGATCAGGATGACCAGCAGGAACGGCAGCCAGCCGACGATCAGGTCCAGCAGCGAGCTGCCCTTGGGCACCTGGACGTTGTAACCGAGCGGCAGCTTGCCCTCGCTGGACTCCTTCTGCAGCTCAGCCGCGAGGATGCTGCCCTGGTTGCCGACCCAGCTCGCCTGCAGCGGCGGGCCGCTGCGCGGGGTGATCTGGATGGTCTGCTGGCCCTCGATGAGCAGGGCCGACTTCACCTGGCCCGACTGGATTTTCGCGATGACCTGAGAGGTGTCGGCCTGCTTGTAGGACGTGCCCGAGCTCGCGTACTTGTAGACGAAGAAGAACAGCAGCACGACGACGAGCAGGGCGACGAACGGACCGCGGAAGTAGCGCTTCAGATCCATCGGCGGACGACCCCGCGGATCAGGGGCCGGGCCCACCTGGCAGGCGGCAGCGCCGGCCGGCTTCCGGCGGGGGTGCCATGCGTCCCAGCGACCACGCGCAGCTTCCTTGTCTTCCCGGCTGATGCGCAGGGATGTCCGAAGGTACACCGCGCCGGCCACCGCCGGCGCGCGAGCAGGACCGCCGGACGCGCATTGCCCCCGGCGGGTCTCTTATCCACGTGAACGCATTTCATCTTCAGATGTGTTCCCCGCCGTAAACGTGCGGTGCGAGCGTGCCGATGAACGGCAGGTTGCGGTACCGCTCGGCGTAGTCGAGGCCGTAGCCGATGACGAACCCGTTGTCGATGTCAAAGCCGGTGTAGGCCACCTCGACCTCGATCGACGCGGCAGCCGGCTTGCGGAGCATGGCGCAGACCCGCACGGACGCGGGACCGCGCGAGCGCAGGTTTCCGACCAGCCAGGACAGCGTCAGGCCGGAATCCACGATGTCCTCGACCACCAGGACGTGCCGGCCGCTGATGTCGGCGTCGAGATCCTTGAGTATGCGCACCACCCCGGAGGACTTCGTGCCCGAGCCGTACGACGACACCGCCATCCAGTCCATCTGCACCGGCGAGTGCAGGGCACGTGCCAGGTCGGCCATCACCATGACCGCGCCCTTCAGCACTCCTACCAGCAGTAGTTCGCGGCCGGCGTAATCCGCGTCGATCGCCGCCGCGAGCTCCGTCACCCGCTGCTGCAGGCGCTCGGGAGTGATCAGCACCTTCTCGAGGTCAGCGCCCATGTCCGTCGCGTCCACCCGCGTCCTCCGCGTTCTGGCCGTTCCCCGGCTCCGAAGCGCGCTGCCCGGCCCGGGCCGGCGGCCCGGCGGTGAAAAGCAGCTTGCCATACCGCCGCTGGCCGCGGACATCGCCGGGCAGGTCGGTCCAGCGCTGGCCGTGCCAGTCCGTCACCAGCGCGTCCAGGCTGGCCACGTGCCGCGCGGTCAGCGACCCGGCCGGGCAGCCCGCGGCGATCGCCGCGGAGCGGAGCACCCGGGTCCTGATCGCGGCGGGCAGCCCGGCGAGCTCGCCGGCCTCGAATGCCCCGCCGCCGCCGCGGATCCGCTCGAGTTCCGCGTGGGCAAGTGAGTCAAGCACATCCGCGTCCGCGCGCAGCTGAGCCGCGCTGCGCGCCAGGGCCTCGGCGATGCCGGGGCCGAGCGCCGCGGCGAGGGCCGGCATCGCCTGATGGCGAACCCGCGCCCTGGCATACGCGGGATCGGCGTTGTGCGGATCCTCCCACGGCCGCAGCCCGAGGGCGGCGCAGGCTGCCCTGGTCTGCGCCCGGCGCAGGGCGAGCAGCGGGCGGCGGTAGCGGCCGCGGCGCGTGGGCATCCCGGCCAGCGACCGGCTGCCGGATCCGCGCGCCAGCCCGAGCAGCAACGTCTCGGCCTGGTCGTCCAGGGTGTGGCCGAGCAGGATCGTTGCGGCGCCGGCGTCGCCGGCCACCGCGTCCAGCGCCGCGTACCTGGCGGCCCGCGCGGTCGCCTCCGGGCCGCCGGGCCCGGACGGGCTGACCGCGACGCTGCGCACGGGCGCCAGGCCCAGGCCGGCCAGCGCCGTCGTCACCGCGGCCGCGCGGGCCGCCGATCCGGCCTGCAGCCCGTGATCAACGGTGACCCCGCCGCAGCGCAGTCCCAGCCTGGGCCCCTCGAACGCCAGCGCTGCCGCCAGGGCGAGCGAGTCAGCCCCGCCGGAGCAGGCGGCCAGCACGAGGTCACCGGGTACCAGGCCGGCCAGCGACCGGCGCACGCCGAGCCGCACCTGCGCGACCGCCGGATGGGGGCCCACCGCCGTCAGCCAGCGGCGGCGCCGGCGGCGCGGGCCCCGCCGCCGTCCACCCGCTCGAGCCACTCGACCGGACTGGCGATCTCCGCGACGGACGGAAGGCTCTCCGGCGACTCCCAGACCTTGTTGAAGGTCGCCATTCCCGCCTGCTGCACGACCGCGGCGACGAACCGGGACCCCTGCTCGTACTGCTTCATCTTCAGGTCGATGCCGAGGATGCGGCGGATCGCCTGCTCCATCCGGCCCGCGCTGCCGCGCCGCGCGCTGAACCGCGCCCGGATCTCGGCGACCGAGGGCACGACGCTCGGTCCGACCGCGTCCATGACGTAGTCACCGTGTCCCTCCACCAGCGTCATCACCGCGGTGAGCCGCTGCAGTATCTCTCGCTGCCGGGGGTTCTGGATCGCCTCGATCAGGCTGTCGCCTTCACCGCCGCGCACCGCGCCCGCCACCGCGTCGGCGGCCGACCGCAGCCGGTTCAGGATCGACGCCGGGTCGAGATCAGAGGCCAGCAGGAACTCCGTCATCTGCTGCTGCACGTAGGGGCGCAGCCAGCTGACGGACGTGAACTGGGTGCGGTGCGTCTCCTCGTGCAGGCACACCCAGCGCCGGAAGTCATGCGGGTCGACGTGCAGCTCGCGCTCCACCATCACGATGTTCGGCGCGACCAGGGTAAGCCGCCCGGCCGGGGCGCTGCTGGCCGGCAGGCCCGGGTCCGGCGGCAGGAACAGCTCGTACTGGCCGAGCACCCGGCCTGCCAGGTAGGCGAGGATAAGGCCTGCCTGCATCCCGGTGACGCGCGAGCCGACGGCCGTGAGCACTGATTCCTGCGGCGCGGCGGCACGCTCCCGCAGGTGCTCGACCAGCGGGTCCAGCACGACGCGGAACCCGTCGACGTTCGCGCGTATCCACCCGGGACGGTCCACCACGGCGATCGTGCCGCCATCGGCGGGGCCGGCCAGCCCGGTCATCTCCCGCACCGGCTCCTGAACGGCGGCGGCGAGCGCCCGCAGCTCGGCCACGACCTTCCTCGCCTCTGCCCGGCTCACCTCCGGGCCGGGCCTGGCCCAGCGTACGCCGGTGGAAATGGCCACATCCCAGTCGATCATCTGCGCGCTGCTCACCTCTCCACCGTACGTGCCGGCCGGGCAGGCCGCCTCAATGGCAGCCGCAGCTGGCGAGTTCGCCGGCCAGCGCGGCGAGCGCGCCCGCGCCCTCGTTCAGGCCATTCCTCGGCACCTGATCCGCCATGAACGCGAAGGCCAGCAGCTGGCCGTTGCTCGCGTAGGCGACGCCGGCCAGCGCGGCCACGCCGGTGAGGTTCCCGGTCTTCGCCCGTACCACGCCGCGGGCGGCCGGGCCAGCCGCGCCGAACACGCTGCCGCCAGCGGCGAGCGTCCCGGAGAAGCCAGCCACCGGCAGGCCGGTGAGCACCGGCCTGAGGCCGGGGTCGGCCGGCCGCGCGGCGAGCGTGACCAGCTGGACAAGCGCGCGGGGGGTGATCCGGTCATCGGGGGAGAGCCCGCTGCCGTCCACCAGCCGCATGCCGCGCACGCCCAGCCGCTGGTCGGTCGCCATGACCGCCGCGGCGGCGCCGCGGAAGGTGGCCGGCCGGCCGGCCGCGATCGCTACCTGCCTGGCCAGGTTCTCCGCGATCACGTTGTTGCTCTCGGTCAGCATCCACCCCACCATCTCGGCGAGCGGCGGCGACGCGACGCTGGCGATGGTGACGGCGCCGGCCGGCGCCGTCACCGGCCGGGGCTGCCCGCGGACCCGGATGCCGTGGGCGACCAGCCGCGCGGCGAACGCCGCCGCGGCGTCAGCGGCCGGCGTGAGCGAGCGCGGCCGGAAGTTGCCCGGGTCATCGGCGTCCTGCGGCGCACCGCTGGCGGTCAGCCTGCCCTGGTCTACCTCAAGGGCGACGATGGGGCTGACGTTGCCCGTGCTGACATAGCTCGACGGCCAGGACGGGGCCAGCTGCGGTCCGGTGTACAAGGAGGTGTCGTAGCCGAGCCGCACCGAGCGGCGGTGCCTGGCCCGCAGCGCGCGCGCTGTCTTCGCGGCCAGCGAGGCGAGCGTGGCCGGCTGCGGGTAATCCGAAGCCGGCGGCCTGCCCGCGGCGAGAGTGGGATCACCGCCGCCGACCAGGACGACGGACGACGGAGCGCGGCCCGTCACGACCCGCGTGCTCAGCCGGGCTGCCGGGCCGAGCAGGTGCAGGGCAGCGACCGCCGTCGCCAGTTTCGCTGTGGAGGCCGGGGTGAACGCCGAATCGGCGTTCCTGGAGAAAAGGATCTGGCCGGTCGCCGCGTCGGCCACCACGGCGGCGACGCGGCGGCCAAGCGCGGGCAGCGCGAGCGTCGCCGACAGCCGGGCGCTCAGGCCTGCGGCCGTCACCGCGCGGGCTGGCGGTGCGCCGGAGGCGACGGCGAGCACGCTGCGCGGCGCGGTCAGCGGCTCGCCGGCCACCCGCGGTATCTGCCAGAGGGCGAGCCGGGCGGGCAGCAGCTGCGCCACCGCAGCGCCGGCCGCGATGGTGAAGACGGCAAGCAGCGCCACGGTCAGCAGCGCCATGCGGCGGAGCCGGCTCGTCACCGCGCCTCCTTCCGCGAGATGCTGTTTCCGCTGGCGGCCAGCTTTCGCGAGATGCTGTTCCGGCCGGCGGCCAGGACGCGGGATTGGCGTCCAGGCAACGGAGTCAATCATCTACGCGTGCTGGGAGCGGAATCGTGGAATTCGATGTGATCGTCGAGATCCCGAAGGGGCAGCGCAACAAGTACGAGATGGATCATGAAAGTGGGCGCATCAAGCTGGACCGGATGCTGTTCACCTCGACCCGGTATCCCGCGGACTACGGATTCATCGAGGACACGCTCGCGCAGGACGGCGATCCGCTCGACGCGCTCGTCCTGCTGGAGGAGCCGACGTTCCCCGGCTGCCTGATCCGCTGCCGTGCACTCGGCATGTTCCGCATGCGGGACGAGATGGGCATCGACGACAAGGTCCTCTGCGTCGCCGCGACAGATCCGCGGATGGCGCATCTGCTGGACATCGAGGACGTCCCCGAGTTCGACCGGCTGGAGATCCAGCACTTCTTCGAGGTCTACAAGGCGCTGGAGCCCGGCAAGCAGGTGGAGACGGCCACCTGGGCGGGCCGCGGCGATGCCGAGGCCGAGATCGAGTCGTGCCGGGAGCGGCTCGTCGCGGCGGAAGGCCACCAGGAGCACTGACGCGCCGCCGCGCCGCGCGGGCTGGCGGCCCGCGAGTCGAGTCCGTGGCTCAGATGGGCGACACTGGTAACGCATGCAGCGCGGCGAATCCAGGCGAGGAGGCACCCGTGGACCACGCGGATGACGTGCTCAGGCGGGCACCGCTGTTCGCGGCGCTCGACGATGAGGGCGCCGCCGCGCTGCAGGCTGGCGTCACCATCGTCGAGCTCAGCCGGGCCGAGCGGCTGTTCGAGGAGGGGGCCTCCGGCAACCAGCTGTACGTGATACTCGACGGCAAGATCAAGCTGACCCGGGCAGCGGCGGACGGCAGGGAGAACCTGCTGAGCGTGCTCGGGCCCGGCGAGATGTTCGGCGAGCTCTCGCTCTTCGACCCGCGGCCGCGCACCGCGAGCGCGGTCGCGGTCACGGACAGCCGGCTGGGCGCGCTCGCGCACGATGACCTGCGCAGCTGGCTGACCGGCCGTCCCGATGTCGCGCTGCACCTGCTCCAGGCGCTGGCCCAGCGGCTCCGCCGCACCAATGACGTGATGGCCGACCTCGTCTTCACCGACGTGCCGGGCCGGGTGGCGAAGGCCCTGCTCGACCTGGCCGGCCGGTTCGGCGAGTCGCAGCCGGACGGGCTGCACGTCAATCACGACCTCACCCAGGAGGAACTCGCCCAGCTGGTCGGGGCATCCCGGGAGACGGTGAACAAGGCACTGGCCGACTTCGCGGCGCGCGGCTGGCTGCAGCTGTCAGCGAAGTCAGTCCTGCTGATCGAGCCGGACCGGCTGCGCAAGCGATCACGCTGACGCCCGGCCCGGGTCCGGGGGCAGCGGCTCGCCGCCGGGGTCCGGCGGCAGGGCGCCCCGCTCGGCGAGGTAGGCGAGCTGAGCCCGGACCGACCACTCCGCGAACGGCCACAGGCCGCGGTCGACGTCCGCGTACACCCGCGCGACGATGTCGGCGGGCGTCCGGTGGCCGGCCGTGATGGCGGCCTCGACCTCGGCGAGCCGCTCCGCGCGGTGCGCGATGTAATGGTCGAGCGTCGCGGCCGGATCGTCGAGTACCGGCCCGTGGCCGGGCAGCAGCGCCGTCAGCCCGGCCGAGTCGGCGAGCTGGCGCAGCCGGTCAAGCGAGCCGAGGTAGTCACCGAGGCTGCCGTCGCGGGCGATCACGGTGGTGCCCCGGCCGAGCACGGTGTCCCCGGTGAGCACCGCGCTGTCCGCTGCCAGCAGCAGGGACACCGAGTCGGCGGTATGCCCGGGCGTGGCGATGACGAGGATCTCGCAGCCCGCCGACGTGACCACGTCGCCCGCGCGCAGTCCCTCGGCGCCGAGCCGCTGGGCCGGGTCGACCGCCAGCACCGGTGCGCCGGTCAGCGCGGCGAGCCGCCGGGCGCCTGCCGAGTGATCGCGGTGCCCGTGGGTCAGCAGGATCCGGGTCACCCGCTGGCCCGCGTCCGACGCCAGCGCTCGCACCCGGCGCAGGTGCCCTTCGTCGTCAGGCCCGGGATCGACCACGATGGCGCCGGCGGAGCCTGGCTCGGCAATCAGCCAGGTGTTGGTGCCGTCCAGGGTCATCGGCGACGGGTTGGGAGCGAGCACGCAGCGAGCCCGCTCGGTACCCGATCCGTCGATGCCGGCGGTCGCAGGGCCGCCGGGGCCGGGGGCCGTCACCATGGGTAGTCCCGCACCCCGGGCACGGTCAGCCAGGGCGTGCCGCCGCGCAGGGTGACCTCCGGCAGCAGCGGCCTGACCTGCCGTGGCGCGGCGAGCGCCGCCGCCACGGTGCCGAACTCGGCAAGCTGGGCGAGGGTCACCTCGGTGGGCGGCCACAACGTGATCTCCCCGGCGCGCCCGGCGGCTATCGCCGCGGCGGGCCTGACCCAGGCGACCTGCGCGGCCTCGCCGCCGACGTCCCTGGTCCGCTGGCCCGGTGGCAGCGCGGCGGCGAAGAACCTGGCGTCGAATCGGCGTTCTTCCACGATCGGGGTGATCCACCGTGACCAGGGCGTGAGCAGGTCGGCGCGGAGCACGAGGTGCCGCCGGCCGAGCAGGCCGGCCAGCGAGATGGACCGCTCCAGCAGCGCGCGCCGGTCTGATTCCCAGTCATCGCCGCTGGTATCGGCCACCACCTCGGCGGCCGTTGGCCCGGCTAGCAGGATCCCGCACTCCTCGAAGGTCTCCCTGACAGCGGCGCAGACAAGCGCCCTGGCCAGGTCGTCGGGCGCATCGAAAACCTGGCCCCAGGCAGCGGCGTCCGGGCCGGCCCAGGCGACATCGGCGTCGGCGTCCCTGGCGTCAACCGAGCCGCCGGGAAAGACGGAAGCGCCGGGAGCGAACGCCATCGAGGGCTGGCGCCTGAGCATGTAGACCTCGATGCCGCGCTCCGCGTCCGGCTGTCCCCCGTCCGGTTTCCCCGGCTGGGGCTGGCCCTTCTCCGGCTGGTCCCGGTCCGGCTGGTCCCGGTCCGGCTGGTCCCGGTCCGGCTGGTCCCGGTCCGGCTGGCCCTGGTCCGGCTGGCCCTGGCCGGCCGGACGCGCGGGACGCAGCAGCATCACGGTGGCCGCATCGCGGGCCGGCGCCGGCGGCACCCGCCCGGCCAGGATGTCGCGAGCGCGGTCGCCGAGCGGCCGGTTCAGCCGGATCGCCGGGCCGTCCGCGGGTCTGTCCGCCACCAAGTCTCCTGCCGCGGCCGCTGCCGGCCTAGCTCCTGACCTCCGCGATCAGTTCGACCTCTACCGGGGTGTCGAGCGGCAGCACCGCCATCCCGACGGCGCTGCGGGCGTGCCTGCCCGCCTCGCCGAAAACCTCGATCAGCAGATCGCTGGCGCCGTTCACCACCTGCGCCTGCTGGATGAAGTCGGGTGCGCTGGCCACGAAGCCGGTCACCTTCACGATCCGGGTGACGGCGGACAGGCTGCCGGTCACGGAGGCCACCGCGGCCAGCGCGTTGAGCGCGCAGATCCGGGCGAGGGCGCTGGCGTCCGCCACGCTCACGCCGGCGCCGACCTTGCCGGTGGCCGGCAGCACCCCGTCCACGAAGGGCAGCTGGCCGGCCGTGTAGACGTAGTTCCCTGTCCGCACCGCCGGGACGTAGGCGGCCAGCGGGGTCATCACGCTGGGCAGGGTCAGGCCGAGCGCGGCCAGCCGGGCCTCGGGCGTGTCCTCGCCCGGGGCCGGCTCACCGGCGACGCTCACTGGTGCGCTCGCTTCATGTAGGCGACGAGCTGCTCGGGATTCGGCCCGGGGACCACGGCGACGAGTTCCCATCCGTCCTCGCCCCAGTTGTCCAGGATCTGCTTGGTCGCGTGGACGAGCAACGGCACCGTCGCGTACTCCCACTTCTGCATGATCAGACTCTAGCGACCCGCCCGCCCGGCGTCCTCCGCCGCCAGCTACCTACCGCGCCGCTAGCCCCGTCCCGCTTCGCCGCCAGACCTGTCCCGCGCGCCCCGCCGGGCCCTATCCCGCGCTCCCCGCCGGGCCGCGCCGGGTCGCGGCATCGGCGGGCAGGGCGTCGTCGACGTCCGCGACGAGCTCGGGGATCGGCGGGATGTCCGGTATCTCCAGCGGCGCGGCCGCGCTGCCCAGTTCCGCGTCGGCCTCCGCCTCGGCCACCGCCGCGTCGCCGAAGTCGGCGAGCGAGGCCGAGTCCTCCGCCGACTTCTGCTCGCCGGCCGGCGCGGGCGGGGTGAATTTGTCGAAGAACCTGAGCAGCTCGACCGGTATCGGCATGACCAGCGTGCTGTTGCGCTCGGCGGCCACCTCGACCACGGTCTGCAGCAGCCGGAGCTGCAGGGCGGCGGGGTCGCGCGCCATCACGTTGGCCGCGGCGGCGAGCCGCTTGGAGGCCTGGTACTCACCGTCCGCGGTGATGATCCGGGCGCGCCGCTCCCGCTCCGCCTCCGCCTGCCGCGACATGGACCGCTTCATCCCCTCGGGCAGGCTCACGTCCTTGATCTCCACCCGCTCGACCCGGATTCCCCACGGGCCCTCGGTCGGCTCGTCGATGATCCGGCGGAGTTCCTTGTTGACGGTCGCCCGCTCGGCGAGCAGCTGGTCCATCTCCGACTGGCCGATGATCGAGCGAAGCGAAGTCTGCGCCTGCTGCGAAACGGCGAACATGTAATTCTGCACATTCACTGTCGCCTTGATCGGGTCGACAACGCGGAAATAGACGACCGCATCCACCCGGACACTGACGTTGTCCCTGGTGATGCCTTCCTGCGCGGGGACTGCCATGGCGATGATCTGCATGTTGACCTTCTGCATCCGGTCACCGAAGGGCCGGATCACGTGGAGCCCGGGACCGCGGGTGCCAGGCAGCACCTTGCCGAACAGAAAGACGATGCCCTGCTCGTACTGCTGCACCACGCGCATCGCGCGGCCTGTCGCGACAAGGCCCCCCACCACGAGAATCACCAGGATGATCAAAAGGACGACCATCGTGAACACCTTCTCTCCCGGCTACGCGCCGAATTCCACCCACCAGCCTAGTGACACCTGGGCGGCCAGCGGCGACTGCGCACCCCGGGCGCGGATAGCCTCCATGGCGTGAGCACGAGGGATACGGACTGGGAGGGCGTGCGGCTGCACGTCGTCACCGGCAAGGGCGGAACGGGCAAGACGACGGTGGCAGCCGCGCTTGCCCTGGCGCTCGCATCCGGCGGGAAGCGGGTGCTGCTCATCGAGGTCGAGGGGCGGCAGGGGATCGCCCAGGTCTTCGACTGCCCGCCGCTCCCGTACGAGGAGCGCAAGGTCGCGGTCGCGCCGGCCACCGCCACCCGGCCGGGCGGCGAGGTCTACGCGCTGGCCGCCGATCCCGAGCACGCGCTGCTGGAGTACCTGGAGATGTTCTACAACCTCCGGCACGCCGGCACGGCGCTGACCAAGCTCGGCGTCGTCGACTTTGCCACCACGATCGCGCCCGGCCTGCGCGACGTCCTGCTCACCGGGAAGGCGGCCGAGGCCACCCGGCGGCGCGAGGGCGGCAGGCACGTCTACGACGCGGTCGTCATGGACGCCCCGCCGACCGGGCGGATCGGCCGGTTCCTCAACGTGACCGCCGAGGTGTCAGGCCTGGCCAGGGTAGGGCCGACCCGCAGTCACGCGGACACCGTGCAGAAGGTGATCAGCTCACCGGAGACGGCCGTGCACTTCGTCACCGTGCTGGAGGAGATGCCGGTTCAGGAGACGCTGGACGGCATCGCCGAGCTCGCCGGGCTTGGCGATGGCGGCCTGCAGCCAGGCGGCATCATGATCAACATGGTTCATCCGCTGGTCCTGTCGCCCGGCCAGCTGCGCACGGCGGCGAGCGGGTCCGTGGACGAGGGCGAGCTCGCCCTCGAGCTGAAGGCCGCTGGGCTGGAGGACAGCCGCGAACTCGCCGCCGCCCTGGCCGCCGAGCTCGTGGACCATGCGAGGACGGTCACCGGCGAGCGCGCGCAGCGCCGCAGGCTGGCCGCGCCGGGACAGCCGAGGTATGACCTGCCGATGATTACCGGCGGCATCGACCTGGCCGGGCTCTACCGGATAGCGGCCGCGCTGCGCGATCAGGGAGCCGCCTGATGCCGCGCGCCATACCGCCGCCGCTGGACGTGGACCGGCTGATCGACGATCGCCGCACCCGGATTATCGTGTGCTGCGGATCCGGCGGCGTCGGGAAGACCACCGCGGCAGCGGCGATCGGGCTCCGGGCGGCGGAGCGCGGCAGGCACGTGGTGGTGATCACCGTTGACCCGGCCCGCAGGCTCGCCCAGTCGATGGGGCTGTCCTCCCTGGACAACACCCCGCGGCCGGTTCCCGGGGTCGCCAGGGCCGGCCCGCGGCGCGAGCCTGGCAGATCCGGGCAGGACGAGGCCGCCGAGGGTGGCAGCCTGCACGCGATGATGCTCGACATGAAGCGGACCTTCGACGAGATCGTGGAGGCCCACGCCGATCCGGACCGGGCGGCGCAGATCCTGGCGAACCCCTTCTACCAGTCGCTGTCGGCAGGCTTCGCCGGCACCCAGGAGTACATGGCCATGGAGAAGCTCGGCCAGCTTCGCCGCGCTGACGAGTGGGACCTGATCGTCGTCGATACCCCGCCGAGCCGGTCGGCGCTTGACTTCCTCGACGCCCCGCAGCGGCTGGGCCGCTTCCTGGACGGGCGGCTGCTCCGGCTGCTCACCGTCCCGGCCAAGCTGGGCGGCCGGGCCTACCTGCGGGTGCTGAACGTGGGATTCGGCATGGTGACCAACGTGCTGACGAAGATTCTCGGCGCCCAGGTGCTGCGGGACGCCCAGACGTTCGTCACCGCGCTCGACACGATGTTCGGCGGGTTCCGGGAGCGCGCCGATTACACGTACCAGCTACTGCGAGCACCGGGCACCTCGTTCCTGGTAATAGCCGCCCCGGAACCGGACGCGCTGCGGGAGGCGTCCTATTTCGTTGAGCGGCTGGCGCTGGAGGGCATGCCGCTGGCCGGGCTCATCATCAACCGGGTGCACCAGTCACCGGCCGCGAGACTGTCCGCCGCGCGCAGCCTGGCGGCAGCCGAGACGCTGCAGGCCGACGGGCGGCTCGCGGACCCGCCGGGCAGCGAGCCGCGGGCTGGGTCCGGGCAGTCTGATGATGAGCCGCGCTCACTGGCCATTGCCGTGCTCAGGCTGCACGCTGAGCGAATGCAGCTGGCCGCCAAGGAGCGGCACGTGGCGGAGAACTTTACCGCGGCGCATCCGCTGGTCCCGGTGGCCGAGGTACCGGCCCAGGCCGAGGACGTGCATGACCTAGCCGGTCTCCGGGCGATCGGGGAGAGCTTCCCAACCGGGTAGAGCGTGATCGGACCGCGCGGTGATCGGGACCGCGCAGAGCGCGGTGACCAGGAGCGCCAAGGTCAGCTGGCGACGACTGGTCAGCTGGCGACGAGTTCGTCGCCCGTGCGCTCGTACTGGTTGCGCGCGTTCTCCAGCAGATCCCGCCAGGACACCACGTCCGGACGGCGGCGAAGCAGCGCGCGCCGCTCACGCTCGGTCATGCCGCCCCACACGCCGAACTCGATGCGGTGATCGAGCGCGTCCGCGAGGCACTCGGTCCGCACGGGGCAGCCGCGGCAGATCAGCTTGGCCCGGTTCTGCGCCGCCCCCTGAACGAACAGCTCATCAGGGTCCGTGCCCTTGCATGCGGCGCGGGCGGTCCAGTCCGTGATCCACATTTAGCCCAACTCCTCCTGATCGTCACGCCCGCTGGGGGTCGTCACGCCGGACGGCGTTCACTGAAAGGGAGGAACCGATGGCGGCGGTGCCAGGCTCCGGTGTCATGGTTGCGGAGTAACTTACGGAAATCCTGGCCGAAGCGCTAGTCCCTGTCGGGCCCATTTCGCAGATAGCCCTCATGGGCTATGCGGACAGACGTGACTAGTCACCTAGGCGGTCGGCTGGCCGGTTCAGGGGCCTCGGGGGCATTCTTAGCTGCGGATTCTCGGTCGGGGGCGGGGGGCAGCCAGCGTAAGCGTACCCTGATTTCGTGCTCAGATCGGATCGCCTCGCCCGGGTGACCGCCGGCGGCAGGCTCGTCGCCATGGCCGCGGCAGCCGGCTTGATAGTCGCCGCGGTCGCGCTTCCCGCCGTGGGCGGGATCGGAATCGTCGCCCGCGACGCGGCGAATAAGTTCAACAACCTGGCCGTGCCCGCGCTCGGGCAGCTGCCCGTCCGCTCGGAAATCCTCGACCGTCACGGCCACCTGATCGCCTACTACTACCCGGACAACATCGACCGGGTCCCGGTGGCCTACGGCCAGATCGCGCCGGTCATGCGGCAGGCGATTGTCGCGATCGAGGACGCCCGGTACTACCAGCATGGCGCGCTTGACTTCAGGGGAACCCTGCGCGCGCTGGTCAACAACGTCGAGCACAATCCGGTCCAGGGCGGCTCCACTCTCGCCCAGCAGTACGTGAAGAACGCGCTGATCCTGACGGCCACGACCAACGCGCAGAAGGCTGCCGCCATCCAGGACACGACGTCCAGGAAGATCCGGGAGCTGCGGATCGCCATCAAAGTCGAGCACGAGCTGACCAAGGACCAGCTGCTCGCCGCGTATCTCAACGCCGCCTATTTCAACAACCACGCGATCGGCGTGGAGCTGGCGGCGGAACGCTACTTCAGCACCACGGCCGGCCGCCTGACGCTGACGCAGGCCGCGCTGCTGGCCGGCATGGTGGAGAACCCCGCGCAGTACAATCCGCTGTCCTTCCCCGGGAACGCCCGCACCCGCCGCAACGTGGTGCTGACGCGGATGGCGCAGCTGCACTACATCACGCCAGCAAGGGCGCGAGCCGCCGAGCGCGCATCGCTCGGACTGCATCCGTCGACCCTCGCGCTGCAGAGCGGCTGCACCAGCCGGTCGGCCAGGGCCGCCGCGTTCTTCTGCGACTACGTGCTGTCGGTCATGAAGAACGACCCCGCGTACCACGAGGCATGGACCGAGCTGAACAAGACCGGCGGCCTGAAGATCTACACCACCATGAACGAGCAGGACCAGCGCGCCGCGCAGCACGCGGTCGACTACATGGTCCCGCCGCCGCCCTCGCAGTACAACCCGGCCGGCAATGCCGCCGCGGAGGTGCTGATCCAGCCGGGCACCGGAAAAGTGCGGGCGATCGCCGTCGACCGCCCGTACGGCAACGACAGGGCCGCCGGGCAGGACAACGTCGACTACGCCGTGGACAGCAAGTACGACGGCGGCGTGGGCGTGCAGACTGGCTCCTCATCGAAGATCTTCACGCTGCTCACCGCGCTCAAGCAGGGCTACCCGTTCGGGTTCAGCCTGAAGATCGTCTCGCCGAGCAGCATCGCCGGCTACACCAACTGCCACGGCCAGGACGCTGGCGTGTACACCCTGTCGAACGCCGAGGGGCCTGGCAAGGGAACGTTCACGCTCTACAACGGGACGACGGAGTCGATCAACGTCTTCTACGCGCACCTGGAGCAGCGGGTCGGCCTGTGCAACGTGATCAAGACAGCGGCCAGCCTAGGCGACCACCGCGCCGACGGCAGATCCCTCTTCCAGGGCGTCGGCAAGCCCGGCCGGGCCGGCTACCAGTACCCGGCCGACGACATCCCGTCCTTCACCCTGGGCTCGGTCAACGTGTCGCCGATGACCATGGCCGCCGCCTACGCCACCGTGGCTGCGCGCGGGATGTACTGCAGCCCGATTGCCATCGGCAAGGTCGTGACCATGTCCGGCGCCCTGCTGCCGGTGAAATCGGCCGGCTGCCACCGGGTCATCTCCACCGCGGTCGCCGACGCCGCGACGCACATCCTGCAGGGCGTGCTGGTCTCGCCGGGCACCGCCGCCGGTGACGAGGTCACCCGCGGCGGCGTCGTCATCCCCCAGGCGGGAAAGACCGGGACCGCGGACGATTTCGAGTACGCGGCGTTCGCCGGCTTCACCCCCCGGCTGACTGGCTACGTCTCGATGTTCAACCCCAAGGGCCCGATCAGCCATCCGATGGAGGGCTACCCCGGCTCGTGTTACCGGGCCGGCTGCGTCGGGCAGGTGTTCGGCGCCAACGCCGGGCAGATCTGGCAGCTGACCTTCGAGCACGCGGACCTGGGCAGCCCCGTAGCCAACTTCGTCGCGGTCCCCGCCGACAGCATCTACTACTCCAAGGGCGACGGCGAGTCGTCGCCGACGCCCGTCAAGCACACCAAGACGCCGGCCCCGGGCCCCACCACCGGCCCCGGCCACGGTGGCGGCGGCGGTGGCGGCGGCGGTCCCCCGTAGCGAGCAGCCGCGGCCGCTAGCCCGCCAGCGCGCGGCGGACTTCGGCTGCGACCCTGCCGCCGTCGGCGCGGCCAGCCACCTGCGGCGTGACGACCTTCATCACCTGGCCCATGGCGGCCATTCCGCTGGCTCCGGTGTCGGCAATCGCCTGCCCGACGATCGCCGCGAGTTCCTCGTCCGGCAGCTGGGCGGGCAGGTAGGCGGTCAGCACCTCACCCTCGGCTCGCTCCGCTGCGGCCTGATCAAGCCGCCCCGCCGCCTCGAACGCCTCAGCGGCCTCCCGGCGCCGCTTGGCCTCCCTGGCAAGCACCCGGAGCACCTCGTCGTCGCTGAGGTCGCGGGCGGCCTTGCCCGCCACTTCCTCGTTGGCCACCGAGGTCAGCGCCATCCGCAGGGTCCGGAGGCGCACCGCGTCGCGGGCCTTCATCGCCGCCGTGAGATCGTCGCGCAGCCGTGCTTTCAGTCCGGTCATGGCTCAATCCTGCCGCGCGCCGCGACATCATGCGGTCGCGGCCAGGTCAGTCCGCGGCACGTGGCACCATGAATGGATGCGAGCACGAGGCGTCATCGGGACGG
>Ga0181537_10001862_pt1 | contig 19016 bp, 17 predicted proteins | sample PEATcosm2014_Bin_39_FD_119765 | JGI IMG/M metagenome (GOLD analysis project Ga0181537, IMG submission 119765) | Peatland microbial communities from MTU Mesocosm Facility, Houghton, MI, USA - PEATcosm2014_Bin23_10_metaG | ecosystem: Environmental > Terrestrial > Soil > Wetlands > Peat | place... | reverse complement strand
GGGACGCCGTCATCGCCAATCAGCAGGGGCGCGCGCATCCACACGAGACGATCGACAAGCCGCGAGCGCAGCAGTGTCGCGGCGAGCCGTCCGCCGCCTTCCACCAGCAGCCGGGTCAGCCCGTCGTCGCCCAGCCGGCGCAACAGCGCGGCCAGATCGATGCCGCCGGCCGGATCGGGCTCGGCCGCAATGATCCTCACGTTCTGACCGACCAGCGCCGCTTGCCGGGCTGGATGTGATGAAGCCAGCGTGGTGACCCAGGTCGGCGTTTGCCCGGCTTCGGCGAACAAATGGAGCGCCGCGGGCAGCCGCAGGTGACGATCGATGACGATCCGAACCGGCGAGCGCTCTTCAAGGCCCGGCAGGCGGCAGGTCAGCTGCGGATCATCGGCGAGCGCGGTGCCGGTGCCGACCAGCACCGCGTCGTGCGTCGCACGCAACAGATGCGCGCGCGCCCGCGCGGCGGGACCAGTGATCCAGCGGCTCGCGCCGGTCGACGTCGCGATGCGGCCATCGAGCGAGGTCGCGAGCTTTAGCGTGACGAGCGGTCTCCCAAGCTTGACGCGGCTGAAGAACCCGGCATTGAGCTCGGCGGCTTCCACGGCGCCAAATCCAGTCTCGACCGCGATCCCAGCATCGCGCAGCCGCGCGATCCCGGCGCCCGAGACGCGCGGATCGGGGTCTTCGACCGCCGCCACGACCCGGGCAATTCCCGCCGCGATCAGCGCCTCGGCACAGGGCGGCGTCCGGCCGTGATGGCTGCACGGTTCGAGGCTGACATAGGCCGTGGCGCCCTTCGCCGCGTCGCCCGCTCGTGCCAGCGCTTCAGTCTCGGCATGAGGGCGACCACCTGGCTGCGTCCAGCCGCGGCCAACGACACGACCGTCCTTGACGATGACGCAACCGACCGCGGGGTTGGGCCAGACCCGCCCCAGCCCGCGCTGCGCCAGCGCCAGCGCGGCGCGCATGTGCAGGAGATCCTTGGGATCGGGCATTTAAAAATCCATCCCGGCGAAAGCCGGGACCCATGATTCGGCAGTTCGGAACGTGTAAGAATGGGCCCCGGCTTTCGCCGGGGTGGTGTTAACGGTGGGGGTGACCGAAACTGGAGCGCCCTTAGCAATCGCCATCGGCGGCGATGCGGCCGACGAACTCGCCAAAATCCTTGGCCTCGCGAAAATTACGGTAGACCGAGGCGAAGCGGATATAGGCGACTTGGTCGAGTGTCGCCAACGCTTCCATGACGTGCTCGCCGATCTGGTCGCTTGGGATGTCGGTCTCGCCCGAGCTTTCCAATTGGCGTACCAGCGAATTGATCACCCGCTCGACCCGATCGGGCTCGTAGGGCCGCTTGCGCAAGGCGACGTAGATCGAACGCGCCAGCTTGTCGCGGTCGAACGGCTCGCGCTGGCCGTTCTTCTTGACGACGGTTAGGTCGCGCAACTGCACCCGCTCGAAGGTCGTGAACCGCGCCGCGCAATTCGGGCAGAAACGGCGGCGGCGGATCGCGCCACGGTCGTCGGTCGGCCGCGAATCCTTGACCTGAGTATCGTCGGTCCCGCAGAACGGACAGCGCATGTTCTTCCCCCTATTCTAACGCTGCGGATACACCGGAAAACGTTCGCACAGCGCGGTGACCGCCTGGCGCACCCGCGTCTCGGTCGCCGCATTGTCGTCCGGATGACGAGCGAGGCCGCGCAACACCTCGCCGATCCATGCGCCGATCTGACGGAACTCGGCGACGCCGAACCCGCGCGTCGTCGCCGCCGGCGAGCCGAGACGGATACCGGAAGTCACGGTCGGCGGGCGCGGATCGAACGGGATGCCATTCTTGTTGCAGGTCATCCCGGCGCGTTCGAGTGCCTTTTCCGCATCGCGCCCGGTCAGGTCGAGCGGCCGCAGATCGACCAGCATCAGATGCGTATCGGTGCCGCCTGAGACGATCGCCAGCCCTTCGGCGACCAGCGTCTCGGCGAGCGTCTTGGCATTGTCGACGACCGCCTGCGCATAGCGTGGAAAACTCGGCTGCAGCGCTTCGCCGAGCGCCACCGCCTTGGCGGCGATGACATGCATCAGCGGCCCGCCTTGCAACCCGGGGAACATCGCCGAATCGATCTTCTTGGCGATCGCCTCGTCGTTTGTGAGGATCATGCCGCCGCGCGGACCGCGCAGCGTCTTGTGGGTCGTTGTCGTCACGACGTGCGCGTGCGGGATCGGGCTTGGGTGTACACCGCCCGCGACGAGGCCCGCGAAATGCGCCATGTCGACCATCAGATAGGCGCCGACGCGATCGGCGATGGCGCGAAACCGGGCGAAGTCGATAATCCGCGGATAGGCGCTGCCGCCGCAGATGATCAGCTTTGGCCGATGCGTTTCGGCCTGACGCTCGACCTCGTCGAAATCGATCCGCGCGTCCTCGGCGCGGACGCCGTAATGCGTCGCCTTGAACCACTTGCCCGACAAATTGGGCGGCGCACCGTGCGTCAAGTGGCCACCGGCCGCCAGTGACAAGCCAAGGATCGTGTCGCCCGGAGACAGCAGGGCAAGGAAGGCGCCCTGGTTCGCCTGCGCGCCGGAATGCGGCTGGACATTGGCAAAGCCGCAGCGAAATAGCTGCTTCGCGCGCTCGATCGCCAGTCGCTCGGCGATATCGACAAATTCGCAGCCGCCGTAATAGCGCCGGCCTGGATAGCCCTCGGCGTATTTGTTGGTCAGTACCGAGCCTTGCGCCTCGAGCACCGCCCGCGAGACGATGTTCTCGCTGGCGATCAGCTCGATTTGCGATTGCTGGCGATGCAACTCCTGCGCGACACCGGCGTAAAGCGCGGGGTCGGCGGTGGCGAGGTCGGCCGTGAAAAAGCCGGGGGATTGCACGGTCGCGGCGGGGGAAGCGGCAGGGTTCGTCAGAGGGTCACCTATGGCGCGCGAGAAGCAGAGGCGGCCGGACGGTCGAACATGCCAGCCGACGGTACTCTACCATATCTCGGGCGCTGGTGTCAGCGGGCTACCAGACCTCGCGTCGACACGCTCGACTTCTCACAGGGTATGGCCTAACAACAATCCGCTTATCAGCTAAGCTCTAAAGCACAAACATTAATCACATCGCGCTCTCAGCCGTGGATCACTCGCTAAGCGCCGAGCTTCTCAGCTAAAGCCAAGTCCCTGTAGAAACTTGTTTCCATTTAATACTATTGGCATCCGGGGTTTTCGTTGACACCAAAAAAACCGGCTGCAATTATCACCTTGGGACCATCCACACTACCCAACGGGGCAGAATATGGCGGAAGCAGGAGTGCCGAAAACGGCCGAAGAAGAACTTCTAAGAATGACGACTGAAGTCGTCGCTGCGTATGTCAGCAATAATACATTGGCCACCGGGCAACTCGGCGACGTCATCCATGCCGTCTACAACTCGCTTCGTTCGCTTGACGGCCAGGTTATCGAGACTGTTCCCGAGGTGCTGAAGCCGGCGGTGCCGGTCCGCAAGTCGATCACGCCCGAGTACCTCGTCTGCCTCGAAGACGGCAAGAAGCTGAAGATGCTGAAACGGCATCTGCGCTCGACCTACAATCTTTCACCGGACGAGTACCGGGCGAAATGGAGTCTGCCGCCGGATTACCCGATGGTCGCGCCGAAATACGCTCAACAGCGTTCCGATTTCGCCAAAAAGATCGGTCTTGGCCGCGGCACGGGCCGCCGTACGACACGCGCCAAAAAATAAGGCTGCTTCCATTCTGGTCAAAGGGGGACGCTGGGCGTCCCTTTTTTCGTGCCGGCAGCTATATTTGGCCGATGCCTTTGCGAGGACACCGATGAGCACCGCCGACACTGCGTTTGACTGGTCCGATCCGCTCCATATCGACGATTTGCTGAGTGAAGACGAGCGCCTGGTTCGCGACAGTGCGCGCGCCTATTGCCAGGAAAAACTGATGCCGCGCGTGTTGACCGCGAACCGCGAGGAGCGCTTCGACCGCGAGATCATGAACGAGATGGGCGAGCTCGGCTTTCTCGGCTCGACAATCGACGGTTACGGCTGCGCCGGCGCGAACTATACCAGCTATGGGTTGATCGCGCGCGAGGTCGAACGGGTCGACAGCGGCTATCGCTCGGCGATGAGTGTGCAATCGAGCCTGGTGATGTACCCGATCTACGATTTCGGCACGGAGGCGCAGCGGCAGAAATATCTGCCAAAGCTCGCGACCGGCGAATGGGTCGGCTGCTTTGGTTTGACCGAGCCGGACCACGGCTCCGACCCGGGTGGCATGGTGACGCGGGCCCGCGTGGTGCCGGGCGGCTATCGCCTGACCGGCGCCAAGATGTGGATCACCAACGCGGCGATCGCCGATGTCTTTCTCGTCTGGGCCAAGACCGAGGACGGCATCATCCGCGGCTTTATCCTCGAAAAGGGCATGGAGGGGCTCAAGAACCCGAAGATCGAAGGCAAGTTCAGCCTGCGCGCCTCGGTGACCGGCGAGATCGTCATGGACGACGTCTTTGTGCCGGAGGAAAATTTGCTGCCCGCCGTCCAGGGCTTGCGCGGCCCCTTCTCGTGCCTCAATAACGCGCGTTATGGGATTGCTTGGGGCGTGCTCGGCGCCGCCGAATTCTGCTGGCACGCGGCGCGCGATTATACGATGGCGCGCAAACAATTCGGCCGCCCGCTGGCCGCGAACCAGCTGATCCAGAAAAAGCTCGTCGACATGCAGACCGAGATCGCTTTGGGCCTGACCGCTTGCCTGCGCCTCGGCCGCCTCAAGGACGAGGGACGCTGCCCGCCCGAGGCCATCTCGCTGCTAAAGCGCAACAATTGCGGCAAGTCGCTCGATATCGCCCGGCTCGCCCGCGACATGCACGGCGGCAACGGAATCCACGACGAATTTCACGTAATCCGCCATGTGATGAATTTGGAGACCGTCAACACCTATGAGGGCACGCACGACATCCACGCGCTGATCCTGGGGCGGGCGCAAACCGGCATCCCGGCGTTCGGGGGATAGCCAGGCTATTTCGCGCTCATCCACGTCTTGAACCAGTCGGCGACGCCGGCTTGGCTGAGCCGGCCGCTAAAATATTCGAACAGGCGTTCCTCGGCGCGCGCTCGGTTGGCGCCGAGATCGATCGCGAAGCCGTTGGCTTCGAGCAGCGCCAGCGCGGCGCGATAGGCGGTACGCTCGTTGCCGGCGGCAAAGGCCTTGGCGCCGGCGATCGCGACGAGCAATGCCATCGCCAAGGTCGCGAAATCCTGGTCCATGAAATAGACCCAGACATTCCACGGCCGCTTGACCGCGATGTCGAGCGCGGCGCGGTCGAGGAGCTGATGCGGGTCGCCGGTCTTCTCGACTTCCTCGCGGTTGAGCGCGGCGACCGCCTCGAGCGAAACCCAGCGCGGCTCGCCGGCCAACGCGGGCTACAGCAGTTTGGCGGCGAGCATCGGCAGGGCGGCGATGTCGACGCCATTGCGCGCGCCAAGCGCGACCAGGGCCGCCGGGTCCTCACCCTCGAGCATGCGGGTCAGCGCCCAGATCATCGTTGAGCGCGTGCCGCTGCGGCAATGCGCGACGACGGGCTGCGGTGCGCTTTTTAACACCGCGTCGAACGCGTCGATGTCGGCGCGGGTCAGTGTCGCCCCGACAAAGGGGATGTGGTGATAGGCGATGCCGTGCGCGGCGCACAGGCGGCGCGCTTCGTCAGCTGAAAGCTGACCGGGGTCCTCGCCATCGGGACGGTTGTTGATGATCGTTTTGACCCCGGACGCGGCGAGCCCTTCGAGATCGGCGGCGCTTAGCGCGCCGGTGGCGGCAAGGCCAGGCGCCAGCTCCATCAGCGACGGCATGAACCAACTCCGTAAAGCAAAACGGGCCGCAGAGTTGCAGCCCGTTGCCCATTCGTCACGAGAAAACTTGTCGGCGCGTTACGCCGCGTACTGCCCCGGACGCTGGACCAGGTCGCCGGCGCGGATCCAGAACCGCTCGAGCCGGCGCAGGGTGACGGTCGCTGACTGCAGGTCCTCGTCCGTAATGGCGGTCTGGTTCAGCAGCTCGACGTGCCGCTGATGCATCGTCTGCAGCTGGTCGCGCAATTTTGCGCCCTTATCGGTCAGCCGCACATGGATCGAGCGGCGGTCGTGCACCGAACGCTCCTGGACGAGATAGCCGTTCTCGACCATCTTCTTGACGTTGTACGACACGTTCGAGCCGAGATAGCAGCCGCGCAAGGTCAGCTCGCCGACTGTCATCTCGGCATCGCCGATGTTGAACAGCATCAGGCCCTGCACGTTGTTGATGTCGTGGATGCCGAGCCCATCGAGCTCAAGCTTTACCACTTCAAGAAAATGGCGGTGAAGTCGCTCAACGAGCGAAATCACTTCGAGGTAGCCGTTGTTCATCTGGGCCTCGCTGGGGGCAATCACATCGAAAACCTAACGAGGTTTGTGTTAATTTTTCGTTTCCCGAGATCATCACCACTCAGGCGCTGTTACCGCTGCGCCGGACCATCTGCATGATGGCCGAGAAATCGAGCCCGCCTTTCCCGCCATCGACAAACAGTTGATAAAGGTTGGCCGCCGCCGCGCCCATCGGGGTCGCCGCTGCGGCAGTGCCGGCCGCCTGCTGCGACAAACGCAAATCTTTCAGCATGTTAGCTGCGGTAAAACCGGCTGGATAGCCGCGATTTGACGGCGCCGCCGGCACCGGTCCGGGCATCGGGCAATAATTGTTCATGGCCCAGCATTGGCTCGTCGATGTGCTGCAGATGTCGAACAGAGTCTGCGCTGGCAAGCCTAGTTTCTCGGCCAGGGCAAAGCCCTCGCACACCCCGATCATCGACACGGCAAGAATCATATTGTTGCAAATCTTCGCGATTTGGCCGCTTCCCGACGGGCCGGCATGGACGATCGTTCGGCCCATATTGGCGAGGATCGGTCGAGCCTTGCGAAACGCCTCATCGGGGCCGCCGACCATGAATGTCAACGTGCCGCCCTGCGCGCCCATCACACCGCCCGAGACCGGTGCATCGATCATCTGGAGCCCCGCCTCGGCCGCCGCGACCGCGACCGCGCGCGCGGTCTCGACATCGATCGTCGAGCAGTCGATCAGCAGCGCGCCTTTTTTGGCTTTGGCGATGATGCCGTCGGGGCCGAGATAGACCTGCCGGACTTGCGGCCCCGCCGGCAGCATGGTCACGATGATGTCGCCCGCGGCGGCGGCTTCGGCGATGCCGGAGGCGGCCTTGCCGCCTTGCAGCTCCAGATTGCTCAGCGGCGAGGAGACGACATCGTAGCCGGTGACCTTGTGCTGCGATTTCAGCAGATTGGCGGCCATCGGCCCGCCCATATTGCCAAGCCCGATAAAGCCGATCGTCGCCATTTCCCTACTCCTTCCGGATGTCCGGCATCATTGCGAGTCTCCGGGTCCGCGCGTCGCGCGGCCCGAGGCCAGGCTCCGCGAAGCAATTTCGCGCCGCAGGAGCCTTACGCTGTCGAGATTGCTTTGTCGCTCCGCTTCGCGCAATGACGCTTAGGGTCAATCGAACGCCAACTCACCATCGCCGAGTGGCGCGAAATAGGCCTCCGTCGCCACCTCATCGATTTCGGCGAGACTGCCCGGTTGCCAGCGCGGTTTTTGGTCCTTGTCGACCAGCACGGCGCGGATGCCCTCGTAAAAATCGTGCGCCGCCATAACGTGCTGGGTCAGCCGATATTCGAGCCGCAGCGCATCCTCGAGATCAAAGCCTTGCCCGACAATCAGTTGGCGCAAGGTAATCCGCAGGCTGGTCGGCGATTTCGTCAGCAGCGCGGCGTGCGTTTCCGCCGCCCAATCGGGCTCGTCGGTTTCGGATTGCAGCGCGTCGAGGATCGCTTCGATCGAGGCGTCGGCAAAGCAACGGTCGATGACCGCGCGCCGCGCCGCGAGTGGCGGCGGACCCGGATCGGCGGCGAATTCGCTCAGCACGGCCTTAACCTGCTCGTGCTGTTCGCCCGGCCGCCAGGCGATGGCGGCCAGCGCCGCGACCAGGGCGGTCACGTGCTCATGCGGCACGAAATGCGTCGCGAGGCCGCAATAGAGCGCGTCGGCGGCCTCGAGCCGCGCGCCGGTTAAGCCGAGATAGCGGCCGATATGGCCGGGGCTCAGATTGAGAAACCGGGTTGCTCCGACATCAGGGAAGAGGCCGATCCCGGTCTCGGGCATTGCGAACATCGTGCGCTCGGTCGCGACGCGATAGGTGCCGTTGACCGAGACCCCGGCACCGCCGCCCATCGTGATGCCGTCGATGATCGCGATGTAAGGCTTTGGCAAATGGTGGATCAGCGGTAGCACACGGTATTCCTCGGCGAAGAACACCGAGGTGAGAGACGGGTCGCCCGATATGCCTTTACCGGCCTCGTAGACCGCGCGGACATCGCCGCCGGCGCAAAACGCTTTGTCGCCGGCGCCCTCGATCAGCACGGCGTGGATTTCCGGTTCGTCGGCCCAGGCGCGCAGTCCCGGATCAAATTGTCGGAACATGTCGAGCGTGAAGGCATTCAACGCGCGCGGCCGGTTGAGCAGCACAGTGCCAAGGCCGCCCCTGCGGCTGAAGAGAATGTCGGTGTTTTCAGTCATAGCGGAATGACGAGCAGCGTGTCGATCTTATGGCTGTCCAGGACGACGAGGCGTTCGATAAAGCGATAGGGCGTCTCGCTTACATCGATGCGGTCGAGGTAGCGGCCGGTCGCGAAGAGGCTGGTTTCGCCCGAGTGCATGATCCGCGCGATAAAGAAATTCGAGCGGGTCTCGGCGACAGCGCCGTCGAGCGACAAGATGCGCGTCGGTCCGACGAGATGACGGTACCGGTGCGCCTCGAACATCAGCACCCGGCGTAGCGAGGTGACGCGGTCCACCAGCATCCCGCGCGAGGCGCAGTAGATGACGCCGTGGCGCAGCCCCGCTTCGTGGCTCTCGCGATCGGTTACGAGGTAGCGGCAATCGTCGACAAAGAAATCCGGCCATTCCTCGAGCCGGTCGTCGTCGATGCAATCGGCGTAGGCTGCGACGAGCTCGGCAATGCCGAGCCGTACGGCGGTTTCGTCAGTCGGCATCGTGGTCGGATCAGGCGCCCATCAGCGCGCGGTAATGCTTCCAGAAGCCGCGGATCGCCGCCTCGGTCGCGCGCACGGTGCCCGATTGTGCCTCATGCCCGCCCATCATCACGACGCCGCTGCCCTCGTCGTTGTATTGCAGCGCGCGCTGCACGAAACCGCCGACGCAGCCGTCTTCCATCGAGATGAACCCGGCGGCGCCGATCAGATTGCCCTGGCGCAGGCGGCGCTCGCGCATCGCCTCGTCATCGTCGGCGAAGCCGAGATGGATCCAGTCGAGCTCGGTCTTTTCGAGACCGCGCGGACGAACCACGCGGATCGCGATGGTGTTGCGGATCTGCTGCAGCACCATGCCTGGGAAGATCGACAGGATCTGGACCGAAATCTGGTCGCCGTACTCGTCGACCGAATTGATGATCGAATCGTCCGCCAGCCGCATATCCGAGTCGGAACGCAACTTGGCCGCCTGGTAGTCGGCGTCCTCGGCGGCGTAGTCGAGCTGGATGTAACTGAAATGATTGCCGCCTTCATCGCTGATCTTGTAGCCGCCGGGCTGGCTGAGGCGGTTGATGTGAAACGTCGTCAGAAACGAGTGCAGGATGCTGGCGTGGTAGGAATCCTTGACGTTCTCAAAATAGAGCTTCCAGTTGTTGGGCAGGATTTGCGTGCTGCGACCGATGATCTGGGCCGGCGCGCGGCCCGCGAACACGCGCTTGATACCGCCGAGCACCCCTTCGCCGAGATAGGTTTCGAGCTCGGCGACGCTGTCGCTGAACGTGCCAAAGACGAGCCCGTAAAGCTGCTGCACGCGCAGCCGGTGGAGATGGTAGTCCTCCTTGCGGAACTCGGGCGGCATCCCGCCCTGGCGCTTGACACCCTTCTCAAACGCGACGCCGGTCAGATGGCCGCCGAGATCGTAGCTCCAGCCGTGATAGATGCAGGTGATCTCGCGGCCATGGCCCTTTTTGGTCAGGCACAACAAATTGCCGCGATGGGCGCAGCGATTGACAAAGGCGTTGATCGTGCCGTCCGTGTCGCGCGCGACGATGATCGCGACCTCGCCGATCGTCGTCGCGACCCAATCGCCGGGATTGGGGATTTCGCTCGCGAGACACAGATAGCTCCAGCTCTCGCCCTTGAAGATGCGCTCCTGTTCGCGCGCATATTGCTCGGGGTCGGTATAGACCCGGAACGGCACCTCGCTCAGCGCGTTCGACGGGAAGGCCACCGGGCCGTCGAGCCTGACATCCTGCACTGACATGCGCGCCCCTCGCTTGCTGACATATTTGCTCGTCGAACTATGCGCCTTTCGGGCCAACTCCGTCCATCGGCGGGGAGGGATTGCCGACCATCGCGCACGCGCATGAACGACGATGCCTGCGCAGCATTAGCGTTCCGGCGGGTGAAGCTCGTACAATGAGGGCAATAATCAACTTGCGGAGGGAGCCATGCGCGTTCCGACCGATGACATGATCAGCGGCCTGTTGCCGGCCGAGACGAATTCCTTTCCCTCGCCGGTGCCGACGCAGATCGTGTCGAGCGACGAATATCTGCCGGTGCCGCAGACCGCGCAGCAGCGCGAGGTCGAGGCGCGGCTCACCGACATGAGCGACCGGCTCGCCAAGCATCAGGGGCTATCGCGCCGGCGCTTTTTTCAGACGGCGGCCGGCATGGCGGCGTCGTTTGTCGCGATGAATTCGGTCTTTGGCCGCTATTTCGCGGTCAGCGAGGCGGAGGCGGCAACCCCGGAACTCGCCAACCAGCTCGCCGACGCGAATGCGGGCCAGTTCATCATCGACGGCCACACCCATTTTCTGCGCGACGACACGCGGCTGATGGGTTTTGTAAAGGGCCGCGAGGCGGTCGGCCAGTTTGGCTGGAACAAGGAATTGTCGGCCAAGGAACAGACCATCGACGATCTCAAATTCAACAATTATATCAAAGAGATCTTCATGGACAGCGATACCAAGATATCGCTGCTGTCGAATTCGCCCTCCGATGTGCCGGAGGATTGGTTCATCCCGCAGGACCAAGTGTTCAAGACGCGCGCCGAGGTCAACGAAAAGGCAGGCACCAAGCGCATGATGGCGCATTTCACCTTTACGCCGGGCCAGCCCGGCTGGCTCGACAAGGTCGACGAGGCGGTCGAGAAGTACAAACCCGATTCGTGGAAGGGCTACACGGTCGGCGACAACACGCATAAGGAACTCGCCGCCTATCCGTGGCATGCCGACGACGAAAAGCTGATGTACCCGTTCTACGAGAAGATATCGAAGACCGGCATCAAGAATGTCTGCATCCACAAGGGGCTGTTCGCGCCGGCGATCGCCGAGAAATTCCCGCGCCTTGCGCCCTATGCCGATGTCAGCGATATCGGCAAGGCGGCGAAGGATTGGCCGCAGCTCAATTTCCTTGTCTACCATTCGGCCTATCGCTGGGTCGGCGGCGACCCGGCCCAGGCGATGGCCGAGTTCGACAAGACCGGCCGCTCCTCATGGACCAGCGACCTCGTTGAAATCCCCGAGAAATATGGCGTCACCAATGTCTACGGCGATCTCGGGCAGATCTTCGCGTGGACCGCGGTTGCCCAGCCGCGCCTCGCGGCGGCGCTGATGGGGATGCTGGTCAAGGGGCTGGGGGCGGACCGTATCGTCTGGGGCACCGACGCGGTGTGGACCGGCGCGCCACAATGGCAGATCGAGGGGCTGCGCCGGCTCGAAATCCCCGAGGACATGCAGAAAAAATATGGGTTCACGCCGCTCGGGCCGGCCGACGGGAAGCTGAAGACCGCGATCTTTAGCGGCAACACCGCGCGGCTCTACGGTCTCGAGCAGCATGCCGAGCTGGTGCGCCACGACCGCTTTGCCGCGCTCAAGGCGGATTACCGGGCGAGCGGCGCCGGGCGCAGCAATTTGCGCTACGGCTATGTGAGCCGGCCGGTCTAGGCTGCTCGACAGGATCCAGATCGGGTCAAAAAATCTTCGTCGTCGTCCCCGCGAAAGCGGGGGTCCAGGGCGAGCGACATCGCGGTTGCTCTGGATTCCCGCTTTCGCGGGAATGACGATTAGGGGCAATGGACAGGGATCATATACTGACCCGGCGCGATGTGCTGACGGCGGGGCTAACCCTTGCTGTGCGGCCGGCGCGGGCCGACGAACCATCGGCGAAAATCCCGCAGGTCGACGCGCAATATCAACCGATGCCAAAGGGCCTGTTCAGCTGCGCCGTCTGCACGTTCTTTATCAAGCCGAACGCGTGCAAAGTCGTCACCGGCGATATCAGCCCGCAAGGCTGGTGCAAACTCTTCGATCTGCCGGATTAGCCGGTATTATCCCGCAAACGGCACCACGCCAAGGTGTTAAAGAAGCGCTCCAGTCCAAATAGGTGTTCCTCTAGGCGATCGGTCTATCTTCCGGAGGCGGAGCGGCCTCGCGGCGGCGTTCTTCATATTCGAATTGGACGCGCCGGGCGAGCAGGGCTTGGCGCTGCCGTTTTGCGCACGAGAAGACGGTGCAGGGGATTTCCATGCAGCGTTGCTTGGTCGCCGGGCATAACAAGCTACGGGGCGGGTGATCCATCGCTCGCGTCCTGTGAGTAGCGCCACACGTAATTAACCATACTCGTATGACACTTCAGGGATCGCCTCGCGCGGCCGCCAGCCGCCGCGGAAATCACTGCCGAAGCATGAATCCTCGTTCGTCACCCCCGCTTTTGCGGGAATGACGAACGAGCGGCGGTTCCGCCCGAGGGGTTACTGGGTGCGGACCGCGACGGAGGTGGCACCGTGCAGGGTGCCGCCGCTATCCCGGAAGCGGACGAAAACGCGGTTCACGCCCGGAGCATTCGGCACACTGGCGCTGCCCGTGACAAAGATCCCGAAGGTCGGGGTCGCGTTGGCGGCGATGGGCGTGGTGACCGTGGTGGCCGCCGGCGCCAGGCACACGCCGGTCGACGGGTTGGTCTGGCAGAGCGTCAGGCTGACGGGCAGATTGGCCGTGCCGGTATCGGCGCTGGCGGTGATCGTCGCGGCGATGCCGAGATTGACCGTCGCGACGGCGAACACGCCGGTGCCGGTGGCGCCGGGGATGTCGACATAGCCGGGGTCGCTGCTCGCCTCCAAGGCGACGATATCGGGCACCGGGGTCGTCGAGCCCGACAGGTTTAGCGTGTTGATGCCGATCAGGGTCGCGACCGGGCTGGCATTGGCGCAGGTGAAGGTAAAGGCGACGTCGATCGGCGCGAATGCCGCGGTCGGGGTCAGCGCGATCACAAAACTCTGCGCCGCGCCAGCCGGAATGTCGACCGGCGTGTTCGCTGTTCCGGTGAGCACGTTGGTCGCCGAGTTGGTGGTCTGGAACAGGAAGCTCGCCGGGATGTTGGTCGACGGCGCGATCGTGCACGTCGTGCCGGTGGCCGGGCCCGAGTTGATCATCGTGGCGAACGCGCTCGCCGCCGTGCCGACCTGGACCGAGCGGCTCTCCGGCAGGACCGCCGCGACCAGTGCGATATTGCTCGTGCTGTTCTGCACGAAGGTCGCGGTCACGCTTGTGGCCGCCGTCACCGTCACGCTGCAGGTCTGGATGCCGGTGCATCCCGCGCCGCTCCATCCGGCGAAAGTCGAGCCGCTCGCCGCGGCCGCGGTCAGCACCACCGACGTTCCCGACTGGAAGCTGGCGTTGCAGGTCGCGCCGCAATTGATCCCGGAAGGCGCGCTCGTCACCGTGCCGCTACCGGTGCCGGCAGGCACGACCGACAGCATAAAGCTGGGGGTCAGGGCGAAGGTCGCGGTAACCGTGGTGTCGTTGGTCAGCGCGACGGCACAGGTATTGGTGCCGGTGCAGCCGCCGCCGCTCCATCCCGAGAAGGTCGATCCGGCGGCGGCGGTCGCGGTCAGGGTCACCGTGGATCCGCCGGCGAAGCCCAGCGCGCATTGAGTGCTGGTGGTACTGCAATTGATGCCCGTCGGGCTGCTCGTTACCTGGCCGGTGCCGGCCCCGGCTTCGGCGACCGTCAGCGTTGGCGGGCTGATAAACGCACTCCAGACATAAGGGGAACTGCCGACAGGGACGGTGGCGATCACGGTGTTGCTCGCGGTCGCGATCACCGAAACATTGTTGGAGGTCACATTCCCGACAAAGACCTTGGTTCCGTCCGGCGTTACCGCCGGGCCGACCGGGGCGCTACCGACGGGGACGGTGGCGGTCACGGTATTGCTCGCCGTGGCGATCACCGAGACGTTGTTCGAGCCGTCATTCGCGACGTAGACCTTGCTACCGTCCGGGGTTACCGCCACGCCAAACGGGAAAGTGCCGACGGTGATCGGGCCGGCGGTCACCGTATTGGTTGCCGTCGCGATGACCGAGACGGTGCCGGCGTTATAATTCCCGACATAGACCTTGCTGCCGTCCGGGGTGATCGCCACGCCAAACGCGCCGAGGCCGGTGGTGATCGGACCGGCGACCACCGTGTTGCTGGCGGTCGAAATCACGTAGACCGCGCCCAAATCGTAGCTCGCGACATAGGCCTTGGTGCCGTCCGGGGTAACCGCGACGCCGCCGGGGTAGCCGCCCGTGGGAATTGTGGCGGTCACCGTGTTGCTTGCGGTCGCGATCACCGAAACGTTGTTCGATGCTTCGTTCGTCACGTAGACTTGGCTGCCGTCCGGGGTGATCGCGATCCCGGAGGGCGAGGTGCCCACGGTGACGGTCGCCGTCACCGTGTTGGTCGCGGTCGCGATCACCGAGACGGTGCCCGCGGTTTGGTTCGCGACGTAGACCTTGCTGGCGTCGGGGCTCACCACGACGCCATACGGCCCGGAGCCGACGGAAATCGGGCTGCCGACCACCGTGTTGGTCGCGGTGTTGATCACCATGACATTCGCCGAGCCGTAGTCGGAGATGTAGGCCTTTTGCGCGAAAGACGGTGCCGCGCCGAGAACCAGCGCCACCAGGGCAGTTGTCGCGAGAACGAGAATGCGTGCCATTTCGTCGCCTCCCCTGGTTCAATCAAACGATGAGCGGAACCCTCGAATTTCCGGCGGCAAACGGTTTAATGCTTGTTCTGCAGGGATTTTGGCAAAATCCACCGCCCCTCAACCGGCCCGCTGAGACGTCATGAGAAATACGCGTGGGGCGCATCGGTAGTTCCGTGCCGCTATAGAGCCTTGAGGCACAAAAGCGATGCTAACCTTCAACCTGCCCGATTAACCCGCGGTTAACCATTGATTAACCACGATTATGGCGGGGTCGCCGGCTGACGATCCCATGTCTAGAGGGTTCTCTGATACGGGAGGGCCGTCATGCAGGCTTGGATCCTTCTTGGCATACTCATCCTGGCGGAGCTGTTCGTGCTGCCGCGAATACCGGCCGCGCTCTTGAGCGGCGCGGTGCCGCTCAACCCGCTCGGCTGGTTCGGCTATGGCGAATTGGCCGAGGTCAGCGTCGACCGGCGCGTCTACCCGGTCGCGTATTGGCTGATTGTCTCACTGCTGATCGTGCTTGCCGTGTTTTTCGCTTTTTTCATCTACATCGCGGCGATTCGGCCGATCGCCTGAACCGACTTCGCGCCGTCAGTCCAGCACGACCGACGGGCCGTCGGCAGCACGGCGCGGCCGACGCAGCAGTAGCAGGAACGGCGACGCGACGAGAATGACGATCATCATCAGGTGGAAATCGTCGATATAGGCGATCATCTGCGCCTGGCGGGTGATTTCGTGGTTGAGCGCGGCGATCCCTTGCAGATTGGTCAGGCTGTAGGGCGCGGCGAGCGAATGGACTTGAGCGAGCGGGTTGTCGGGGCGGACGTGCTCGGCAAGCTCCGAATGCACGATCTGGGTATTTTCGGCCAGCAGCGCCTCGACGATCGAGATGCCGACACTGCCGCCGAGATTGCGCATTAGGCTGAAGATCGTCGCGCCCTGGGTCAGCAGATTGCGCGGCAAGGTCGAGAACGTCGCGACGCTGAGCTGGGTAAAGACAAAGCCGAGCCCGAACCCTTGCAAGAGCCCGTTCGAGATAAACGGCGACATTCCCATCTGCAGCGAAAACCCGGTCATCTGCCACAGCGCAAGCGCGGTCACCGTCATGCCGACAAAGAGGATGATCCTGACATCAACCTTGCCGGAGAGTCGGGATACCAGGATCATCCCGATCATCGTGCCGATGCCGCGCGGCGCGGTGACAAACCCGGCCGTGACCACCGGGTAGTTCATCAGCGACTGCATCATCGTCGGCAGCAGCGTCATCGTGCCGTAAAGCGGGATGCCGACGAGAAACATCAAGAGCGTGCCGGTCACGCAATTAGTGTCTTTCAACAGCGCGCGATTGAGAAACGACCGGTCGCCCGCCGTCACGGTGTGGACGATAAACAGATACAGGCACAGCGCGGCGAGAATGGCCTCGATCCAGATTTCGTTCGAGCCGAACCAATCCTTCAATTCGCCGCGGTCGAGCAGCATCTGCAACGCGCCGATCGCCACGCTCAGCGTCGCGAAGCCGAACCAGTCAAAGCCCTCGCGCTGCACCGACCGGCTGTCGTGGATAAAGATCATGATCCCGGTGGCGGCGAGTATGCCGGCGGGCAGGTTGATGTAGAACACCCAGCGCCAGCTGTAATCGTCGGTCAGCCAGCCGCCGAGCGCCGGGCCGATGATCGGGCCCAGGATGACCCCCATGCCCCATACCGCCATCGCCTTGCCGTGCCGCTCGGGCGGGTTGATGTGCAGCAGCACCGATTGCGACAGGGGCACCAGCGCCGCGCCGCAAATTCCCTGCAGCAGGCGGTAGAGCACGAGCTGCATCAGCGACGTCGCGGCGCCGCACAGCGCCGACGCCACCGTGAAGCCGATCACCGAGATCAGGAACACGTATTTGATGCCAAAGCGCGCGGCGAGCCAGCCGGTCAGCGGCGTCATGATCGCCGCCGCGACGATGTACGAGGTCACGACCCAGGCGATCTGGTCCTGCGAGCACGAAAAGCTGCCCTGCATGTGCGGCAGCGCGACATTGGCGATCGTCGTGTCGACGCCCTGCATAAAGGTCGCGAGCATGATCGACGCGGTGATCGCGGTGCGATTGACGCGCGGCCCTGGCGCCGCGTCGGCCAGGGCAGCCTCGCCCGATGAAGCTGAGCTGCGCATGCGCAGTATCTTCTGCAAGACGCGCGCCGCTGACAAAATGCGGCGGCGTTCACTCTAACGCTATGGCGGGACCCTTCGCGCCACGGCTCGGCCGGCGCAACAGCAGCAGCAGCGGCGCCGCGATGATGATGATGATCACCATGAAATAGAAATCGTTGATATAGGCGATCATCTGCGCCTGGCGCGTGACCTCGGCGTTGAGCGCGGCGACGCCGGTCGGGCTTGTCAGGCTATAGGGCGCGGCGAGAAACGGCGCCTGCGCCATCGGGTTGTCGGGGCGGATGTGCTCGATCAGCCGCGAGTGGATGATTTGCGTGTTTTCGACAAACAGCGCCTCGACGATCGACACGCCGACGCTGCCGCCGATATTGCGCATCAGGCTGAAGATCGCGGTGCCTTGGGTCAGATGCTGGCGCGACAGGGTCGAGAAGGTGATCGTCGATAGCGGCGTGAAGACGAAGCCAAGGCCAAAACCCTGCAAGGTCCCGGAGACGAGCAGCAAATTCTTGTTCATGTAGAGCGAAAAGCCGGTCATCTGCCACAGCGAGATCGCGACCAGCGCTAGGCCGGAGAAAATGATCAGCCGCGTATCGATCTTGCCGATCAGCCGCGACACGAGGATCATCGCGACCAATGTGCCGACACCGCGCGGCGCGGTCACAAAGCCGGCGGTCACCACCGGGTAGTTCAACAGCTCCTGCATCATCGTCGGCAGCAACACCATCGTGCCGTTGAGGATGATGCCGACAAAAAACATCAGCACGACGCCGGCGACAAAATTCGGGTCCTTCAGCATGCTGCGGTTGAGGAACGAGCTGGCGGTCGTCGTCGCGGTGTGGACGACGAACAGGTAAAGGCAGAGCGCGGCGATGATGGCCTCGGTCCAGATCTCGGTCGAGCCGAACCAGTCCTTCAATTCGCCGCGGTCGAGCATCATCTGCACCGCGCCGACCGCGAGGCTGAGCGAGGCAAACCCGACAAAATCGAAGCGCTCGCGATGGCCGTGCCGGTCGTCGTGGATAAAGATCAAGATGCCCACTGCGCACAGCACGCCAACCGGCAGATTGATCAGGAACACCCAGCGCCAGGTAAAATTATCGGTCAGCCAGCCGCCCAAGGCCGGGCCGATGATCGGCCCGAGCATCGTGCCGATGCCCCAGATCGCCATCGCCTTGGCGTGCCGCTCGGGCGGGTTCGTGCGCAGCAACACCGATTGCGACAACGGCACCAGCGCCGCGCCGCAAATCCCTTGCAGCACGCGGTAGAGCACAAGCTGCAACAGGCTGGTCGCCGCGCCGCACAGGGCCGAGGCGATCGTGAAGCCGACGACCGAGATAAAGAAGACCCATTTGATGCCAAGCCGCCCGGCGAGCCAGCCGGTCAGCGGCGTCATGATCGCCGCGGCGACGATGTACGAGGTTACGACCCAGGCGATCTGGTCTTGCGAGCAGGAGAGGCTGCCCTGGATATGCGGCAAGGCGACATTGGCGATCGTCGTGTCGACGCCCTGCATGATCGTCGCGCAGATGATCGACGCGGTGATCGCGGCGCGGTTGCCCCGCGGCCCCGACGCATCCTCCCCGACCGACGCGGATGTTTCACCCGCTGTCCCAACGCTCCGCATTGGCGCGAATTTGGGCGAGGGGCCGTGTGCTTGCAACCGCCGCCGGCGCGCCTGCGATATGTCGGGAAAGCGTGGTGCCCGGGCGGCGCTTGCCTTACTGAAGCCGCAATGCGCTACAGCCGATACGCCCTGCTGATTTTCGGCGCCGGCATGCTGCTGGGGCTTGCCGTCGTCTCCGC
>Ga0181537_10001861_pt1 | contig 19016 bp, 17 predicted proteins | sample PEATcosm2014_Bin_39_FD_119765 | JGI IMG/M metagenome (GOLD analysis project Ga0181537, IMG submission 119765) | Peatland microbial communities from MTU Mesocosm Facility, Houghton, MI, USA - PEATcosm2014_Bin23_10_metaG | ecosystem: Environmental > Terrestrial > Soil > Wetlands > Peat | place... | reverse complement strand
CATCTGGACTTCAATCGTGACCCGGCACTTCAGGCGGGGATGAGCGCGGCGGTCCTTGTAGGTCAGCTCTTTCTGTTTTTCCAGATACATCCGGCGATCGGCTTCGGCAAGGAGCTGTTCGGCATCGTTACCATCCTCCGGATAGACTGCGCGTCCTACGCTGAGTGATAGAATTTCCTCGCCGCATACTTCGCTTCCTGCTTGGCGAGCGAGGGCGCGCATTTGCTCGGCCTTTTTGCCGGCAGCGTCTCCGACCAAGCCAGGTGCGATCACGACAAATTCGTCGCCGCCCATGCGGGCCACATAGTCGTACTCGCGGCACGTATCTTTCAGAGCTTGGGCGAACAGGCGCAACACCCGATTGCCTTCGAGGTGACCGAAGCGGTCGTTGATCTGCTTGAAGCCGTCCATGTCGGAAACCATGACGGTGAGTGACGAGTTATCGCGCTTGCAACGAGCAAGGTCGCGATCGAGCTGAAGGAAGAGTGACCTGGCGTTCGGCAGGCCGGTCAGGTAGTCCGTGATGGCAGAGTTCTCAGCCTGTTGATACTTGAGCGCGTTCTCGATGGAAAGAGCCATCTTGCCGCTAACAGCGAGCAGGATGCGCAGGTGATCGGAGGTGAAGGCATCGCGTTCACCGCGGTAGAGCGCAAGTACGCCGATGACGCCGGCAACACCTTCGAGAGGCACTGCCAGCGCCGAACGCAACGAGCTGAATTTCGAAGGATCGTTTAAGTATCCCGGCTCGACGGACGGATTGCCATTGATGATAGGTTTGCGGTTGTGCGCCACCCAGCCGGAAAGGCCTTGTCCGATGGGAATGCGGAGAGAGGAGAACAGGCGATAGTTATCGCCGTTCACATACTCGGGAACAAGTTCTTGTTCGCGCTTGATGTAGATCGCGATCGCATCGTACGGCACCATCGGTTTCAGCTTGACCGAGAAGACTGAGAGAGTTTCACCCAAGCTGAGGGAAGCGCCGAGGTCCTGGCTTAGCTCGAACAGTGCCTGAGCTTCCTGACGTGCTGCAGCGATGGACGACAGGAAGGTGTTTTCGCGTCCGGCGTAATCCTGAGCCAGGGCACTTTCGAATCCGGCTGCCGGCTCCAACCCGCGCTCGATCTTAATACCGGTTGAGAGCAGCGCGTTTGGATCTTCTGCGGATTTCGCGATGGCGAGGCGTTCCAGATGCTGATAGCGCTTTTGCAGGATGTCGACAACCTTAGGATCGAACGACTTGCCCGACTCGGAAGCGAGTTTCTGCATCACGTCTTTCAAGGGCAAAGCTCGGCGGTACTGGCGGTCGGAAGCCAACGCATCCAGATAGTCGACGGCAGAGAGGATTCTGGCTCCGATCGGAATCTCGGCTCCCTTGAGTCCCATCGGATAGCCGGAACCGTCCCATTTCTCGTGGTGAGCGCGGACGATCGGTACAACTGGATAAGGGAAGCGAACGCGTTCCAGAATTTCCGCCCCCACGAGAGTATGGATCTTCATTTTCTCGAACTCTTCGGGGGTGAGACGTCCGGGTTTTGAGATGATGTGCTCAGGCACGGCCAGCTTGCCGATGTCGTGCAAGAGCGCGGCCGCGTGGAGTGCTTCGAGTTCAGGGCCGTTTACACCCAATTCCTTCGCGACTTCAATCGCGTAAACCCGCACACGCTGCAGATGCTCGTGAGTGGTGTGGTCCTTGGCTTCGATGGCCAATGCGAGTGCTTCGATCGTCCGCAGGTGGAGGTTAGCCATCTCCTCAACATGGCGCTTCTCGTCTTCGAGCTTGCCCAGATACAGGCGATAGGAGCGATAGATGACGTAAACCGCGGGCAGAATCAGGAGCGATGTTTCCCAATTAAAAGTCTCGTTCAGCCAGGCAATGATTCCGGCAATTCCCGCTCCCACCAGGTAGTACGGGAACGACCAAAAGTAGCAATCGACCAGGATGCGGGTGAGCGGCCTCCGCTCGGTGAGCGAAATGACTGCGGCGATGGAGCCCGCATTCGCGATGAAGTAAACAGTCGCCGACAGTCCCAGCAGGATGGGATGGCTCCCGAACAGCAGGTTCATCACGGGATGGTGATAAACGAGATAGGCGAGCGCGGTGGAAACGCATCCCGCGCAGACGTTAAACGTGACTTGAATGGCCTTGGGACGTTCCGGATAGAGGCACTGCGCCAGCATCGAAATGGCGCCGAGAATGAGTGTCTCGGTGAAACTCAGTTCGAGAACACCGATCAGGATGAATAGGAAGTTGACGGAAAGAGTTCCGGTGATGCCTGGCAGGTTCACCTTGAGCCGCGATGCCAGGATCGCGATTCCCAGGTAACAGATGAACTCTGCAATGTTCTTGCTGCTCTGGTGAATGCCGCCGTACAGAAGCGTTGCCAGCCCCGCGACCACCATTAACGTGATAAACAGCTTCGCGGGTAGGGACAGTCCCTTCCACGAGCGGGAGTGCTCGGGCAGACCAATGGCAATGCTGGTTGCACCAGTCATAACGAATGTGACAGAGCCGGGGAGAAGTCGACCCGCACTTTCCATAGATATCAGCTAAGGTATTTAGAAACAATGATTTGGGAAGATTTCGAGAAACTTCGGTAACCATTGGGCAAACTCTGAGAGGTTGACAAATATGGGATGATTTGTCCCGTATGAACTGCGATCAAGTTTCTAAACAGATCACCGCCGTGCGTCGACGAAGCTGGGTGAAATTTGGATCGGCCCTCTTTATCACATTAGGAGTGCTTCAAGCCACGGTTTACGCAGAACCCCTGTCTCTTCAATTACTTGTGACGCCTTCAAGCGTAATTCAGAAGGATAGCCGGCCGATAACGTTCGCTCTGCACGGCTTTATCGAGTTCAAGTCGCTGGCGGGACTGTTTCCCTACATCGAATCACAATCGCAGCGCTGGAAGTCGAACGCTGAATTTGATGAGGCAACTCGTAGTCGGTTCCGTCGCGAGTTGTTGCGGCGAGGCATTGAGAGTCGAGTCATTTCGATGCAGGATGAACGCCCTCTGGAGACGTTGATCACCCACACGCGGGCCGAACTCGAACAGGCTCTGGCTCAAGTTAAGGAACCGACGCCGGAGGGATACGCCGAAGAATTTGTCGCCGTGCAGGAGAAGTGGAGGCACTCTTTAAATTGCTGGAGCGCATCGCCGTCGATCCCGGGCCGAGTCCTTTCGAACTGGTATCCCATTGAGGAAGGGATTCGCCTCTATGGAGCGACGTATGACTCGACGGAACACTTCTGGCAGGCAGTGAAATATCACCCTGATACGACGGTCGCCGAATTGGTGGATTTGCTTGAAGTGATGGAGCGCAGGGAATGGGGACCGTGGCTGAAACGTTTGGATGACGATCCCAAGATCTATTTGCCGAATGCCTATGCGGTGGAGTTTTTACGCCACAACTTAACACCCGAGAGGCTTCGTTGGTCTCGAGACGAGATCGTCAGACAATCCGTGCGACAAAGTGAACACGCGCGAGCGGCCCAGCAACGTGGAGCTAAGGCCTTTCGATTTACTGCCTATGAAGAGAAAGTCTTGTGGGGCGATCTTGCGGACGTCCTCCACCTCGTTTACCTTTTTTCGCCGACGGAAGATCCGATTCGAAAAACCCTGGCCGAGCGCCATTTTGACGGAATCTATCTGCAAAGCCGAAAGATGGGATTTATCAGCGAAGAATATCGTTCGCTGATGCTCGAGATCTGGAAGGTAAAGTATCTGGAGATGCCGAGATTTGGCGAAGTCATTCGTTCGATTCCGTTGGAGATCCGGTTATCGCATTTTCTGAACGATGGAGACTCGCCTGACATTCCGATTCCGATTTACATTGGATATCTGAATCAAATCCGCGATATGGCACTGGCTCAACAGAAACATTCACCGAAGTAAGCCACGCCCAAGCGCCGTTCGTCAGACGGAGTGGGAAACGTCTTCTTCAGGGACATCATCTCGATCGCCACCGTTCGTAGTTGTCGCAGCCGTCGTGGAAGCTTTCCCGCGCCGCATAGCGACGATTCCTGTGCGCACCATTTCCAGCACGCCGTACGGACGAAGCACTTCAAGAAGGCCGTCAATCTTATCTTCGGCCCCCGTGATTTCGATCGTGAGCGACTCCGGAGCGACGTCAACCACGCGCGCACGGAAGACGCTCGCGAGTTCAAGAACGTGCGAACGGGCTTCATGCGTCGCCGCTACTTTGATCATGGCAAGGTCGCGAACGATGGAAGGTTCGTTTGTGATGTTCTCAACGAGCAAGACGTTCACGAGCTTGTAGAGATTTGCTTCGATGCGTCGCGACTGATCGTGGTCGGCTTCGACTGTGATGGTCATGCGAGAAACCTCGGGTTTCTCGGTGCGTCCGACTGTTAGTGAATCGATATTAAATGCACGCCGCCTGAACAACGATGCGACGCGCGTCAGCACACCCGGTTTATTTTCCACGTATACGACGTATGTGTTCAGCATGTTTTCTCTATTCGTCCGCTGCGGTTTCGACAATCTTGCTGGGCCGCCGGATCATCTCATTGAGTGAAGCTCCCGCGGCTACCATCGGATAAACGGTGTCTTCCTGCTCAACGCGGAAATTCATCAGGACCGGGCCATCATGCTCCCGAGCTGCTCTGACGGACGGCACAACCTGGGAGCGCTCGGTGATCGTCATGCTGCGAATGCCGTAAGCTTCGCCGAGCTTGGCGAAATCCGGATTGAGTAAAGGGGTGGCGGCGTAGTTGCGATCGTAAAAGAATTCCTGCCACTGCCGGACCATGCCGAGAAAGCCATTATTGATGATGGCGATGTTCACCTTCAGCTTTTCCTGCACGATGGTGGCGAGCTCGCATAGTGTCATCTGGAAGCCGCCGTCGCCGACAACCACCCAGACTTCGGCCTCAGGCCGGGCCACTTTCGCGCCGATCGCAGCGGGCAGTGCGAAGCCCATCGTGCCCAGACCTCCACTCGTGATCAGGCTGCGAGGTTTTTCGTGTTTGTAATATTGCGCCTCCCACATCTGGTGCTGACCGACGTCGGTGACGACAACGGTGTCTCCGTCGCGAGTCTCGCGCCACAGATCGTTGATCACGTGGGCAGCGTACAAATGCCCGCTGTCGGGCAAGTTCTGAATATCCCTTACAGCAGAGTCGCCTTTCAGCTTGTCGATGAAGTCGAGCCATTCGCTGCGGTCGATCGATTCGACTTTCGGCAACAATTCGTGCAGGACTTCGCGCAAGTCGCCGACCAGCGGCACGTCGACTTTGACGTTCTTATTAATCTCCGCAGGATCTATCTCAATGTGAATCTTCTTGGCGTTCGACGCGTAAGTCTTCAGATTGCCGGTGACGCGATCATCGAAGCGCATGCCAAAAGCGAGCAGAAGGTCAGCTTCCTGAATCGTATGGTTGACCCAGGCTTCGCCGTGCATTCCCATCATGCCAAGATTGAGAGGATGAGCTGCCGGGAACGCGCCAATTCCGAGGAGAGTCAGCGCGACGGGAATGCCCGCGCGCTCAGCAAAGTCGCGCACTTCCTGCATCGCTCCCGAGATGATGATGCCGTGTCCCGCGAGAATCACGGGACGCTTGGCGTTATGAATCAAGTCCAGCGCCTGCTCGTATTCTTTCGTCTCCGGCGACAGGTCGGGACGATATCCGGGCAACTGGGGCTTTGCTGCTTCCCAGTCGAAGTCGCACGTTGTCTGCTGAGCATCCTTCGTGATGTCGACGAGGACAGGCCCCGGACGGCCGGATCGCGCCACATAAAAGGCTTCGCGAATGGTGCGCGCGACTTCGCTGGCGTGCGTGACCAGATAGTTATGCTTGGTGATGGGCAAGGTAACGCCGGTGATGTCGGTCTCCTGAAATGCATCGGAACCGATCAGCTTGCTGCCGACCTGTCCGGTGATGCAGACGATCGGAGAGGAATCGAGCATCGCAGTGGCGATGCCAGTCACCATGTTGGTGGCGCCGGGTCCGGAGGTGGCGACGGCAACTCCGACTTGCCCGCTGGCGCGTGCGTAGCCGTCAGCCATGTGCGTGGCTCCCTGCTCGTGGCGCACCAGGATGTGATGGATCTTGCTGCCCTTCAGCGCGTCATAGGCAGGCAAAATCGCTCCGCCTGGATAGCCGAACACGTGTTTTACGCCTTCACGCTCGATGCATTCCCAGAGAATGCTTGCGCCGGTCATACTCTTGCCCGTCGTTTTGTCCTTCATCGCAACCTTCCCATTATCCCGAGTCCGTCGATCTTAGCGCCAAAAAACGCAAAACCCACCGAGCCAGTGTTTCTGGCGGGGCGGGATTCGGGAGCCTTCAGGATTTCTCTTTTTTCAGCTCACTGCTTCCCTCCACACCGGAACGGGCGCAATAATTCGCTCCCTGAAGACCACGACACGAATTCGGTGTAGATCGCGGTTATGCATAGATCTTTTGAGCGGTGGTGAGATGGTATCGAAGGCAAACGCGTGCTGCAAGGGGAAAGTCGTGGGATCATCTGGCGAGTACTGTCTAGAGCCGCAATCCGCGTTCAATGTCCTGAGCGGCCTGACTGATATTCTCCGGCTTGCCGAGATCGCGCCAGTAGTATTCATCGGCACGAAAGGCGGAAATTCTCTCCTCCCGACCGGCAAGACGGAGATAGGTCGTAATGATGGAAAAGACGCCTTCCTCGGACATCATCGAAAGAAGCCGTGGAGAAATCACATGGATGCCGCAGAATGCGAGGGGCTGAGTCTTTGCCGCCGATCGCACCGTCTCAATGGATCCGTCACGGCCTGCCCGTCGGCCGCACAGCTCATTCTGCTCGTCGAATAACAGGTAGCGCGAAGTCTCGCGGTCCTGCACAGCCAGCGTTGCAAGAGCTTTGCCTTCCTGATGAGCCTTAATCATTTGCCGCAGATCGATCGTGCTGATGACATCGACATTGTGCAGGATAAACGGCTCTTCGGCGCCACGGTCGAGAAAGAACCATGCCGCCTTTTTCAACCCGCCACCAGTATCGAGCAAGACATCTTCGCGGGAGATCTCAATGCGCATACCGAAGTTGTCGTTCTTCTTCAAATAATCGACAACCCGGTCGGCGAAGTGATGGACGTTGACGATCACGTCGCGAACACCGAAAGACGCTAGCCGGCGAAGGGTGATTTCCAGTATCGTGTGGCCGGCGACTTCCACCAGCGCCTTCGGACGATCGTCGGTGAGTGGACGCAGGCGGGTTCCGAGCCCGGCGGCCAGAACCATGGCCCTCATTTCGCGGCTTTCTCCGCCTGGCTGTTCTCGGCCGCCATTCGTTCTAACTCGCGATGTTGCAGAGCGACTTCTACCCCGGTTCTGCCACGAAGGCGTTTTGCGACTTGTTCTGCCAGATAGACAGAACGGTGCTGGCCGCCAGTACATCCGAATGAGACCATCAAGTTCTTGAAGCCGCGTTGTTGATAGTTCCTCACGCTGGCATCGACCAGGGACATCACGCTCGCGAGAAACTGGTGCACGCTTTCTTCCTGATTGAGATAGTCGATTACCGGCGCGTCTCTTCCGGTGAGAGGCTTGAAACGATCTTCGCGTCCGGGGTTGGGTAAGCTGCGGCCGTCGAAAACGAATCCGCCGCCATTCCCACTCTCGTCTTTGGGCAGCCCTCTGTGAAACGAGAAACTGACGATCCGGACGACAAGATTGTCTGCATCGGTCGCCAGACCCTGCAATTTCTCGGAGGCGAGCATGCTGTGGAAGGCCTCCAGCAGAGTTGGAAGCGCGATGGGCAAGGTGACGTTATGTTGCAGCCAGCGCAGATTTTTCAAAGCATACGGCACGCTTTGCAGGAAGTGCACTTTGCGTTCATAGAATCCGCGAAACCCGTAGGCCCCCAGCGCCTGCATGATGCGGATATAGACATAGGCGTAATAGTGATGCAGGAAGGCTTCGCGCTTCACATCGGCGAAGGCCTGCAGGGATTCCAGATACTGATCGAGTAACTGCTGGCGCAACTCCGGCGGGAGATCCGCTTTTGCGTCGTAAAGAAGAGAGGCGACGTCGTATTGCAGCGCGCCTTTGCGTCCGCCCTGATAGTCCAAGAAATAAGGCTGCCCGTCGCGCAGCATGATGTTGCGCGATTGGAAATCGCGATAAAGAAAATAATCACGCGGCGCGCTTAACAGGAACTTCGTCAGCCGGCTGAAGTCGTCTTCCAGAGCCTGCTCGTTGAAGGGAATGCCCGCGAGCCGCAAGAAATAGTACTTGAAGTAATTCAGGTCCCACGAGATCGATTGGCGATCGAAACTTCCGCGCGGATAGCAGACCTTGTAATTGAGATCGCGGCCAGCCTCGATCTGGAACCGCGGAAGCGTCGCAATTACTTTTCGGTAGGCCTCCACGACCTGCGGATCAATTGATTCGCCTTTCCGATGTTTTGAAAGAAACTCAAAGAGAGAAGTATCGCCAAAATCCTCTTCGAGATACGCCCCATGGTCGAGATCCTGACCATAAATCTCGGGGACGGGCAGGCCGTGCTTGCGAAAGTGGCGGGAGAATTCAAGGAAAGCAACATTCTCTTCGCGAACGCCATAAAGAATGCCGATCGCGCTTGTCCCTTTGCCCGTCAGGCGTATGATTTTGCGGCCTGATCCGCCGAGTTCTCCCTGTACGGGCTGGACCCGTTCGACGGGAGCATGGAAATGCTGTTCGAAGAGAGTTTTGAGAACGTCCATGAAGTCTGCCAGCGCGGTTCAGCGGTGACAATCCATCACCAAGATATCACCGAAGGCAAACCACAAAGGCGTGGGGCATCATCCTGCGAAACAGCAAAGACGGAAGGCGAGAGGAGGATTGGAAGGGCCTGCGCCAGTGTCATTCCTGCCGGCGGGCGAGGATATCGAAAGTGCACTTGACTTCGTCTTTGACCCGAATCGTCCCGGCCGCAGCGCTTACTGGAGCAATGCCGAAATCGCTCTGACGAAGTGGGAAGTCGCCACTCGCACGAAGAGAATTCCCGTTGACCGTTACCCTTGCTGACACCGGAATCGATTTCGTTGTGCCATGCAGCGTTAAATCTCCTTTGAGCGCAACCCAATAGCGATCGCCTGTCCCGCTGGCGGTGACGCCGGTGCACTCGTACACAATCTCCGGGTAATCATCGGTCTCAAGGACTTCCTGGCGCATCCTGCGATTGATTTCATCGCGGTCTTTGTCGCTGATGCCTTCGGTGGCCTCCAGGGAGTTTGCCCGGATTCGAAGGGTCATGTGCGCTCCCGCCAGAGGACTAGAGCCGACTTTGAACTCGATGTTTCCATCGAAATCCCGGATAGCGATCTTGGGGTTGTGACCGAAGGCGGACAGCAGTCCAGTGGCCGTAACTTGAACGGCGAAGCTGCTCTGACTGGCGTCGATTACGTGGCGGACGGTGGCATCCTCCGGGAGCGGCGCGCTCGCATGCATGATATTTTCCCTGCTCTCTCAAGTGGCCGTAGCGGACTGCGTACTCTGGGTCTGTTTCCGACCCACCATATAGAAGTTGAATTTCAGTTCGTCTTGCAGCTTCAGCGTACCTCCGGCGATGGAAGCGATTCGGATTCCGTAATCGCTCTGCAGAAGGCTGAACTCTCCATACGCTCGAAACGAATCGACCCCGAAAGCTACTTGCGAGAAGAATGTCTGTCCGTTCGTGACGCCGTGAAGCGACAGCTTGCCTTCGACATTCACGCGAGTCAGATTATCCCGGAGACGCTCGATGCCGATGTAAGAGCTCTCGAAGACAACTTCCGGAAATCTCTTGATCTCGAGGACGTCATCGTACATAACACGATGCAGTTCCCGCCGGTCCGTTTCTCGCAGATCATCTAAAACTTCGAGCGATCCCGAGCGAATTACAACTTTGAGCGTTGCGTCACTGAGCGCATCCGGGACAAAACTAACATCACCTCTGTATCCGCGGATCGCGATTTTCGGACTGTGTGCCACTGCCGAGATCAGGCCGCTGGCAAATGCCTGTACTGTAAACTGACTTGCCTTCGGATCGATCGAATAGTGCTCCTTTAGTGCATTCTGCGGCGTCATAGTGCTTTCGACCACCGTCAGGCCGAACGTTTGTCGACCACGGTGAAAGCCCCCTTTTCTCGCCCTGAAATTGGGTCCCCACCAATCGCTTTCTACATTTGTCGCAACTTCAAGTACCGGTCGAGATCGGGCAGCGCAGCTTGCGCCAGGTTGCCGATGCCGACTTGTCCCAGATACTTTCGCACCAGCGGATTGGAAAGAATCAATCCGGCTCCAAACACGATAAACGCGACACCGCTCAGCATCATCAGAGTGTCTTTGTCGGTTACTCCGTTTGCATGGTTACCGTTTTCAGCCACGGCCGCTCTCCTTGTTGGAATGTAATTTCTCGAGTTGGCTCAATGCCCTCTTTTCAATATCTTGCTAATTAGCGACACGATCATCTGCACCGCTCCGTCGATGGCGGCACCCACGGGCTCGCTTAACCCCATGGTTCCTTCTTCCCCACCGAAAGTGGCGGGTTCGCAGCCGATCAGCAAGACGTTTTTCAGATTCGGGTTCATCGACTTTGCCATTCGCAATACGTTCAACGGATTCATTCCGTGAGCGTCGACAATGGATGGGTCCAGCTCGTCCAGCTTGTTGAGGTCGGGTTCGACCAGCGAAACGGTGCCAGGCGCCTGGCCGTGCGGATATGCGTCCACGAGGATGGTGGTTTCATATCCATCCTGCAGTGCGTACGCGAGATCGAGACCGCGGATGCCGAAATCGATCACGCGGACGCTCAAAGGCAATTCTGCGACGGCAAGGCGCTTTGCGACTTCAACACCGAATGCGTCGTCGCCGAAGAAAATATTTCCGATTCCTGCGATCAGGATTTTCGCAGGTGCGGTTGATACCGCCGTTCGCACTCCTTCCGCCGGCAACGGCTCAACTTCAGTTGCATCGAAGAAGAAACGGTGGCCCGGTTGGCGAAGCATGCCGAGATCCCGTCCGGGATCGTCTTCCAGCACGACGCAGACATGATTCTTGCCTTCGTAATCCTGTTCGATGCTCTCGATGATCGCGGTCTGTCCAGCCAACGCGATATCCAAGACATCACCACCTTGCCGCGGACGCAGCCGAACGCGATCTCCAACCTTTACTTCAACCCCATCGATCACGACGCGATCGACGGTGGTCTTGTCTTCGAGCAACTGCCACTCCCACTCGTTCATGGGCGATCCTCCTTGAGTGGGTGCAGGGCGCGCACAGCGCCATGCAACTTCATGAATTGCTCCGCGGGCATCGATTCGGTGCGATCCAAAATCTGTCGGGCGCGCTCGTCTGAGTGGCGAATCTCGCGCTTCTCTTCGTCGGTCAGGGTGAGGATGCGTAATGAAAGGATTTCGTCAATCTCGGTCCCATCGAACAGGTCGCCCGCGCTTTCCGGAGCGATCTGGGGATAGTCATACAAAATGATGGGGGAAACCAACATCGTGCTACGCTCGCCAGCGTCTCCGATCAAAATGGGCCACCAACCGGAGTTTTGACAGGTCGCCACGACTTCCTGCAAACCTTCCGGCGGCTCCAGCAGAGAGACAAACTCTCCGGCCGTTACGCCTAGCACGGAGTGAGTCGAGACCAAAGAGTTGATCAGTGCGGCATCACGATCTTCGGAGAAACACTCGAAGGCCGTTGTGTTCTCCACACACAAAGTAACCTTAAATATGCCGTCCCGAACTTCAGCGGCGAAAATCTCAACTGCTCCCTGAACTGCTTCCTGGCGACGCTCAAATGTCGCACCGCCTTCTGAATTCGTTAGTCTCTGGGCGGGGAATTCGAACCCGTGGCGAAAAGGCTGCCGGCATAGCTCGCCGATTGTACTTTCCGGGAGAGCAACGTCGCGCTCCACCGCTTCCTGCCAGCCTTCCAGCGACCCGCTGCCTGGCTGAGCAGACACCAGCGTGGATCGAATCTGCAGATGCAGAAACCGCAACCTCATCTCGATCCGCGTATTTGCGTCCCCACTCACCAGAAACTCGGTGTCCGTGTTCCAAACTTCAGTGCCATCTGACCGCTCGCTGTATCTTCTCGGATATACAACCCCGAAATTCCAGCGCTGTCGATTTTTCACGGACGAGGGCCGGTACGGATAGAGCATGTAGCCCTCGTACAACACCGCCTTCGCGATCTGATCGACGCACGCCAGATTCATGAGCGCACCAGTTCTTCCGCCTGGAGCATTCGTCCTAAAGCCTGCTCCCATGTGGGGATGCCGTGCCGCACTTTATAGTCGTAAAGCCTGTCAAAGATGTCGCGACTCAATCGGATCCACGCGCTATTTGGATAGTACGTGTCCATCATGTCGTGCCAAACTTTGACCGGCAGGTTGAAGCGAGCTTCCTTGTCCCACGAAATTGGGGCTACCTGCAGCGCGCTGCCATCACGCACATAAAAAACCGTGCCGCTGAACATGACGCAGAGAGGTACTTGCCCGTCCGCGAGGCCGTGGAAGTATTTCGTGGCGCCCACATTGAAATCGAACGTGCACGGCACCGGCAGGTCGATCACCGTTTCTCCGTGGAAGGGCGGGACATTTACGTTTACGTGAGTCCAAAGCAGGTTGCGCAGAGTCTGGCTCCAACGCTCGGGCTCGCCGAAAAGGTCGTGCAGCTTTCGCTGTTCCTCCGCGGTATAGCGGCGCCGCGTTACCTCGAGTTGAATCTGACAGCGCAACACGACGGAATGAATGGCTTCCGAAGGGTCGGCGTTGTTGAGGCGCAGCTTAAAATTGATCTGAGGAGACGCCGAGAACTTGGCCGGCTCCGCACCCTCGATCTTGAATCCCACATCAGGCATGCATTTGGTCCTTTACTACTTCCGCTCTCGCCCGCAATTGGGTGAAGAAGTCGCCGATCTCTTTCCAGACTTCCGTCCCGCCCGATAATCCGCGCCAATGGATGCGAATCAGCCCGACGAGTTTGTAGCACGCGTCAATCGGGACGATGTAATACTCGGCTGCGGACACGCCCCGAGCCAGTCCTACGCGATTGACCAGCAGCGCTTCGACGTCGGGCTCCATCTTGTTCAGAATCGGATTGCTTTGCACGATGCCGGTCCATGCTTCCAAGGGCAGAAGCGATTCGGTGGCACCTGCGGGGCTGGGATAAAGTGCGCTGACCCGAGAGTCCAGACTATTCTGGAAGAAGAAGGCTAAATTGATGGGGATCAGCAGAGAGTCCCACTCGGCGTCGGTGATTCGAAAGTTTGAGAGAAGGCATATATCGCGCGGGACGCGACGGTACTTCGTTCCTGCGCGGCCGCTGAACAGCATGGCGCACGCATCGCAAGCACAGTGCATCCGGCGCTGGGTCAGGTCGATCAGATGAGGATGCTCGGTGTGAAGCTCAGCGCTACACATCTCGCACTGCTCCACCTGCCGCCGCGGACGCCGCGCGAACTGGCGCAAACTCTCGAACGCATCTGTCGTTTCGCGAATCTGATCCATCTTCATAATGACAAGTCGGCAATTCTTTCTTAATCCATCCCGTCGCTGCTAAATAACGCAGAATCTCGATGTGTTGGCGCTGCATTTGGATACGATGGAGTTGAGGGAGCGCCTATGAGTTTCTCTACGGCAATGAACCCCGAGGCCACCGGTTCGTCCACTCCCTCAATCTGCAACGATTTCAGATCGGGCGCCGCTTCGTAGATTGCTTCTTCGACGATTGCTTGTGCCGTTCGTCCTGTGGATCCGCAGGCATGGCCGTCGATGCTGATTCGCACTCGTATGTCTCCTTCTACCGCGCTGACCAAGCTTGCCTTGGCGCCCATCTTATGGAGTTTTGATTGAATCTGACGCAGTTTGTGTTCGACCCGCGTGGATAATTCTTCAGGATGGAGTCCGTAGAGAATGAGCAGGCTGCTCACGAGTGGATCGCCTCCGAGGTCGTCAATGACCCGCGCTCCAGGCTCTCCCGCCTGGAACACAACTTCCAGGATGCGTTCGAGGCCAGCCCCGTGCAAATCCATCAGCGACTGTACGAGTTCTTTTGCGTTGGCACGGGCAACAGGATCGGGAATGGTTTCCAGATTCTGAACCAGCTCGCCGATCTTCTGTACTCGCTTCTGGAAATCCTTCTCGTCGATCACTCAGCCTCCCCAAAGCGAACGGAGCGGGAGCGAACCCTCTCAGGGGCCTTTTTCTGGACGCCGCTCCCGCTCCTCGTAACGGCACCGCCATCAGGGCTGAAGCCCAAACATCGGCGAGTGCCTTGTCTCCAGCGTTTTGCCGTTCCCCAAATACATGTGAACGCCGCACGGCAAGCAAGGATCGAAACTGCGAACTGCTCGCATGATGTCGATCCCTTTGAACTTGTCGGGACCGTTCTCTTCGAAGATCGGCGTGTTCTGAACCGCATCTTCATAAGGACCCGGTGTGCCATAGATGTCGCGCGGATTTGCATTCCACGGTGTCGGAGGATACGGATGGTAGTTAGCGATCTTGCCCTTTCGAATCACGACATGATGAGAAAGGACGCCCCGAACGGCTTCGTGGAAGCCACATCCGATGGCCTCTTCCGGAACCTTGAATTCATTCCAAGTTCGCGTGCGGCCGGAGTGCAATTCCTCGAGAGCCTGTTCCGCGAAATATAGCGCAGCGCACGCGGCATAGACCTGGAAATAGGTCCGCGCACGATCCCGCTCAATCGCGTTGCTCCACTTAGGAATCTTCCATTCAAATTCGACTTCGGGCAGCGATGTCGTTTTGGGCAGGTACATCTTCACACTACTTCCGGTGGCTTTGATGTAACCAATGTCCACCAACCCAGCCAACGCGGTTGCCCAGAGTCGGGCGATCGGACCGCCACCAGTGTCAAGAGCGAGATGGTCGCCCGTGCGTTTGTCGAGCCACCTCGGAGACATGACCCATGTGTACTTGCCGTTGAAGTCGCGTTTCTGCGGACGCGGGATCGTCGTCTGATTCCATGGGTGACGCTTGTCGACGGGATTTCCATTCGGATCGTTCTTCACGAATGTCTCTGAATTCTGCCAATCGTCGTAGAAAGAGCTGCCGAGCAGAATGCGGATGTTCAGATTGATGTCGACCAGATCGGTGGTCACCAGCTTTCCGTCGACCACGACCCCAGGTGTGACGTACATCTTACGGCCCCATTCCGTCATGTTCTTGTAGGTGTAATCGCAATGCTCGGGATCATTGAACGAGCCCCAACATCCCAACAGAATGCGCCGCTTGCCGACTTCTTCGTAGCCCGGCAAGGCTTCATAGAAGAAGTCAAAGATGTCGTCGTGCAGCGGAACGACCTTCTTCATAAACTCCACATACTTCATCAGGCGGACGATGTAGTCCGTGAAAAGCTGAATCGTCGGAACCGTTCCGACTCCACCCGGATACAGAGTCGACGGATGCACGTGACGTCCTTCCATCAGGCAAAACATCTCGCGCGTCATGCGGCTCATCTGCAGCGCTTCCCGGTAAAATGCGCCGGTAAACGGATTCAACGCCCGCATAATGTCGGCGATTGTACGGTAGCCGTGCAGGGCTGCACCGGGCGCTGCGGTTTTTTCAGCTTTTGCGAACACGCTCGGATTTGTCTCTTTCACCATCTGCTCGCAGAAGTCCACTCCAACCAGGTTGTCCTGAAAAATATTGTGATCGAACATGTATTCGGCGGCTTCGCCGAGATTGACAATCCACTCAGCCATAGCGGGCGGACGTACGCCGAATGCCATGTTTTGCGCGTACGTCGCGCAGGTCGCATGGTTATCGCCGCAGATGCCGCAGATGCGGCTCGTAATGAAGTGGGCGTCGCGCGGATCCTTGCCCTTCATAAAGATGCTGTATCCGCGGAAGATCGATGACGTGCTGTGACACTCCGCCACCTGGCGGTTAGCAAAGTCGATCTTCGTGAAAATGCCCAGGCTGCCCACGATGCGGGTGATCGGGTCCCAGTTCATCTCGACCAGATTTCTACCCTTAGTCGCGGCCTCTTTTGTTGGTGCAGTAATCGTGCTCATTTCGATCGCTCCTCTCAGTAGAGATCGGGTCAGTAGGATCTTGGATGGTAGCCGGTAGTGAGTTCAGCGCGCGGATGCCGCCACTTCGGCTCTTTATTGACTGTGGACTGAGTTATGGAACGCAAGGCGGTGATCGCCCGGCCGTACGCTCCGACCGCTGCTGAGGAAATCTTCGCGCCGGGAGGTTCATCCATGAACGGCATGAACTTATCCGGGAAACCGGGCATGGTGCAGCCGATGCAGATGCCGCCAACATTGGGACAACCGCCGATTCCGGCCATCCATCCCCGCTTCGGCACATTGCAGTTGACTACAGGTCCCCAGCACCCGAGTTTCACAATGCACTTGGGCGAGCCATAGACTTCGGCGAAATCGCCTTGCTCGTAATAGCCGGCGCGGTCACAGCCTTCATGAACGGTCTTGCCGAACAACCAGGTGGGCCGCAGCTGATCATCGAGCGGAATCATCGGCGCCCGTCCTGCCAATTGATAAAGGAGATAAAGGACGGTCTCCATGAAGTTGTCAGGCTAGACAGGACATCCAGGAACATTCACGATCGGGAGACCGGCCTTGGAACTCCAGTTCCATCCCAGATAGTCCGCCAAGCCCATGCAACCAGTAGGATTTCCTTCCATGGCGTGAATGCCGCCGTAGGTGGCGCAAGTGCCGCAGGCGATGACCGCTGTTGCTTTCGGAGCGAGGCGGTCAATCCACTCGTTGGTGGTGATCGGCTGATTGGTGGTCGGATCCGTGCCCAGGGCTGCCCAATACCCTTCTTTCTTGATCTTCTCGTTCGGGATGGACCCTTCCACTACGAGAACAAAGGGCTCCAGTTGCCCTTCTTCGGCCATATACCAATACTTGAGGAAGTCGTCGCCGCATTCGTAAGCGAGTACCGGATTGTGAAGGTGAACTTTCGGCAGTCCAGGGATCGCACCCAACAAAACGTCTTCGATGCTCGGTTGGGTGGCTGCGGTAATGGAAACGGAATCTCCATCACAGCCTAATCCGGCCGTAATCCAGAGGATGTGTACCTCAGGCACCGCTGAAGGATGCTGCGTAACACGACCGTACGGCGCTGTCTCCGCTGCCATAGCTGGTCTCCTTTCGATTTTTCGTAAAGCAGTTTGAATTCGCGCGCGGACAACTAGGAGCGGGCCTGGCCCAACGCACACCTATACCTACGAAGACGGGCTATCGAAAAACCCGACAAGCACCCACAAGAGCCTGTCAGGATTATTGATTCACAGCATCGACAAAATCGATGTGCCTCCACAAGCGGGTGGGGCCCTCTTTTCCTTTGCTAGTAAGTAGTACGGGGGGATCAGGGATTTCCCTGTGCCTCTTCCAGCGCGAGGGGACGAGCGTCTTGGGCAGGAACGACGACGGGTCGAGGCTTGTCAGGCGGATTTTTCGCCGACGTTCCACTGAATCGCATGCTGGACCAACTCGCGGGCGCTACGAAGAGACAGCTTTTCCTTAATGTGGGCTTGGTAAGATTCGACCGTCTTGACACTGATGTGCAACTCTTCCGCGATGCGCCGCGTAGAATGACCTTCTCCGATCAGGCGGAAAACTTCCAGTTCCCTATCGGTGAGATCAGCGACGGAGGCTGGCCGACCAACGCCGCGGCTGCCGATGTACCGCTGCAGCATGCGGTTGGCAATTCGTTCGCTGACATAAATCTCTTTGCTGAGGATCCGACGAAGCGCGACTAAAACTTTCTCGGCCGCTTCTTGTTTCATGATGTAGCCTTGCGCGCCAGCGCGCAGCGCGCGTTCGGCATAGATCCCTTCATCGTGCATCGACAAAATCAGGACCGGAAGGTCCGGGTATCGCATGCGAAGATCCTTGAGAAGGTCAAGGCCGTCGGGCCCGTTCAGCGAAATATCGACGATGAGAATGTCCGGCTTAGCCGTCGGTACCGCCTGAATCGCAGTGTGCGCATCTTCCGCTTCGCCGCAAACTGCCAGGTCCGGCTCGCGATTGATCAGCAATGTAAGTCCCTGGCGCACGATCGGGTGGTCGTCGACCACAAAGACCCTGTTTTTCTTGGTTGTGCCGTTGCTCTGGTTCATGTTCGCTACCTCAAGACTTTCTTGCCGGCGAGGGGGAAACGACACGTCACTGACGTCCCCCGTGGCAGTTCTTTGCGAATTTCCAGATTTCCGCCGATTACTCCCGTGCGGTAATTCATGATCTGCAGCCCTACGCCTGCATGTGGCGTGAGTGGCCGCTCGATGCCGATCCCGTCATCCTTAATCATCAAAGTTCCCTCGCGCTCGCCTCCGAAGAGCCGGATCACAATGCTGTTGGCATGCGCGTGTTTTATCGCGTTGTTCACCGCCTCCTGGGCAATCCGATACAAGTGCGTGGCCATCGGGGCGTCGTGAACCAATACTGTGTTTTCGCACTCGAAACAGCATGCAATGCCGAAAAGGTCCTCTACTTCCGAAGCATGGAGACGCAGTGCCGACATGAGTCCATGCGCTTCGGAAACAACTGGCAGCAACCCTCGCGACAGTTCGCGAGTCTTCAGGATCGCATCGTTCACGAGTTGGACAATCTTGGCCGCGTCGGCCGCCTCGGGAACTTGCCGCTCGACTAGCTTCTTTTCCTGCACCTTGCTCATAAAAGCGATGCCTGTGAGATGTTGTCCCAAGCCATCGTGCAAGTCCTGGCCGATTCTGCGCTGTTCGCGTTCGCTGATTTCGAGGACAGTCCTCTCTAGCCGTTTTCGGTCGCTGATATCACGAATTGCGCTCGAAACCAGAACGCCTTCTTCGGTCTCAAGAGGGCTAAGACTGATCTCCACCGGAAATTCGTGGCCATCTTTGTGAAGCGCGTACAACTCCACTCCCCCTCCCATCGGGCGGACCCGTGGTTCGGCGAAGAAATTTCTACGATGCTTTGGATGGGCCCCGCGCAGGCGGTGCGGCACCAACTTTTCGATATCAGCACCTAACAAGTCCTCACGGTGATATCCGAACAGCTTCTCCACCTGAGCATT
>Ga0181537_10001860_pt1 | contig 19019 bp, 16 predicted proteins | sample PEATcosm2014_Bin_39_FD_119765 | JGI IMG/M metagenome (GOLD analysis project Ga0181537, IMG submission 119765) | Peatland microbial communities from MTU Mesocosm Facility, Houghton, MI, USA - PEATcosm2014_Bin23_10_metaG | ecosystem: Environmental > Terrestrial > Soil > Wetlands > Peat | place... | reverse complement strand
GAGCACCTAGCGAGCCGTTTCAAAGACGCGACGCTCCCACCGGTGTTCTCAACCCCCGTTATGATCATGGTGATGGAGAACGCCGCGCTCAACGCCATCAAGGCCTTTCTCGAACCCGGCGAAAGCGCAGTCGGAACGCGCGTTGACGTCAAGCATCTCGCCGCTACGCCGGTCGGCATGCACGTCACCGGCGAAGCCGAGGTCACGCACGTCGATGGGCGCCGGCTCGAATTTACCGTTCGGGCGCACGACGATAACGAACCGATCGGTGAAGGCACGCACGAGCGCATGATCGTCGACGTCGCCCGCCTCGCAAAACGCTTGGCGGCAAAAGCTCCGGGCTAGAACTAGTATGCTGGTCCCGCGCATCATCCGTTTTCTTCAGATGCTGGGGCCCGGCTTGATCACCGGCGCTGCCGACGACGATCCTTCGGGTATCTCGACCTACTCGGTGGCCGGCGCGAGCGCCGGCTATTCGATGTTATGGCTGACGCTGATCTCGACGCCGATGATGGCTGTGATTCAGGGTATGTGCGCGCGGATCGCCATGGTCAGCGGTCAGGGCCTCGCGGCGCTTATGCGCAATCAAATGCCGCGTCCACTCGTCTACGCGCTCGCGACGATCCTCGTCGTCGCCAATACGTTCAATATCGGCGCAGACATCGGTGGCATGGGCGCCGCCGCGCAAATCGTCGTTCACCCGGTACCAGAAGAAATCTGGACGGTATTCTTCGGGGCCGGCCTCATCGTTGCGCAGATCCGTTTCTCGTTCGAACAGATCGCACGGATTTGCAAGGTGCTGACGCTTGCGCTGTTCGCGTATGTCGTGACCGCATTCGTCGTTCATCCGCCCTGGGCACTCGTTCTCGAACACTTGGTGATCCCTGAAATACATCTGGATTCGGGCTGGCTGGCGACAATGGTCGGCGTCCTCGGTACGACGATCACGCCCTATCTCTTCTTCTGGCAAGCGTCAATGATGGTCGAAGAAGAGAAGGCACACGGGCGTACGACCATCGCGTCGCGACGCGGCACGACGACTGAGGCCGTACGGGACGCGCACGCCGACATCAACACGGGAATGATCTACTCCAACGCGGTCGCGTTCTTTATCATCGTGACGACTGCTTCGACATTGGGCGCGCACGGCAAGACTGGCATCGCGACCGCACAGCAGGCGGCCGAAGCGCTCCGTCCGCTGGCCGGAAATTTCGCCGCACTGTTGTTCACGCTCGGCATGGTCGGGACTGGTCTCCTCGCCGTTCCGGTTCTGGCCACTTCATCGGCGTACGTCGTGAGCGAGACGTTTCGCTTTCGCGAGGGTCTCAGCGAGCGATTCACACGCGCCCCGCAATTCTATGTCGTGATCATCGCCGGGATCCTAATCGGAGTTGCAATCGATTTGCTGCGCATCGATCCGATCAAAGCGTTGTTTTGGTCGGCCGTTCTCAACGGCGTCGCGGCCGTTCCGCTGCTGGTCGCGATCGTGTGGCTCGCGTCGAACAAACGCATCATGGGAAAGTGGCGCAGCTCGCTTGTCGCGCGTGTTTGGGGATGGGCGACGGTCGTGCTGATGGCATGCGCGTCTGCGGGGATGTTCTACTTCATCGCGCGCGGTACGTGAGCGGTTAAACGCTCGCGGTCGTCAAAAGCGGCGACATGACGATCGCGAGCCTATTCAAACGGCTCGGCCCGGGCTTTATTACCGGCGTTTCGGACGACGATCCCTCGGCGATTGCGACGTACGCGCAAACCGGCGCGCAGTTCGGCTTGGCGCAGCTCTGGACGGCGCCCCTGGTCTGGCCGCTGCTTTCCGCGATTCAAGAAATGTGCGGACGAATCGGTCGCGTCACGGGGCTAGGACTTGCCGGCGTTATGCGCCGTCATTATGCGCGGCCGCTCGTGTACGCACTCGTGGGTCTGCAAGTGCTCGTCAACACCGTCACGATCGGCGCGGATCTGAGCGGAATGGCGCAAAGTGGGCAGCTGCTCTGGCACATTCCGTATCTTGCGTGGCTCGCGATCACGACGTGCGTCACGATCCCGCTCATCGTTATCGTCCCGTATGCGACGTACGTTGTGTATCTGCGCGTCATCGGCCTGACGCTGCTCTCGTACGTCGCCGCGGCTGCGACGTTGAAAATGGACTGGGGCGCCGTGTTGCGCGCCACGTTCGTTCCGACGCTCCGATTCGATAAGGATTTTTTGCTCGCGCTGGTCGCCGTGCTCGGCACAACGATCTCTCCGTTCGAATTCTTCTGGCAATCGAGCGAAGAGGTCGAGGAGCTCGTGCAGGAACACGCGATCGCTCACGAAGGCGAGCGTCCGACCGAGAGTCAGCTCCACCTGCGTTTCGTGCGCTGGGATACGGCCTTTGGAATGTTCATCGCGAACCTCGTGATGTATTTCATCATCTTGGTCTCCGCGCTGACGCTCGGCGCGCACGGGATTACGACGATCGACACCGCGGCGCAAGCGGCGCAGGCCCTGCGGCCGCTCGCCGGTGGCGCTACGTTCACGGTATTCGCGCTCGCGATCATGAGCGCGGGCTTGATCTCGATACCGGTGATCGCCGGAAGCTCTGCGTACGCAGTGACCGGTGCGCTCGACTTGCCGGGGAGCCTCTCGGAACGCCCTTCGAAGGAGCCGCTGTTCTACTCGATCATCGTCGGCACGTCGCTCGCAGGCCTGCTCGTTAATGCGCTGCCGATTCCGCCGTTCCGATTGCTGTTTTACTCGGCCGTGCTCAGCGGCATCATCTCGCCCCTGATGGTGCTGATGGTGATCAACCTCGCACGCGATTCGCGCGTCATGGGGCGCCACGCAAACTCACCTTTCAGCAACACGCTCGGAGGGATTCTCTTCGGGCTGATGACGGTGTCGCTGGTTACCTGGCTGGCCTTCGCGTTTCGCTAAGTGCGACCCCGAAGAGATTCCTTCTGTGCGATCGCGGCATGGCGTTCGAGAATGCGCTCCGCGCGGCGTAGCGTCGGCGTGTCGATCATCCGTCCGTCGAGACTCGCAGACGCACGGCCGGAGCGCAACGCTGCTTGCATCAGCTCGATCGTTTTGCGCGCCCGCTCGACCTGTTCCGCAGACGGCGCAAACGCGCGATTGAGAATCGGCACCTGCGCCGGGTGGATGCACGAAGCTCCTTTGAATCCGAACTGCGCGGAGCGCCTGGCGGAATCTTCGTATTCGGCCAAATCGCGAAACTCGAACGCGCTTCCGAGCCGGCCATACGGCTGAATCCCGGCCGCGACTGCAGCCTGCACCGAGAGCGCGTTACCGTAAAAGCGCTCCCAACCTTCGAGCGTTGTCTCGACGCCCATCTCTTCGGTCGCGTCTTCTGCACCGTACGACAATCCGAAGACGCGCTCGACGCGTTCGCACTGCGCGACGATTTCGTTCATGTTCAGCACGCCGCGCGCGCTTTCGATCGCGCACAACACGCCGACCGATCCCGGCGTCATACCGGCAGCGAGCTCGCGCTCGTGGATCAAGGCATCGAGGATCGCCAGCTCTTGCGCCGTCTCGAGCTTTGGAAAAAGTATCCCGGAGATTCCCGGTGCGATCGCAGCGTCGAGATCGAGCACGCGCTGCTCGAACGGTTTGTTGATCCGCACGAGCACGTCGGCGCCGCTGCGCGCAACGCTTCCATACGCAGCCCGCAGCACCGGACGCGCCGCGCTCTTTTCGCTTTCCGGAACCGAATCTTCAAGATCGAGAATGATCGTGTCGGCGCCGCGCTCGTGCGCGCGCTCGATGTACTTGGGCACGTTAGCGGGGACGAACAGCATCGAGCGACGCACCAAACGCCGCGAGCGCGCGCGACGTTCCTCGCGGCGAGCTTCATCTACCTCTACCCCTACGTCTACAGCGCGAATGACGTTATCTTCGAGCGGTCGATGTACGCAATGCGGCCTCGTACGCGCCGAATCGCTCGCGCAGCTTCGAGCTCCGCGACGGCACGCGCAACGACTTCCTTGACGCTGCCGGTGGCTGCCGCAATTTGCGTCAAGCGGAGCGACGGCAGATGAACCGGGTCGACCGGGGCTAAGCCGCTCTCGCTCGGCGCGTACGGCACGAGCGTGCTGGCAACGCGTGCGATCGTCTTTTTCGAGACGTGCGCGTGCACCAGGTCGACGATCGTCCGCATCTGTTGCGAAACCGAAGCCGCGAGGGCCAGCGCAAAACGCGGATCGGCTTCGGCAAGCTGCAGCACGAATGGTTTGGGAAACAGTAAGATGTCGGCCGCATCCGAAAGTGTCGCGAAACGCGAGAACGTCGAACCCCCGTCGAGGATCACGCCGAATACGTCGGTCTCGAGCGCCTCGAAAAGGATCTGTTCGCGTCCGGCCGGCGTGCCGACGATCGCAAAGACCTTACCTTTACGCACAACGCCCAAGAACGGCCAGCCTGCTTCTTGTTCAGCGATGATCGTTTTGCGCGGAACCGAGCGCGGCTGCGCGGCGAGCGCAAGCGTCGAACGCGTCGATTCATTTGCGGCAGCGAATAGCGGGCAACGGTTCATGAAATCGGCGATCGATCCGTTCGCGGAAGCGGGAAGCTTGCGAACTGATACTTCCCAATGCTCGCTTCCCAATCGGCGCTGGAGCCAAAGATAGCGCTGCGCGTGCGTGTCTTCGAACCGCCGCCGCAGCGGGAGCGGATCGTACTCGTAGATCACCTGCAACGTATCGTGATCGCGCAAATCCGAGAACGCGCTCAGCACGACGCCATGCCGTTCCCACGGCGGCGTACTGCGGAGGTCGAGCACTCCTCCCATGGCCGTCATTTAGGGCACAGCTACGAAGCTTCCCTCAAATCGCGCGCCAGAACGGGCGTGGCGTCGTTCGAATCGGCGAACACGGCTGGATGTCCGTCGCGATCGACGATCCACACCGTCGCCGTGTGCGCTTCGAGCGCTTCGCGTCCGGCTTGCGTCTGCGGAAGCTTCTGATACCACACATGATACGCGCGGTAGACCGGAGCCAGTTCTTCCTGGGTTCCAGTCACGCCGACGAATGTGGGGTCGAAATGCGCCAGATATTCCTTTAATACGCGCGGAGTGTCGTGGTGCGGATCGACGGTCACAAAGATGATCCGTGTGGCCTCGCCGGCGGGCCCGAGCGAGCGGCGAGCGCTTGCTAAGTGCGCCAGAGTAGCCGGGCACACATCCGGACAGCGCGTGTAGCCGAAAAAGATCGCGACCGCGTGCCCGCGCTCGTCCGAGAGCCGGAACGGCTCTCCGCTCTGGTCGGTCAAGCGAAAGTCATATGCCAAATTCTGGTGGGCGCGGAGTTGGGCCGCCCCCCAGACCGCCAGGCCGAGGATGAGAGCCGCCCCTGCGGCCCCCAAAACAAGAAGGTGAGCGTTTCTCAATCTATCTTCCCAGGAGCAATTCTTACGTCCCAAGAACGACCAGACGACTGGAAAAGTCGCTGAATAGTGACTTTGGTCATTTCTTTAAATAGCGAAGCAAGCTACCAAAGGTTGTAGAAGAGACACTAGGGGTCCAAACGATGGTTTGGGTCGCTGGGTCTCGCTTCGCACGTTTGTAAGAGGGTACAAACTTGTCCAAATTACACCGACTAATTGTCGGACTGCGGGCCGCTGCGATATTACTAGGAATAGCAGCACTGTGCGTGAACCCAGCGTTCGCGCAACAGGCCACGCAAGATGACAGCAGCGGCACGGCCGTTGCTCAAAGCGGTAATCCATTCGCCGACGTCCCGGCAAACAGCTGGGCATACCAAGCCGTCAAAGCGCTCGCCGCCGACGGTTTGGTTGAAGGCTATCCGAACGGCAAGTTCGAGGGCAACCGCCCGATGACGCGCTACGAGATGGCTGTGCTCATCAACCGCGCCGTCGATAAGATGGAAGCGCAGATCGCTGCAGGTCAAAAGCAAAACGCCGCAGACATCGCGACGCTCAAAAAGCTCGTTGATGCCTTCAGTGCTGAGCTCAAGGCCGTGCAAGATCACGTAGCCGCACTCGACACACAAGTTCAAGCAATCGCAGCCAAACAAGCGGCTGACGAATACACGATGAAGCGTGCACAGTTCCATCTGTACAGCTTCATCCGTGCGCCTGGCTCGTATCAGGACCAGGTATCCGCGTTTAACGGCCCCGTGGCAATGACGACCGCCCTCGGCGGTGTCGCCAACGTTCCGGCCGGTGGCGCACTTCCAGGTGCTACGCGTCTCACGACGGGTGGCTCGCTCGGCAGCCCGGGCGGCGTCTCTGCGGCTAACGCAGAGTACACCGGAACGAACACCTACGGCACGGCCTACATGGTCAACCGTCTGTTGTTCACCGGCGACCTCGATCCGAACGTCAGCTATGTGTTCCGTATTGAAAACCGGTACTACATGGAGACGCCGGGTTACGGCGCGGCAAACGCACAGTCGGGCAATAGCGGCAGCGCGCCGATCTATTGCACGAGTCTAACGGGTCAGGCTGCCCCGCTCGTCGTGGGCGCAACGACCTGCCCGGTCGGCTCAGACTATCCGTCTAACGAGACGTTCCGTCTCAACATCGCTCAGTTCACGTGGCACACGCCCGGCGGATTCTATGTCGCCGGCGGACGTCTCGTGGAAGGCGACGGCGGCAGCGACCTCGGCGGACAACCGGTCAACTTCCTCTACTCCGACTACTTCAATGGCGGCGCAATCGGTTACGCTCCTTCGAGCGGCCCGCTTGCAAGTCTGCGCATTGAAGGCGGATACGGGGTTGGTCAACCGTCGGTTCAAGGTCCGGCTGGCATTTTCGGCCAGAACGACTTCTTCGGTCAAGCAAGCTACGACTTTCTCCCGCATCACCTCAACGTCGGCGTAGGGTACTTGGCTGAAAACAACAACGCAGTATCGCTCTGGGATGCGACCGCGCCGATCATTCATGACGGTGTGCGAATCCCAGGCGTTAGTGGTCAGTATTGCGGTATCTCTGTGTTGGCTGCCGCGACGGGCTGCCCGCATTTCCTTGGAACCGCGATGGATTACGGCTCGGTCTTCCTGACCTACCGTATGTCGGACTACCTCCACATCAATGCGGAAGGCGTCCACCATTTCGGCAACGATCCGTTCACCGGCGCGAAATGGGCACAACCCAACAGCTTCTGGGGAATTCTCACGATCGGCAACAACGCCGGTGGCAAGGGAACGCCCTGGGCTGACGCCGGCTACATCGCTGCGGGCTTCAACGGCCTGAGCGCTGAGAACAACGCCGACGGCACGACGTCGTACTTCCCGTGGGCCATCAACAACATGAGTGGCTACCAGACGTACTACGGCGGCATCCACTACAAGATCGCGAACAACGCGGAAATCGCAGTGATCGCATTCCACTCGAACGTGCTCAGCGGAATCTCAATTCCGGCGGGCTCGACCTCGTGCTTCGGATGCTTCGTCACGACCGACAACCGCAACGCTGTCTACATGCAGACGTTGTTCAACTTCTAACCTAGACTAGGCAAAACAAAGGGGCACGGGGGAATAACTCCTCCGTGCCTCTTCTTTTTTTCGTGCTGGCGCTCTCCGCATCGCCGGTCGAGCTGCAAGACTGTCGCGTCACGACGCCAATCGGTGGAATGTCCGACCGGCCGGCTCCTGCCCAACTGCTGGTCAACGGCGTCGCCGTCACGTTCGTGAATCACGCCACCGTTGCCGCGAACGACGTCACGTTTCGCGTGCGCTACGACTATCACACCGAGAATATCGACGATCGCGGAACGTTCACGCCCGGCGTGAAGATCCAGGCGAGCTTCAAATACTTCGTCGGCGCGAATTATTTTCGCGATCTTCCCGACATCTGCGAGATCGTGCGCGTTCGATTCGCGGACGGCTCTATTTGGAAGAGTAGCACGCCGCAATAACCGGGCGCGCCGTAATCTTGCAGGCCGCGAAACAAAGTAACAAGGCCGAGGGCACAATCGTGCCCTCAACCCTTTGAGATCGTTGCGCAACTCGCATCATTCGGGCCCGTCCTTCGACTTCGCGCTCCCGCGGAGCGCTACGCTCAGGATGACAATGGGGGCGTCGGCGACGAGGCATGTCGGCGCGTCAGCGCTAAACGGCCGTGCGCTCTGCGAGATACGAGGCGACGATCGCGTCGATGCCGGCGTCTGGGCTCAGTCCGAGCAGCGTGGCACGTTGCGCCGACACGGCGCGCGGCCACGTGTCGACGATGCGTTGAATCTTCGGATCCGGCCGAATTGTGATACGACCCGCGGCCTCGGCGCCGCCTGCGCGCCGCACGGCTTCGATGATCTCGCTCACAGAAGCCGACACCGCCGGAAGCAACAGCGAGCGGTGCGTTCCGAACTCGGCTGCGGGGATCTCGTGCGCGAGCTCGATGCAATCGATCAGCTTGGCGACCGACATCAATGTCATCACCGATTTTTCGCTCACCGGGCAATCCGTCGCACGTCCTGAGAGCGGTTCGCGGATGATCGTCGAGGTGAACGTTGACGCTGCGAGATTGGGTTCCGGGCGAACGACGATCGTCGGGAAGCGCAGCGAACGGCCGTCGATGAATCCTTTGCGACTGTAATCGCTGATCAACAGCTCACCGCACGCTTTCTGAGCGCCGTACGAGGTCTGTGGATAAAGCGGCGTCTCGTCATCGATCACTGCCGGCAACGCACCGCCGTAGACCGCTTCGCTGCTCCCGAACACGAGACGCGGCGACGTGCCCAGGCGCCGGCACGCTTCGAGGACGTTTCGCGTCCCCTCGAGATTCACGCGCATCCCCAAATCGAAGTCCGCCTCGGCGCCCGCGCTCACCACCGCGCCCAAATGAAAGACGCTGGTGGTTCCGGCAGCGATGACGCGCGCAACGGTCGCGGCGTCGCCGACGTCGCCTGCGATCTCCTCGACGCGCGGGTCGTCGATGCCACCTTTTACCGCAACGTCGAAAAGTACGAGCCGCCCCAGATCGGGGCGGCGCAAAAGGCGAGTTGCAAGGCGGCGTCCGATAAAGCCGTTGCCGCCGGTTATGACAATGTTCACGCGGCAGGGAATTCGGCCTTAGGCACCTGGATACCATTGCACCGTCGAATGAGGGGCGTGCCATGCACTTTCAGCAATTTTTCCTGAGCTGTCTCGCGCACGCGTCGTATTTTATCGGTTCCGACGGCGTCGCCGCGGTCGTCGATCCGCAGCGCGACGTGGAAGAATATCTGCGCGAAGCCGAACAGCACGGATTCACGATCCGGTACGTCATCGAGACGCATTTGCACGCGGATTTCGTCTCAGGCCATCGCGAGCTTGCCGCGCGAACCGGCGCGCAGATCTATCTCGGAGCGCGGGCGCACGCGACGTTTCCGCATATCGACGTGCACGATGGCGACGAGCTGATGGTCGGCAAGTGCCGCCTGCAGTTCCTCGAGACGCCCGGACACACGCTCGAAAGCGTCAGCGTCGTGGTTCACGACGACGCCGATTCGCGCAAACCGAGCATGGTGCTCACCGGCGACACGCTGTTCATCGGCGACGTTGGACGCCCCGATTTGGGCGGCGATCCTAAAGACCTTGCGGCGATGCTGTACGACAGCTTGCACGGCAAGCTCATGAAGCTGCCGGATGAGGTCGCGGTCTTCCCCGCGCACGGCGCAGGTTCACTGTGCGGGCGCGCAATGAGCACGGATCGCAGCTCGACGATCGGTCGCGAACGCACCACGAACTACGCGCTTCAAGCACCGGACAAGAAAACGTTCGTTGAGTTGCTGACGTCGGAGCTTCCGGATCGGCCCGGGTATTTCGCCTCTGACGTCGAGCTCAATCGCGCCGGCGCGACGCCCCTCGCTGAACTGCAGCCGCCGCAAGCTCTTACGCCTGCCGAGGTGCGCTTGCGTCAAGAGACCGGCGCAATCGTGCTGGACACACGCGATGAAGATGCATATGGCGCGGGACACGTTCCCGGCTCGATCAGCATCAGTCTCGACGGACAATTTGCAGTATGGGCCGGCACGATCGTCGGGCTTGAAAACGACGTCATCATCATTGCGGACGACGACGAGCGCGTGCGCGAAACGCACCTACGCTTGGCGCGCGTCGGCATCGAGCGTGCGACCGCATACCTCGAAGGCGGCATGCATGCGTGGATTGCAGCAAAGCTGCCGCTCGCGCGTGTTCCGTTGCTCGATCCGACCGATTTTGCGGCCGTGATCATCAAACCCAACGTCCAGCTCGTCGATGTCCGGCGACCGGCAGAGTGGTCGTCCGGGCATATCGCGGGCGCCGTTCACATGCCGCTCAATCGCTTGATAGGAACGATGCAGGAGCTCGATCCGAAACGTCCCGTCGCCGTACATTGCAAGAGCGGGTACCGAAGCTCGATCGCCGTCAGCTTGTTGCAGCGTCAAGGATTCAAGGACATCATGCACTTGCGCGGCGGCTGGGACGCTTGGCAGGAAGCGGGGCACTAGCGCGCGCGGCGGCGTACTTCGACGGCGGCGATTTCGTCGTCGATCTTGCACGCCGCGTCGCGATTCCCACAGAAAGCCAAGCCGAGGTCCGTCTCGACGTCATGCGCGCATATCTCGCCGGTGAGGTCGCGCCGCCGCTCGAACGCGCCGGATTTACCTGGCGCATATGGGACAATCCCAATCCGCACGCAGGCGGTTTCCTGTACGCGGAACGCATCGAGGACGAAGCGCTTCCGACCGTTCTGACGTACGGGCACGGCGACGTCGTGATGGGCATGGAAGGGCGCTGGCGCGAGGGCTTATCCCCATGGAAGCTCGTACGCGAAGGCGACCGGCTCTACGGACGTGGCGCCGCTGACAACAAAGGCCAACATCTCATCAACATCGCTGCGCTCGAGGCCGTCATCGCCGCGCGCGGCCGGCTCGGCTTTAATTGCAAAGTCCTCATCGAAACCGGCGAAGAAGCGGGCTCCCCTGGTTTGCACGACGTGTGCGTCCGCGAACGCGCAACGCTTGCGGCCGACGTGTTCATCGGTTCTGACGGTCCGCGCATCACCGCCGAACGCCCCACAATCTTCTTAGGGAACCGCGGCGCATTCAATTTCGAAGCAACGGTCGATTTGCGCGAAGGCTCGCATCATTCCGGAAACTGGGGCGGAGCGCTCGCAAATCCCGCCGTCATTCTGGTGCACGCGCTGGCATCGATCACAAGCGCGAGCGGCCAAATTCTCGTCGAGGGCTGGTTACCGCGCGAGTTGCCGCAACGCGTTCGCGAGTTGGTGCGCGATCTCGCGATCGGCGAAGGCGACGATTCTCCGGAGATCGATCCGCATTGGGGCGAGCCGGGACTCTCACCGCCCGAAAAAGTCTACGGCTGGAACACGTTCGAAATCTTGGCGTTCGGCGCCGGCAATCCCGAACGTCCCGTCAACGCGATTCCCGGCAAGGCGCACGCACACTGCTCGCTGCGCTTCGTCGTCGGCAGCGATCCCGAAGGCTTCTTGCCCGCGCTGCGCCGGCATTTGGATGCGCGCGGATTTCAAATCGTCCAGCTCGAGCGCGCGAAGAAAGGTTACTTCGACGCGACGCGGCTTGACCCGGACAATCCGTGGGTGACCTGGACGGCGCGTGCGCTCGCGCGCGCTACGAGTAAGGACGTCGCGATTTTACCGAACCTCGGCGGCTCACTGCCGAATGCGGTCTTTGCGCACGATCTCGGCCTGCCGACGATTTGGATTCCGCATTCATACCCGGCGTGCTCGCAGCACGCGGTGAACGAACATCTCCTCGCCTCCGTCGCACGCGAGGCGCTGCTCATGATGACGTCGCTCTTTTGGGATCTCGGCGAGGGCCCTACGCCGTTTGCCGAACGTCGCGCCTCTTGATCTCGACGCGGTGATCCTTATAGAAACACGCGCCGCACAGCGAGACGTATTGATGCTGCTCGCCTTCGATCCCGATTTGCTCGCCGAGCATGATTCGGTTTCCGCAGGCGTCGACGCGCGGATTCATCGTGGCCTTCCGTCCGCACACGCAGACTGTTTTCAGCTCTTCAAGGCTGTCGGCCAGCGTCAGCAGATATGCGGCACCCGGGAACGGCTCGCCTAAAAAGTCGCTGCGGATCCCGTAGCAGATAACGGGAATCCCATACACGTGCGCGACTTGGTGCAGCTGACGCACTTGCTCGCGGGTAAGGAATTGCGCCTCGTCCACCAGGATGCACGCGAACTCGCCGGCCGAGCCGGACTGGAACGCATCGAGAAAATCGAACTTCGCGTCAAATGTTGCCGCGCGCCGTTGCAAACCGAGGCGCGACGTTATTTGACCGCTTCCGAAGCGATCGTCGAGGTGAGAGGTGAAGATCGCGACGTCTCGCCCAAGCTCTTCGTAGTTGTGCGCGACCTGCAAAAGTGCGGTCGATTTGCCGGCATTCATGGCCGAATACCGGAAGTATAGCTTTGCCACGGCCTAAGCTTGTCGCCGCAAGGTGCCAGGTGCCTGGCACGCAAAGGCCGACCCCGCCATGGCGAGTTCACAAAACGGCGCCCAGACGCCCGTCGTTCCCATCGTCAGCTCATCGACGGTCGGCCCGCTCGGGGTCTGCCATCTGCCCCGGATGTGGCTCAAGGTTTTACTGCACGCGAAAGGCCGCTTGCCGGCCGGGTACCGGCACGGGACCGGCGGGTTCGACGAGGCAACCGCGGTCAATCTCGGCTTTGACCGCGATGCATTCATCGAGTTCGTCGGCAGCACGCATCCCACGTATCTCGAAACCGAAGCGTGGGTCCGCGAAAACGCGAAGAATCTCACTCCGGAGTCGATTCGCAAGCACAACGAGCACGTCCACCGCGACAAGCCGCCGCTCATGGCGAAAGTGCAGCGTGCGTTCGTCGGTCTCGACGACGAAAACATTCTGGACGCGACGTTGCTCAACGATTTGGACGATTGGCACACGCTCCACGTGCAGCTCACTACAGGCGCGCTGCCTCCGCTGCAAGTCTCGAGCTTTAACGCTGAGATGACCGAGACGCTAAAAGAGCTGCTCGATGCGACGCGTGCGAGTCGCGCCGCGGTCTACGTCGAGATCCCAGCGTTCGGCTTCGAAGCGTCGAAGGCCGTCTCCGAAGCGAAGAACGCGAGCGTCGAGGCCGGCGCGGAGATTGCGCGATCCGAGATTACGCACGGCGCAAAGCCCGTCGGATACGTCGCCGTCTACGGAACGCGCGCGTGGAGCGATACGGATGCAACAGCGCTCCAGCGCGCAACCGCGCGCGCGTCCGCGATCATCGACGAGGTTAGTCTGACGCCGGTTTAATTCTGAACGATGATTTCGTTACCGGATTCGTCGCACAAGAATCGAGTCGAGTAGCGCATCTCATCGACCGGCGACACCTTCACTTTGGTGTGAATCGTGAGCTTGTGCATTGCGTGGCCGTTGGCGTGCGTGATTCCGCCGTAATCGAACTGCGCAGTCGGCGAGGATTTGCGGTCGTACCGGTTGCGCTGCACGAGCTCGTTCAGAAGCTTCTCGCGCAGATCACGCGGAATGAAGTGCGCAACCTCGGCCTCGTCGATGCGCGCTTGCGGCATGTTGGGCATCTCGGGCTCATCCGAGCCCGTGATCCATTGCATGATCGCGTCCCAATCGTCGCCGCCGACGCTCGTAAACTGAAACCCGTAGCAAATGACGCGCTCTTTTCCTTGCGAGACGTCCGTGTGCCACATCGGCTGCGCCTTCAGCCGCACGTTCTTACCCCGCAACGTCATCGCAATGTCGAGGATCACGTTCGGTATCTCGCGCGGGCTGTTGGCGCACATCCCGCCGCCGCTGAGATCGACGCCCGCGAGCGGACGCCATGAATGCCCCGCGTCGACCGAATATTGCGCGACGTAATCGCGTTTGATGCGTGGATAACGCCGGCGGTTTTCGTCACGCCCGGCGTACCAGCCGACTAACTCTGCTAGCATGTCTACACCCCAATCCAAGCGTACCACTCTGGCGGTACGTGTCTAGATGGCCGCCGTCACATCAATTCGGGGCAACGAGATCGTGAAACGGGAGCCCGCCTGCGGGTCGCTGCGAAGCGTCAGCGTCCCCCCGGCGCGCTCGATCGCGCGCCGAGCAATGGCCAGGCCCAAGCCGGAGCCGGGGACGTCGCGATTGTCTCCCCGGTAGAACCGGTCGAATACATGGACAGCGGCTTGCGGGTCGATGCCGGGGCCTTCGTCGGCCACCTCGACCGCAACGGAGCCGTTCTCGAAGCGGACGCCGACGTCGATCGTGCCATGCGTGTACTTCAGGGCGTTATCGAGCAGATTGGTGACCGCGTGCGCGAGGTCGCCTGGATCGATTGCGGCAAGCGGTCCGGGGTGCGCATCGATGCGCAGTACGCGTTCGGCGTTCGCCTCGGCAATCGGAAGCGTTACGTCGCTCACGAGCTGGCCGACGTCGATCGGCAGGGCGGTTGCGCTACCAACGCTTTCCCACTGCTCGAGCAGCATCAGCTTCTCGATTAACGACGCCATGATTTGGGTTTGACTGCGCATCGTCTCTAGGATGCGGTCGCGATCGCTCGGCGAACGCAGCTCGCCGCGCAAGAGGATGCCGAGGAATCCGCGGATGACGGTCAGCGGCGTGCGCAGCTGATGCCCGGCGTCGGCGATGAATTGCCGCATCGACGCGTTCGCGCGTTCGCGTTCCCCAAAGGCTCGCTCCATCTGCTCGATCGCGCCGTTGTACGCGATCGCGAGGCGTCCGAACTCTTGGCGCGGATCGGCGCCGATCGGTTGCGGCGTGAGATCGCCGGACGCAAAGCGTTCGAGCGCCGCGGTAACGGCGAGCAGCGGCTGCAGCATCTGCATCGTGAGGATACGCGCAATCGCGTATGCGACGATCAGCGCGAAGATCAGAGCGACGATCAGCGGGAAGATGAACCGGTCGACGGCCGAATAGAATACGGCGTCGTTCGGTCGAACGATCACGTCGACGCGATCGATACGCGCGTGCTGCCATTGCAAGCCGAATGCATAGGCGAGGCCGAGAATCGGTTGCGCGAGCGAACCTCGCGGTTTGGGATCGGCGGAGAAATCGCCGCGCTGGCGCGTCAACATCACCGGCGGCGTGTCCGGACGCGGACTGCGGTACAGCGAGACGCGCTCCGCACCGTCGACGAACACAATCAACACGTCGCCGCGCAGGTACCGATTGCCGACGGAACGTGCTATCTCGACGGCGCTCATTGAGACGCCGTCCGGAATCTCGTCGTGAATCTGCATCATCGTCGCGCGAAGATCGGCGCCGATCATTCCGACGTACGAGCTGAAGGCAAATATCGCAAACGACACCACGAGGGCGCCGAGAATGACCGCGACTTCTGCAGTTGCGATTAAAAGTAAACGGCGTCCGATGCGCGGCATCAGGCCGGTCCAGCGGCGCGCAGCACGTAACCGACGCCGCGCAAGGTTTGTATCAGCTTCGTCTCTTCAGCGCTGTCGATCTTCGCCCGCAAGTATGAGACGTAGGTTTCGACGGTGTTGGGAACGACGTCGCGGTCGACGCCCCAGACCAAATCGAGGAGCTGCGCGCGCGTGAACACGCGTTCAGGATGCTGCACGAAGGTTAAGAGCAAGTCGAACTCGCGCGTCGAGAGATCGACCCGGCGCTGGCCTCGATATACCGTGCGGCGCGAAACGTCGAGGACGAGATCCGCATAGCGGAAGGTCTCGCGCATTTGGAGGCGCGGACGGCGCAATGCCGAGTGCAAGCGCGCAACCAGCTCCTCGAGCTCGAACGGCTTGGCGAGATAGTCGTCCGCGCCTCGCGAGAGGCCCGTGACCTTCTCGGCGGTCGCCGTCTTTGCGCTCAGCATGACGATCGGCACGTCCGTTAAGCGGCGCAGAGCGGGCAGCAACGTGAAGCCGTCCACCTCGGGCAGCATGACATCGAGGATGATGACCTCGGGCGTCCAGCTACGCACGGCATCCAGCGCGGCTCGTCCGTCCCGGGCGCTGCGTACCTCGAAGCCGGCCTGCGCTAGCCCATACTCCAAAAGCTCTCGAATCGCGACTTCGTCGTCAACGACGAGCACGCGGGCTCCAGGCGGCGTCGAATCCATATTTTCAGCAGCGCTCCCAATCCCGATTCTATGGGCGAATCCTTGGAAGATGCTGTCGTCTTTCCCAGGGGATTCCCATAGTGGTGAGTACGATGGATGGGTGTTTATGGGTAGGCTTCCGCGCGCCGTAGGCCCTCTTCTACTGGCGGCGCTCTTCGTACTGGCCGGCTGCGCAAAACCGGCCAAACCGGTCGCGCAAACGCCGTACGTCGCGACCACGATTGCGACCAGCGGAGCGATCAAACCAAACGAGCCGCTACCCGGCTTGATTGCACCTTACCAGAACGTCGCGATCCAATCGACGTTGACGGAACCGGCTGACGCCGTCTACGTCAACGAAGGCGACCATGTGCGTAAAGGCCAGGTCATCGCGGTACTCGACACGGCTGATCTCGTCGCGCAATTGCAGTCCGACATCGCGACCGCGCACGCCGATGCGGCGAATACGTCGCATACGGTATTTCAAGGGAAGCTTTCCATATCGCAGGGCGTCGATACGCTGAGCGGCGCCAGCGCGGCGGTCCAGCAAGCCCAGAAAACTTTGGCTTTCGACACGCTCACGCTCAAGCGCGACCAGCAGCTACTCGCCAGCGGCTTCATCGCACAGCAAACGGTCGATCAGCAAGAGACGCTCGTCCACAACGATCAGCAGACGCTCCGCTCTGCGCAAGCCTCGGCATCTTCTGCTCAATCGAACGTCCAGGCCAACGGCTCATCGGTAACGGCGCCAGGTTTACAGCAATCCGCGATCGAGCAATCGCGCGCGCAGGAAGCGCAAGCGCTGGCTAATGCACGCCAAGTCCAAGTCTCGATCGACAAGGCGAAGATCGTCTCGCCGGTCGACGGCGTCGTTGTAAACCGGAACCTCAATCCGGGCGAGTATCCGGGGACACGCCAGATTTTCACACTGCAGCAAGTCGATCCGCTGTACGCGGTATTGCAAGCCTCGGGTCAGCAAGTTGCCCAAATTCCCGGCGGCGCGATCGCATCGATTGCCGTCTCGGACCTCGGAGGCAAGACCGTGCGCGGGCCGGTCGTCGGCATCCTCAATCAAATCGTTCCAGGCTCGACGAACTTCCAAGTCAAAGTTCAACTCTCGAACACTCGCGGTACGCTGCGTCCCGGCATGGCGGTCCTCGGACAGGTCGATCTCGCGATCGTACGCGGCATTCGTGTCCCCGTAACGGCGTTCACCAGCCCGAATCACGATCGCGTGCTGAGCGTCGACTCCGACGGCACCGTGCATACGCAACACGTAGTCGATCTCGCCGATGACGGAACGACTGCCGTCGTCCGCGGCATACAAGACGGTACGCGTGTCGTCAGCGACGGACAAAGTAGTATCGGCGATGGCGAAAAGGTAGCGTTCAAGTGAGCCTTACTCGGCTCTTCGTCAATCGCCCAACGCTCGTTTTCGTGATCGTCGCACTCATGATGTTTGCCGGCATCGTATCGACCACGACGATCGTCAAGCAGCTCTTCCCAAATACGTCGCAACCGACCGTCACGATCAGCGTGCAGTACAACGGTGCGTCCGTCACGGAGATGCGCGACAACATCGTCGCGCCGATCGAGCAGCAGCTGGCCGGCACGACCGATCTGCAGACGATGAACTCCACCGTGCAGCAAGGCACCGCGCAGATCGTCGCGATCTACTATTTGACTTCTGATTTGGCGACCGACGTTGCTCTGACACAAAAAGCCGTGCAGGCTGCTGAGAAAAATCTGCCGACCAACATTCAGCCGCCGACGATCAACATCCGCGATCCAAGCCAATCGGTCGTAGTCAGCTTCGGCGTCTTCTCGCCCAAGCTCACGACGGGGCAGCTCTCGCTGCTCATCGACAACGTGATCGTGCCGAAAATCCAACAGATTCCAGGCATCTCGAACGTTCAAGTAGGCGGCGACGTCATTCCGGCCTACATGGTCTACGCCGACCCGGCGAGGCTCGCGGCGCGCGGCTTGACGATCAACGACTTAATCAACACGCTCACGAACGGCAACAACCGGGTTCCCGGCGGCATCGAGTACGCGCCGAACCGCGAAACGACGATCGACGTGCGCGGCGATATCACGACGCCGAACACAATTTCGAACCTTCCCGTCATCGTCTCTGGTGCAGGGGCGCCGTCGGGCCTCTCCACGCTTGCAGGCGGCGTCGATACGTGGACGGCGAGCAACGCCGTTACCCGCGTCGGCGACGTTGCGAACGTCGTTGCCGGAAACGAGCCGCAGCGCCGCTACGCGCAAATCAACGGCCGTCCCGGCATGTTCCTGAACGTTCAGAAAGCCAGCGACGCCAGCGAAGTCGATGCCTCCAACAACGTGCTCGCAGCGATGCCGCAAATCGAGCGTCAATTCCCTGAGCTGCAGTTCAAGCTCCTCAATACGCAATCGCGCTTTACGACGCAGCAAATCGATCTCGTCACGCGCACGCTGATGGAAGCGATGCTTCTGACCGGCATCGCAATGCTCTTCTTCCTGCGATCGTGGCGCAGCGCGCTCGTCGTATGCGTTGCGATTCCGACGTCGCTAGCCATCGCGGTCAGCGCGATGAAGCTGCTCGGAATGACGCTCGACCTTATCTCGCTGCTCGGCATGTCGCTCGTCATCGGCATTCTCGTCGACGACTCGACGGTCGTTCTCGAGAATATCGAACGGCACTTCACCGAGCTCGGCGAGGCTCCCGAGGACGCTGCGGTCAACGGCCGGCAAGAGATCGGTGCGGCTGCCGTCGTGATCACGCTCGTCGACGTCGTCGTCTTCTTCCCGATCGCGTTCGTCCAGGGACAAGTCGGCAGATTTCTGTGGGAGTTTGCGATCGTCGTCGTCATCTCGACGCTGACGTCGCTGTTCGTCTCATTTACGATCACGCCGACGCTGGCCGGCCTGTGGGCACTTCGCTCGCATTGGAAGCCACCCAAGATCATCGAAGCCTTCGGAAACTTCTTCGACAACGTGCGCGAATGGTACGT
>Ga0181537_10001859_pt1 | contig 19020 bp, 13 predicted proteins | sample PEATcosm2014_Bin_39_FD_119765 | JGI IMG/M metagenome (GOLD analysis project Ga0181537, IMG submission 119765) | Peatland microbial communities from MTU Mesocosm Facility, Houghton, MI, USA - PEATcosm2014_Bin23_10_metaG | ecosystem: Environmental > Terrestrial > Soil > Wetlands > Peat | place... | reverse complement strand
GCAGCGGCAGCGGCCGGCCGGAATCGTCGCTGACCGCGGCGTCGAATGGGTGCGCGCGCAGTTGCTCGAGCGCCGGCCGGATGTGGTCCATGGAACTGCCCGGTAGCGCGCGGCAGTCTGGCGAGCGCTCGCAGGCGCGATCGAACTTCGCGCGCATGGCCGCCGGATAGTGGGGATACCACGCATAGTCGGGGCCCTCGAGGGCGTAGGCGCCGTCCAGTACCAGCGAACGCAGCCGGTTGGCATGGCGCAGCGCGAACACCTGCGCGAAGTACGTTCCGTACGAATCCCCATAGAGATCGATGCGCGCAACCTTCAGCGCGTCGAGCACCGCGGCCAGATCGTCCGCCGCCAGCGTGGTGCTGTAGAACGGCGCGCTCGCTCCCAGCGATCGGCCGCAGGCACCGATGTCCTCGCGGGTCAGCAACGGCGCCTGCTGCAGGGGCTCGCAATCGATCGCACCCGACCGGCCGGTGCCGCGGTTGTCCATGAGCAGCACATCGTGCGTCTGGCGCAGCGGCTTGAACAACGCCAGGTAATCCTCGCGCGACTGCGTCGTCGGATAGCCGGGACCGCCTTCGGCTGCCACCAGCGTGCCCGCGGCGGCACCGGCCCCCGAGTGTGGATAGAACTCATAGTAGATGCCCAATGTCCCCGCGACCGAACCGGCAGGATCCAGCGGCCGGTTCAGATACCCGCAGCGGGCCGCCGTCTCGCAGGCTGTTGCGGCTGTTGCGGTAGCGACGCACGCCACTGCGGCGGCGAGCCACGGCAGCAGACGGCGTCGCAGGAACTGTGCGAGCATGCGCACCGGACACGGGGAGTGAATCACGCCATGTTTCTTCGGGAATGGATGATTGGCGGCTGTGCGGTCCTGGCACTGCTCGCCTTCGAGTCGCCTGCCCAGTCGCAGCCCCCCGCCGCGCGGAAGACGCGCAACGTGGTGCTGATCGTCAGCGACGGCCTGCGCTGGCAGGAGATCTTTACCGGCGCCGACCCTCTGCTGCTCAACGAAGCAAACGGCGGCATCTGGGACAAGGAGGCGGATCTGCGGCGCGATTTCTGGCGCGACAGTCCCGAGGCGCGCCGGCAGGCGCTGTTTCCGTTTCTCTGGGGCACGGTCGCGGAGCATGGCCAGATCTTTGGCAATCAGACCAAGGGCAGCAATGCGCACGTTACCAACGGCCTGGCCTTCTCCTACCCCGGCTACAACGAAATGCTCAGCGGACATCCGGATGCGCGCATCGACTCCAACGAGTATGGCCCCAATCCCAACCTGACCGTGTTCGAGTGGCTCAACGGCCTGCCCGATCTGCACGGACAGGTCAGCGTCTTCGCGACGTGGAATACCTTCAAGGACATCTTCAACGTGGAGCGCAGTCACCTGCCGCTGCATGTCGGCTGGGACGTGCCGTACACCGGCAAGCTGAACCCGCGGGAAGAACTCATGAACCGCCTGTATCGCACCACCACGCAGTTCGATGACGAGGATGTCTACGACTCCTTCCTGCAGGTGTCGCTGCTCGATTCCTTGCGCACGCAGCACCCGCGCGTGCTGTTCGTCGGCTACGGCGAGACCGACAACTGGGCGCACCAGGGCCGCTACGACCTGGTGTTGCATGCAGCCCACGACTTCGACGGCTTCGTGAAGGAGCTTTGGAACACGCTGCAATCCATGCCTGCCTATCGCGACAAAACCACGTTCATCATCACCTGCGATCACGGCCGAGGCAGCGGCGCGGAGCAGTGGAAAGAGCACGGTATCGAAGAGCCGGGGTCGGAAAACGTATGGATCGCGGTCATGGGACCGGATACGCCCGCACTGGGCGAGCGGACGCAGATCGGTCCGGTAACGCAGTCGCAGATCGCTGCCACGCTTGCCGGTCTGATCGGCCAGGACTATCCCAGGGCAGAACCGGCCGCGGCCGCCCCGATAGCGGATGTGCTCGGCGGCAGCCAGCGCTAGCGTCCGGCTCATTCAGCCGACTTCTTCCCCCAACGGTAGCTGGCGCGCAGGCCGAAGACGCGCGGCAGATTCGTGGTTTGCCGGCGATCATAGTTACCGGTATTCGAGAAGATGACCGCATTGGTGTCGAACAGATTGCTGACGTAGAACTCACCCGTCCATCGCCCCCCGGGGGGTTCGACGCCGAGACGCAGATTCGAGATCTCGTAGGCCGGCTGCAACACGCGCCCAAACCCGTTCGGGTTGGTGGCGCGCAGATCGCTCCAGGTGTCGCCCTTGTAGGCAATATCGAACTGCGCGTAGCCGCGCAGCGCCGGGCTGAGCGGACGCTCGTAGCGCGCATTGGCACTGCCATTGAAGTAGGCCACGAACGGCAGCCGCTCGCCGGGGAACACGACGTAGTCCGGATTCTGGAATTTGTTCGATGTGATTTTGGAGTCGTCGTAGCTCATTGACGCCTGGACGGTCAGGCCTTCGGTGATCCGGTAGTCGACGTTCGATTCCGCGCCATAAACACGGGCGTTGCCGATGTTGGCGTTGAAGGTACTCGGGCAGATGGCCAGGTCGTACACCGGAACCTGGTAATCCTTCCAGGGCATGTAATAGAGGGCGCCGTTCCAGGTCATGCGCCCATCGAGCAGCGTCGACTTCCAGCCGATCTCGAAATTGTTGAGAGTGTCGGGCTTGAATTCGGTCGGCGCACCATTCGCCACGCACGTCGGGCCGAGGCCACCGTTGACGCCACCGTCGCGGAAGCCCTGGCTGAAGATGCCATAGAGCATCACCTTGTCGGTGACTTTGTAGTTGGTGCCAGCCTTGAAATTGAACTTGTGCGAACCACCCGAGGATGCGGTCGGTTCCTTGGGTTGCCAGGCGTAGCTGGCCCATTCGCTGCTGCCGTTGAACTTCGACTGGAAGTGCTGCACGCCGCCTTCGATGTTCCAGCGTGGAGTGAGATCGAAGCTTAAGTCAGCAAACTCGGTGTATTGCAGGTACTGCAGTTCATTGACCGAGCTGTACCACTCGTGCGGCAGAGGTGTGGCCGACTCGTTGGCGTACACGTTGTAGTAGGAAATCTGGCTCTGGAAGGCCTCTCCACCCTGCTGCTCATTCGGCATATCGTAGAAGGACGAATACTGCTCTTCGGTTTTCTCCAGATAGAGGCCGCCCAGCCAGTGCAGACGTCCGCCGGCCTTGGATTGCAGTCGCAGCTCGTTCGACCAGCGCTGCGTTGCCGCGTTGTATCGGTAGAACATGGTCGGCACCTTGCAGCCGCTGTAGGCGTCCTGCGGCAGCCCCTGGTCCGTGTTCGCAATCGTCGGCCCGGTCTGGCAGGCAAAGCTCTGGATATTCGCCGCCGTGAAGGGTGAGACGGTCGAGTACTGCACGTAATTGGAGTACTCATCGATGATGTGCTGGCCCTGCGACCAATACGTCCCTGCAAAAACCAGATCGCCGATGCCGGCATCGCCGTCGAGGTGCAGATCGACGGTGCGCAGGTAGTTGTTGCCGTTCTCGGGCGCGAAGCGCGAGTTCTCATCGTCCCCGTAGCGCGGGTCCTGGTCCCAGGCGCCATTGTGCAACTGACGCTGGAAGTTGTAAGTCAGATTGGCTTCCCACCCCTCTGCGATCACCTGCCGGATGGCCGCCCGGCCGCCCGCGACGCTTTGGGTGTTGTAGTCGGGACGCGCCCAGGCCGCGTTGTTCGATACGACGCCGTTGACCCACTGGCGGGTCGTCAGCAGATTGTCGATGAAACCGCCGTCGTGCACCGAATACGCGGACAGCCGCAACGCCGTGCGGCCATCGATCAGAGGCAAATTAACGAAGCCCTCGTACGTGGTGTTGTCGGTGCCGCGCTCGATCTTCCCGCCATCGAGATCGGCGCCCGCACTGAACGCATCCAGGTCGGGCTTTTTGCTGATGATGCGGATCGCGCCCGACATTGATCCGGCGCCAAACAAGGTGCCCTGCGGGCCGTTCAGCACTTCGATGCGTTCGATGTCGTAGCTGTGCAGGTCCGGCATGACGCCGTAGTAGCTCATCGACATGTCGTCGACGAAAAACCCGGTCGTCGACAGGTTCTGCGCGTTGGGACTGCTGCCGTCGGAAACGCCGCGCATGAAGAACTGCGTCTGCCCCGGTCCGATGCTGACGAAGGTTACCGACGGGGTCTTGGTGGCGTAATCCTCGAACTGCGAGATCGACAGGTTCTCGAGATCCTTCGACGTGAACACGTCGATGCTCTCTGGAACGTCCTGCAGATTCTCGGTGCGTTTGCGTGCCGTGATCACGACTTCCTGCAAAGTCGGGCCCATCGAGCTGTCATCGTCGGCGCGGGCCGTTACGCGCAGCGACGCTGCGCCGTACAGCGCCACCCCGACCGCCAGCGCCACCTGAGAATGCAGGCATGCGCGCCCCTTAAGCCGAACGGCACGCCTGGCCGCACGGGCAGATCCCCTCTCGGTTGCCATCGAGACCCCTGTCTTGCAGCAGCTAAGTGCTCATTCTGCCTCAACTATATGACCGAATAAATCTTTATATGGTCAAATAATGTTCCAGGGGGGCGCAGTCCTCGATCCAGCGCCGGCACTTTCGACTAACTGGCTCATCCCGGCAGTTACGCACCCGGACTAAAGGCGGGGGCGTTGAGTTAAGATCCCGCCCTCATTGTGGGCGAGGCGGAACATGGCGCGCGGCATCAACAAAGTCATCCTCATCGGTCACCTGGGCGCGGATCCGGAGTCCCGGGCCATGCCCTCCGGCATGACGGTGGCCAATCTGCGGCTGGCAACCACCGAGAGCTGGAAGGACAAGCAGTCCGGCGAGCAGCAGGAGCGCACCGAATGGCACAACGTCGCCCTCTTCGGCCGGCTGGGCGAGATTGCCGCCGAGTACCTGCGCAAGGGCTCGCAGGTGTATATCGAGGGCCGATTGCGCACTCGTAAGTGGCAGGACAAGGAAGGCCGCGATCGTTATACGACCGAGATCGTCGGCAACGAAATGCAGATGCTCGGCGGCCGCGGCGGTGGCGCTGCCGCAGCCGCTGCGGGCGGCGGCTCGGGCGGGTATGCAGGCGGCTACGCCGAGTCAGGCCCGCGCTCCGAGCCCTCCGAGAACGTCTCGGCCGGCGCCGGCGCCTCGCACCAGGAATTCGACGACGACATTCCGTTCTAGCGAGTCAGGCCTCGCTCGCTGCCAGCTCGCGGTCCAGGTGCTGGCAGAAGAATGCCACGACCCGTGCTGCATAGCCGCCTGGATCGTCGCGCATCGATCCGATATGAGATCTGCTGTCCGTTACCCATAGCGCGCCCCGGCTGGCCGTAGCCAAACGATGCGCGTGATCCACGGGGATGAAGGGATCGTGCTCACCGTGCACGATCAGTACCGGCCGGCCATCCAGCTGCCGCACCTGGTCCACCGGGCGCAGACGCCACAGGTCGACTCCGGTCAGCGCGCGTCCGAAGGCCAGCGCACCGGGCAGAAACAGCCGCGGCATGTGGGTCCGCGTGCTGAACGCGCGCTCGATCATCTCGCTGAAGTCGGCAAATGCGCTGTCTGCCACCACCGCGCCGATGGCCTCGTCGCCCGCTGCCGCATGCAGTGCAGCGACGCCACCCATCGAGGCGCCCAGCACGCCGATGGCACCCGGCGCGTAGCCGCGATCGAGCAGGTAATCGACCGCACCGAGCACGTCCTCGCGCTCGCGCACGCCATAGGTGAGACGAGCGCGCGAACTGGCGCCGTGACCGCGCAGATCGATCATCAGCACGGACAAGCCGTGTTCGCCCAGTTGGCGCGCCAGGGCCACGGTCGAACCCTTGAACGCATCGCCGCGGCAGGAATCCTTGCCGTGGACGAGTATGACCGCGGCGGTGCGCGGTTTGGCTGGCAGATACCAGGCATCGATTTGCGCCCGCCGATCGCGCGCCGCGAAGCGAACCTGGTGCTGCTGCATCTCGCGCACGTCCTCATCGGTCGGAGGCCGTCGACGGGGGTGGGTGAAATGATGTGCCACAGCGCCGCAGATCGCGGCATAGCCCAGTGCCGCTGCCGCGGTGCCGATGGCGAGCAGGCCGAGGATGGATTGCATGCTGACTCCCCTGGTGTGAGGCGCCGCTGTATCGGGCGCGGCGGGGAGTCTGCGCAGCGGGGAGCGGTCAGTTCATTGTCGGGGTCTGAAACGTTCTGAAACGGCCGCAGGCAGTCCCAGGGCAAACACCTCTTCCTCTTCGAGGCGGCCTCCCGCCTGCATCAGCTGCGCTCGCTCCGCGTCCGCTACCGAGGCGCCCAGCAGTCTCTCCACCCGCGCGCGTGAGCGCGCCTCGGCTGGACCGCGATTCGCCCCGTCGCGTGCGATCGCCTGGTCAATCCAGCCGGTGATTCGCGCCGCGTCGGCAAGCTGTCCGCGGCGCGCGGCCAGCAGGGCGATGTGGTCCAGCGCCCAGCGGCGGCTTGGGGCATTGTGCCCAAGCAGCCGCAGGCCCTCGTGGAACAGCTGCTCGGCCTGCGTGAACTCGCCAGCTTCGGCGAGCGCGGCGCCGAGGTTGATGAAGCCCAGGTCGGCCATGGATTCACGGCCGGTGGCGCGTGCGAGCGCGACCAGTTCGCGACCGTGACGGACCGCCGCGTCAATGTCGCCAAAGGCGTAGTCGGTATCGGCCAGATTGGCCAGGAACATGATGACGCCGTAATCGTCGCCAGCTTCCCGGCACAGCGCAATGCTCTCGGCCAGGTAACGGCGGGACTGTTCAGGGTTCCCGGCTGCAGTTGCGGCCAGCGCCCGGCCGCTGCGCAGGAACGCCGACAGGCGCGGCGCCGGATGCTCGCCCAGCAGTCCTTCGGCCTCATCGAGCAGGGCGATGCCCGCATCGCTGCTTCCCGACGCGCACAGCCCGAGCGCACGCCGCAGCAGCGCCCAGAACAGTCCGTATCGATCTTCGATCCGGCGATACAGCTCGATGGCCAGCGACAAGGCCTCGGTATGCTTCGGACCGCTGATCGAGCGATCGATCATGCTGACGGTGAGCCAGAATCGCGCGGCGATCGCCGGTGGCGTGCGGGCATCGACCCGTTCGGCCAGCGCTGCGCACCATCGCGCTCCCTCGCCGCCGGCACCGGCTACGCGCCACAGCCAGAGCGCATTGGCAGCCAGCTCGATCGCCAGTGTCACCTCACCCGCAGGTCCGCTGGCCCAGCTCAGCGCCGCGCGCACGTTGTTGAGGTCGGCCACCAGCGGCGTGAAACGCAGCAGCGGCGGTGCGCCCTCGAGCAAAGCCCGGTCGGCGGCGCCAACCCGGTCGGCCATTTCGCGCGCGTGACGCTGCCGCAACGGCCGTTCGGCGCCCGACGCGGTCAGCCGCTGCAGGGCATACACCCGTCCGCTCTCGAACAGCCGGTAGCGCAGGTCGGGACCGGAATCGTCGACCAGCACCAGCGATCGATCCACCAGCGTGCCCAGATGGTCCAGCACGGCCCAGATGTCACTTTCCGCCGAGGCGGCGATGTGCTGCGCGGATTCGAGCGCAAAATCACCCACGAACACGCCCAGGCAATCGAACACCGTACGCTGCGCGGGCGACAGCATGTCGTAGCTCCAGTCGAAGGCCGCGGCCAGCGTCTGGTGCCGGGGCCGGGCTGCGCGCTTGCCGCCCGTCAGTAATCGGAAGCGCTGGTCGAGCCTGGCCAGCACTCCTTCCACGCCCAGCAGCGGCACGCGCGCTGCAGCCAACTCGAGCGCGAGCGGTATGCCATCCAGCTGGCGGCACAGCTCGACCACTGCGGCAACATTGGCATCGGTCAGCGAAAAACGCCGATCGATCTCGCAGCTGCGGTTCACGAACAGCTGTACCGCGCCGTATTCCAGCGCTCGTCCCAACGCCTGCGGTTCGGGGACTTCCAGCGGCGAGAGCCGCACGACGCGCTCTGCGGCCACTCGCAGCGGTTCGCGGCTGGTGGCGAGGATGCGCACGTCGGGTGCGCCGGCCGCCAGCGCCTCCACCAGCTGGACCACGCCATTGAGCAGATGCTCGCAGTTGTCGATCACCAGCAGCGCCGTCATGCCGGCGAGTGCCTGTGCCAGCTCCGCCGCCGGAAGCGGGTCCGTGCCGGGCGGCAGCCGCAAGGCGCGCGCGGCCGTGCCGGCGATCAGGCTGGGATCGTCGATGGCTTCCAGCGGCACCAGCCAGACGCCATCCGGAAACGCCGGTTGCAGCTCCACTGCGACCGCCTGCGCGAGACGTGTCTTGCCGATGCCGCCGGCACCCACCAGCGTCACCGCGCGGTATTCGCGGACCGCCTCTGTAACGCTCGCCAGATCGAGCTGGCGCCCGTACAGCGGCGGCAGCCACTGCGCGAGATTGGTCTGGCGCCGCGCCGGCGTCCGCGGCTTCGCGGCATCGGTGCTGCCGGCGCGTGCGGCGACGAACTGGTAGCCGCGTCCCGGGATGGTGAGGATGACATCGGCGCCCAGGATCTTGCGCAGAGCCGAAATCTGTTTGGTTAGATTGTTCTCTTCGACCACTTGCCCGGGCCAGACGACCTCGATCAGTTCGTTCTTGGCGGCGAGGCGCCCGGAGCGCTCGGCCAGGGCAATCAAGACGTCGATCGCGCGGCTGCCCAGCTCCACGGGCTGCCCATCCACGAGCAGGCAACGCTGCGCAGCACGCAGCTCGAATCGATCATTGGGACCGAAGCGCAGCGGGATCAGGGGGTCTCCGGGGCGGTTCGTTGACCGCATCGCGTGCTCGACACCCCGAGAATACGAAATCGATGCGGCGCTCGCCATGGCCGCGGGAGCGCAGCCGCGGCTGGCCGACGCTGCGGGTGCGTACCTATCTTATTGATTTATATATCTTTTAGAATCTGGCTGCAAAACCGTTACCCTTTGCGGTTTGAGCCCTGCGACATGGCTGGCCGCTACCACATCAAAACCTTCGGTTGTCAGATGAACGAGTACGACTCCGCTCGCATGGCGGACGTGCTGCACTCTGGCTTGAGCCTTTCGGCCACTGAGGATCCGGCGCAAGCCGATGTGCTGCTCATGAATACCTGCTCGGTGCGTGAGAAGGCGCAGGACAAGGTCTACTCGCTGCTCGGGGAGTGGCGCGCTCTCAAGCAACAGCGCCCCGAGCTCATCATCGGTGTCGGCGGCTGTGTCGCCAGCCAGGAGGGTGAGGCGATCACGGCGCGCGCCCCTTACGTGGACCTCGTGTTCGGACCGCAGACGCTGCATCGACTGCCGCAGATGATCGCCGAGCTGCGGCGCCACGGGCGCGCGGTAATCGACCTGAGTTTTCCGGCCATCGAGAAATTCGACGCACTGCCCGAGCCGCGTGCCGCGGGCGCGCGCGCCTATGTGTCGGTCATGGAGGGCTGCAGCAAGTACTGCAGCTTCTGTGTCGTTCCCTATACGCGCGGGGATGAAGTCAGTCGCGGCTTCGATTCGGTGCTGCAGGAGATCGGCTCGCTGGCGCGCCAGGGCGTGCGGGAGATCGTGCTGCTGGGTCAGAACGTCAACGCCTATGCCGGTGCGATGGCCGATGGCGCCATCGTCGATCTGTCGACGCTCATGCACCATGTGGCGGCCATACCCGGCATCGAGCGCATCCGCTTCACCACTTCGCATCCGCTCGAATTCAGCGACAGCCTGATCGAGGCTTATGCCAACCTGCCGCAGCTGGCCAATCATCTGCACCTGCCGGTGCAGAGCGGTTCGGATCGCATCCTCGCGCTCATGAAGCGCGGCTACACCGTGCTCGAGTACAAGGAGCGCCTGCGCGCGCTGCGCGCCGTGCGGCCCGACATCGCGGTCTCCAGCGACATCATCGTCGGCTTTCCCGGTGAAACCGAGCGCGACTTCGAGGCCACGCTGCGGCTGGTGGCCGATGCGGGTTTCGATCAGTCCTTCTGCTTTCTCTACAGCCGCCGTCCCGGCACGCCCGCGGCCTCGCTGCCGGATGAAGTGCCGCTCGAGCGCAAGCAGGAGCGGCTGCGACGGCTGCAGGCGCTGCTGGATGCGCAGGCACTGCAGATCAGCCGCGGCATGGTCGGAAGCCGGCAGCGCGTGCTGGTGGAACGCGCCGCCAAAAAAGGCACGAGCGATCTGGCCGGCCGCACCGAGAACAATCGCTGGGTCAATTTTCCCGGGCCCGCCTCGCTGCTGCAGCGTTTCGCGGATGTGATCGTCACCGAGGCGCGCCCGCATTCGCTGCGCGGCCGGCTGGCCGAAGCCGCGTGAGCGCAAGCGCCGCCGCCACTCACGAGTTCGCGCTCGAGCCAGCCGACAATGCGCGCCTGGCGAGCCTGTGCGGCCCGCTGGATGAGAACCTGCGTCTGATCGAGTCGCGATTGGGCGTCAAGGTCCGCCGGCGCGGCCAGTCCTTCCGCATCCAGGGCGAACAGGCCGAGACCGTCGAGGCTGCCGCGGATGTGCTCAAGGATCTGTATGCGCAGGCGCGCAACCGCGATCTGTCGGCCGAGCAGGTACACCTGTGCCTGGTCGAGCACGCCAGCGGCGGCCAGGGTGACGCTGCGGATAGCGTGATCGTCGCTGCCGGGGACGCTGAGCGCGGCGCAGCCGGTCGCCGCGAGAGCGTGCGCGCGCGCGGCGCGCACCAGCGCGACTACCTGGCTCACATTCGCAGTCACGACCTGAGCTTCGGTGTGGGCCCGGCCGGCACCGGTAAAACCTATCTCGCCGTGGCCTGCGCAGTCGAGGCGCTGCTGTCGGAACGGGTGCGCCGCATCGTACTGGTGCGGCCGGCGGTGGAGGCCGGCGAGCGCCTGGGTTTTCTGCCCGGTGACATGGCGCAGAAGGTCGACCCGTATCTGCGGCCGATGTACGACGCACTCTACGAACTGATGGGCTTTGATCGCGTCGCGCGCTTCATCGAACGCAACGCCATCGAAGTGGCCCCATTGGCCTTCATGCGCGGCCGCTCGCTCAACGAGTCCTTCATCATTCTCGATGAGGCACAGAACACCACCATCGAGCAGATGAAGATGTTCCTGACCCGTATCGGCTTCGGATCACGGGCGGTGGTCACGGGCGATCTGACGCAAACCGATCTGCCCAGCGGTCGCATGTCGGGCCTGCAGCACGCGCAGCTGATCCTGCGCGGCGTCGCCGGCGTCGCATTCACCTTCTTCGATGCCGGCGATGTAGTGCGTCACCCGCTGGTCCAGCGCATCGTGCAGGCCTACGAGTCGCACGAGCGCGCCAATCAGCCATGAAGCTCAGTGTCACGCGCAGCGTGCGTGCGGGCTGGTTGCCGCCGGCGCGGGAGCTGCGCAGTTGGGCCGCGGCGGCGCTGGGACCTCGCGCCGGGGCGTTCGAGCTGTCGGTACTGCTGGCCGGGCGTGCGCGCAGTCGCGCGCTCAATGCGCGCTTCCGCGGCCGCGACCGCGCCACCAATGTGCTGTCCTTTCCGGCCATGCCGAGCGCGGTGACGCAGGCAGGACTGCTCGGCGAGCTGGTGATATGTCCAGCGGTCCTGCGCGATGAGGCGCGCGCGCAGCACAAGAGTGCGCGTGCGCACTGGGCCCACATGGTGGTGCATGGAGTGCTGCACCTGGTGGGCTACGATCATGAACGTCCCGAGCAGGCACAACGCATGGAGCGACGCGAGATCCGCACGCTGCGCCGCTTGGGGTTCGACAACCCCTATCGCACGGAGCGCTGAGACGCATGGCCAAGGGACCGGCTGACAAATCGGGCGCCACCGGGGCGAGTGGCCGCTGGCGCTCGCGCTTCACGCGCACCCTGGCCGCCGGCGTCAAGGATCGTGCGCAGCTGGTCGAGATGCTGGCCGAGTCGCAGCAACGCGGCGTGCTGGACGCGGAGCTGTTCGCGATGCTCGAGGGCGCGCTGGCCGTGGCGGATCTGCAGGTGCGCGACATCATGGTGCCGCGCACGCAGATGGTGTGCGTGCGGCGCGAGGATCCGATCGCGCGCATTCTCGCCGACGTGGTCGAGTCGCGCCATTCGCGCTTCCCGGTGCTCGGCAGCGGTCACGACGATGTCGCTGGTATCCTGCTGGCCAAGGACCTGCTGCGGCTGTTCGCCGGCGGCGAGCAGGCCAGTTTCGACATGCGCGAATTTCTGCGCCCCGCCGTGTTCGTGCCCGAGGCGAAGCGCCTGAATGTGCTGCTGCGGGAATTCCGCGACAGCCGCAACCACATGGCCATCGTGGTGGATGAGTACGGCGGTGTCGCGGGCCTGGTAACCATCGAGGATGTCATCGAGCAGATCGTCGGTGACATCCACGACGAATTCGACGTCGAGGACGATCAGAACATCCGTCGCGAAGGCGAGCGGCAGTTCAGCGTGCGCGGCTCCACGCGCATCGATGAGTTCAACCAGTTCTTCCATGCCGAACTGCCGACCGGCGAATTCGACACGGTCGCGGGCCTGGTCATGAAGCAGCTCGGGCGCATGCCGCGCCGGGGCGAGAGCGTCATGCTCGGCCCATTCGAGTTTCGCGTCATGCGCAGCGACCGCCGCCGGATCGACAGCCTGCGCGTGACCATCCCACCGCAGTTTCACTCGACCAAGCCCGCGGAGTGAATCCCCCGAACTCGCCCGTGATCAGTCACGCGATCGCGCTCGCTGCGGGCGCGGCGCTGGCCTGCGCGTTTGCGCCGCTGAACGCCTGGTGGATGGCCGTGATCAGTCCGGCCTTGCTGATGTGGCTCTGGGAGGGCAGTACGCCGCAGCGCGCAGCCTGGAACGGCCTGCTGTTCGGAGGCGGAACCTTCGGCCTGGGCACCTGGTGGCTGTATGTGAGCGTGCACGGCTTCGGTGGGGCGCCGATCTGGCTGACGCTGGTGATCGTGGTGGGCCTGGTGGCCATCATGGGTGCCTATCACGCGCTGATGGGCTTCCTGGCGGTCCGCTTCCTGCCAGCCGCAGGCGCGGCGCGATACTTCATCGGCCTGCCCGCCGTGTGGCTGCTCATCGAGTGGTGCCGCGGCTGGTTCCTCTCCGGCTTTCCCTGGCTGACGCTCGGCAGCTCTCAAACTGATACCTGGCTCGGGGGATTTGCGCCGATCACGGGCGCTTACGGCATCTCGCTGCTGCTGCTGCTCGCCAGCGGTGCCTTACTCGCGCTGGTGCGCGACTTCAGGGCGCTGTGGCTGCCGGCATTGGCGCTGCTGCTGCTGCCCTGGCCGCTGGGATGGGCGCTGGGCCTGGTCGATTGGACGCGGGCGGCAGGACCTCCCGTGACGGTGGCGGTGCTGCAGGGCGCTATCCCCCAGGATCAGAAATGGCAGGCCGACAATGTCGAGCCGACGCGGGATCTGTACACCGATCTGGACCAGCAGGCCCTCGGTGCCCAGCTGATCGTCTGGCCCGAATCGGCGCTGCCGCAGCTGGCCAACGAAGTGCCGCAGTACCTCGGGCAGCTCTATTCCCAGGCCAACGCGCGCGGCTCGGATATCGTCATGGGGATCATCCGCGCGGACGACGGCGACAACTACTACAACTCCATCATGACGATGGCCCAGGGTCAGCATGTGACCTTCTACGACAAGCACCACCTGGTGCCGTTTGCGGAATTCTTCCCCGTGCCCTCCTTCGTCCGCTCCTGGCTGCGGCTCATGAGCCTGCCGTATTCGGATTTCACGGCAGGAGCCGCCGATCAGCCCGCGGTGGCCGCCGCCGGCACCATCCTGTCGCTGAGCATCTGCTACGAAGATGCCTACGGAACCCTGAACCTGTCGGCTCTCGAGCAGGCGCGGTTGCTGGTCAACGTCACCAACGATGCCTGGTTTGGCCATTCCTGGGCGCGCTACCAGCACTTCCAGATCTCCCGCATGCGCGCCATGGAGGCGCAGCGCCCGCTGGTGCGCGCGGCCAACGATGGCATTTCGGCGCTGGTAGGGGCGCGCGGCGAGGTACTGGCCCGGGCCCCGGAATTCCAGAGCACGGTGCTGCGCGGGAGCGTACAACCCCGCGAGGGCCTGCCGCCCTTCGCGCGCTTGGGCAACTTCCCCGTGGTGCTGCTGGCCCTGGCCGGATTCGGGCTGCTGGCCGCACGACATATTCGTGTCGGCCGACAGCCGGCGTAGGCAATCACCGGAACCGCTGTTTGGAATCCGGGTCTATCATGCACCTGTTATCCAATGGATCGGAGTAGATCAGATATGTCGCATCAGGATGTCGGCCCCCGGGTACTGGGTGCCATTGCGCTAGTGACTCTGTTCGCGGCCTGCTCGCCGCAGTCCTCGACCGCCGCGGCCACGGGCGATGGCGCGCAGCCGGCGCCGCAGCGGGTGGCAGCAGCGCCTGCGGCCTCCACGGCGCCCGCGACCAGCAACATGTCAGTGCGCGGTCTGCCGGACTTCGCCGATCTCGTGTCGCAGGTCGGGCCGGCGGTCGTCAACGTGCAGGTCGTGGAACGGCCCGCGGGCGGCGGCAACGCCGACTCGGACAATAGCGAGGACGAGCAGGACGATCCGTTCGGCGACTTCTTCCGTCACTTTGGCATTCCGCGCGGTGCCATTCCGCAACAGCCGCGCAACTTCGCGCCGGTGCGCGGCATCGGCTCGGGCTTCATCATCAGCGCCGACGGCTACATTCTCACCAATGCGCACGTCGTCAATAACGCCTCCAAGATCACCGTCAAGCTCACGGATCGGCGTGAATTCGAAGGCAAGGTCATAGGGGTCGATGAACGCACCGACGTGGCCGTCATCAAGATCGTCGCCAAGGGCAATCTTCCGGTGGTGCGCTTAGGGGACTCGAGCAAACTGCGCCCAGGTCAATGGGTGCTGGCGATCGGCTCGCCCTTCGGTTTCGAAAACAGCGTCACCGCGGGTGTGGTCAGCGCCACGGCACGCAGCAACGTCGGCGAGGGCGGCAACGGTTATGTGCCCTTTATTCAATCCGATGTCGCGGTGAACCCCGGCAATTCGGGCGGCCCGCTGTTCAATCTCGACGGTGAGGTCGTGGGCATCAACTCCCAGATCTACAGCCGCAGCGGCGGCTACGAGGGCATCTCCTTCGCCATTCCGATCGCCGTCGCCAACAATGTCGCCGAGCAGCTGATCAAGAGCGGTCACGTCAGTCGCGGCCGCATCGGCGTGACGATCCAGGCGGTGTCGGCGGCCACGGCCGAGAACTTCGGCCTCGATCGCCCGCGCGGCGCGGCCGTCTCCTCGGTGGAATCGGGTGGACCCGCAGACAAGGCGGGTATCGAGCCGCTCGATATCATTCTCAGCGTCAATGGCAAGGCGGTGGATCTGTCCGATGAACTGCCGCCGCTGATCGCCGAGATCAAGCCAGGCCAGCAGGCGCAGCTGGAAGTCTGGCGCGACAAGGCCATCAAGCACATCAGCGTCACGGTCGAGGAACTGAAGGAAAAGACCTCGGTGGCGAATAACCGTCGCGGTGGCGGCGCCGACAAGGGCGAAACCGCCGTGGTCAATCGCATCGGTCTGTCGGTGCGTCCGCTGACAGCGGCTGAAAAGAGCCAGCTCAAAACGCGCGGCAGCATCGTGGTCGTGGAGGCCAATGGGCCGGCGGCCGAGGCAGGTATCCGCGAGGGCGATGTCATCCTCAGCATCAATCGTGAGCCGATCGCGACAGTCGATCAGTTCCAGACCGCTGTGAAGGGTGCCGGCCACTCGGCCACGCTGCTCGTGTCGCACGACGGGCAGCAGGCCATCGTCACGATCACGCTGCAGTAAGGCTCTGACGGGCAGGCGCGGCGGCCACCAGGCACCGCGCCCTGCCTTGACTCCGGTCCCGGCCGGGCGGCGCGCTTCGTGTATTCTTGCTTCCATGCAGGAACGATACGAGGCCGCTGCGGTGGAGCGCGCGGCCCAGGAATATTGGGACTCCCACGCGAGTTTTCAGGCCCTCGAGACCGAGGGACGCGCGAAGTACTACTGCCTGTGCATGTTTCCCTACCCTTCGGGGCGGCTGCACATGGGGCATGTGCGCAACTACACCATCGGCGATGTGCTGGCGCGCTTCATGCGCATGCAGGGCTACAACGTGCTGCAGCCCATGGGTTGGGATGCCTTCGGCCTGCCCGCCGAGAATGCGGCCATTGCCAATCACGTGCCGCCTGCGGCCTGGACCCGGGACAATATCGCCTACATGCGCCGCCAGCTGCGCTCGCTGGGTTTCGCAATCGACTGGAAGCGCGAGCTCGCGACCTGCGATCCGAGCTATTACCGCTGGAACCAGTGGTTGTTCCTGCGCATGCTCGAACGCGGCATCGCCTACAAAAAAACCGGCATCGTGAATTGGGACCCGGTGGATCAGACCGTGCTTGCCAACGAGCAGGTCATCGACGGGCGCGGCTGGCGCACCGGCGCGCCGGTAGAGAAACGCGAGATCCCGATGTACTACCTGCGCATCACGGCCTACGCCGAGGAGCTGCTCGAGGCGCTTGATGAGCTGCCGGGCTGGCCCGAGCGTGTGCGCGTGATGCAGGCCAACTGGCTCGGCCGGAGCGAGGGCGTCGAGCTGGGCTTTCCCTACGCCGAGGACACGCGCGCTGTGCTCCGCGGCGATGGCGCCCTCAAGGTCTTCACAACGCGCGCCGACACGCTCTACGGCGTCAGCTTCGTCGCGATTTCCGCCGAGCATCCGCTGGCGACCGCGGCCGCCGCCGGTAACGCCGCGCTGGCCGAGTTCGTCGAAGAATGCAAGCGCGGCTCGACGATGGAGGTCGATATCGCGACCGCCGAGAAGCGCGGCATGGCCACCGGGCTGCATGTGCGCCATCCGCTCACGGGCGAGGATATCGCCATCTGGGTGGCCAACTACGTGCTGATGGCCTACGGCGAGGGCGCCGTCATGGGCGTGCCCGCGCACGATGAACGCGATTTCGCATTTGCGCAGCGCTATGGGCTTCCCATACCGACGGTAGTGGCATCCGCCAGCGGCGCCTATAGCCACGTCGGCCCGGAGTGGCGGTCCGAATACGCCGAATACGGACAGTTGATTGGTTCGGGGGAATTCAGCGGACTGTCTTCGGCTGCCGCCATCGATGCCATCGCGGCCGCACTCGAGGCAAAAGGGTTGGGACGCAAGCGGGTGCAGTGGCGACTGCGCGACTGGGGTATCTCGCGCCAGCGCTATTGGGGCTGTCCGATTCCACTGATTCATTGTCCGGGCTGCGGCGAGGTGCCGGTGCCTGACAGTGAGCTGCCGATCGTGCTGCCCGAGAACCTGGTGCCCGATGGCAGCGGCAATCCGCTGGCAAAGCTCGCCGAGTTCGTCGAATGCACCTGCCCGCGCTGCGGCGGACCGGCGCGGCGCGAAACCGACACCATGGACACCTTCGTGGATTCATCCTGGTATTTCCTGCGCTACACCTGCGCCGATCAGGACGCCGCCGCCATCGACGAGCGCGCGCGCTACTGGATGCCGGTGGATCAATACATCGGCGGCATCGAGCACGCCATCCTGCATCTGCTGTACTCGCGTTTCTGGACGCGGGTCATGCGCGATCTGTCGCTGCAGCCGCTGTCAGAACCGTTTGCGAACCTGCTGACGCAAGGCATGGTTCTGAACCAGATCTACTTTCGCACCGGCGCGGATGGACGCCGGCAGTTTCTCAATCCAGCCGAGGTCGAACCACAATTCGATGCCGCCGGTACGCGCATCGGCGCGGTGTCCCTCAGGGACGACGGGCCGGTCGAGTACGGCGGCCTGGGCACCATGTCGAAGTCGAAGAACAATGGTGTCGATCCGCAGACGCTGGTGGAGAAATACGGCGCCGACACGGCGCGGCTGTTTACCATGTTCGCGGCGCCGCCCGAACAGTCGCTGGAATGGTCGGACGAGGGCGTGCAGGGCCAGTTCCGTTTCCTGCGCCGGCTATGGAAGGCCGTTTACGATCATATCGGCGAGTCGCCTGCGCCGCGGCTCGACCTGCGTTCGCAGGCGGGCGAGCTGACACTGTCGGAGGCGGGGCGCGAGCTGCGCCGCACCGCTCACCAGACGCTGGCGAAAGTCACGATCGATGTCGGCCGGCGCCGTACCTTCAACACCGCCATCGCCGCGGTCATGGAACTGCTGAATGCCGTCGGACACTTCCAGGAGCACGACGACGTCGCGCGTGCCGTCCGGCACGAGGCGCTGCAGCTGGCGGTGCTGATGCTCTCGCCGATCGTGCCGCATGTCTGTCACAGCCTCTGGCACGCACTCGGGCACGCGGGCGCCGTGATCGACGAGCGCTGGCCGGAGGTCGATCCGAGGGCGCTGACGCAGTCGATGGTGGAGGTCGTGGTGCAGGTGAACGGCAAGCTGCGGGCGCGGCTGCGCATGCCGGCCGGTGCCAGTCAGGAGCTGGCCATCCAGGCGGCCATGGCTGAGCCGACCGTGCAACGCTTCGTCGCCGGCAAGGATGTCCGCAAGGCCATCCACGTGCCGGACAAGCTGCTCAATCTCGTCGTATGAACGCAAGGGTCGTACCAATCGCGCTGCTGCTGGGTGCACTGGCTGCCTGCGGCTTTCACCTGGAGGGCAGCACGCCGTTGCCGCGATCGATCGCGCTGGTGCGCATCGAGACCAGCGACACCGAATCGGATTTCTACTTCGGGCTGCGCAAGGCGCTGATCGCGGCCGGCACCCGCATCGACGAGAGCGGTCATGACGGCTCGGCCACCGTCATCCATGTGCTGACCGATCTGACCACGCAGCGCATCCTGACGGTGTCGGCGCTGAATGTGCCCACCGAGTATGAGCTCAGCTACCAGCTGAAATTCTCGGTGACCTCGCAGGGACGCGACCTGATCGCACCCGAGACGCACACTCTCGTGCGCGACTACAACTTCAGCGAAAACGAGCTGCTCGCCAAGGAACGCGAGACGCGCATCCTCAACGAAGCGCTGGCGCACGACCTGGTGTCGGTGGTCATGCGTCGGCTCTCGAGCCTCTGACAGCGTCGGGTACTCACGCGCGCTACGATTTCGCGCTAGTCTTTGATATTCAGATATTCGGAGGTGAGTCCTGCGCTTGCCATGACCGACTGCACGGCGGCAGTGGGGGTGGATCCAAATACAGTCAGCCCGGTGACACTGTTGCCGGTTGC
>Ga0181537_10001858_pt1 | contig 19022 bp, 14 predicted proteins | sample PEATcosm2014_Bin_39_FD_119765 | JGI IMG/M metagenome (GOLD analysis project Ga0181537, IMG submission 119765) | Peatland microbial communities from MTU Mesocosm Facility, Houghton, MI, USA - PEATcosm2014_Bin23_10_metaG | ecosystem: Environmental > Terrestrial > Soil > Wetlands > Peat | place... | reverse complement strand
TCCCCACACCCCCACACCCCGCAAACGAGCAGACACCCCAGCCCGCAGACCCGCACCAACCGGCCTGAACGAGCTCACGACGCGCCGTCCCATCACACTCCCGACATCAAACTGCGAAAGCAGCCCAAACGAACCGCCAATCATCTATCGGCGGGCGGAGCCGAGAACATAAATCGATGGCGTTCTAGGAGCCCTGTCGCCGTGGCTGACGACGGCCAACGGGGCGTGCGGGGCGCCGTCGATGGCACCCCACTTCGGTACAGTCGGTGGCTCGTGTCTGGAGCCGACATCACTGAGGGTCGCGTCGGCGGTCTCTCTGAAGAAGGACAGCCTTCCTCGGGCGACCCGGAGCGGGTGGTCAAGACGCTCTTGGCTGCCATCGATGCCGGTGACCAAGACATAGCCGACTCGCTCATCGCCGAGGACGTGTGCTTTCGATTCGGCAACCATCCGACGGTGAGCGGCAAGCGAGAGTTCATCGCCGGGCGTGGAGCGCTGCGCGACTCTATCCGCGGCTTCCGTCACGAGATCGTCTGGTTGGGCGAGGTCGGCGTGGACGCCGTGATCGTCGAGCTGAACGTGATCTACACCCTGCTTGACGGCTCATCCGTAACAGTGCCCTGCTGTGACACGTTCCGTGTGCGTGACGGCTTGATCACCGATTACCGTATCTACATCGACATCAGCCCGGTGCTCAAGCCGGGTTAGCGCTCACGACGCGCCGGGTTCGCGGCTTGGTCGGTGGACTGGTGCTAGCACGCAGCTCGTCTCCGATCGCGATGGCGATCTCGCTCACCCGCCGTCCGATGGCGTGCAGGGATCGCGGCGGGATCCGCCCCGAAGGGGCGAGAACCGCGATGGCGGCCACCGGGGTGCCAGAGAAGTCCAGAATTGCGGCCGCGACGGCGTTGAAGCCCTCTACGGCCGTCCCCCTGTCGAGCGCGTAGCCTCGCTTGGCTACAGCGGCAAGCTCCCTGCGCAGCCGCCCCGGATCGGCCATCGGCGTGACCGGCGATCCCGGCTCCAAGCCTGTGTCGATCATCCGCTCTGCCTCCTCGGGAAGATGCGCGAGCATGGCGCGTCCGGAGGCGACGCGATGTGCGGGCTGACGCGCGCCGACCCGGTTGACCAAGCTGAACGCGTGGGTGCCGAGGACCGAGTCCAGGTAGACAACGTAGCCATGGTCGAAGCAGCTCAATGAAACGGCTTCCCCAAACTCGTGAACGAGACCACGCAGATGCCGCGCGGCGATGTTGCGTACATCGAAGTCGGCCATCACGTGGTCTGAGAGCTCAAGCAAACGGACGCCGAGCCGGTACAGCCCAGAAGCGTCTTCCCGGCGCAGCATGCCGCCATCCTCCAGCGTGTTGAGGAGGCGGTGCGCGGTGCTCGGGTAAAGGTCGAGCGCCTTTGCCACCTCCACCAGAGAGAGCGCCGGGCGCTCTGGCGTGAACAGGCCGAGGACTGTCATCGCGCGTTCGAGTACCTGGATCCGGGGGCTGGCAGCCATAGCGGGACTATAGATCTCCTATCAGAGCCGCGCCGGCGCGGCCCTCAGGGTGGCGCTTGGATCCCAAATCTTTGCTCTGCTTGCAATAGAAACCATTTCCGTTCATCATGCCAGAATTCCAATGCGCGGCATATGCCGCCAGCTAGCGGGGAGAGCAAGCAGATGACCAACAGTGCATGGCGCGGCCAGTTGTCGCACATCGGGCTACGAGTCGCCGACGCGCCGCAAAGCGCGTCGTTCTACATGGACGTTCTCGGCCTGTCCATGCGAGGCGCCAGCGCCGACGGCAACCACGTGCGTCTCGGCTGGCCAAGCGGTCAGCACGCGCTCGACCTCTTTACGGGTGTTCGCGGACTCGACCACTTCTCCCTGGAAATTGCCGACCCGCGAGAGCTCGAGGCGGTCGTCACGGCGCTTGTCGACGCTGGCGAAGATGTCGAGCACCTGGTGGCTGACGCCGGCCAGCCGGAAAGTCACGCGGTACGCGATCCCGAGGGCCGCCTGCTCGAGTTGCACGGGCGGGTCGATCGCAGTGGTGAACGAAGCTCGACGATGGGCCGTCGGCCGGTGCGCCTGCAGCACATAACCTTTGCGACCACCCGTATGGATGACTTGCTCGACTTCTACGTCGGGGTGATGGGTCTGCGCGTCTCTGATCGGATGGGGTCGGTGTTCACCTGGCTGCGCTGTGGTGCCGAGCATCATACGATCGCGATGGTGCAGTCAGACGCCGGGACCCTCGATCATTTCTCGTTCGATGTCGGTGGATGGGAGGACTTCAAGGCGTGGGGCGACCACCTCAGCCGGCACGGCGTGCCGCTCACCTGGGGACCTGGACGACACGGGCCGGGCAACAACCTCTTTGTCATGTTCGACGATCTCGACCAGAACCGGATCGAGCTCTCAAGTGAGATGGAGAACTACTTTGACGACCTGGCCGAGTATCAACCTCGCCAGTGGCGGCCTGAGGCGCGAACCGTGAACCTGTGGGGACCGACACCTGACTGGAGGGCTCCCCGTCAGAGCGTACCTGCGGCCTCCGACTTTGGGAGAATCTAGTGCGACTGGCGAGCGTCTATTACAACTCACGCCCCGCGATCGTCGCACTGGTCGACGGACGGCACGTGCTCGTACGCGAAGACGCTGAGCTGGGCGCTGACACAGAATTCTCAGAGCTGCTTCGCGACGCGATGAGGAGCGACGTGGTGGTGCCCGATGACGCTCTCATCTGGCGGTCGGTTGTTCCCGAGCCGCGACGGATCGTCTGCCTTGGGCTCAACTATCGAGCTCATGTCGAAGAGACCGGGCGAGATCTCCCGTCCTATCCGGTTCTGTTCACGAAGTGGGCCAGTACCCTCACCGCCGCCGGCGCACCAGTGGCGATCCCTCCGGAGTCAGAAGAGATCGATTACGAGGGGGAGCTCGCGGTGATCATCGGCCGTGAGGGCCGGCGCATCGCGCCTGGCGACGCACTCGACCACGTCGCTGGTCTGAGCGTGGCCAACGACATCACCATGCGTGATTATCAGAGGCGTACGCATCAATGGCTGCAGGGCAAGGCTTGGGATGGCAGCACTCCGCTCGGTCCGTACCTCGTGACACTCGATGAGATCGGCGACGTCGGTCATCTCGATCTCCGTGTCGAGCTCAATGGCGAAACCATGCAGAACTCCAACACCGAACTGCTGATCTTTGACGTCCCGACCGTGATCGCTCGCATCTCCGAGTTCACGATGCTGCAGCCCGGTGACGTGATCCTCACCGGCACTCCAGGCGGGGTTGGAGCGCGGCGCGATCCACCAGTTTTCATGAAGCCAGGCGACGTGGTGCGCGTCGAGATCCCGGAGGTCGGAATCCTCGAGAACACGCTCACATCTGAAGCGGTTGGGTAGGCTCTTGCGAGCCGGTGAAGATCAGCTCGTCGCTGATCGGTTCATCCTTGCGCTGGACATCGACGGTTAGCGCCGTACCGCAGCCGGGGCAGCTGTACTCGCGCAGCACATAGTCGTCGCTGCACTCGTCGTTTGACGGCATGCCAGTGTCGAGCGGCAGCTCGCGCATCAGACACGCGCCCTTGTAGTCCTCTTCGTAGTCCGCAAGACGGTGCGCACAGACCGCGCAGCGCAGCGCTCGCATCCCGTCGACCAGGACGGCCTCGATCACATCACCAACGGGGTGAAGCCGCTCGCCTGCGCCGAGCTCTGCGGCAGTGTCGGAGAGCGGTCCCGGCACGCCATCATGCAGGCGCTGCGTCCGTCGACGCTCTCGCTCCGCAGCCGTGCCTGCCGCTGCGACCTCCCCGCCGACAAGGATCACGCCGTACGCCTCGAGTGCCAGCTCTGGCGACACCAGGCCCGCCGCCACGTCCTGGGCCACCGCCTCCGGATCTCGACGTAGTGGGTCGCCGACACCCGCGCCGCCCGGCTCCACGGCGATCACGACATCTCCCGGCTCGAGCGGCGCGAACGCCTTGGCCTGCTGCACCTCGATCGATGAGAAGCTCAGCTCCTCTGGCGAGGTCGGCAGCACGCCGGCGCTGAACAGGTCAGCCACGTTGGAACCGCGCAGGATCCGCGCCGAGGGGGCAGCGCCTGGTAGACCACCGCTCAGACCACGGCCGCCGGGAACGGCCACGCCCGAAGCTAGCGTCTGGTACAGGCTCGGGCCGCCGCCCCGATGGGCGATTCCGCCGGACTCGAGTGAGACTCCGCCCCGGAAGCGACCGGGCCCGCCCGAATCGCACCGCTGCCGACGGTAGAGCTGTAGCAGCGGCGCCCTGCTCTCCAGCACCTCAACGTTGGCTACTCGAGACGCCATCGAGTGCGGAATCCCGCCACTGTCGATGCCGTCGCGGTCGGTTCTGGCGCCACCGCCGCCCCCGAATGGGTCACATAGTGCGGAGACAGCGGGCTCGCCGCGATCGCTCAGACCGAGGAACAGGCCTCCATGCACCCCTGGCGACCAGCTTGCCTGCGCCTCAACTGAGTATCTGTCGGACGCTTGGAGCAGCTTCGCGAATGCGATTGAGGCCACATCCATCGTGGTCAGAGCGCCCATCACTGAGGCCATGCTCACCGCGGCGGGGCTGACGGCATTGTTCACTGTGCCAGGCTCGGAGACGAACTCAAGAACGTTGCGCAAAGCGCCAATCGCCCACGGCAGATCATGGCAAAGGGATCCCATCACGACGCCCAGGGTCGCACCCTCCATCGCCGGGCGCGCGCAGTTGATCGGCCCGGCGGCCTGTGGAGAGGTTCCGGTCCAGTCGAAGATCAGGCGCTCGCCCTCCTTGACGACGCGGCAGTGGACCGGATAGATCTGTTCGCTGTTGCCGTCGTGGTCGATGTAACCCTCGGCCGACCAGCTTCCGTTTGGCAGGGTTCGCAGACGCGAGCGCAGGACGCGCTCCACGTAGGCGAGGATGCCCTCCTGCGCTGCCACGAAGGCCTCCTTGCCATATTCAGCGGTCAGCTCCGCGATTCGCCGGTATGCCATCTGCAACGCCGCCACGCGGGCGCGCATGTTGAGTGCATTCTGGCCCGGTGTTCGGCTGTTGCGCAGGTAGGCCCGCTCGATGTCGGCCAGTAGCTCGAAGTCGCGCACGATTCTGATCGCAGGAAACAACGGTGCCTCGCCAAAGCGATCGTGGGCGCCCACCACGAAGCTTCCCGGGGCGGGACTCCCGACGTCCTGGTCGTGGGTGACGATTCCCGACCACCCGACTAGGTCCTCGCCGGCGAACAACGGCGCGACGAGAATCCCGTCATTGGCGTGGAGCGCCCCTTCCCACGGATCGTTGGTGAAGAACATGTCTCCGGGACGAATATCTTCGAGGGGCCATTGTCGCAACACGTTCCGGACGAACTCGTCGATCGTCGCCCCGTGGTGCAGGATGTAGACGCCCGTGTAAAGGCCACGGCCGTCTGCTGTCGTGAGGGCGGCGTTGAAGTCATAGCCCTCGAAGATGATGAACGAGCCCGACAGCCGCGCAGCCATCCGGGCCTGGTCGTCGTTTATGGCCCAAAGGCGATGGCGGATGACCTCAAACGTGACCGGGTCGAGGATGCCGGGTGCCTCGTCGGTGCCAGCCGGTGGATGGTCAGGGCGGTTCATGAGCGTGCTCCAGGGCTTGCGTTGGTGTCAACGGCGCGAGTGTCAGGCGCGGGTGTGGCCGCCGTCAACTTCAGACTCAGGTACTCGTCGGTGCGGGCAAGATGTCCGGGGGGGACGACGACGCTGTCGCCCATGCGGACGATGATCGCTGGGCCGCTGACGCGGTTGCCGGGCGCCAGTGCGTAACCGTCGTACACAGGAGTCGACACATACCCAAGACGTTCGAAATACACGCGGCGTGTGCCTCGCTGTGCAGCCTCAGGATCCTCACCGGTCAGCTGCTCGGCCCGACGCGTCTGGTGTGCCACCGCGCGAGTGCCCACCACACGATGGAGGTTGACCTCGATCTCGGCCCCTGGAAGGATCGCACCCGAGCCGAAGATGTGCGCGTAGCGCTCCAGAAATCTTTCGCGCAGCGCGCCGGGATGCTCGGGGTCGAGCAGTGCCTTGTCGACCTCGATGTTGAACTCGTTGGCCTGGCTCTGAAAGCGCACGCCAAGTAGGTGCGTGTAGCTGATCGTTTCCGGTGCCGAGCCTTCAAGGGCGAACTGCTCAGCGAGTCGCGTTTGGAGAAGCTCCAACTTTTCGCGGATCTGAGCGAACTGGGAGCCCCCAAGCGGGCCCACGTGGGGCTGGGTGGAGTCGGCTGTGTGGGTGATGTCGCAGGTGAGCATTCCGGCTGCCGAGAAGACGGTCGACTCCGGGGGGATCAGGATCGACTTGGCGCCGGCCTCATGGCCGTAGAAGACCGCGTGGGTCGGCCCCGCGCCGCCGTAGGCGGCGATCACACAGTCACGCGGGTCGTGGCCGAGCTCGATCGTCGTCTTGCGGATCAGGTCGGCCATCTGCGAGTTGATGATCCGGAAGACTCCGAGCGCAGCTTCTTCGGCCTCCATGCCGAGTTCGCGTCCCAGCTCGCGGAGTGCCTGGAGCGCCAGCTCACGGTCGAGTTTCATGCGCCCGCCGAGGAAGCCGTCCGGGTCCAGATAGCCCAGCACCAGATCGGCGTCGGTTACCGTCGCTCGCTTGCCGCCAAATCCGTAGCAGGCCGGTCCGGGGGAGGAGCCCGCACTCTGAGGGCCGACGCGCAGCAGGCCTCCCTCGTCGATCCAGGCGATGCTGCCGCCTCCGGCGCCGATGGTGTGGACGAGCACCTTTGGCATCCGCAGGCTGTATTGCGCCACAACCGGCTCCGGATCGAGTGGCACCTCACCGTCGAGGATCAGGCCGACATCAAACGAGGTGCCGCCCACGTCGGTGCAGATCACGTTGCGCTCAGCGTAGAGAGCCCCGAGCTCTCGGCTACCGAGGATGCCCCCCGTCGGCCCTGAGTCGAGTGTCACGATTGGGCGGGCGGCGGCGTCGGTGACCGAGGTCAGCCCGCCGCTGGCCTGCATCACGAGCAGCGGAGGGATCAGCCCCTCGTCGCGCAGTTGCCTCTCCAGGCGTTCGAGATAGGCGACCACCTTCGGTCCTACGTACGCGGTGACGGCCGTGGTGGCCGTGCGTTCGTACTCCCCGATGACCGGAGCCACTTCGAAGGAGTAGGCACTGAATATCTCAGGCGCGCGTTGACTTACCAGTTCCTTGACACGACGCTCGTGCTGTTCATTGACGAACGACCACAGAAACGACACTGCCAGCGCCTGCACCCCGGAGGCGAGCAGGCTGTCGATTGCATCGAGCACCTCCCTCTCGTTGAGCGCGACAACCACGTCTCCGTGACGGTCCACGCGTTCGGTGACACCGCGGATCAGGTCTCGTGGAATGATCGGCTGGGGTTTGGCCAGACGTGAGGAGTGCACCAGGTCCCGCTCGTGAAGCCCAGCCATCTTCGCGTATACGCGACCGATCAGGAGATTGTCCTCGTGGCCGCGAGTGGTGATCAGTCCGGTTCGTGCCCCGGAGCGTGTCAACATGGCGTTCGTAGCCTGCGTGGTCCCGTGCACGAACTGATCGGTTGCGGCCAGCAGCTCTCCCAGTGAGAGGCCGCGGCCCTCGGCATTGATCCGCACAGCGTCGATAACGCCGTCAGCGAGGGACTGGGGTGTGGTGAGGGACTTGGAAACCGTTGTGCTTCCGTCCGTCGCGCTCACAGCACAGTCAGTGAAGGTCCCACCGATGTCGACGCCGATCCTGTAACGCATCTACTCTCCTCTCGCAACTGGTGCGCGGCGCTGTTGGCCGCTGCACCCGCGCATTGGTAGCTCGCAGAAACCAGTTCTGCTAGCGGATGTCATCTAGCTCGCTCTGTCCTAGGTAGCTCGCCATGATCAGATCGCGGTTCTCAATCAATGAGGCGGCTTCACCCTCGAGTACCACCTCGCCGTGAGCGAGCACCACCGCGCGGTCGGCGACCTCCAGAGCCAGATGGACGTGCTGCTCAACGAGGATGACGGCGCAGCCTTCCTGGTCTGCGAACGACCTCACGATCGGCATGAGACTTTGCACGATGATCGGCGCGAGACCCAGGCTCAGCTCATCTATCAGCAGTAGCCGGGGCCTTAGGGATAGTGCCGTTGCGAGTGCGAGCATCTGCTGCTCCCCGCCGGACAGTAGTCCGGCCCGGCGACCCCCGAGGTCGGCGAGCTTCGGAAAGTAGTGAAGAGCTTGTTCAGCATCGGCGCCGCGTCCGGCCAGACGGAAGTGCTCATTGACGGTGAGGCCGTGAAAAATGCCGCGGCCCTCGGGGACATGGCGGACCCCGCGCCGTGACAACACGTGCGCGGGCCGTCCTGCGATCGAGCGGCCATCCAAGCGGATCTCTCCAGCGCTTGTCGAGAGGAAGCCCGCGCATGCGTTCAGGGTGCTGGATTTGCCAGCGCCGTTAGGCCCAAGTAGGGCCAGCACTTCCCCTGGGTGCAGCGATAAGGACAGGTCGCGGACGGCCGCCACTCCGTCATAGGAGAGCGTCACGGCTTCAAGTTCGAGGAGTGGCTGTGTTGTCATCGTTCGGTCTCAGAAGCCGGTGTCTCGGCCGGTGCGCCGCCCAAGTAGGCCCGCATCACATCGGGGTCGGCACGCACGGCGTCAGGCGGGCCCTTGAAGATCACACGGCCGAAGTCAAGCACCACCACCACGTCGCAGATCGACAGCACCAGACCCATATCGTGGTCAACGAGCAGCATCGCGAGCTCGCCTCCGGCGAGGCCGCGCAGCTGGGCCCCGAGTGCGCTGCTCTCGTTGGTGTCGAGACCGGCTGCCGGTTCGTCAAGGCAAAGCACCGTGGGGGACGACGCCAGCGCTCGCGCCACACCAACCAGCTTGCGCTGACCCTGGCTGAGCGACGTCGCCGACGTCTCGGCCAGGAACTCTATGCCGAGTTGACGCAGCACGGCGCGACTGATTGATCGCGATCCCGAGCGACCACGGAGGACCGCACCCGCGGAGCGCCACCACGGCGTCGAGCTCGACGCGACCGCAAGATTCTCCTCCACCGTCAGATCGTCGAACAGCATCGAGGACTGCCAGGTCCGGGCGAGCCCGGCCCTGGCGCGCTGATGAGGCCGCAGATCGTCGAGCGAGCGATCGCCGAGCCACACCGAGCCGCTCGCCGGCGCGAAACCCGCGAGTGCGTCGATGAACGTCGTCTTCCCGGCGCCGTTCGGACCGATCAGCCCCACCAGCTGGCCGGGCTCGAGCGTGATCTCGACATCGGTGAGCGCATGAACGCCGCCATATCGGACAGAGAGGGCTTCGGTGCGCAGTGCCGCGGTCATGACCCGACCCGTGTCGTTTCAGGGGCTGCTGCCGACAGCGGCTGCGACTCCGATTTCGAGTGACGACCGCGGCGGGCGAGGACGCGTAAGAGGACCCCTGCGATCCCGTCCGGATTCTGCACCACGGTCAGAATCAGTAGCAGCCCGGCCAGCACGAGCAGTGTGTTGCCCGACAGCCCCAGCGCGCGCTGACCCAGGTAGGCCAGCAGCGCCTCGGTGCTGAGCAGACCCCCGATGATCGCTCCGGTGACGGTCGTGATCCCACCGAGGTAGGCGAATGCGACGAAGCTGAGAGCGATCGTGATGTCGAAGCTGCTCGAGTCCACGACCTGAAAGCTGTAGGCGTAGAGCGCTCCGCCAATCCCAGCCAGCAGGGATGAGATGCCGTAGGCGACCAGCTTCGTCTCGCGTACGCTGATACCGGCGGCTGCGGCGGCGCGCTCGTTCGACCGCACGGCCAGCATTCGCTGGCCGAGCTCGCTGCGCCGCAGGCTCGCTACGAGGACGCCGGCCGCAACGGCCACCGCCAGGCAGAGAAATCCGAACACAGGGCTCGGGGTTCCGCCGGATCCGAGGCCGAAGTGCGCATCAGGGCCGAGGTCGAACCCGAACAGGTTCGGAGATCCGACCGCGCCGTTGAGCGGGTTGAACCCGAACGTCTGGTTGCTCAGCCAGAAGTTGGAGATCGCCACAGCGCCAGCCATCGTGATGATTGCCAGGCCTGCCCCTCGCACACGCAGCGTCGGTAGCGCGGTTAGCAACCCCACCACGACCGCGAGTGCGATTCCGATGAGTGGCGCGAAGGGAAAGCCGATCCCAGAAGATGCGGTGATCTTGGTGAGGACCAGGGCACTGGCGCCGGCGAGGCCGAACTGAAGCAGGGAGACCTGTCCCACAAAGCCCGTTATGACGACAAGTGACAAGCACATCACGGTTGCGATGACGGTGTTGATCTCGGCTTGTCGGTAGGCGGCGGGGAAGAGGATCAAGGTGACCACTCCCACCGCGCTCACGATCCCCGCAGGCAGCGCAATCCTTCGGGCGGCGGGTGCCTCGGGAAGTCGCTTTTCAGTTATTGCCCCGCGGGGGGGCAGCGGATTCCCGCGCGAGAACATGACAATTGCGATGATCAGGAAGTAGACGAGATCTGCAACGCCCGGGAGTGAGTTGCCGCCGGCAGTGGGAAACCAGCTCAGCGATTGCAGCCAGGTCAACAGCGACTCGACGATGCCCATGGCGAACCCGGCGATGACGACGATGCCGAACGACTCAAAACGGGCGAGCAGCGCGGCCGCTAGGGCGGGAATGATGGCCAGCGCAAGGGTGGAGCTGTCAAGCGCTGAAGCAGGCGCGTACAGCACGCCGAAAGCTCCGGCAAGCACCGCGGCGAGGATCGAGTTGAGCATCGATATGCGACGCGGTGACAGGCCTGCGCGCGACGCCATCGCCTCGCTTTCTGCCGCTGCACGCGTGGCGAGCCCAAATCTGCTGTAGCGATAGATGATCGCGAGAACCGCCGCGGTCACCAGCACAAAGCCCGAAAATAGGAATCGGTCGGCCGGTATCGGGACCCCGAAGACGTTGAGGGTCTGCTGGGTGAACACGGGCGGGGCTGACTGCCCGTCAGGCCCAAAGCGGATCAGCATCGAGGCCTGAAGCGTCAGCAGCAGGCCGAGCGAGGCGATCAGCTTGGCCAGAGGAGATGACGCTCGCAGCCGTCTGAGCACCAGCACGTCGAACAGAAATCCGAGTCCCGCACACGCCAACAGCGCGACCAGGAACGCCGGCGCCGTGCTCCACGGACCACCGAGCTGAATGTGACCCGGCGCGAACGGCAGCGGAGGTAGAATCAGCGCGCCCGACGTACGCAGCGCGTAAAACACATACGCGCCGAGCATCGCGAACGCGCCCGAGCTGAGGTTGATCAGGCCGGCTCCCCGAAAGGAGACGACCGCTGTCAGCCCAAGCCCAGCGATAAACGCTCCTGAGCCCAGGCCAAGGAGCGTGAAAAGCAGCAGGTCCTTCACCGCGAGAACCCAACCGGCTCGCTTGTCTGGGGCACGTCTTGGTCCTCTCTCCCGATAGAACTCATTTCTGCTGTGCGAAAGTTAGCTCATGATTTGGAAAAACGCAAAGCTGCTCCTTGGGACTTGACAACCACCGACGATGGCGCTTAGTTTTCCCTTAGACGGAAGTTACTTCTGTCCAGTGGTAACCAAGCGAGGAGGAGGAATAGATGCGCCCACAATGGCTGCATCATCGGCTGGCACCGTTTACGCGGTGGCTCGCCGTCGGCACGGCCCTGGCGTTAATCGTCAGTGCCTACGCCACCAGTACCAGCAGTGGCAGCACCAGCCGGACTTCGGCCGCTCACAAAGCGAGTGCGGCCACCGCGAAGGGCCTGAGTGCCAAGGACATCCAGGTAGTTCACAGTTACGTCGGAGGCACGATCGGAGCCAAGGCCACAAAATCTCCGATTCAAATCGGGATGGTGGTGAGTAATGTCGGCGCGACTGGCCAGCCTTATCTCGCATCCGACTACCGCAACGCGGTCACGATCATCAACAACGACCTAGGCGGGATCGACGGCCATCCGATCAAGCTCGTCCAGTGCGACTTCGGCGGATCGGCACAGCAGGGCCAGATCTGCGGCTCGCAGTTCGCCAACGAGAAGAGCATCAAGGCGGTGCTTTTCGGTGGTGGGACGACCGGAGGCTCTCAGCTTCACGCGGCCAACCACGGTTCCAAGCCGGTCCTGCGCACCGTCGCCAGCCCCACCGATGCCACCGCGAAGAACACCTTCTGCACCCAAGCCGGCGCCTTGGCGTCAGGCGCAATCCTCACATACATTAAGGATTACCTGCACGCCAAGACCGTGTCCATTGATTCCATTACGGACCCGGGCCTTGACGCCGTCGTGAACCTGCAAGTCCCGCTGTATGCGAAGTACGGGATCAAGGCGACAACCGGCTTCGCGCCGGCCGGCTCAACCGACGACACGTCGACCCTGGTTGCAAGCGGGGCAACGACCGCTGACGTGGTGCTGCTGGAGTTGCCCGTCGCGGCCACGTGCGCCCCATTCATCAAGAGCATCAAAACGCTGGGGATCACCAAGCCGGTCGTCTCGTTGCAGACCTGCTCGGATTCGACTGTGGCCGCTCAGGTCGGGGGAACCCCCCATTACACGTTCCTGGAATACGGCCGGAACACAGATCTCCCCGATCCGTCGGGCGAGTCTCAGGTGTTCAATGACGCGAACAAGGTATTGCTGAACGGCGCCGGCCAGAATGCCGCGCAAACCTTCGGCACGGGACTGCTCTTGGGCAAGATCCTCAATGAGATCGGATACTCAAAGCTGACGCCAGCGTCGATCAGCGCCAAACTGAAGGCTTTCACAGGCCCGATGTTCCTCGGTGATCCGGTGCTCAAGTTCGGTACCAAGCCGTATCCCGCAGTAGGTACGACCCGCGCTCGTTTCTTCACCTACACGAGCAAAGGCTGGAAGGACGCCACCAACGGAAAGTGGCTGAGCGCGCCCTAGGCTCGCGACCTGCCGGCAGGTGACCTTGCCGGCACCGGAGTCGCACCGCCGAGGCGCACCAGCGCCTCGGCGGGCCTCCGGGCCTCTCTGCCTCCGCTCACGCCGACATCCTGCAATGCCGCAACGATCCCTGCGCGTTCTCGATCCCACACGTCCAAGCTCATGATCAGCCATTCCGCGAAGACTTTCCAAGGGCCCGTCGTGGTGATCGGAGGCGGACCTTCTGGAATGACGCTCGCGAACCTGCTTGGTTTCGCCGGAGTCGATGTTGTGCTCATCGAGCGCAACCCGGGTACCAGCGACCTGCCGCGTGCCGTCAGCTTCGACGACGAGTCACTGCGGACTTTTCAGGGCTGCGGCCTCGAGAAGGAGGCGTATGACCTGATCATGCCCGGGACCGGCACCAAGTACTACGGGGCCGATGGCAAGGTGCTCGCCTACCAGCGAGGTCCTGCACATCCCCGGTTCGGGCATCCGGTCAAGAACCCTTTCAGCCAGCCCCAATTCGAGCGGATGCTGCACCGGGGAATGGAGCGCTTTGCCAACGTCGAAGCACGCTTCAGCACCGAGCTCATCGATCTGCGGATCGATGAAGAGCGGATGGCTCATCTCACGATCTCCGATGACGAGGGCAACCGCACACAGCTCACGTCCAGCATCGTCGTCGGATGCGACGGCGGTCGCAGCACAGTCCGCGAGCTGCTCGGAGTCAACATGATCGGGACCTCGCTTGCCGACCCGTGGCTGGTGATTGATGCACTCGAGGACCAGCACGACGAGCGCTACGCGATGCACCACTGCGACCCGCAACGCCCGTACGTCATCGTCCCTGGCCGCGACGGCCGCTGTCGCTACGAATTTCGGCTGCTGCCCAACGAGGATCCCGAACAGTTCACAGACCTGACCTCGATCAGCCGCCTGCTGGCCCCGTTTCGGACCATCGCCCCGAATCAGATAGAGCGCTGCACCGTCTACACGTTTCACGCGCTGGTCGCCGAGCGCTGGCGTGACGGGCCCGTAATCTTGGCCGGTGACGCGGCTCATATGATGCCGCCGTTCGCCGGACAAGGACTCAATAGCGGGATTCGCGACGCCCACAACCTCGCGTGGAAGATCGCCGCCGTGATCCGCGGTGACGCCCACCAGGATCTGCTGGACACCTATGAGCTGGAACGTCGGCCCCACGCGGAGGCCACCGTGGCGCTCTCAGTGCGTCTCGGCCAGGTGATGATGAGCCGCCATCGGACGCTGGCCGGAGTCCGCGACACGGCTCTGCGAGCAGGAATGTGGGTTCCCGCTTTCCGGCGCTACGTAACCGAGGGGCGCTTCAAGCCAGCCCCCTACTACCGGTCCGGAGCTGTGTTGAGCAGCGCCGGAACGTCGGCTGTGGTTGGCCGTCCGCTTCCGCAGCCACTTGTGCTGCTGGCCAACGGCGAACAGCGTCGGCTCGACGATGTCCTCGGTCCGGGGTTCGCTCTCGTGCGGCTGGATCCGTCGGCGGACGCTCCGACGCTGCCTGTATGGGGCGAGCCGTGGAAGACACTGGCGCCACGAGTGGTGAACCTCCTACTTGGCGACCGCGCGCCGCGCGGCTCCGCGGAGGGTGAGGTCGTCGTCGCCGACATCGATGGCAGCCTTACGAGCCTGCTCGGGCCGTTGCGCGGTCAGCTGCTCCTGATCCGGCCGGACCGTTTTGTCGCCGCGGCATGGCCGGCGGACCTGGCCACATTCGGTGAGCGCATAGCCGACGCGTTCTCCTTGACCCCCGCCTTCCAGAGATCCGCGCCGTCCGAGAATGGCTCCGGGATAGTGACCACAACCCTCGACAGCGCGAAAGGAACGTACTGATTTCTATGGCCCCGAAAACATTATCTGCCTGGGATTCGATGCTGCCCAACGACGTCGAGCGCTTCGGCGAGGTCATCCTCGATCAGCGCGAGCGCCGCCGGTGGTGCGCGGCGATCCTGATCGGCGGGCTTCCCTACATCTGGTCTACGACCGGCGCTGAGCAGCGCCGCCGCTTCCTGGAGCATCTGCATCTGCAGCGTGGTGATCGGGTCCTGCTGATCGGGGAGGGCATCCCCGGGATCGGCATTGACGCTGAGATCCGCGACCGAATCGGTCCCGACGCGGAGTTGGTCGTCGTGGACTTCATGGAGCAGGTCCGCGATACCGTTTCAAGCGGTCGCTTTCCGCAGTGGACCTGGTCCTATGGGGCGCAGTACCCCGACGAGCATTTCGATGCGATCGCCGTGTTCCAAGGCGTGGCCCATGCCGATGACTGGCACGCCGCCGCCGTCGACCTGCTGCGCACACTCAAGCCGGGAGGCGCAATCGCTCTCGGTGAGGTGATTTTCGGCCCGCCCATGGCCGACGTCATCCGCCAGGACGCGCACGTCCTGTACGTGTTCACCAAGCTGTGGGAGGTGCTCTTCCCAGGGCAGGTGTTTGAGGACCAGCCGTACTGGAGTCTGCAAGACCTCGCGAAGGCGTTCGCAGGGATGCTCAGCGACACCGGCGAACATGCTGACCGCGGCATTGAGGTCTTCTGGGGTCTCAAGGCATGAAGGTATTGGTCACGGGCGGCCTTGGAATGATCGGCGCGTTCGTGGTGCGCGAGCTGCTGGATGCAGGCCATGTGCCCATCGTGCTCGACCGCCACGACGGCCCCGGCGCGCTCGCTGACGTCGCTGCCGAGGTCGAGCGGCACGCTGGTAGCGTGCTGGACGTCGAGCTCGTTACGGAGCTCCTCATGGGTGTCGACGCGGTAGCCCACCTGGCCGGGGTGCTACCCGCGGAGGCAGTCCCCTACGACGGCTACCGTGTCACCGCCATGGGCCCGGTCACGACCTTTGAGGCCGCTCGACGCGCCGGGGTCCGGCGCGTCGTGTGGGCTAGCGCAAAGGCTGTGTACGGGGAGCTCAGCGGGGCGTACGGCCACCCCAGCTATGAACCGGTGCCGGAGACCCATTCTCGTGGCGTGCTGGCCTTCTCACCGGTCTACTGCGCCTCCAAGCAGCTGGCAGAGGAGGCCGGGCGCCACTACGCCGCCACGTACGGAATCGAGATCACCGCGCTGCGCTTCTCCACGATCTTTGGGCCCGGCAAGGTCGCGCCGCGCGGTGCTGCGTTGGTGGGCGCGATCGTGCAGTCGGCTGTCGGCGGGCCACCGATAACCGTCTCGCAGGGCGCCGAGCAGCGCGACGAGATCATCTACGTGCGGGATGCGGCGCGCGGCGTCCTGGCGGCCCTGACGGCGCCGTCGCCGGAGAGCTGGGTGTTCAACATCGCCTCAGGCCTATTGGTATCTTTGCCAGACGTGGCGCAAGCTGTGCAAGCCAGATTGGGAATGGTGCGGGCGAGTATCGGGGGTGGTCTCGATCCGTTCGGCATCGGGCCGATGTACGGACGCCTGGACGGCAGCTTGGCCGCGACAGAGCTGGGGTTCGAGCCCGTTTGGGACCTCGATGCCGCGATCGGGGACTTTGCCGACGCTCTGACCGTGGGCCAGTGATGGGCCGCGCTCGCGTGACCCGCGCGGCGGTTTTGGTCGGCCCCGAGACGATTGAGCTGCACGAGTTCGAACGGCCCGCCGTGCCGCAGGACGGGGCGCTTCTGCGGGTTGAGGCGTGCGGGCTCTGCGGTACAGACATCGCCCAGTGGCATGGCTTCTTCCGTGAATCTGGACTGTCGGGCGAGCGCTGCATCCCCGGCCATGAGCCGGTCGGTGTGATCGAAGAGATTGGTCCAGTCGCCGCGGCTCGGTGGCGCCTGGCCGCAGGCGATCGTGTCGCTGTCGAACCGCACCTCTCATGCGGCGCCTGTGCCGCCTGCTTGGCCGGGCACCGCACCGCTTGCGAGGTTGGCGAGCACCGCGATGCGAACTACGGGTTCATCAGCGCCGAGCACGGCTCGGGACTGTGGGGTGGCTACGCCGAGCATCTCCAGCTCGATCCGCGCACCGTGCTGCACCGCATCTCGCCTCAGCTCCCGTCGGCATTGGCATCGATGTTCAACCCGATCGGCGCCGGCATCAGCTGGGGCTCCCGTGTGCCGTCGACAAAGCTCGGCGACCTGGTCGTGGTGCTCGGGTCAGGTCAGCGCGGCCTGGCATGCGTGATCGCCGCCCGTGCGGCGGGAGCGGGCACGGTGATCGTCACCGACCTTGCCCGCGCAGCCGGCAAGCTCGACCTGGCGCTGGAGCTCGGTGCCGACCATGCAATCGTCGCCGACGAGGAGAACGTCGTTGAACGCGTCATCCAGCTGACCGGCGGACGGCTCGCCGACATCGTCATCGACGTCAGCGCCGGCGCCACCCAGCCGATCCTGGACGCGATTGAGATCGTACGGCCAGGCGGAACGATCGTGCTTGCGGGGGTCAAGGACGGCCTGCCCGTGGTGGGCTTGCTCCCCGACCGGATTGTGCTCAAGAGCATCCGCATGCAGGGAGCGTTCGCCGTCGACACGGCTAGCTTCCGCGAGGCGATCCGGCTGCTTGAGCTGGGCACCGGGCCATACGCGCGCATGCACACCAAATCGTTCGCGCTCGCCGATGCGGAGGCGGCGATCGCGCGCCTGGAGGGATCCGACGGTGACCCGCCGGCACTGCATGTCTCGATCGAGCCGGGGATCGAGTCATGACCGCGCCCACGGAGCGTTTTGATGTGCTCGTGGTGGGAGGCGGCGGCTGTGGCCTGTCCGCTTCGGTCATGCTCTCGGACCTCGGCACCGATCACCTTCTGATCGAGCGCCATCCCGGGACAGCGATCATGCCAAAGGCGCATGTGATCAACCCGCGCACGATGGAGATCTTTGACCAGCACGGGATCGCCGCCGATGTTTACCGGGAGGGCGCCCCCTTCGATCACAACTGTGCGGTCCGCTTCTACACCAGCTTCGGCGGCGACGAGTTATGGCACCGTCAGCTGCTGTATCGAACGGACGCGTGGTCCGGCGGCTCCCTGACCGCCCACTACCGGCCGCTGACGGCCCTGCGCCACGGCAACCTGCCCCAGAAGGAGCTCGAACCGCTGCTGCGCCGCCACGCCGAGGAACGCAATCCCAACGGGGTGCGCTTCCACCATGAATTCGTCTCGATGACGCAAGACGATGAAGGAGTCACCGTGAGCGTGCGCGACCGCACGGACGGCAGGACGTATGAAGTCCGCGCGCGGTACATCATCGCGGCCGACGGTGGAAAGACGGTCGGTCCGCTGCTGGGAATCGAGTTGGAGGGGCCGGATCCTTTCGTTCAGACGGTCAGCGTTCATTTTGCGGCCGACCTGTCGCCGTGGCTTGACTCTGATGACGCGATCATCCGCAGCGTCCTGCGCCCGACGCCTGAAGGGATCTGGATGCGTACGGGCTGCCTGGCCATGGGGCCTGGCCGCTATGACCGTCACTCCGAGCAGTGGGTGGCGACGATCACGCTGCCACCCGGCGAGGCTGAGCAGCCGTTTGACGCGGCCCTGGCAGCAGCAGGCGTCCGCGAGCGACTGAACCTGCCCGAGCTTGAGCTGGAGGTGCTTCATTTCACGCGATGGCAGATCGAGGCCGTGCTGGCCAACAAGTACCGGTCTGGCCGCGTGTTTGTGGCCGGAGACGCCGCACATCGCCATTCTCCGCATGGCGGACTGGGATTGAATACCGGCATTCAGGACGCCCACAACCTGACCTGGAAGCTGGCAGCGGTGGTCGACGGACGCGCCGATGACAGCCTGCTGGACACGTACGAATTGGAACGCCGACCGGTAGGCAGACGAAATATCGATTTTGCGACTACCGCGTTCTTCGGACACATGTCGGTCGCCGGCGCGTTTGGCGTGCTCCCCGGCGCTCCGCCAGAACACAACCGCACGGCGCTGAATGGCCTGTTCGCTGAGACCGAGGATGGTCATCGTCGGCTACTGCGGCTGCGGCAGATGTTCGATGTGCTGCAGATGGAGTACGGCGCCGCCGACATCGAGCTCGGCTTCGGCTACGGCGCCAGCCCAGCGGTCGTGCCCGATGGCACTGAACCTCCGCCATCCGATCCGCTCGGCCACGACTACGTGCAGACCGCTCGACCTGGACAGAGGATGCCTCACGCCTGGCTCGATCGCTACGGGACTCTCGTCGCCACTCACGAGCTGCTTAGACC
>Ga0181537_10001857_pt1 | contig 19026 bp, 14 predicted proteins | sample PEATcosm2014_Bin_39_FD_119765 | JGI IMG/M metagenome (GOLD analysis project Ga0181537, IMG submission 119765) | Peatland microbial communities from MTU Mesocosm Facility, Houghton, MI, USA - PEATcosm2014_Bin23_10_metaG | ecosystem: Environmental > Terrestrial > Soil > Wetlands > Peat | place... | reverse complement strand
GTCGAGGATTTGCTCGCGCAGTTCGCGCGAGATCTCTACCGGCGCGAAGAGCTTGACGGCTCTCCTCTGCAAAATCGCTCCCAGGATCGCGTCCATAAGGCCTCCATGTTGCTATTACAACATGGCGGTGTTGCGGACGCAACATAGAAGATAGCGAAGCAGGTATGGGGGTTGAATCGCTGCCAACGCGGACGAAAGAGCAGAGGATAACGCGGAGACGCAGAGTTCGCGGAGACACGCAGAGAAAATCGGCAATCAAGAGCGCTTCGAGACGTCGTGGGCAGCGGGTTGTCGCGACGACCCGCGAATCGCTTGGTCAAGGAGTTCGATTATGTGGAGGACTTGCTGGTTGGTGCGGTGGAGGGCGGCGCCGGCGCGGAGTTGCAGGAGACAGCCCGGGTTCGCGGTGACGATGAGTTCGGCGTTGGTGGATGCGGCGTGTTGCATTTTGTTGGCCAGCAGGTCCAGCGAAGTTTCGGTTTGCGTGATGTTGTAGCTGCCTGCGGAGCCACAGCAGAGTTCCGAGTAGGGCAATTCCACAAACTCGAGATTGGGGATGGCGCGCAAGAGTTGGCGCGGGGCTTCGCGGACCTTTTGTCCGTGCAGGAGGTGGCAGGAGTCTTGATAGGTGGCGCGGAGCCTAGCGGGCGGCGCACCGGCGGGGCTCAGCGACACGGGATTTAGCGGCGTATTCATACCTAGCGTGGTTAGAAATTCGGTGACATCGCGCGTCTTGGCGCTGAAGGCTTCGGCGGCGGCGTATTCGGGTTCGTTGGGAGTGAAGAGGTGATGATATTCCTTGAGCGTGCTGCCGCAGCCGGCGGCGTTGGTGACGACGGCGTCAAAGCCGCCCAGCTGGAACGCGACGAGATTTTTGCGGGCTACTATGCGGGCGGCTTCGCGGTCGCCCGCATGGGCGGCGAGCGCGCCGCAACAACGTTGGGCGCCCGGGACGAGGACTTCGCAGCCATTGGCGGTGAGCACGCGAATGGTGGCTTCGTTGAGCTGCGTGAAGGTGACTTGCGCGACACAGCCGGCGAAGAAAGCAACGCGGGCACGGCGCGGGCCAATGGCGGGATGGGTGGCGCCAAGTTGCTCGAAGAAAAACTTGCCGTCGATGGGCGGCAGCAAGGCTTCGCGACCGGCGAGCCCGAGTACTTTCAGTAGGCCGGAGGCGCGGGCTAGCGATTGCAGGCCGCTGCGTTGATAGAGGCGCAGGAGCGTGGCCGCGGCAGCGATGCGGCGCGGGTACGGCAAGAGTTCGCGGAAGACGAAGTTGCGCGTGAGGCGCGACATAAGCGGGCGCGGATATTCGCGGGCGATGCGCGCGCGCGCGTACTCGACAAGCACGCCGTAGTGCACACCGCTGGGGCAGGCGGTTTCGCAGGCGCGGCAATCGAGGCATTTGTCAATGTGATCGACGAAGCTGGCGGAGAGCGGCGCAGCTCTCTGCGCGGGGTCGGCCTGCGCGACTTGTTCGACGCTGACCATCTGGCGAATGCGGCCGCGCGGGGAGTCGGCTTCAAGGTTCCAGAGGCGATAGGTGGGGCAAGCGTTGAGGCAAAGGCCGCAGTGGACACAGCGGGCGTAGTCCTCGTACGTGGGGACGTAGCCGGGAACGACGGCGGGGACGCTTGCAGGCACAGTGGTCATGGATATGTTGTCCGTATGGATGATACGGCGAACACTGGCGCGGCGAAAGTTGGCGCGAGGGGGCGGGCTTGCCGGAGCTGCTTGCGGCGATGCCTTGCTGGCCGCCTTTCGTTCATACTGTTTGACATTTACCGTATAGCAGTATAGCGTTTCGGGAGTGATCCGGTCTTTTCAAAACGGGGATACGGAGCGGCTGTTCCATCGGGAAAACGTACGGCAGTTCCGGGCTTTTGAGCGCTCCGCGCTCCGCAAGCTAGACATGCTGGACGCCACTCCAGATCTCAGGACGCTGGCTTCGCTACCTGGAAACAGATTGGAACTCCTGAAAGGCGACCGGCAGGGACAGTACAGCATTCGGATTAATGATCAGTGGCGAATTTGCTTTTCGTGGCGCGATGGCGACGCTTACGATGTCGAGATTGTGGATTACCACTAGGGGGCGAGATGGCGAAGAAAATTAAGCCGGTGCATCCAGGAGAGATTCTGCAACAGGAGTTTATGCTGCCGCTGGGACTGAGCATGAACCGTGTAGCGATGGATTTGCGGGTTCCAGTGACGCGGATTGCCGACATTGTCCATGAACGGCGTGGGATCACAGCGGATACGGCGCTGCGGTTCGCGCGCTATTTTGGAAATGCCGCCGCGTTTTGGATGAATCTGCAGACGCGATATGACCTGGAAGTGGCGGGGGATCAGATTGCGGCCCGGGTGGCGCGCGATGTGCGCCCGCTGGAGCCAGCGACAGTCGTTGAGTGAGTGCGGCGCTCGAGAAGCGGGAACCTCAACCTCAATGGCTGAGGAACTGTTTGGTATCAGTCAGAGCGCAGCGCTTGGGTTACGTCGATGCGCGAGGCGCGTAGGGCTGGTAACGCGGACGCGGTTACGGCAGCGGCCAGCAGGACGAAGGCGGAGGCTACGATGGGCAGCGCGCCAGGTTGTTTGATGTCCGTGAAATAGCTGCCGGCAAGTTTGGCCAAGGCATAGCCGCTCAGAACTCCGGCAGCCACGCCGATTCCGGCCATCATGGCGCCTTCGGCGATTACACCAGCCAAGAGGCGGCTTGGTTGCGAGCCGATGGCCAGGCGGATGCCGAATTCGCGTGTGCGGGCGCTGACGGAAAAAGCCAGGACGCCGGCTACACCGACCACCGCGATCAATAACGCGACCACCGCAAATCCACCGAAGACGATGGAGTTGAGTTTGTCCGGCGTTAAGACTTCTGCCCGCACGTCGGCCAGTGTGGCGGCGCGCTCGACCGGTTGCTCGACGGACATGTCTCGGACGATGCGCGTGATTGGCGTTACTAGCCCGTAAGGATTGGCGCTGGTGTGCACGAAGAGGCGGCCGCCCCACATTTGTTGCTCGAAGGGGTGATAAACGGTGAGCAGCGGACCGGGGACCACGTGCTCGTCGTCGATGTCGGCGGATACGCCGATGATGCGGCGCGGGGTGGTGGCGATATCGATGAATTTCATGACCGGGTCGGTCCACATGAGATGGCGGTTGACGGCGTCTTGATTGGGGAACATGCGTTGCGCGACGCTCTGGCTGATGATGACGACCGGTTCGGAGTCTTTGCGGTCGGAATCGTTGAAGTCGCGTCCGGCGAGAATGGGCACGCCCAGGGCGGCGAAGAATCCTGGCGAGACGGCGCGGAGTTGCGCGCGCTGATCTTCTTCGCCCGGACCGCGCACGTATCCTTCGGCGGTGAATTGGAAACCTGGGCCGAAGATGCCGGCGTCGCGCCAAGGGACGTTGGTGCCCATGGCTACGCGATCAACGCCGGGGAGTTCGGAAATGCGGCGGATGGCCTCGCGATAAAAACCGGTGACCTGGTCGGGCGTTTTGCCATAGGTCATCACGGGCACATTGAGCGCCAGGACGTGGTCGGCGTCGAGGCCGGTTTGCGCGGATTGTAAAGAAAGAAGCGTTTTGAGCAGCACGCTGGCGCCCGCCAGGAGCAGGAAGGATGCGGCGATTTGCGTGATGGCGAAAAGGCGCAGACGGCGATTGGTGCCGCCGGTGATGCGCACGCTGCTGCTGGTCAGGCCGATGCCTTTGCTCGCGTCGGATGACGGGATGCTTGGAACGTAGGCGAGCAGGACGGCGGCGATCAGCGCCAGTCCGGCGCCGACCCAAAGCATGCTGGCGTCGACGGTGAGGTCGAGCGCGCGCACGCTGAAGCGACTGGCGTATCGAGCCAAAACATTGACCATGGGAGTCGCGATGATTACGCCTAAGAACGCCCCGGCGCCGCATAACAGCAGGCTTTCTGCCAGCAGCGTGCGTCGGATGGCGCTGGCGGTGGCGCCCAGTGCCGCGCGGATGGCCAGTTCGCCTTCGCGACGGACGGTGCGCGCGAGGATTAAATTGGCGACGTTGGAAACGGCGATGACGAAGACCAGACCGGACGCAGCCAGAAGAACGAGGAGGACGGTGCGCGCGCGCGAGGTGATTTGGTCGCGCAAGAGACGCGTTTCGATGCCGAACTTCGCGCTTGGAGAGTAAGCTTCCGGATGATCCTTCACCATGGTGGCATGGACCGCGGTGAGTTCGGCGCGCGCTTGCTCCAGCGTGATGCCGGGCGCCAATCGGCCGAAAAGTTCGGTCATGCGATGGACGCGGCCGGTGACCATGGTGGCGGAGAGATGGTGCGGGCTGGTGACCACATTGGCGATAATTTCGGTTTCCGCGGGATAGGGGACGCTGGGCTCGAGGACGCCGACGATGGTGGCGGTGCGCGTGTCCAGACGAATTACTTTGCCGATGACACTGGGATCTTTCTTGCAGTCGGTGGACCAGAAGCGATGGGTGAGGACGGCGGCGCCCGCGGCGTTGGGGCCGTCATCGCGCATGTCCAGCAGGCGGCCGAGCACCGGGTGCAGCCCCATCACTTCAAAATAGCTGCCGCCGACGACACCGGCGCGGACTTCGCGCGGTTCGCCGAGGCCGACCATGGTGAAGCCGATGGTGGAGAAATCGCCGAATTCGCTGATGGTCTTAACGCTGGCTTTCAGGTCGTTGATTTCCGGGACGGAGAAGGCGACGTTTTCGGTGCCAAGGCCAGGGGCGCTTTGGCGAATATAGATGAGGCGCGTTTCGTCGCGATTGACCAGCGGACGGAGCAGCACGCCGCGCACCAGGCTGAAGATGGCGGCGTTGGCGCCGATGCCCAGCGCGAGCGTGAGAATCACTGTGATGGCCAGGCCCTTGGTGCGAGCCAGGGAACGGAGAGCGACCTTTAAATCGCCGAGGAATAATTGCGGCCGCAAGTTCATGGAGGCGGCTCCTTGCGTGACGATACTGAGACTATCGCTAAGTTGCTGGCCGAATGCAACGGTTCGCTTGGCGGACGCTGGGGCAAATTGGCTTGGTCTCGCCAGCGCGTGACTCGCGTTAGAAAAGGCGGCCCGGCGCGAGAGTATTGTGGGGATCAAAGGCGGATTTCAGGCGGCGCATGGCGGCGAAGTCGGGGCGTTCCAGGCCCAGGATGTTCAGGTGGCGCTTCAGTGGCGTTGGCGCGAACTGGATTTGTGCGGTGGCAGATTGCGCGGCGCACTTGGCAAAGATTTTCGTCGCAACTGGCGCAAGCTGTGCGACGGTAGCGTCGCGCAAAGGCTCTGGCGGCAATAGTGCGAAGTAGGTGATACCGAGGCCGTGCGCGAACAGCGCATGAGGGATTTGCGCCTCGTCGGCGACGGCGCTGAGCGAATTGAACAGCTCAGGCAATTTTGCCGGCAGCTGCGCGATCTTGAAGATGGTTGCGCCCGGAGACGCTTCACGCAGAATTCGCGGGGCTGCGTTAACAAAAGCGCCCATCGTGCGGGCTTCGCTTCCGAATTCGGAGGATCGATTCCCCTCAGATTGCGCGGGCGAAGTCGCATTGGTGTTGGCTCCCGCGTCGACGGCAAATTCGCGCAGCGCGGCTTCGTAACGACCGCGCACCTCCGGCGTGCCGTGGTACTGCACGACGACGTGCCAATGTTCCGGCGAAAACCAGTTGCCCAGCGCTACCGAGGTCGGCTCCCCCGCGCTGGGATTCTTGGCCGCAACAATTCTGACGAGTTCGGGGCTAACGATCTCTACCGCGTCAAAGGTAAAGACCGATGCCGCGATCTTTTGGCGGAACGCAATAGCAGCGGCAGCGTCTGCGAACTTTGCGCAGAATGTGGCGCTCTGCGAATCGCCGCCGTCGATCGCGGGAAACGTGCGGAAGTTGAGCCGCGTAATAATTCCGAGCGTGCCTAGTGAGCCGATGAAGAGTTTGTGCAGGTCGTAGCCGGTGACATTTTTTACGACGCGGCCGCCGCTTTTGACTTGTGCGCCAGTTCCGTCGACGAATTCGGCGCCGACGAGGAAATCGCGCGCGGTGCCGTAAAACTGGCGAAGCGGGGAGTCAATGCCAGAGGCAATGGTTCCGGCCACGGTAGATTGGAAACCGAAGGCCCCAGAGAGAGGCAGAAACTGTTGCTGCGCGAGGAGCGTGTCCCCAATTTGCCGCAGCGTGCAGCCGGCGTCGACGCTGAGGGTAAGGTCGCCGGGGTCGTAGTGAGCGATTTGGTCGAGCGCAGTCAAATCTAGTGCGATGTCGTAGCGCGCGGGCACATTGCCGATGCCGAGCTTGCTGCGGCTGCCCACGGGGATGACGGCGAGTTTGTCGTACAGCGCAAATTTCACAATTTCGGCGGCTTGCTCGGCATTGGAGGGCTTGGCCACCACGCCGGGCGTCACTTCATCGACGGCGTAAGCAGCCAGCTCGGATGGATCACTGAGCACGCGGTCCGCAGCGAGAATCGAAGCGAGGCTGGCGCTGAGCGATGTTGCGGTGTGCGGCATTTTTTAGTTACGGACGAAAGGCTGGTTGGGCTTTTGCAGGATTGGTGTGGCGTGTCCGAGGTTCGAGGGCATGGCGGGCGCGGGGTGTCCACCGGTGTGGCGGACGCGAATTTCGCCGCAGCCCTTGCCCATGGGAAAAATCTTGGCCGGATTCAATGATGAAGCCGGATTAAACGCGTCATGCACGCGGCGCATCAACGCAAAGTCCGCCTCGGAAAAAATGAGCGGCATCAGCTCGGACTTTTCCATGCCCACGCCGTGCTCGCCAGTGAGCGAACCGCCCACCTCAACGCAGTACTGAATAATCTGATTCGCCGCCGCCAGCGCCGCTTCAGTCTTCCCCGGCACGCGCGGATCGTACAGCACTAGCGGATGCAAGTTGCCGTCGCCCGCGTGAAAAATGTTGCCGATCTGCAATCCGGACGTGCGCCCAATCTCCGCAATGCGGCGCAGCGTTTGCGGCAGCTTGGAACGTGGAATCACGCCGTCCAGCACATAGTTGCAAGGCGAGATGCGGCCGAGCGCGCCGAAGGCGTTCTTCCGGCCCTTCCACAGCAGATCGCGTTCCTGCGTATCACGCGCCACGCGCACTTCACGAGCGTGATGCGCCATGCAAATTTCCGCAATCGCCGCGGCTTGCGTATCCGCGATTTCCCGCAAGCCTTCCACTTCAAACAGAATCACCGCCGCGCTGTCCATCGGGAAACCCGCGTGCACGTAATCCTCGATGACCTGCAACGTCCAGCCATCCATCATTTCGCAAGCCGCCGGCGTAATGGCGCGCGCGGTGATGTCCACCACCGTCTCCGAGGCATCGTCAATCGACTCGAACACCGCCAGCAGCGTCTTCACCGCTTCCGCTTTGCGGCAGAGGCGCACGGTAATTTCCGTCACCAGCGCCAGCGTGCCTTCGGAGCCTACGAAGAGCCCGCACAAGTCATAGCCCAGCGGATCGCCCTGTGGGTTGCCAATGCGTAGAATTTCGCCGTCCGGCAGCACCAACTCCAGCGCCACAACGTGATTCGTGGTGACGCCATAGGCCAGCGTATGCGGCCCGCCGGAATTTTCCGCCACGTTGCCACCGATGGTACAGGATTTCTGGCTCGAGGGGTCCGGCGCAAAATACAGTCCCGCGTGTTCCACCGCTCGCGTCAGTTCCGCATTCACGAGCCCGGGCTGCACCACAGCGCGCAGATTTTCATAGTCCACGCTGAGCACGCGGTTCATGCGCGCGAAGACCAGCATGACTCCGCCCGCACGCGGGATGGCCCCGCCGGAGAGTCCCGTGCCGGCGCCGCGCCCAACGATGGGCACGTCATATTTATTGGCCAGCTTGACGATTTGCGAAACGTGCTGTGTGGTAGAGGGAAAGACCACCGCATCGGGTTGCGACTTTTCAATCGAACCGTCGTATTCGTACATCAGGAGCTCTTCGGGCAGCGAAAGCACCGCGGCTGCGCCGAGCAGCGATTGCAGTTCGCGGATAAGTTCGCGGTTCACGTATCGACGGTGGCTCCTTCCCTAACTATATGCAGGCCAACGAACGGGCGCAAATCCCGCGGCCGCGAAAATCGGCTAACGTTATGTTAGTGTGGAGCGTCGGTCCAGAAAATCGAGCGTGTAACGCATGCCCAAACCCAGAGTCCTCGCCACGCGCGCGCTTTTCCCGGAGGCGCGCAAAATCCTGGATGCCGCCTGCGACGTCGAGTATATCGCCACGGCAGAACGTCCTTCGCGCGCAGACGTCTTGCGCCGAGTGAAGGACAAGGAAGCGCTAATCTGCCTGCTGACCGATAAGGTCAACGATGAACTCCTGCGCAATGCTCCAAAGCTGCGCATCGTTTCCAACGTGGCGGTGGGCTTCGACAATATCGACGTACCCGCTTGCACCAAGCGCGGCGTGGTGGCCACCAATACGCCTGGCGTATTGGACGAAACTACGGCGGATTTTGCCTGGACGCTGATGATGGCCGTGGCGCGGCGCATCGGCGAAGGCGAAGCCCTGGCACGCTCTGGGAAGTGGACTGGATGGGATCTCGATCAACTGGTCGGCGCAGACGTATGGGACAAAACGCTGGGCGTCGTGGGCTTCGGGCGCATCGGCCGGGCCATGGCGCGCCGCGCCTCCGGTTTTCAGATGAAGGTGCTGTACACGGATGCGCAGCGCGTGGCCGAAGACGTCGAGCAAGCGCTGCACGCGGAATTTCGCGACTTCGATTCCCTACTTGCGGAATCGGATTACGTCAGCGTGCACGTGCCGCTCACCCCGGAAACGCAGGGCATGTTCAGCTCGCCGAAATTCTTTCGCATGAAGCCGACGGCGTTTTTCATCAATACATCGCGCGGCGCGGTGGTGGATGAAGCCGGATTGGTAGCGGCGCTGGAAGCCGGCAAAATCGCCGGCGCCGGGTTGGACGTCTACGAGAATGAACCGTTCATTTTGCCGGGATTAAAGCGGCCCAACGTGGTGCTGGCCCCGCACATCGCGTCCGCTTCGCTGGAAACGCGCACGAAAATGGCGTGTATCGCGGCGGAGAATGTCACCGCGCTGTTCCGCGGGCAGCGTCCGCCCAACATGCTGAACCCGGAAGTCTTGAACGGCAAATAAGCTTTTCATCGGCGAAGGCTGGCTATGGCGGAACTCAAACCGATGGCGCTCCGCATTTTCCACGAGACGATTGCGGCCATTGATATTCCCGCAGCCATGCAGAGCAAGTTGCGTGTTAGCGGCGGCGTGCTGGAATGCGCGGACGCGCGCTTCGATTTGCGGGCTTTCGCCACCGTGAAAGTCGTCGCGCTGGGCAAGGCCGCGCGTGCCATGGTTCGCGGCTTGGCGGAGATTCTGCCGGCGGAGTTTGCGCTGGAAGGCATTGCGGTGCTGCCCGCCGGAGAAGCCGCGACGCCGGCGACGGCCCATCCTCGCGCCTCGCAACTTCACTATTTCTTTGCCGGGCATCCCACGCCCGACGAACAAAGCTGGCGCGCTGCCGAAGCGATTCTCGATTTATTGCAGGGCTGCGATGCGCGCACGCTGGTCTTCTTCCTGCTGTCAGGAGGCGGCTCCGCGCTGATGGAATTGCCGCTGGATGCGGCGATCAGCTTAGCCGACGTGCAGCAGATGCACCGCGCGCTCGTGGCTTGCGGCGCGCCCATCGACAGCATCAATACCGTGCGAAAACACTTGTCGGCCGTGAAAGGCGGGCGGCTCGCGGTGGCTGCCGGCGCGGCCACCAAAATTACGCTGGCGGTTAGCGACGTGCCCGCGGGAAAAGAGTCGGCGCTGGCTTCCGGACCGACGATTGCCGATCCCACAACGCTGGCGGATTTTCTCCGCGTGGTGGAACAGTACGGCTTGCGCGAAAAGCTTCCCGCATCCGTGCGGCAATATATCGAGCGGAGCGCGGTTCCCGAGACGCCCAAGGATGCGCACGAGGCATTCGCCAACGCGCATTTCTCGCTCATCCTCGGCCGCGACGACCTGTTCCATCCCGCGCATAGATTCGCCGAAGCCTGCGGTTGCGTGACGTGTTGCGACAATACCACCGACGATTGGCCGGTCGAACGCGCCGCGGATTATTTGCTGCAGCAGCTCGCCGATTTGCGACGCGCCAATCCTGGCAGGTATGTGGCGGTGATTGCCGATGGCGAAGTGAGTTCGCCGGTGACCGGCGACGGCACAGGCGGCAGAAATTCCGCTTTCGTGCTGGCGTGCGTGCCAAAAATTGCCGGCAGGCCCATCGCGGTGCTCAGCGCGGGCACGGATGGCATCGACGGAAACAGCCGCGCGGCGGGCGCCGTGGCCGATGGCGATACGTTGGGGCGCGGCAAAGACGCGGGCCTCGACTCCGTGGATGCTTTTCGCCGCAGCGACGCGTATACCTATTTCGCGCGGCTGGGCGATGCCATCGTTACCGGGCCGACGGGGAATAATTTGCGGGATTTGCGAATTTTGCTGGCCGCGCCAACAAGCTAAATCTTACTTGCGCAATCGGTGTTGCGCGCCGAGCGGCCCTCGAGCATTCATTTCACCACGCGCGTTTTTTTCGCCAGCCACGTTCATTCGCTCCGCGCTCACTTCGTTTGATATTTCCAGTGCCGCAGTTTTCCTTGCGAAATCCATTGCGTCGCGGTGGCGATGCGCTCCGCGCGCGTCTCGGGTCGCTTGGCCCCGGTAATCCATTCGAGATAATCGCGTTTGGCGCTCGGGCTGAACGCCGCGAAGGCTTTCGTTGCCAGCTTGTTCTTCTTTAGCGCGTTCGCAAAATCCGCTGGCATCTTGATAGGGGGTTTCTTGGCTTTGGCGGCTTTATTTCTTGCGGCCATGGGACTTTTGTATTCGCCGCGGTCAATAAACTCCGCGGCTTGACGGCACCAACTGAGCAGCATTTTGTCAGGAGGCAGATCCGCTACGCTGCGGCATTCTCGCAGCCAGGCCGGGCTACCGGAATCCAAGGCTTGGGCTTCCCGCAACACCGCCGTCATGTTGCGATCCCAGAAGCCGAAGCGGCAATGGGCCTTGAAAGCCGCCACGTTGCCCAGAATCACGCCGCGATACTCGAAAAACGGCATGCTCCACTTCATGGACTCGGTGACGTCCGGGCAGGCTTCGTGGATCAACTCGCGCAGGCGCGTGAGAATGGGTTGCGCGAAGGGCTTGGCGTTTTCGATGTACGCGTCCACTTTAGGATTGAAATTGTCGGCGCCCATGGATGGCGACTCCTGTCTGTGGGATTCCAGGCGCCGTGTATAATCACCGGCGCACAGGAATTTGTACACCGCGTCGCGTCGATTCGCCAACCGTTGTTTGCAGCGAACGCCATGGGTGCCGCAAGGACCACCGCCCATAGCGCGACGAGACTCAACACCGGCCGATTACTGGTTCTTGAGCAGGGGCATTTCTTTGCCCGGCGGCAGGCGTGCTTCGATGGCTTTGAGGCGCTCGTTCATCTCTTCGGTGAGGTGCTCGATGCGCTGCAGGCGTTCCGTCTCATCCCCGGCCTTCGCTGCGGCGGTGGTTGCGCCCATGGAATCGGCGTCGGCGTCATCCCGGTCGCGATCTGCTTTGCCGGAGGCTTTCTTGCGCAGGCGAGAGATTTCGCCTTTGATCATGGGGACCATTTCGATGCTGAGGTCGTTGCGGGTGAGCAACGCTTCCAGCGATGGAATCGCCGCAGGATCGCCACGCAAGCCGAGGGCGGCGATCGCCGAGCGACGGACCAGGAAGCGTGGCTCCGCCAGATAAGACGCGAGCAGCGTGGTGATTTCCGCGTTGTTTTTATCGAGGCGGCCAAGGCTGGCGATTGCGGCGGTGCGCGCAGGAATGGGTTTGCCGAGCGCGGACCACTCGCGCAGTGTGGGAATGGCTTTATCGTCGCCGAGCGAGCCGAAGGAACGCAAGGCGGCATTGCGCAGCATGTCGTCCGGCGAATTGCTGGTTGCCGCCGCACTGAGCGTGGCGAAGGCGCTGGCGGGTTTCAGTTTGCCCAGCGCTTCCAGGGCCGCGGCGCGCGCGCGGTAAGACTTGTCTTCGCGGGCGATGGCTTCCAGCTTATCTGGGACGGCGGCGTCCTTGGAGGAGCCGAGAGCCGCGACGATGCGGTAACGAGCCAGCAATGCGGCATCCGGCGAGGTTGATGCGGATTTATCGAGCGCTTCGAGGAGCAGCTTGCTGGCGGCGGGAGTTTCAGCGCGGCCAAGCGCCTCGATGGCGATGGTGCGCAGTCCCCACGCGCGGTCGTTCAGCATGGCGTAGCCCACGGCGGCGATGGCGTCGTCGTCCTTGAGCTTCGTCAAGGCAATGACCGCGTCGGCGCGATCGGAAAGCTCCGTGGCGTTTTTCAGCTGATAGAGCAACTCGGACTTTTCTTTGTGAACTTCGGCGGATTTGAGCACGTGGCCGCCTTTATCAAAGAGCACCATGAACGGCGCGGAATCAGACGGCAGGTTGAACACTTCGCTGTCCTTAGCGGGATCTTTTCCCACGACCAGCGGATACAGCTTGGCGCCGGTGGCAGTGGTGATTTCCACGTCCACGGGTACGCGGAAGATGCCGACCAACTCGCTCTTCGGTTGCGTTTGTTTCACGCTCAGCGCGAGCTGGTGCTTGGCGTCGTTGTAGGTGTAACTGATATCGAACTTCGGCGCGCCGGCGCCGTAAATCCACTGCGCGAGGAATTCGTCGATGTTGACGTGCGTGGCTTCTTCCATGGCCTTGGCCAAATCGGAGGTCAACACGTTTTTGCCGCGATTCACTTCGAGGTAATGCTTCAGGCCGGCGTAGAAGGCGTCTTCGCCGAGTTGGCGGCGCAGCATGTCCAGTACCCAGCCGCCTTTTCCGTAGGCGTTGCCGTCGAATTCGTCGGATTCCTGGCTGAAGTCGTGGCGCACGATGGGCTTGTTGAACAGGTCGGGTTCGCGGAACCACTCGCGCGCGGCGTTCCAGCGGTTGTAGTCCGCCATGTCCTTGCCGTAGTGCGCCTCGTTCCACATGGTTTCGCCGAAGGTGGCGAAGCCTTCGTTGAGCCAAATGTCCGACCAGGCTTTGCAGGTGACGAGATCGCCGAACCATTGGTGCATCAGTTCGTGGGAGATGAGATCGTCCTGATCGGTGATGTATTCGCCGACCAGTTTCGGATTAATGAGCGAATCGGAAGTATTGGTGGTGGCGCTGGAATTCTCCATACCGCCGGCGACGAAGTCATCGACCATCGCCTGGTCGTACTTTTCCCACGGGTACTCGACGCCCAGCTTTTTGCTGAACAACTCCATCATCGCGGGTGTGCGGCTGTAGTTGATGGCTAGGCGGTCGCCGCGGCCTTTGGGCGCGAAGTAGTCCACGGGAATGCCGTGCCAGGTGTCCTTCACTTCGTCGAATTCGCCAGCGACGACGGTGATCAGATACGTGGAGCTGGGAAGCGATTCGCGCCACGTCCACGTTTTCTGGCCCTTGCCGGCGTCGGCGACGCTGATCAATTTGCCGTTGGCGATGGTCTTCCATTCGGCGGGGACGGTGAGAATGGTTTCCGTGGTGAGGCGGTCGTTGGGATAGTCGTAGGTAGGGAGATAGAAGCGCGTGTCTTCCGATTCGCCTTGCGTCCAAATCTGCGTGGGGCGGTTCGGATAGGCGGAATCGGGAAGAATGAAGTACAGGCCCTTGGAGGGTTTACCGTCGTACTTAATCTCGACTTCCAGCTTCTGGCCGAGTTTGGCGGAAGCGGGCAACGACACGATGAGTTTGGTGGTGGTGGTCTCGAAGGTGGCGGGCGCGTGGTCCACGGTGACGGAGCGGATGGCAAGGCCAACGGAATCGAAAGAGATTTTCTGGGCGTTTTCGCGCAGCAGCGCGAGCGTGTGAGTCACATCGCCGAAGACTTCTTTCTGCGCGGTGTCAAAGCGCAGGACGATTTTAGAGTGCTGCAAATCGTAGTCCTTGCTGCGGGCGTAGGGTTCGTCGGCGAAAAGCGGGGGCGCAGCCAGTAGGGTGGCCACAGCGAGCGCCAAAGTTGCTAGCAGGACGCGCGACGTGCGGCGGATTTTCAAGTTGTTTAGAACGGCAAACATCATTTCTAGTAGCTCCTCTGTACTTTGTGGCCGGCGCTTTCCAGCACCGTGATGGCCTGCTCGATCTCGCGATGCGAGATCAGGAAATAGTCGGTATCGAACGACGAAACGGCGAAGATGCTGATTCCCGCGTCGGCCAGCGGCACGGCGATGGAAGCCACGATGCCGGTGAGCTCGAAGGTGATCTTGCTATCGATGCGCAACAGGCGGCGGTCGCGTTCGGCACGCACACCTGCGGGTAATTCCGATTGCCCACACACTATGGACAGCTCTTCGACGGTTTTGGTAAGCGAGAAGAAGCTGCTGTGCGCATAGTCAAAAGAGAGCTTTTCCTGCGGAGCGAACCGCGCGATGGCATAGAAGCCGGGAAAGAGCGTGAGCAGGAGCTGGTGAGAAATGGCCATCACGCTAGAGCAGGCTCCTGACGATGCCGCCGTCGATCGCCAGAGAGACGCCGTTTACATAACTGGCGCGTTCGGAAGCGAGGAAGGCGACGACGGCGGCGAACTCTTCGGGCGTGCCAAGACGGCCTGCAGGGATCTGGCGTTCCCACCCAGCGACGACCTGCTGCTCGGTGATGCCGTGGCGGGCGGAGAGGACTTCGGTCAGCTCGCTCAGGCGTTCGGTGCGGGTGTAGCCAGGGCAGACGTTGTTCACGGTGATGCCGTCTGCGGCGTACTCATTGGCCAGGGTGCGGGCCAAGCCGGCGACCGCGGCGCGCACGGAGTTGGACAGCAGCAGGCCATCGACGGGCTGTTTTACGGTGTACGACGTGATGGTGATAAAGCGGCCCCATTTATGCTTCTGCATGCGCGGCAAAGCCTCCTTAGCGAAGAAGACGGTGCTCATGAGCAGCAGATCGACGGCGGATTTCCAGTCGGCGGGATTGGTGTCTTTGAATAGTTTGGACGGCGGACCGCCGGAGTTCGTTACGCAGATGTCCAGGCGACCGAAGCGGTTTTCCGTGGCGGCGACGAAGGCGGCGACGGCGGCGGGGTCAGTGACGTCGAGGGCTTGGTGGAAGACTTCCCTGCCGGTGGCGGAGGAGATTTCGGCGGCGGTGCGGGCGAGGTCTGCGGCGTTGCGGGCGCAGATGGCTACGCGGGCGCCTTCGCGAGAAAGTTCGGTGGCAACGGCGCGGCCGAGGCCTTTGCTGGCCGCGGCGACGAGGGCGACGCGCTGGGAGAGTCCTAGGTCCATGGGAGAGTGCGGTCCAAAACTTCAATCGTCGCGCAAAACGAGGGCCAGGTCAAACCAGGGGATGAGGATTTGGAGGTTGCGAAGCCGCGAACGGACGGGTTGGCCCGGTAGGCAAGGATTGTCGAGCCGATGGTCTCTCTTGGCAGGTACCCCCGGGATTTTGTGTAAGTGTTCAATCCATTGGAGATGAGATGAACTAGCCTATGTTACCTCAGAGCTAGTCGTTGACGGCGGCGCTCATGCCTAGTTCAACGAGGGGAAGGAGGTGGAGATACTCGATTTGCAGCATTTGGAGAACGGCTTCGCGCTCGGATTCGACCAGCTCGGGGAGACAGCGCTCGAGGAAGGCGGAAGGACTTGAGGAAGCGGCGGTGTGCATAGGTTCGATGGCGGATGCCGGAAGTTTGGAATGTTCCCTTGGTGACGGCGTGGAGAGTGGTAGGCGGTCAGAGCTGTTAGTAGGGTCAACAACCTCGGCGTGGGCGCCACTCAGTTCCATTTTGGGAAGCTGCGCTTCGGTGGCTGTTGCCTGGCGGATCAGGAACTGGTCGGCGGCGGCCACGATGCCGACCAGGTAGGGGTCGTGTTGGGCGCGCTCTGGAGTGTGGTGATGCTCGAACACGTCGACGAAGCTGGGCATATAGTTCCAGGAAACGCCCATCCAGCGGCCGACTTTGGCGTGGTCCATGCCAAAGTAGTCGCGTTCGACGGGAATATTGTCGACCCAATCGGGGGGCGGTGGCGTACGACGGGCCTCTTCCTCGCCAAGGACGAGGATCCACATAGGGAGTTGGCCAATGTCGTGGAGCAAGCCGCCGAGATAGGCCTGTTCCTTTTCACAGTAGTGCAACTGTGAGGCGAGGCGCTCGGCGAGCAGTGCGCAGAGAAAGCTGTGGCGCCAGAAGATGTTAAGTTGCTCTTTTGGAAGGCGCTTGCCGGCGAACTGCATGAGGGAGCAGGTGAGTACGAGGGTGCGGAGGCGCTCGGTGCCAACCAGAATGGCAGCCTGTTCGACGCTGACGACGCGGTGGCGGAGGCCGAAGAGGGCTGAATTACAGAGGCGCAGAACTTGGGCGGTAAGGCTGGGGTCGGTGCGGAGAACGTTGCCAACTTTTTTCAGGTCCACGCTGGGTTGTGCGAGAAGAACATTCAAATCAAGCACATAGGTGGGGAGGGTAGGCAGACCTTTGCTGAGAACGCCCATAAGGCGGTTTTTGCGGCGCTCCGTTTCCGCAGCCGCGAACTGCGCGGAGACTTTCGTGCTGGCCGGACGCAGAGTAGAAATGGTCATGGGACTCCAGCGGCGTGCGAGACGCCGTCACTTCGAGTATCGGCAGAATCGGGAGGAACTTTAGGGAACTTACTCATGAGAGTTCGATAAGTGCCGCACGCTGGCTGTTGGCGGCCACTTCGGTAACGCGCAGGCCGAAATTGCCATCGACGACGACCACTTCGCCGCGCGCGATGAGGCGTCCAGCGACGAGGAGTTCGACGGGCTCGTTGACGAGCTGATTGAGTTCGATGACGGCACCGGGCACGAGATCGAAGACTTCGCGGAGGAGCATGTCGCGCTGGCCGAAGCGGATGGTGGCTTCGAGTTCGACATCGAGCAAGAGTGCGAGATTGGGAGTGGGTCCGGCGAGGAGATACGCGGCCAAAGGATCGGCACCTTCGGCGTCTCCGCCGGCGGCAGCGGCGTCGAGAGCGGAGCAGAGCGCCGGATCGAGAACGAGTTGCACCGTCAAGCCGGCGAATTTGTCAGACTGCAGCTCGAGCGTGGCGGCCTGTGCGCCGGGAGCGGGCGCCTGCGCGACGGTCTCCAGGAGCAGTTCGATTTGCTGGCCGGTCTGCGCTTTCCATCCGTTGGCCAGAGCCCCCGCGACGGTGCGGAGAAACTGCGTGAAGGCGTCGCGCCGCACAGTGGAAAATTCGACGGCGGTATCGGGAACTTCCGATTGCAGGAGTTGGGCGAACTGCACGGCAACGCTTTTATCGCACAGCAGAATGAGGGGGCCGTGGACAGCGCCGCGAACCTGGAAGGAACTGGACACGGTGGCATCGGGCACGGCGGTATCGGGAGCGGCGGGCGCGTCTGGCACCGCGGGAGCGAGGGGTACGGACCAGGCGGCGGTAACACGGGCGGCACCCAGGGATTCCAGGACAGCAACGAAGGAGGCGCTCCATTGGTCGCAGAATTTCTGTGCAGCCGCGGTAGTGGCGGGTTCGTTCATTGGTATTCCTTTCCGTTGGCATGGACGAGGCCGTTGGTGGCAGCGACGGAGGAACGGCGCTCGATGCGTGCGGCTTTGCGAATGCCGTGACGTACCGGAAAGGCGTGGAACATGGGCTTACCGGCAACGTTGAGGTGGACGGCCTGACCGCAAGCGAAGGGGAGCGGCACGATTTCGCCGACTTCGAGGGCGAGGAGATCGCGGAATTTAAGGGGACTGGGTGGGAGGCAGAGCTGAGCGATGAAGCGGCTGTCGAGAAGGCGTTCCTGCAAACGGCGGCGGTTTTCGGCGGAGGTCACGCGTTCGGGGAGCGACCAGCGGACGGAGAGTTTGCGCAGCAGGGCATCGGCAATGACGGCGGGGACGGCCAGGTTGAGGGTGCCGCGCGCTTCGAGGAGGCGAATTTCAAAGCTGAGGGCAAGGATTTTTTCGTGGGGCGACATGAGGTTGTGAATCTGGGTGTACTGCTGGCGCTGGTCGAAGCTAATATCGAGTGCGATGACCGCAGCCCAGGTGGATTGCAGATCGCGTGCGATGAGGCGGACGACGATCTCAAAGAGCTGCTGCTCGATTTCGGTAAGCTCGCGCGGCTCGATGGAGTCTGCGCCGGAGCCACCGAGGACGAGGTCCACGATGGGGAAGACGAGAGAGATGTCCGCTTGCAAGGCGAGGCAGGCATGCATGGGCATGACGCGGAGGGAGGCGAAATAGGTGATTTCGGGAATGCGGGTGACAAATTCGCGATAGGTGAGCTGCTCGGCGGCGAGCAGATCCATTTCAAAGGACACGCGGAGGTAGGCTCCGAGAGACTGGGCGAGACGGCGAGCCAGCGATTCGTGCAGGGCGGTGACCACGCGGAGTTGGTCCGGGGTGAGGATGCTGGAGCGACGGAGGTCGCAAGGCTGGGCTTTCTTTTTCGCGGGCGCGCGGAAGGCTTGTGGAGCGGCATGGGCGGCGCCGAAGAGCGCGTCGATTTCTTCCAGCCCGAGGATTTTTGGCATCAGACGTTCTCCCTGCGAGTAGCGGCGGAATTTGTGGCGGGTCCCAGGCGCTGACCCAAGCGGCCCTGCAAGCGGGAGCGGAGCGCAATGAGCGCCGCGGTATGAATCTGCGAGACGCGGGACTCGCCAATGCCGAGAATGGCGCCAACTTCTTTCATGGTTAGTTCCTCGAGGTAATAAAGGGCCAGGACGTGGTGTTCTTTTTCGGAGAGTTCGTCGATGGCCTGGGCGAGCAGAGTGCGGAGTTCGGAGCGGAGAGTCTGCTGAAAGGGATCCTCCTCCGGTCGCGTCGCGGCGGCTTGGACGTGGGTATCCTCGAGGCCATCGTCGCCGGGGAGCTGGAGGCTACCGAGGTCGAGGCCGCGGAGTTCACCAACGAGATGTTGGAAGTCGGAGAGCGGCATTTCGAGGTACACCGCGATTTCCGGCTCGGTGGGTGCGTGGCCGAACTGGGCGGCGAGGTTGCGGCGGGCTTCTTCAATGCGGCGAGACTGGCGGCGAAGATTGCGCGGGCTCCAGTCCATCTGACGAAGGCTATCAAGAAT
>Ga0181537_10001855_pt1 | contig 19027 bp, 14 predicted proteins | sample PEATcosm2014_Bin_39_FD_119765 | JGI IMG/M metagenome (GOLD analysis project Ga0181537, IMG submission 119765) | Peatland microbial communities from MTU Mesocosm Facility, Houghton, MI, USA - PEATcosm2014_Bin23_10_metaG | ecosystem: Environmental > Terrestrial > Soil > Wetlands > Peat | place... | reverse complement strand
GCCGTGCGGATCGCCGCAGAATTTTGTTGGGTATCCGGAAAGCCGGGTTCGGGGTCGTAGTTGGGCGGGGTCATCAGGAAGACACCGTCCACGCCGCGGAAGGCCTCTGTCATTGCCGTTACGTCGTCGACGCTCGCGACGCATATCTCGCAGCCCAGGGCTGCCCACTCGTCTCCCTTTGCCCGGCTCCTGACAACGGCTCGCACTGTTTGTCCCTGTGCGATAAGACCGCGCGCAACCCGGCTTCCGACCTTGCCTGTAATCCCAGTGACTGCAACCATATGCCCCTCCTTGGTAGCCAAAGACTCGGCACGGGTATATGACGCTCGGACGGATTGTGGCGTTTTGCGCATATGATGCATAGTAGTCTTGCGCTGAAAGCGATAATCATGAGATTCGATGAGCAGACTCTGAGCGATTCCCGTGTCTTCGTGGCGGTTGTCCGATGCGGTAGTTTTGCCAGCGCGGCCAGATCGCTGGATGTGTCTCAGTCGGTTACCAGCCGTGCCGTTGCACGGCTTGAGAAGCGCCTCGGTGTCCGCGTTCTTGACCGGACCACACGATCGGTGTCGCTGACCGACGACGGGCGCGGACTGTTTGAGCGGCTGGAGCCCTTGCTGCAGGGTTTTGAAGATGCTTTTACCTCCACAGCGGAACAACAGTCCAGGGTGCACGGAAGGCTGCGGGTCAAGATGCACCCCACCCTGCCCCATGTGATCGAGGGGAAGCAGCTTAAGGCTTTCCTGGAAGACTACCCTGAACTTTCCGTAGAATTCATCAGCAGCGACAAGCTTGGAGACCTCGTTCGCGAGGGTGTTGATACCGCCCTCTGCGTGGGCGAATTACCTTCATCCAGCCTGATTGCAAAGAAGCTTTTGGACACGCGCGTCATTACGGTCGCCGCCCCTGATTACCTCGCAAAGCATACGAAGGTGGCTCATCCCAGCGATCTTCTCAAGAGCGGACACACTCTCATCGACTATCGCAACCCGGAGACTGGCAGAACGTTTCAATGGGAATATCATCGTGGCCGGAAGATTGCGAGGATCGCAACGACGGGAAGACTGATCGTGAGCGACATCGTCAATTTACACAGCATCTGTGTGGCTGGCTGGGGGATCGCGCAGGTCCTTGAAATCGCCGTCAGACCAATGCTGGAGACGGGAGCACTCGTCAGACTGCTGCCGGAGTGGGGCGATGAGCGCTTTCCCATCTACGCTGTCTATCCATCTCGCAATTACGTCCCACCCAAAGTAAGAGTCTTTATCGATTTCGTCTCTTCCGCGATGAGGAAGAGAACACCGTCGTGATCATTGTCGCAACGCGGCGTTCAGCAATTACAACCGTGGAGTACGGCTGTGTTCTTGCCGTCAGATTTTGCGAAAAGTATCACGGGAGTGACGATCGACGTAACCGGAGGCACAACCGCGGGATTGAATTATCGAGTGGGATTGAGTGGCGATCCAACTCCACAGGACTGGTTATTGCAGGAATCGACTTCATGCCCCAGACGAAGCAATACCTTTTTTTTGACGAGCAACAGCTTCATGCAGCGATTTGGGTCACGAAAGAATTCGGGCATCGGTGAATGCCTGCAAAGGGATCTTGCATAAACGATATGAAACATCGCACACACCTCCACAAGAAAGTGTTGTCGAGGGCTCACTGTCGGGAAGGAAAGAACCGGCGGCCACACAGGAAGGGCATCTTTACCATTAGTACAGCGTGGCGGAATAGGCTATTGCGGAAATCTGGAGAATGCTTAACGAACAATGACCTTATGCGATTTAAGCTTCTGAGTCTAGGCCTCCGCTCAATGAAAGTTGGAGCGCATTGTAGCAGCGTGCTCCTGGCCCGTAAATCGGCGGACTACTTTGGGGACGTCCGCCACAGTTGCTAGCAAGTCGGAATTCCGGCGCCCGTTGGAGCGAAGAAAAAGTCGACGAGTTTTTGCTGAACACTTGCTGAACAATAGACTGCAAATAGGGGTATTTCGCTGCAGCCGCGAAGTGCCTAGCGCTAACAAAACAAACGAAAATCGGTCCGTACGAACAGGTCAGGGCGAATTAGCAAACCGCACAAGCTGCAACTGAGGTGATGTCAGAGCACATGACAACCGGTGACAGGATCTAAAATCGGGCTCTTGCTACTCAGAAAACGTGCGGTTTGAAGAACCGCCACACTTGTTGGCTCGTACACGTGCAGCCACCCCATGTCAACTAGGCGACTTAAGGGAAGCGGAATCAACTGTTCCCACTTTGCGTGTGGAACTTGAAAGCCAACTGAACAGGCGGAGCCATTCCTCTCACCGATGTTCTCGATGCCGATCGTCAGTTGCTGGTAGCTCGCGACGAACTTGAGACCACGCGGGCGGACGCGGCCCGCGCGCCGTTCGCACTTTCCGCTCGTTCGGAGCGGGGTGGGATAGTCGGTCGATCCGACGTTCTTGATTTGAACTTGGGACAGTTGCATCTCAGCTCACACAATTCGAAGTTTGCGATTGCTCGTCTGTGAGAATTGACGATAGACTTGGGGTTGTTGATTTTGCGTGATGCAGCAAATGAACCTCCGCCACTCCATTTCGTGTTGTTGCTTCCTCGATCGAATCCTCGCGGCTAGATAAGTCCGACCTCTTTCAACATTGACCTCAAGTGCGTGGCCCGTAGTGGGTCGCTTTTCATCTTTCTATCGTTGTTGAGCGTTCGCTCAACTCGAGATAATTCGATTTTGGAGATTCCATGGCGACTGGAGCCGTTACGAAGAGCATTCAAATTGGTGAAACCGAACAAGCCTTTAGAACACCGGAAGAACTGGCGACCATCGTCGTGCGGTTCGCGTCGAACGGCAGTTGGACTGAGAAAGTGCGTTTGCAGGCCGACCAGCGATGGTTCGAGCGAGTTCACATCGAGGAGGACTACGACATCTGGCTAATCAGTTGGTTGCCCGGACAATCGACAGGCTTCCACGACCACGGCGCATCTTCGGGAGCGTTGGTCGTAGCGAGTGGGATTTTGGAGGAGCACCGTCCCGGCGAGCGGCCCAGCATGATCTATCCGAACAGACCCCGTGTGTTCGGGCCTGGGTACGCACACGACGTTCGCAACAGCTCGGTCGCGCCGGCCATCAGCATTCACGCGTATTCTCCTCCGCTGGATGAAATGAACGAGTACGAATTGGAAGGTCGCCGGCTTGTTCCGCGCAAAAGGACATCAGATGAGGCAGACACCGTGGAGCGAGAACCGCAAATACAGGAGCCAAGGCTCGCGTGCGCGAACGACGTCTTGAGCATCGATGAGGTGCTCGCGGCGGCTCGCGCTCGATTGCAGCGGCTGTCGCCGGAGGATGCCTACGCGGCGGTGAAATCAACAGGGGCGATACTCGTGGATATTCGCCCCGAGGGACAGCGCGCCTACGAGGGCGAAATCCCTGGCGCGTTGGTTGTGGAACGCAACGTCCTCGAGTGGCGGTTCGACCCGGCTTCCAGCGCACGGCTACCGATCGCAACGGACTATGACGTTCACGTGATCGTGTTCTGTTCTGAGGGATATACCTCAAGCCTTGCAGCCGTGGCACTGCAAGAGCTTGGACTGCGGCGAGCGACGGACGTGATCGGCGGATTTCAAGCTTGGAATGATGTGCGTCTCCCAATCGTTCCTCCGAGAAAATGATTCTTGAGATGTACATGCGATTCAATGGCGTTCGTTTGCGTTACTTGCTTGCAGACTGGCTGGGGGGGCTGTTGACAAAATGCGAGTCGCTTGGCACCATGCTTCGCATGCAAGGAAAACCCATCCGGAAGAACTCTTGCGCGCTGTGTTGTTGTCAGCGAAACGCACAAGTGTCCTCCGGCACGGTTAAAGCAGGTTCGTTGAGCTAATCGCGTAGCTCACTCTGGTTTCGCACCTGACCCACCGCCGAGAGGCTGGTGGGTTTTTTGTTTTCTACGCGAAATTTTGGCCCGACGAACCGGCGCCGTGAAAAAAGGAATCATCTGATGCGACTCGCTGACCTGCTCCCCGAATTTTCGATAGCAAAGCCCCATGCCGACCTGACGATCTTTGGTGTCACCGACGACTCTCGCGAAGTGCGTTTCGGGTTTCTCTTCTGCGCCCTCCCGCTGGCCAGCGGCAACAGCCTCAAGTTCTGCGCCCAAGCCGCCGCCCGCGGCGCACAAGTGATCATCGTCCCGGAAAACGCCAGCGACGAAGCCCTGGGCCTCACCGATTTCGAAAAATCAAAAGTCGTCCTCCTGCGCCACCCGAGAGTGCAAACGCTCTATGCTCAATTGGTCGCGCGTTTCCACTCCGGCCATCCCTCGACCATGGTCGCCGTGACCGGAACGAACGGAAAGAGTTCCACCGTCTCATTCCTTCGCGACATTTGGACACACGCCGGACATTCGGCCCGCAGCCTCGGCACACTCGGTCTTCGCTCCACCGGCAAACTGCACACCAACGTCGAAGCAGCCTTCACCACTTTTGATACCAAGTCCGCGCATCTGATCATCTCGAGTCTGGCGCCTTCCGTGACGCACCTTGCTCTCGAAGCTTCCAGTCACGGTCTCCATCAGGGTCGCCTCGACGGGTTCCAATTTGATGCGGCGGTTTTCACGAACCTCACCCAAGACCATCTCGATTATCACAAGACAATGGACGCTTACTTCGCCGCGAAATTGTTGCTATTCACCGAACGCCTCAAGGTCGGCGGCACTGCGATCATCAACACGGACGACGAGTACGGCGTTTACATAGCATCCGAGATGCGGCGACGCGACATCCAGTTGATCACTTTTAGTCGGAGTGGCGCACCCGCCGATCTTCGTTTGCTGTGGCGAGGTCCGATCGAGCAAGGTCAAACGCTGGTTGTCTCGCTATTCGGTCACACGCACCAGTTTTTTGCGCCTATCGCGGGGTCGTTCCAGGCGGATAACATCCTCGCCGCTCTTGGCGCAGCAATCGCGACCGATGTAGACGCTCGCACAGCCGTCGCAGCAATCTCAAGACTCGAATCGGTGCACGGCAGGCTGGAACGCGCGGCAGTCTTGAACAATGGCGCTTCCGTCTATGTGGACTTCGCCCACACTCCCGACGCTTTACAAAATGTTTTGAAAAGCATTCGTCCCCACGTTCGCGGAAAAGCGGCTCGTCTGCACGTGCTCTTTGGCTGCGGCGGCGATCGCGACACAACCAAGCGCCCACTCATGGGTCGCATTGCCTCTGATCTTGCTGACGTTGTCCTCGTTACCGACGACAATCCACGCACGGAATCGGCGGCCGAAATTCGCAAAGCGATCCTCGATGCGGCTCCAGGAGCACGCAATGCTGGCGATCGCTTTACTGCACTCGGCGTCGCGCTCTCGGGATTGAACGACGGCGACGTTCTTCTGATCGCCGGTAAGGGACATGAGGACTATCAAATCCTTCCGCTGTTAGACAAAGCGGGGCAGGTAGTTCGAGGGCCGGACGGCAAAATTGAAACGCACAAAGTTCCGTTCTCCGATGCTCAGATCGTGCAAGAACTTGCGCGCTCTCTTCAATTGCTGAAGAGCGAGGAGGGCGTACCTGTTGCCGCCTGAAAAGTGCCTGCGATCGTTGATGTTTGCGGCCGTCGCTTGCGTGCTGTATTTGACGATTGCAGTCCCAGGTCACTCGGCCTCGGCCAAAGTCGGTCCACGCGCCCTGGTTGTTGTCGCGCATCCCGACGATGAGTACGAAATGGCCGGCACAATCTACCACTTAGCCGAGGAACTTTCTGGGCGAGTCGATCAGATCATCATCACGGATGGCGAGGCTGGCTTTCGGTATTCCTCGCTGGCCGAGCGTTACTACGGGATGAAGCTGACGGATGAAGCCGAAGGACGGCGGGAGCTGCCTCGAATTCGCCGTGAGGAAGCCCATCACTCCGCAAAGGTCCTGGGTATTGAGCACCAGTGGTTCTTGAACGAGAAGGATGATCACTTCACTCTCGACGCCGGCGAAGTTCTTAAAACCTGCTGGAACCGTGGCCGCGTTCTGAACTCGGTTCGTCAACATCTTCGCGAAGGGAACTACGATTACATTTTCATCCTGCTGCCCGACGCCGATACCCACGGCGCTCACAAAGCCGCATCCATTCTCACTCTCGAAGCGGTGTCAGAGTTGCCCGTAGAGCGTCGCCCCGTCGTTCTTGCAGCGAAGGCTTCTAATATTTCCGGCGAAGCCTTCGACCAACTTCCTGATTTCCCAATTACGCAAACATCGGAAGCAAAACCCTTCGCCCATTTCGATCGCGACTCTAAATTCGGCTACAACGACTCTCTCACGTATCAGATCGTCGTCGATTGGGTGATCGCGGAGCACAAGTCACAAGGACTGTTTCAGAACCGTTGCCGACAAGACCGCTACGAAGATTTCTGGACGTTCCAGGTCAGTCGCCATTTTTCTTCGCAGAGGGGCGCTCCGAACGAATTGATCAAGATCTTTGCACCACAAGGCTCCACTTCAACAAACGAGGAGAGATGAGATGTGCGACAGCTATAGCAAGAATTCCGATGATCTTCGCGTCGATCCGAACGAGCGAATCGTGAAAAATACCGAAGTCGATCAACAGTGGGCCGATTGGCTTGCGCCCACGCGCCGATCTTTTCTTTTTGGTGCTGGAGCAGCGGCTGTCGGCCTCACCCTAGGCGACGAAGCGACTGCCGATGAGGTTCGATCTGCAGCGACTCCTTCGTCCGCTCCTGCAGCCGCCTTTACTGCTCTGAACGGACACATCCAACCGTATGTGTCCGCCGATACGGGAGTCAGCGAGTGGGGCTACGAGACGCTGAAGCAGCCTACGGTTCAACCGAAGGGTCTGTGGCCAGGCGCGGAGAATGGACTCCCCGCGAAGCCTCGAGCTTTCACCGACATTAGGAGCTATCACGCCCACTTTTATTTCGATTTTGACAGTTATCAGAAAGCTGCGCTCATCCGCCGGTGGGCCGGCGAACGATTTCCCGTCGAATTGGGCGACTGGAACCTCACCCCACGCGGTCCCCACACCACACCGTCTTTTTACTTTGGCTTCACGAACGATCTTCTGCCGGTCATCGTGCCGTGGGTGCAGTTAAACAGTCTTGGTCTGACGATCCTGCTGCATCCGAACACCGACGACCCGCGCGCCGATCATCTCTACTACACGCTTTGGGTAAATCGCTCGCAGCCAGTGAATGCCTACGGCATGACGACTCCGCGAGACAAAGACGGCAAGGCACTCGTCGAAAAAATCCTTCCCAACGTGACACCCACAATCAAACTCGAGGTCTGAGCGACGTCTTGCATAAACGATCAAGCTTTTTCAGAATGATCGCGGCCTAGGCCGCAAGGAGGAACCGATGGAACTTTGGCGACCCGATCCGACTTTTTATCCTTCCCCCAAGCTCGCGGCGCAGGCTCCAGCTGAGAAGTTCGGCTACGTGGCACTGCTGAATCCGAATAAAGACGCCGTACCGGATGCGATCGGAGTCGTTGACCTCGATTCAACGTCTTCGTCTTACGCGAAGCTCATCGGTCAAGTCGACATGCCGAATGCCGGTGATGAGCTTCATCACTTTGGTTGGAACGCGTGCAGCGCGTGCCTCTGTCCATACGCGCCTCACCCGCACACCGAGCGCCGCTATCTCGTCGTTCCAGGCATTCGCTCCTCGCGTATCCATATCATCGACACGAAGCCCGACCCGCGAAAACCCAAAATCGTGAAAGTAATCGAGCCCGAGGTTCTGGCTGCGCGAACCGGTTACAGTCGCCCGCACACCGTTCACTGCGGTCCCAACGGGATTTTCGTCAGCGCGCTGGGCGCGCCGAATGGTGATGGTCCCGGCGGAATCTTCATTCTCGATCCCGACAGCTTCGAGGTGCTAGGTAAGTGGGAGATCGACCGCGGTCCGCAGCATTTTGGATATGACTTTTGGTGGCACCTCGGTCATGACACGCTCATCTCCAGCGAATGGGGAACGCCTAATATGATCGAGTCGGGCGTCAATCCAGAGATTCTACTCAAAGGTGGCTACGGACATTCTTTACACATCTGGGATTTGCGAAAGCGAAAGCACCTCAAGGAGTTGGACCTCGGCGCTGAACAGCAAATGGTTTTGGAATTGCGGCCGGCGCACGATCCTGCGAAGACCTTCGGGTTTGTCGGAGTCGTTGTGTCGTTAAAAGATTTATCGGCGTCGATCTGGCTCTGGTACCGCGAAAAACAGGAATGGAAGATTCAAAAGGTCATCGAAATTCCGGCGGAGCCTGCTGACGCCGAGAAACTTCCTCCAGTGCTGAAGGGATTCGGTGCCGTGCCTCCACTCGTGACAGACATCAACTTGTCCCTCGACGATCGCTTTCTCTACGTTTCGTGTTGGGGTACGGGCGAATTTCAGCAGTACGACGTCTCCGACCCATTCCACCCGAAGCTTGTGGGGTCGGTCCATTTAGGCGGCATAGCGCGCCGCGCGACTCATCCTGCAAAAACAGATCAGCCTCTCAACGGCGGCCCTCAAATGGTCGAAGTGAGTCGCGATGGCAAGCGCGTGTACTTTACGAACTCGCTCTACGCGCCGTGGGATGAGCAGTTCTATCCGGAAGGTGTTCGAAGCTGGATGGTAAAGCTCGACACAAAGCCCGGCGGTGGAATCGAACTCGATCCTAAGTTCTTCCTCGAATTCGAACAACTCCGCAGTCATCAGATTCGGTTGGACGGCGGCGACGCCTCGTCCGATTCTTATTGCTACTCATGACGCACACCGGTTATTGGCCCTGGATTCTGCTGGCACTGCTTGGCGCGTACCACGGCGTCAATCCAGCGATGGGTTGGCTCTTCGCCGTTGCACTTGGCCTCCAAAAACAGAGGAGTACAGCAGTTTGGCAAGCCCTCGCTCCTATCGCAGTTGGACACCTGATTGCGGTCGGCGTCGCGCTGCTTGTCGCGGCGATCCTCGGCGCGATTCTGCCACTCATCTACGTCAAGATTGGTGTTGTTATTCTCCTCGTCGCGTTTGGGACAGTGAGGATTCTGGGGAAGGGCCATCTGCGCTGGGGAGGAATGCAGGTCGGTTTCAAAGACTTGACCATCTGGTCTTTTTTGATGGCCTCCGCACACGGAGCCGGAGTGATGCTACTGCCTGTCCTTCTAGGTATGTCGATTCCGAGCGATAGCCATACCTCACACTTTCACGATGCTGCGTTTCCAGATGCGCGATTGCAAATTCTTGCCTTGCTTGTCCACACCGGGACCTATTTGCTGGTCACGGGAACGGCGGCTTGGATCGTATATACGCGACTGGGCCTGTCTCTCTTGCGGACGAGTTGGTTCAACCTCGACAGAGTCTGGGCGATTGCTTTACTCGCGACTGCAGCCCTAACTGTGTTCGTCACGCGATAGCCATGACTTGACAGCATCGTTCGATTCTCGACTCCAACGTGTTCCTGCTCGTAAGCTCGCGTAGCCAGTGAAAGACGAATTCATCGAATGCGAAATTTGCATTTGAAGTTCGTCAGAGAGGACTGTTAGCCTTTGGATAGGTCAACCCAGGTCGAATCACAAATGAAACTCCTTCAGGTTCTCTGTTGTTGCTCATCCTTCTAACGGTCCTTAAAAACACAGCCATCTGTGTTGTCTTCTCTTGATTCACTTCCCGAGTAAGAAAAAAGGGTGAGTTTTGAAGTCCTTTCGAGCAAAAGTTTTTGTGATCTCGCCATTCGCCGCCAGGCGCTGCAGCTGTTGTCCCGTTTGTCCTTAGTTCCGCTCCGTTCCGCTTTGCGATTCGTAAAAAATTTTGTTCGGTCGTGTGCCCAGGCACATCCCAGGAGAGAGAAAGAATGCGTAAACGCAGGTCTATTCATCCGGCTGTTATATTTCTGTTTGTAGCCGGCCTGTTGATGTCGCTTTCAGTGGCCGCACAGACGTTTCGAGGGGCCATCAATGGGGCAGTCACCGATCCCTCAGGCGCTGCTGTTCCCGGAGCGAGAGTCGAAGCGACGAACACCGCGACAGGCAACTCACGCTCTTCAATCACAACTACGGACGGGCAGTTTTCTTTTCAGGATCTTACGCCGGGCAGCTACAAAGTTACGGTCACGACTGACGGATTTCCCGTCAGCACGATCGACAACATTACTGTGACCGCCGGCAACGTCTACACATTGCCGGTCAATCTCGCGATCGCCCGGCAAACGACCTCGGTCGAAGTTTCGGCGGCCGCAATCTCACTCGACACCTCGTCAGAGGTGCAGACGAACAACATCGCCGGCGACGTTTTGCAATCAACTCCGTTGAATGGGCGAGACTTCACGCAACTGGTTTCGACGACACCAGGATTCGGCGGCTATTCGTTGGGCGGATTTGGATCGCTGAACGGTGCTCGCGCCAATCAGTTGAACTGGCAGATCGACGGAACCGACAACAACGACTGGTGGCATAACATTCCCGCCGTCAATCAGGCCGGCGTTTCGGGGATCGCGGGCTCTGTTTTGCCGATCGACGCTGTGGAAGAATTCTCCGTTCAGACCCAGTCTTCGCCCGAAACGGGTAGAAACCCAGGCGGAACCGTGAACGTTGTCGTAAAGTCTGGCGGTAACACGCTGCACGGCTCTGCTTACTACTTCAATCGCAACGAAGCTTTCGCTGCGACTCCGCCGCTCCTCGACGACAAACAAAAAGTGAGAAACGAGCAGTGGGGCGGATCTTTGGGCGGCCGGATCATCAAGGACCGCACCTTCTATTTCATCGCCTTCGAAAAGCAAAAGTTCACGATCGGTGTTCCTGGAACTGCCACCGTACCCTCAACTGCGTATGCGACAGCGGCACGCGGCGTCCTTGCCACGTACGGCGTGCCTGAGAATACTGTCTCGACGCAACTGCTCACTAACCTTTGGCCGGGCAATATTTTGGACGCGCCGGCATCCACGGGAAATTATTTGAGTAACGACCCGGAGTCAGGCTACAGCTACAACGGCCTGGCGAAGATCGATCATAAGATCAACGACAAAAACACCATTTCCTTCCGCTGGTTTGCTGGTCAGGGAAATCAGGACGCCCCAGTCGGAACGGACATTGCGTGGTATTACCAAATTGCGCCGCTGCATGTGCAGAACTACACCCTCGTTCTCAACTCAGAGTTAACGCCGCGTCTCACGAATCAACTTTTTGCCGGCGTAAATTACTTCAAGCAGGTCTACTCCGACTCGAACAACGGAATCGATCCGAAAGATTCGGGTTTGTTCCTGAGTCCGAGTTCGACCGTGATCGGTGCGCCAAACCTGAGGATCTCCGGGTTTGATCAAACCGGGAGAACACCACCGCTCGGTCGGGACGACATCACCGGCCACCTAACGGACGCGGTCTCCTTCATCACGGGCAGTCACCAGATTCGCTTCGGCGGAGAATACCGCCGGTTGCATCTCAACGAATACTACCTGCGGAATTCGGTAGGCAGCTTTCAGTTCAACGGCCAACAGGGCCCTTGGGCTGACGATGACACGATTCCATCGAACGTGAAGAGCCTTGCCGACTTTCTCGCGGGCGACGTCTATAAGTCGACGCTCGTGATCGGCGATCCTCGCAGAAAAATTCTGGGAAACGCGTTTGCACTGTTCACTCAAGATACGTGGCAAATCAAGCCGCGACTTAGCTTGAACTTCGGGCTTCGATACGACTACATCGGTCCGTTTCATGATGACAGCAAGGACCTATCGACGTTCAGACCCGATTTGGGAGGCATCGTCTTCCAAGGCGACCAAATCAAGAGCATCTACCCAGCGGACAGAAACAATTTCGCTCCAAGACTAGGCTTTGCGTACGAGTTATCTCGCAATGCAGGCCTTGTGCTGCGCGGCAGCTACGGCATCTTCTACGACTCGACCAACCTCAATCCGTTCTTGGACAATCGTCCCGGAAACGGCGGACCAAACGGAGTGGAAGCGAATCCCGCAGGATCGAATCCCGTCTCAACAATTCAGTTGAATGGCTATGTGTTGCCGACCGACGGAAGCTACATCTTCCCCGGGACCGGGCCGATCTGCCCGACCGGCACCGGTTGCGGCACGACGATCTACAACGTGTTCTCGGTGAACCAGCATTTCCGGACCGCTTACTTTGAGAACTACAGCCTGAACATCGAGAAGAGCCTCGGCCACTCGGCGGTCTGGCAAATCGGTTATGTCGGTAGCGAAGGCAGAAAACTCGTCAGCCTAACCGACATCAACCAGGCAGATCCCTCGACCGGCGTTCAGCCGTACGCCGCTGCTTTCCCAAACTTTGGAGTCATTAACGAAGTCGGTAGCAACGGAACGTCGAACTACAACTCACTCCAGACCACGTTGAAGATTCGATCGTGGCATCGATTGAGTTCGCAGTTTGCGTACACCTGGGCTCACGCATTGGATGAAGTCACTGGATACCGCGGCAATCTTCCGCAAAACAGTTACGACCTGAAGGGCGATTACGGGAACAGCGACTTCGATACACGACACGCTTTCACGGCGCAGTTAAACTACGACCTGCCGAACTCGAATCGCGGTCCTCGATGGCTCGTGAACGGGTGGCAGCTTTCAAGCCTCTTGACCATTCACACGGGCCAGCCGTTTAACGTCACTACCGACACCGACAACTCCGGTACCAACGAGAATTTCCAGCGTCCGAATCTGATTGGAGATCCATTCGCCGGCGTTTCACACAGCATCATCACTGACAGCGACGGCAGCAAGTACGTCCAGTGGGTCAACCCTGCCGCGTTCGCCCAACCGGCCGATGGCACCTTCGGCAATTTGTCTCGCAACAAATTCTACGGCCCTGCCTATAGCTCCGTTGACTTCTCGATCTTTAAGAACACAAAGATCACCGAGCGCGTCACGGCGCAATTGCGCTTTGAATTCTACAATTTGCTCAACCATAACAATTGGGAAACCCCCAACACCAATCCGTTCTCGCAAGCCTCCGGTTGGGACTCCGCAAATTCAACGAACGGCTTCGGCCGCATCACCGACACCATCGGCAGCTTCAACGGCGCACCTGGCATCGGTCCGGGAGAGCCGTTCAACACACAGATCGCGTTGAAGATCATTTTCTAGATAGTTCGACCGAAAGCAAAACGCTTCATGCGAATGAGGGGGAGGACTCGATGAAGAATGAAAACTCAAAATCGCTCGGTGTCTCGCGACGTGCTTTCGTTCGATCGAGTTCTCTCGCCGCCCTGGTTGCCCCAACTCTTCCAGCGTGGTCGTCGCCGGCCGCGACGGATCAGCCGACCCCACCCGTCCAGCGAACTGATTACTTATCTGCGGCGAACGAAACGGCGCATTGGATTCGCTCGGCAGAAAAGAAAACGGATCAAGGTACATTCTGGCTTCCGGAGCCAGATCACCCAGAAAAAGCGACGACCGTATCCCCCGGCAACACAATCTACAGTGGCAGTGCAGGCACAACTCTGTTTTTTCTCGAACTGGCAAACGCAACGGGCGACGCCTACACGCTTCAAGCAGCAAAGTCGGGCGCAGACTACCTCGTCAGTACTTGGCAGGAACTAAAGGCTCCTCAGAAAACGGGCCTCGAGCTTTCTTTCAATTCCGGCGTGGCCGGTGTTGCGTTCACACTCAGCGAAGTCTGGAAGGCGACGCAGGACGACAAGTATCGAGATGCCGCGTTGGCTGCGACAAGTCACATCATTGCATCGGCGAAGCCCACGGGAACGGGCGTCGAATGGGCCGCGGCTCCTGGCGTCGCCGGTGACGGCGGAATCATTCTCTTTCTGCTATACGCAGCAAAAGCATTCAATGATCCAACGCTTCGCGACTTGGCGGCTCAAGGTGGCGCTCGACTTCTTGAATTATCCGAACGCGATCCGCGCGGCGGATTCAAGTGGTATGGCATTGCCCCCGAGCGGTTCGGACAACCAAAAGGCATCTACTGGCCAAATTTCGAGCTCGGCACCGCCGGCGTTGCTTTTGTCTTGGCTCGCCTGTACGAGGAAACCGCCGATCACCGTTTCCTCGACGCCGCAAAGCAAGGCGCCGTTCACATTCAAAGCATCGCCACGGTGCAAGGTGATGTCGCCCTCGTTCACTATCGGGAGCCCGACCTCAAGGATCTCTATTACCTGGGCTATTGCCACGGTCCCGCCGGCACAGCGCGCCTCTTCTACGAACTTTACAAAATCACCGACGAGCCGCAGTACCTGGATTGGACCGAACGTCTTGCGCGCGGTATCACCACCAGTGGAATTCCAGAAAAGTTGACGCCGGGTTTCTGGAACGTCGTCTGCCAGTGCTGCGGAACCGCCGGTGTCTCGGATCTTTTCGTCGGCCTGTGGGCTGCGACAAAATGTCCTGAATACCTCGCATTCGCCCAGCGCGTTCTCGATCAAACGATCAGTCGCGAAACGAATCTCGACGACAAAGGGTATCGCTGGTATCAGGCGTGGACACGCATCAAACCGTGGGAAGTGTCCGCCGAAACCGGCTATATGATTGGTGCCGCCGGTGTTGGCAGCGCGTTGCTTCACGTTCACCTAGCAACGCGAGGATGCTATGAAGCGATTCTTTTTCCAGACAATCCGTTCCCTAGAGTGCAGCATGCATAATTCAACTTCCTTGCTTCCTTTCAGCTCTACGCTTGCCCAAGACCCCCGTTGTCGTTGTTGACCTGTCTCGTTCGTCCGCACAGAAACTACAACCGGCTCGGCGCGTGATCCTGCGACGTATTTAGTTCGCAGAGTTCTCCGCGGAGACCAAGCCAATCGAGATCAACTCGGTTCATTTCTGCTTTTCGAGGATATGCAGTGAAAAGGCAAGGATCAATCCTTCACGGAACGAGGAAGGGCTATTTCGTTTCGCTAGTGTTCGTGGCTGCGTGCTTTTCTCTTTTGGTTTTAGCCGGATCGTCAGATCGTTCGGCGCACGCTCAGATCGCCGTCCAAAACCAGGGCTACATGCCGTTTACCGACGAGCCGATAAGCTATCGCACCCGTCAGGTGAACGACCCCGTCGCTAAACTTCAGAAGCAAATCGACACCGGTCAGGTTCACCTCGACTATGAACCGCAGTTTGGCTACTTGAAATCCGTCTTGGCCAAACTGGACATCCCGCTCAGTTCGCAGACGCTTGTATTTTCCAAAACCAGCTTTCAATTTCGGAAAATCTCGCCACAAACTCCGCGTGCGTTGTATTTCAACGACGACGTGTACATCGGTTTTGTCCACGATGGAAAAGCGCTCGAGATCATTTCCTTCGACCCAATGCAGGGAGCAATTTTCTACCTCCTCGACGTCAACAAGACGCCCCATCCCACATTTCAACGTGCGGAGCTCGACTGCTCCCAGTGCCACATCGTTCCGGCGACGCGCAACGTGCCTGGCGTTCTCGTGCGATCGATTTTCTCGACGCCAACCGGTACCCAAGTGCTTCGCTCGCCGTCTTTCATCACGGGCCATGAAAGCCCCTTGAAAGAGCGTTGGGGCGGTTGGTACGTCACCGGTACCCACGGCAACCAGAGCCACATGGGGAATGTTGTCGTTCCCGACGGCCAATCCGCCGATCAACTCGACCGCGCCGCCGGCGCAAACCTCATGCAACTCGATGGTCGATTCGACCCTTCGTTCTACCCGGCGCGAGACAGCGACATCGTCGCCCAATTGGTGCTCGCGCATCAGACGCAGATGCACAACCTCATCACGCAGACGAACTACAAGACGCGGTTGGCGCTATACGCCGAGGCCAACAGAAACAAATCAGCCGGGCCTCCTTTTGGAAGCCTCTCCGACGAAGCGAAAGAAAAATTCCAGCGTCCTGCCGAAGACCTGCTCCGCTATCTGCTCTTCACAAATGAAGTCCCTCTCGGTGCGGAAATCAAGGGCACGTCGGGCTTTGCTGAGGAATTTGTGTCGCGGGGTCCCCGCGATTCTCGGGGCCGTTCTCTGCGCGACTTCGATCTGCGCACGCGCATCTTCAAATACCCGTGCAGCTACCTGATCTACTCCGAAGATTTCGACGCTATTCCTTCGCCGGCCAAAGAGTACGTCTATCGCAGGCTTCACGAAATCCTGACCGGGCGTGACCAAAGCCCCGACTTCGCCAAACTCAGCTCACAAGATCGCCAAACCATTCTCGAGATTCTCCTGGCGACGAAATCAAATCTTCCCGCCGAATGGCAGGCGCTTCGAAAACAGCTCCATCAAGCGAACAGAATTCCGGGCCCACGTCGACCCTTGCAATCAAGCAACTCGAAGTAGTCAATCTCATTTCAGAAATGGAGAACAACATGAAAGGCATTGCGAGAAATCTGTTATTGGTCGCATCTATCGTGCTCGGCTTCCTTGCTTTATCAGTGAAGGCCGCCGATTCTGGTGTCGATGGTCGTTGGGATGCCACTCTCACCATCGATAAGACAGTGATTCCGTTTCGGCTCGATATTTCGGGCGATGGTTCAAATTTGACGGGCACGCTATACAACGGCGACGAGAAGCAAACGACAACCAGCGCCAAGCTTGAGAACGGCTCCGTGGTCCTCAACTTCGATCATTACCTCACGAAGATCACCGCCACAGAGAAGGACGGAAAGCTCGATGGAAAAGTAGAGGGACGTTTTGAACGCGACCAATACATCACCGAATATCCACTCCACGCAGAAAGGTACTCGCGCAAGGCCATCTCCGCAAAAAATGTACCGTCGATCGACGGACTATGGGAAATCGAGTACGACAGCCCGAAGGGAGAGAAGGCTTGGCGCTTCGTCGTCCGCCAGTCCGGCCCCGAAGCCTCTGCGTCGATCCTTCGCATCGACGGTGACACCGGCGCCCTCGTCGGCACCTATCAGGACGGAAAATTTGTCTTGAGCCATTTCGATGGCTCGCGCCCGCTCGTCGCCGAAGTCACCCCCACGAAGGAAGGCACGCTCGAAATTCGACTCGAAGGCGCGTACACACCGAGCGACAAGCTCATCGGCTATCGCCCCGACGTCGCACGTGCGAAGGGATTACCCGAGCCGTCGAACTTCACAACGCACACGACGGTCCGCGACGTGAATGAACGCTTCAGCTTCAAATTCCCAGACGTCGACGGGAAACTCGTTTCCAGCGACGATCCCAAATTCCGTGGAAAAGTAATCCTCGCCATCGTGACTGGAACTTGGTGCCCCAATTGCCACGATGAAGCCCAATATCTCGTCCAGCTCTATCCGAAATATCACGACAAAGGGTTGGAGATTGTTGCGCTGGATTTCGAGGAGCCCGAACAGCAGGGCACATATGCGCGCGAACGCGCATTCGTGAAGCAGTATCACGTTCCCTATACGTACCTCATCGCCGGCGCACCGGCCGAAATGTGGGAGAAAGTTCCGCAGGCCGTCAACCTCAACACCTGGCCTGCAACAATCTTCATCGGCCGGGACGGACGCGTGAAGCTGATTCACTCCGGCTTCGCCGCTCCCGCCAGCGGTCAATTCAACAGTCAACTCAAAGACGAATTCACGTCCACAATCGAAAAGCTGCTTTCTGAACCTGAGAGCAGGGCAACGGCATCAGCGTCTCAGCCCACTGGCCGCTGAAAACTGCTAGTCCGACCAAGCCGGCGACATTTGCCTCGCTGGTCGGCGGTCGGGTCTCACTCCCAGAGCAGGTGCAATTCGGAGGGCCGCAGACAAAAAGCGAGCCCTCCGAAATTTTCCCGAGAGTGCGAGTTCTCTTTGGTGATCCTTTCACTTGTCGCGTCACAAAGTGCACGCCAATTGTGACTACGGCAACGCGTAGCGTAAATCGAGACACGTAGGCTGATTCGCATCGTCAGAGGGGGCGTGACGGCACGTGTGAATCCAGTCGTTGGGTGGTTCTCTTCTGCGACAAACGGTCCGCAACGGTTATTCCAGACCTTCGGAAGCATTCGCCGTGGCAGAAATCCGCGCTCACTATTCGTCTTGCTACCAGACTTGCGGTTTGAACGTAGTATTTGTACTTTGGATTTAAAACTGGATTGGCATAGTCATCCAGGCGGTTGGGTCTTGCTGATTACTTAAGGCACTGGCTACTATCAGGAACGGGGAAAGCCGGCGCGCATCGTTCGCAAGGGAGATGTAATTAAATGCGCAGCGGGCGTCGAGCATTAGCACGGAGCAACACCGAATACCGGCTTTGCCTATTTGGCGGTGACACCCACTCAAAAGGGAAAAACAATCTGGCCGGAACCTGTCAGCGATAAAGACCACAACAGCGTGAAATAAAATTTCACATGCTACCGGTTCGACAAGATTACGGGATAGGAAACCGACATTCGATAAGTCTTTTTTGGTGCACTCTCGGTGCACTATAGGCTGCAAATCAGGCGTTTCGGTGCAAATCAGAACACGCTAAATGATTGAGAACAAATGAATGGATGTGAGTACGAACAGGGCAGGAAAAATTAGCAAACCGCTGCAACTGAGAAGACCTCAGGTCACCTTACAACACCTCAGAGCAACTCAGATTGAGTCTTGCAACTCAAATCTGCGGTTTGGGCAACCGTTGTGACTTGGAACTTTTTGTGATCCTAGTCTAGTGAGCGTTCCCAAAATCGCTGAACATGTTGCCCTGAAGGATCCTTCTCAAAACATCGTGTTGCGCGGGGCGCGGCACGTGCGATTTCGACACAGCTACGACTTCGCAATGAGGTCTTATATCCTGAGGAGAGGTTACGAGCTAATAGGAGGATGAATGGCGCAAGTTTGGTTAGTGACGGGGAGTTCTCGCGGTCTGGGTCGCGCGATTGTCGAAGCGGGCCTTGCGGCGGGTAATAAAGTGTTGGCGACGGCTAGGGACATCGAGTCTCTGCATGACCTATCGGAGCGCCACGGTGACCAGATCAACCTCTTCCCGCTGGACGTAACCGACGAGTCCGCGGCAGCGAGCGCAGTGAAGGCGGCGATCGGTGCCTTTGGCTCGCTGGAGGTTGTAATCAACAACGCAGGATACGGCAATCTCTCGTCCGTCGAAGACACGCCGATGTCGGATTTTCGCGCGCAAATCGAAACGAATCTGTTCGGGACGATCATAGTG
>Ga0181537_10001854_pt1 | contig 19028 bp, 21 predicted proteins | sample PEATcosm2014_Bin_39_FD_119765 | JGI IMG/M metagenome (GOLD analysis project Ga0181537, IMG submission 119765) | Peatland microbial communities from MTU Mesocosm Facility, Houghton, MI, USA - PEATcosm2014_Bin23_10_metaG | ecosystem: Environmental > Terrestrial > Soil > Wetlands > Peat | place... | reverse complement strand
GCGGCGCGAACGCTTTACAACATCCATCGCTGGGGCGCGAAGTATTACGACATCAACGACGCCGGACACGTCGTGGCGCGGCCGTTGCAGGACGCCGGCGCGACAGTGGATATTACGGACGTGATCGAGGAGGCAAAGGGTCGCGGGTTGAAATTTCCGCTGCTCATCCGGTTTCAGGACATTTTGCGGCATCGCGTCGAGGCGCTCAACCTCGCCTTTCGAGGTGCCATCACGGAATACAATTACAAAGGCAAGTATCGCGGCGTGTTTCCGGTCAAGGTGAACCAGCTCCGCGAAGTCGTGGAGGAAATTCTCGACGCGGGCAAGCCGTTTGATTTCGGGCTGGAAGTCGGCAGCAAGCCGGAGTTGTTCGCCGGGCTTGCGATGCAAAATCATTTGGGCTGCCTCATCATCTGCAACGGTTACAAGGATGCGGAGTTCATCAAGATGGCCATGCTCGGCATCAAGCTCGGCAAAAAGGTCATCATGGTCGTCGAGAAGCTGGAGGAGCTGCGGCAGATCATCGCGGTTTCAAAACAGCTCGGCGTCGAGCCGCTGCTCGGCATCCGGGCGCGGCTGTTGAGCAAGGGCGCTGGACGCTGGGCCGAAAGCGGCGGCGAAAATGCGAAGTTCGGCTTGAGCACGGCGGATTTGCTGGCGACGGCGGAATTGCTCAAGGCGGAAAATCTTGGTCATTGCCTCAAGCTGCTGCATTTCCACATCGGCTCGCAGGTGCCGGACATTCTCACGGTGAAAAAAGCCGTGCAGGAGGCGGCGCGGCTTTACGCCAAGCTCTACAAGATGGGTTTCAAAATCGAATTTCTCGATGTCGGCGGCGGTTTGGGCGTGGATTACGACGGCAGCCGGTCGGCGTTTGACAGCTCGACGAATTATTCGCTTCAGGAATACACCAACGACATCGTTTATTACGTCGCCGACGTGTGCAACGCGGAAAATGTCCCGCACCCGGACCTCGTCAGCGAAAGCGGGCGCGCCCTCGTCGCGCATCACAGCGTCCTGATCGTCGAGGTGTTCGGCTCGATTGAAAAAATCCGGCCCGGCGAATTTTTGAAATACGGCGACATCGAGCATCCGCTCGTCCGTGAATTGCTCGACGTCAAAAAAAATCTCGGCAAGCTGAACAAGCTCGAAGCCTACCATGACGCGCTCGAACGGCGCGACGATGCGCAGCACATGTTCACGCTCGGCATGATGGATTTGCCGGAGAAGGCGAAGATCGAGGACCTTTACTGGCAGATCAGCCGCGAGGTGGTGGAAAGTTACAAGGGCCAGCCCTATGCGCCAGAGGAAATCCGCAAGCTCGAAGACAGCCTCGGCGACCAGTATCTCTGCAATTTTTCCGTGTTCCAATCCCTGCTGGATCATTGGGCGCTGGACCAGTTGTTTCCCATCATGCCGATTGCGCGGCTGAACGAGCGCCCAACGCACGAGGCCACGCTGGTGGACATCACCTGCGATTCCGATGGCCAGGTCAGCAAGTTCATTGATTTCCGCGACGTGCGCGACACGCTGCCGCTCCACCAATTGAACACCAACGGCAACGGCCTGCTGGAGCCTTACCACCTCGGCTTTTTCCTGATGGGCGCGTATCAGGACATCATGGGCGACCTGCACAATCTGTTCGGGCGCGTCAACGAGGTCCACGTTTTTCTCGAACCGGACGAACCCGCCGGCTACTACATCGAGGAAATCATCGAGGGCAACACCATCGTCCAGACGCTCGCCGCCGTGCAATACGACGAAAACGAACTCAAGCGCCAGATGAAGGCGCAGATGGACGAGGCGATCAAGTCCGACCGGATGAAGCCGTCCGAAGCCATGCGCCTGCTCGACGACTACGAGCGCGGGCTGAAGGCCTACACCTATTTGAGTTTTTGAAGTGATGAATTAAATCGAGCCCGGCACACGCCAGACTTGTTTCTTCATTCGTCATTTTGCATTCTTCATTCCGCCCATGCCTGACCCCGCGCCAGCCAAACCCGAACTGCTCCGCTCGCTCGGACGCCTCGCCCGCGGTTTGTCCGCTTTGTTTTGGGGGCTTCCCGTGTCGCTGGTGATTTGCGCGGAAACCTCCCGGGCCGACTGGCTCAAGCCGTGGGGCTTCATGCCCGCGCTCGCGGCGACGGCGCTGCCGCTTTACGGCCTCTGGCTGATGGGCGATTTCCAAAAACAGGAGCGCCCCTGGCGCAATGCGCTCGACCGCGCGCAACTCCTTGGCCTCGTCAATGTCGGCCTCTGCCCGTTTCTTTACTGGCACAACAAAATGCCGGCCCAGCCGTTTTTCAATGCCGCGATGTTCGTGCTCGCGCTGTCGGCCATCCTTTTTTTGTTCAACCTGAACGTCGTCATCAGGCAGCTTGGCGCAATGCTGCCGGACGAAACTCTCCGGCACGAGACGCGCCAGTTCACCGCGCTCAACCGCTTCTTGCTCGCCGCGCTTTTGTTCTTCGGCGTCGCGTATGTGGTCCTGCTGCGCGATCCGCGCCTGCCTGATGCACTTGGCTCGCTTTTCGGCTGGCTTCAGGATTTTGGTTTCTGGGGACTGACCCTTTTCGCGTTGATGCCGCTGGCCATGACCATGGCGCTCATCTGGAAAACCAAGGAAGTCATCCTCGACAGCGTTTTCAGCGCCAAGTGAAAATATCCGCATCGTCACGCTGAAATGCGCATCAGCTTCGGCAGCGCGAGTGAGGACAACATTCGCAAAGGAATCGCGCGGCTGGGCAAGGTGTTGAAGAAAGTTTTGAAAAGTTGAGATTACTCGCTCACGTCAACATATCTCAAGACATTGCCTTCTGAATCCATATAGAAAATCTGGTTCGAAACATCATAGCCACCAAACGAATTTTTTGCTCTGTATTTGCACCGAACCAAATAACCACCGTCGGCAGTCTTCTGAACAGGTGACCATTCAATCGCCACAAAAGAATCGGGGTCTTTGAGATTATCTTTGAGCCATTGCTTAACCTGACGCACAGAGCCGTCCCAACCGTTGTTGTAAACCGGGCCTGTGGGCTGGTTGGTTGCAATGACCTGCGACGACACCGATTGCTGTGAATTGTTATTCTGCGGATTGCTCACAACAATGGGTTTATTTGGTGCGGCTGTGGGATTGCTTGAACCAGAATCCACCACGACAACTTTGATAATAATAAGAACAACGAGAATGCCCGCCATTATTCCTAAGACAGCAATCGGATTGGCAGGTTTGCCTGAAGTGCTTTCGACTGTTACTACGTTAGTGCTATTGCAACGAGGGCAAACATTGCCATGGAACTCCGTTGAACAATCCGAACATTTTTTCATCGACATAATTCAAGGCTTTTCTCGTTGCGTGCTTCTGTCAAGAGCCGCGTCTTAATTTGGAGTCAGGAATTTTTATAGGAAAGACGCATGGTCATTTCCGATTCCCAGCCAATTTCAATCCACAGCCCTGTTACAATGATATTCTTCACAGTCCTTGTTAGTTTTACGCTTTCGATTTTGCCTGAACGATTCTTTTCCGTCCAATCTGCGCTTTGGGAATTTTTTGCGATATTTATGCAATAGGTTTGGCTCAATTGCCAAACGCATTCTGCATATATTCTATCGCCTCTATCAAATGCTTGGGTGATATGAGCTGTTTTGACGGAGTCGCCCTCTTGCCATTCAATTGTTCCGGTCATTGGCATGCTGTTCATAATTAAATTTTTTCAGCGCGAATTCAACCCGGCGGCCAGGCTAGGTGGCGTCCGCCGAGGATGTGGCAGTGCAGGTGCGGCACGGTTTCGCCGCCGTCCGCGCCGTTGTTGATGACGAGCCGGTAGCCGCCTTTCAAATCCAGCTTTTTCGCCACCTCGGCGGCCTTGAGCAGCAGATGTCCGAGCAGTTTGTGGTCGTCTGGCGTGGCCTCGGCGATTCGCGGAACCAGCTTCTTCGGGAAAATCAAAATGTGCGTCGGCGCCTGCGGATTGATGTCGCGGATGGCGAGAACCAAATCGTCCTCATAAACGATGTTCGCCGGGATTTCGCGCGCGGCGATTTTCTCAAACAAGGTTTTGCTCATGGCCGAAGTTTAGGCACGAATTGCACGAATTTTCACGAATTAAATTTCGGCTCGCGGGGACGCTCGCCCCACCAGTTTTCATTCGTGGGAATTAGTGAAATTCGTGTCTGAAATCTATTCCACCACCAGTGCGCACTCGGTTTGCTCTGGCTCGGCGGTGAGGCAGCCGCGCAAATACTCGACGATATGGTCCTGCAATCGTTCGCACCGGTGGCTCCAGCGACGCGCGCCGGCAAGCTGCTTGACGCAGCCGCGCAGGCCGCGAAAGCGCACGACGCGCGGCGATTGCCGGAGCTGGGAGCGGAGTTCGTTGCGCAATCGCGGGAAAAAGAACAGTTCCAGGCTGTCAGCGGATTCGCGCGCGAGCCGGCCGAGGTCGGTCGCGCCGGCGTCCAGCGGGCGGGATTCGATGCCTCCGGCGCGGATGACGAAACCCAGGGTGCGCAGAACCTTTTCGAGCGCGAGGGCGAACTCACCTATGGTGACGGTTTCGCGCCGTAGTTCCTCCCTGAAATAATGGAACACGGACGCGGCGGCATGGTGGAGCACTTCGGGGTCAAGCAGTCCGCAGGAGTTGCCGGTGATTTCGAAGCTGATCATTTCCGCCGAGCAGGGAACGCTTTCGCCGTTGGCAAGCTTGAAAAGCAGGCAGTCGGATTGCAGTGCGATCACTTGGCGGCCTCCAGTTTTTTGACTTCCTGAACGAAGTCGGTGGCTTCCTGAAACCGGCGATAAACGCTGGCGAACCGGACGTAGGCGACGTCGTCCAATTCGCGCAAACCGTCCATGACCATTTTGCCGATGAATTCGCCGGGCACTTCGTTCTCGAACTTTTCCGTCACGACGGCAACGATGTGGTCCACGAGATCGTCCATCGCCTTTGGACTGATGGGACGTTTCTGGCAAGCCTTCTTGATGCCAGAAAGGAGTTTTTCGCGCGAAAATTCCTCATGCCGCCCGTCGCGCTTGAGCACCATCAAGCCCTCATGCTCCAGTTCCTCATAGGTCGTGAAGCGGTGGCCGCATTTTCCACATTCGCGGCGGCGGCGGATGGTCGCGCCTTCGCGCGAAGCACGCGAATCAATCACCTTGTCGTCCTGACAGCCGCACTTGGGGCAACGCATAAATCCACTGCTAATTGTGGTCACAGATTTGTAACATACAAAGTTTTGTGGTGTCAAGGGGTGGTTATTCACAGGAAACAGACTGGCAAACCGGCTTCAAACTGTTTTTTAAACGAAAACGGCTCTTGCCTTCGTGTAATTTTTGGTTAGGATTCGCGGCTCGCGTTCTGTAAAAACCGGCGCATTGATTTTAATTTTATGGCAACAGCAAACGACCTACGCCGCGGCATGGCGATCAATTACAACGGCGACATCACCGTCGTCCTCGACATGCAGCACCGCACGCCGGGCAACCTCCGCGCCTTCGTGCAGGCGACGCTCCGCAGCATCAAAACCGGCAAGTCTTCCGACGTGCGCTTCAGCTCGACGGAAAAAATCGAGCCGGTGCCGATGATCACCAAGAAAATGGAGTTCAGCTACAAGGACGGCGAAGATTATGTATTCACCGACCCGGAGACCTACGAAACGGTCACGCTCGCGGCGGAACTTGTCGGCGACGCGAAGAATTTCCTCGTCGAGAACGCTTCAGTCACTGTGACTTTTGTCGAGGACAAGGCCGTGACCGTGGAATTGCCGTCGAGCGTGGTGCTGACCGTGACCGACGCGCCGGAAGGCATCCGCGGCGACTCGGCCAACAACGTCCAGAAAGCCATCATCGTCGAGACTGGCATCACGGTGCAGGCACCGCTGTTCATCAAGACTGGCGAAAAAATCAAGGTGGACACACGCACCGGAAAATACATGGAACGAGCGTGACCAATTGGGAGTTTTAAGTTTCAAGGCCCGCCGCGCGCGGGCTTTTTCATTTTTTGAAGGAATTACCTTGCAACGGAACGGGCTTGGAGTATTTCTGAATTAAAGCGCATGTCAGGCCAGCTTAAGGGAGAAAAGGTGTATCGCGGCATCGCCGTTTCCGCCGGCGTCTGCCGCGGGAAGATTCTTGTCCTGCACCACACCCGGCACGCCATCGCGCGGCGCGAGCTGCCGGAACCGGAAGTCGCCGGGGAAATCAGCCGTTTCGAGCAGTCGCTCGTCAAAACCCGCCAGCAACTCACCGAGGTGCAGCGCCGCGTCGTCGCCAGCATGAGCGCGGCGGAGGCGGACATCTTCGACGCGCACCTGTTGATGCTCGAAGACCGCATGCTCATCGAGGAAGTCATCCGGCTCATCCGCGAGAAAAAGGTCAACGCCGATTTCGCCTTTCATTCCGTGTCCGAGCGTTATGTCGCCGCACTGGCGGACGTGCAAGACGAGTATTTGCGCGAACGCGCTTCCGATCTACGCGACCTCGCCGGGCGCGTGCTCGACAATCTGCTCGAAGTCAAGGACGCCTTTGATCTGCGCCACCTGCCGGGGCCGTGCATCCTGGTCAGCCACGACTTAAGCCCGTCCACCACGGCGCAACTGGACAAAAAATTCGTTCTCGGTTTTGCCACCGACATCGGCGGCAAGACTTCGCACACGGCAATCATGGCAAGATCGCTGGGCATACCCGCCGTTGTCGGACTGCAAGACGTCAGCGAGGAATTGCAGAGCGGCGATTACGCGCTGCTCGATGGTTATAACGGCACAATCATCGTCAACCCGACCGACCAGACGCTGTTTGAATACGGCCAGTTGGCGAAAATCAAGGCGTCGCTCGGGGAAAAACTGCGCGAAATCCAGCGGCAGCCCGCCGTCACGCTCGACGGCAAAACCATCCATCTCTCCGCGAACATTGAAGACCAGAACGACATCGAGTCCGTCATCGCCCACGGCGCGGAGGGCGTTGGGCTGTTCCGCACGGAATTTCTGTTCATCAACCGCGACAGCCTGCCCGGCGAGGAGGATCAATACAAAGTCTATCGGCAGGTTGCCGCCGCGTTGAAGCCAAGCCCGGTCATCATCCGCACACTCGATTTGGGCGGCGACAAATTTGCCTCGCACCTGCAACTCGCGCAGGAGGTCAACCCGTTCCTCGGCTGGCGCGCCATCCGGTTCTGCCTCGCGCAACCGGAACTGTTCCGCGCCCAGCTTCGCGCCATCCTCCGCGCCAGCGCCGAGGGCAACGTGAAAATGATGTATCCGATGATTTCCGGCCTCGAGGAATTGAAGCAGGCCAACGCGCTTGTCGAAAAATGCAAAATCGAATTGCGCGCGGAAAAAATCCCGTTTGACGAAAACCTGGAAATAGGCGCGATGATCGAAATTCCGTCCGCCGCGCTCGTCGCCGATGCACTGGCGAAGCGGGTGAAATTTTTCAGCATCGGCAGCAACGACCTCATCCAATACACCCTCGCCGCCGACCGGACGAACGAGAAGGTGTCGCACCTTTACGAGCCGACGCATCCGGCCATCCTGCGCCTCATCAAGGCGACCGTGGACGCCGCGCACGCCAACGGCATCTGGGCCGGCGTCTGCGGCGAGATCGCCGGCGACCCCGTGCTCGCGCCGCTGCTCATCGGCCTGGGAGTGGATGAATTGAGCGCCGCGCCACCGGTGATTGACGAGGTGAAATACATCATCCGCCGCATCAAACTGAGCGAGGCGCAGGCGCTGGCCGAATTCGCGCTGCAATGCGAATCGCCGACGGAAATTTTTGCGCGCTGCCTTGATCTCGCCCGTGTCTCCGCCCCCAGCCTGTTTGAAAACAAGGCTTGAGCCTTCAATTCGTCGGATTGGAATTGATTCGCCGCCACCGGGGCCACAATGAATATTTTCAGGGGTGTGCGTCCAAACGCACAGTTGTCAGCCTGCCAGCCGGGGTTAGTATGCTTCAAAATATTTTGCCACCAAAATGGCCACAAAAGAGAACAAACAGCAGGTCAGAGAACTGGTGGAAGGCTTGGAGCAGCGAATCCATTGCGGACCGGCTGTCCAAGTCGCGGAAATCCATTCCGCGCGGGATTTTCTCCGCCGGCATGATTTTTCCCCCGCCAGCGGCTATTTCAACCGGCTGGCGGACATCGAAAACCGGCTTCAAAAACGGTCCCCATCGGTTCCACAACCGCGGGCGAAACGCAATTACGGCGGTCAAGCTGGTGGATGCCAAATGCAGGTGCAGTCCGTTTATGACCATCTGATTCTTTCGACCTGTTACGCGGGCGATTTCAACACCAAAAGGGGCCGGGTCAAAATTTCACACCGGTTCAACCAGGAAGGAAGGATTGATTTCGTGGAATTGAAATACCTGCAACCGCTGGACCCGCTTTTGAAAGGAGAACTGCGAAAGCTCCTGATGATTAAGGGATATCCGTCCATCCAGAAAGACTGGCATGAGGTGGATGCGTTCGTTTTGGAGATCCTTCCACGGGAACTGGTTTTTCTTTATGAGGGCATTTTCCGGTGTCCCCGGACGCAACTCTTCGCCTGGCTCCTGAACATCGGGCATGGGATTGTGGAAGATCTATTGAAGGATTTGCAATCGAGCAAATTCAAGTTTTCCACCGCCACTCCTTCCGGCCCCGGTCCAAATCTCGGCTGGCCTCCGCAGGGTTGGAGCCAAAATGCCGTCAGCGCTGGGGCAACGAATGGCAGTGGGAAAACGGTCTGTTTGGAACCCGTTCAAAACGGGCACGGTCTGGTGTCTGAAAACGGTTTTGCCGAATCCCCACCGCAATCGGCCCGCTATCCGGACCAACTTCCTTTGGACGCCCTGCTGCGGGACGACGTGGCCCTGCCGATTCTGGAGAAAGCCGCCGGTTTGGAATCCGTGGTGGAAGTGGCCGGTGAAACAGAAGCGGTCGTGCGCTATATCCGGAAGAATCTGAATTGACCCCGGCCTTCCGGCTTGAAGCACGGTTGGTTACTTCGCCGTCACGACAACGTAATTCTTTTTGCCTTTGCGGAGAAGGATGTGTTTGCCGTGAAACAAGAAATCTCCCGCCATGACGGCGTGATTCACATTCGTCATCCGCATGTTGTTTAAGTTCACTCCGCCACCCTCGATATCTTTTCGCGCCTGGCCCTTGGATGAACTCAGACCAGCATGAACTAGCAACTCAACAATGGGAATTCCAGTTCCAGACAGTCTCGATTTTTCAATTTCCTTCGTAGGCACTTCTCCAATAATTTCATTAAAGACGCTTTCGGGAACGCCATATATCTCGCCTCCGAAGAGAATTTCACTGGCGCGAACGGCTTCCGTCGTGGCGCTTTCGCCGTGGATCAAATCAGTCGCGGCTTTCGCCAGTGATTTGTGCGCGGCTCGCGCACTGGGATTTTCGGCGTGCCGATTTTCCAGCGCGGTGATTTCGTTCTGCGACAAAAACGTGAAGTATTTTAGGTAGCGGATCACGTCGCGGTCGTCCGTGTTGATCCAAAACTGGTAGAAGCGATAAACGCTCGTGCGTTTCGGGTCGAGCCAGATGGCACCGGCCTCGGTTTTGCCGAATTTCGTGCCGTCGGCTTTCGTGATGAGCGGCAATGTCAGGCCAAAAACGGTTTTGCCCGCTTTCTTCCTGCACAAATCAATTCCGGCGGTGATATTTCCCCATTGGTCGCTGCCGCCGATTTGCAGCTCGCAATTGGAATCGCGCGCCAGCACATAAAAATCGAATGCTTGGATCAGGGGGTAGCTGAATTCGGTATAGCTGATACCAGCCTCGCGGTCTTCCAGCCGGGACCGGATGCTTTCCTTGGCAATCATCTGGTTCACGGAAAAATGCTTCCCAATGTCGCGCAGAAAATCAAGGAACGAAATGTCTTTCGTCCAACTCGCATTATCCACCAGCCGCGCCGGATTTTGCTTGGTTTCAAAATCCAGAAGTTTCGCCAGTTGAAGTTTTATGCTGGCGACGTTGCGTTCCAAGATTTCCTTTGTGAGCAGCGGACGTTCCTGGGCTTTCCAACTTGGATCACCAATTGAGCCGGTCGCGCCGCCGGCGACTGCAATGGGATGATGGCCGAGCAGTTGAAACCGCCGCAGTGCGAGCAGCGGCACGAGATGGCCGACGTGCAGGCTGTCCGCCGTCGGATCGAAACCGCAGTAAAGCGTGACGGGCGCGGCGATTTTCTTTTCCAGTTCCGCCGCGTCGGTGCAATCAGCGACGAGGCCGCGCCATTTGAGTTCTTCCAGAATGCTCACGCGCGAAGATTACAAATGAAACGGCGGATTGGAAAATAGAAATAGCCACAAAAAGGCGCAGAAGTCGCAAATGGAGAAGCATCTTCTGTGCTCTTTGCGCTTTTTTGCGGCAAAATTAAATCGTCGGCTAACTTTGGACTTTGGACTTAAGGCTCTGGACTTTAACCTTCGCGCGTGTCACAAATGCTGAAATCGTCCGGCGCGATGGCCGGCGCCACTTTGTTGAGCCGCGTGCTCGGCATGGTGCGCGAAATTGTCTATGCGCGGTTTATGGGCGATGGTCCGGTGGCGGGCGCATTCCAGTTCGCTTTCACGATTCCAAACCTGTTCCGGCGGCTGCTCGGCGAGGGCGCGTTGACGGCGGCGTTCATCCCGATTTTCAAGGAGAAGAAAAAGACGCACGGCGAAATCGAGATGTGGCGCTCGGCCAACGCGGTGATTTCCGGCCTGATTGTCGCCGCCAGCGTGGTCGTGACACTCGCTTTGCTCGGCCTTTCGCTCGCGCTGACGGCGCATCAATTCGACCCGAAAACCGAACTCATGCTGCGGCTGCTGCGCGTGATGTTTCCCTACATGCTGCTGGTGTGCCTCGCGGCGGCGTTCATGGGAATGCTCAACGCGCGCGGCCATTTCTTCATCCCGGCAATGGGCGCGACGATGCTCAACGTGGTGATGATTGCGTCCGTGCTCTGGCTCGCGCCCACGATGGGCCTACAGTTTCCCAAAGAGGAGCGGTTGCAGCATCAAATTTTTGCGCTGGCCATCGGCGTGCTGGCGGCGGGCGTGGCACAGGCGGCGTTTCAACTGCCGACGCTCTGGTGCGACGGCTTCCGCTACCGCTGGGTTTCGCCATGGCGCGATGAATCTGTGCGGCGCGTGGTTTGCAAAATGATTCCGGGCACCATCGGCGTGGCGGCGTTTCAAATCAACGTGACATTGGTGCTGGCCATCGCGTTCTGGGTCAACCCGCAAATCGTCGCGTCGTTCAATTACGCCGTGCGGCTGATGGAATTGCCGCAGGGAATGTTCGGCATCTCGCTGGCGACGTATCTGCTGCCGACACTTTCCAGCCTGGCGGCGGAGAAAAATTATTCCGAGTTTCGCGGCACGCTGCGGCATGGGCTGGGCACGCTGCTTTTTTTGAATTTGATCGCGGCGGTTTTGCTCGTCGTGCTGGCCCAGCCGATTGTGCGGTTGATTTTCGAGCACGGCAAATTCACCGCCGACTCGACCGACCGGGCGGCGCTGGCGCTCATGTGCCTCGCGCCGGGGCTGGTGGCGTTTTCGTCGGTCAACATCCTGGCGCGGGCGTTTTTCGCGCTCGGCGACACGCAGACGCCGATGAAAATCAGCATCGCCTGCCTGGTGGTGAATTGCATCCTGGCGGCGGCACTGGTGGTGCCGCTAAAGCAAGGCGGTCTTGGTATCGCGAACACTGTGACTTCGGCTTGCAACGTCGGCCTGCTGGCTTTTGCGCTGCGGAAAAAACTCGGGAAATTGGAGATGGAATCGTTGCGCAAAACTTTTTTGCCGCTGGCCACGGCGAGTCTGCTTGCCGGATTGCTCGCGTGGTTCGGCTGGCGGCTTTGGGAAAGCCAATTCGGACACCAAACCATTGCGCTGAAAATCGGCGCGGTGTTTGCGCCGGCGGGAATTGCGGGATTGGTCTATTGGCTGGTGGCGATGGCGTTCAAAATTCCGGCGGCGAAGGAAGTGACGGAGTTTGCGCTGGCGAAATTCAAAAGGTAGGGACAGCGCGCTGCGCTGTCCGGACGCCGTAGCGCGGCGTCCCCACCATCAAACCGGCACAACCGCCGTCCAGCAATTTGCGCCAAATTGCGATTTGAATTTTTCCGCCAGCGATTCGCCGGAGGGAATGTTTTCCGCGATGGCGAACGTCGTCGAGCCGCTGCCGGACATCAGCGCGGCGAGCGCGCCGTTCTCCCTTAAAAATTCCTGGTAAAGCGCCAGCACGGGAAATTTATCCAGCGCGGGAGCTTCGAGTGAGTTGTAAAATTCCTTGACGGCGGCGTGCAAATCGCCGGTTTGCAAGTGTGAAATCAACTTTTGCGCCCGGTTTGGTTTGCCGTTCAAAGCGTCCGGAAACCGCGCCAGATTTTGATAGGCCCACGGTGTTGAGATGCCGAAGCCGGGGTGAATCAGCACAAACGCCTTGCCGCGCAGCGCCCGAAACGGTTCGAGCGGCTGGATTTGCTCCCCGCGTCCGGTCGCAAGCGCCGGTTTGTCTTGCAGGAAAAATGGGATGTCCGAACCGAGCGACATGGCGAGTTCGCGCAGCCTGCCGCCGGAGAGCGGCTGATCAAACAATTCATTCAGCGCAAGCAAGGTGGTCGCGGCGTTGCCGCTGCCGCCGCCGAGTCCGGCGGCCAGGGGGATATTCTTGTCCAGGCGGATTGCAACCCCGTCGGAAATTTTCGCCGCTTCCAGAAATTTTTCCGCGGCGCGATGCACGAGATTTTTTGAGTCCACGGGCAGTTCGGGATGGCTGCAGGAAAGCCGCAGGCCGGAACCGCCGCGCTCGAACGCCAGCCGGTCGCAGACGTTCACCGGCTGCATGACGGTTTCGATTTCGTGAAAACCGTCCGGCCGTTTGCCGAGGATGTTCAGCAGCAGGTTGACCTTGCAGGGCGATTTTTTTTCCAGGCGCATTTTCGGTTCAGGAAAGCAAAACGCGCCAGCGGAAAACCGCCGGCACGCCGCTCAAATGGATTCCATCCAGATTCAATTGTCGAACACGCGGAACCGGCTGCCGGGGATGAACGGCGCGACGTCGCCGCCGCTGAAGCCCATGTAGGTGTCGGTGTCGAACAAGCCTTCCGAGATGCGTCCTGGTTTGTAGCTTTCAGGAAAAACGGGGCCGGCTTTGACATAGCTGGTGAACAGCGGCTGATACGGCGGGAACGGGAAGGTGGCGACTTCAACCACGCCCATCGCCGTGCGCGCCACCGTGTGGTCAAAGCCGCGAACGATGCCGACGGTATAGCCGGCGCTTGGTGATTCAAAAATGGCGGTCTGCTCGACGGAGCGGCGCATCTCACCCAACCGGGCGGGTTCAATCACATTGCTCACGCCGCGACCGAGTTTTTCTTCCGGCCCCGTGCAACCGGAGGTGAACACCGCGGCCAGCGCGGCAAGGGCGAGAAAGGGCATTACGTTTCGCATACGTTTTTTTTTAGTTGACGAACCAACCTTACGCCAAATCGGGCGGATGTAAAGCGCGATTTATGGGTGGATGGCGCTTCAACGCCCGAACTGGCGCAGCCACGGCCAGCCATGTTTCCAGCCTGTCCACACCGCGCCGGCAATCAGCAGCACAACCAGCAGCGCGAACAAAAGTTTCCGCCGCGCCTTCGCCCGATCCGGCTGGTCCCAATACCACGCAATCCAGACGGTGACTTCGTAAAGCAGTTGCAGTGGAACGAACATGACAATCTGGGTGATGGGTTCCGGCGTCGTCAGCACCGCGCCGAGAATCAGGTTGATGACAATCATGTAGCGGCGCGCCTTCGACAGCATGGCGTAGTCCAGCACGCCGATTTTCACGAGCGTCAGAATCACCACCGGCAGCTCGAAGCCCAGCCCCATGCCGAGCATGAATTTGCAGACGAAGCTGATGTAATCCTCCGCCCGCCACTGGAGAGCGCCGAGGCCAAGCCAATGCGAATACATCTGCGCCGCCGCCAGCGCCACCGGCATCAGGGCGAAATAGCAGAACGCGATGCCGGTGAGAAAAAGTCCGACGCCTATGGCCAGCCCGCGATAAACATACCGGCGCTCGCGGATTTTCAGCGCCGGGAAAATGAACGCCGCCGCGAAATAAAAAATGAACGGGGACGCCAGCACCATGCCGCCGTAAAGCGCCACCTGGAACGCGACGACAAATCCGCCCGCCGGGCTTAGATTGATCAACTCGATCTTCATCCGCTGCGCGCCGGCGACGGCGGCGGGATCATTGTTCACGCGCCAGCCGAGAACCTGGTTTGTGCCGAGCGTAAGCGGGACGATGGTGACGGCGACAAAACGGTTTGTGCCGAGGTTGAGTGATTGCTGCTCTTCGGGTGTGAGCGGGAAATTGCCGAGATGATTTGTTCCGAAGCTGACGACGGCAATTTGATTGGTGCCGGAGAAACTGATCGGAGCGTGTTTCAACGGCCATTTGATGATGCTGACGACGTCGTTGGCCGCGAAGAGGCAGATCAGCATTCCCAGGAACAGCGCCACGATGCTCTTGATGAGCATCCAGCGGAAATCTTCCAGGTGTTCGAGGAAGGTCTTGACCGGGCCGCCTTCCGGCGAACCTTCGGGGCGATCCGGTTCGTGCGCGGCCATGCCGGGAAATTCCGGCCGTCAGGCCTTGGGCGGAGGGGTGGATTGCGAAACCGGCTGATCGGCCCGCGAGGGTGCGGGTGACGGGGGCGGCGTGGTCTTGGCCGCCGTTTCGGGCGGCGCGTTTTGGATTTCATCCGTCACCTCGCGCGTCGCCTTCTTGAATTCCTTGATGCCCGTGCCCAGCCCTTTCGCCAGTTCGGGAATCTTCTTGGCGCCGAACAAAAGCAGGATGGCGATAACCACAATCACCATCTCCCAGCCACCCAACCCCATCAATGCGAACATGGCATTCATAATTTTTGTCGAGCAGTGGAAAGTTACGCCCGCTCCGGGGATTAGTAAAGCCCCAAAAAGAAAGGCCGCGTTCGCGCGGCCTTTGCGGTTCAAACCGGTCGTTTAAGAGCCGGGCTTGGGATGGAGCAGGACGAAATCGTCGCGGCGGTTTCTCTGCCACGCGGACTCATCGTGGCCGGGATCAGCCGGCTTGTCCTTGCCGTAGGACCGGGTGAAGACCCGCATCGGATCCACACCCAGTTTGGCCAGCGCCTCGCGCGCCGCCAGCGCGCGCCGTTCGCCGAGCGAGCGGTTGTATTCCTCCGTGCCGCGCTCGTCGCAATTGCCCTCGACGAGCAGCTTCGCGTTGGGGTCGGCCGCCAACGCGGACGCCACCGATTGCAGGCTGGACTGCTCGCTGTCGCGGATGACGGCGCTATCATAGGCGAAGTGAATCGTGTAAGCCGCCAGCGCCGCGCGGTCGGGTATCATGCCGTTGATTTCTTCCGGAGATGCCTCCGGAATGCCGGTCGGGTTCTCACCCGGATTCATCGTGGGACCCGGCGGCAAAGTAGGTGCGCTGGGTTCCGTTGGCAGGGGTGGCGTCATCCCTTGCGGCAGCGGCGTGACGTTGACGGGTTTGTGACGGCAACCGGTGGCGGCCAAGGTGACGGCCAGCGCGAACGCGAGTGAATAAATCAATTTTGTTTTCATGTTTTTTCTTTCAGGTTAAAAGTTTGCTGCAAATTCAAATCATTTCGCCCAAGCGGGTTCGGAATCACTTCCCGAAACTCGGGCAACATCCTTGACTTGTTTTGTGAAAACGTCAAGCACAGACAACGTTTGCAAGTAGTGGACCGAATGGTTGAAAACCAGCGTCCGCGAATTCGGCGACCACGACGGGGCCTCGCCCTCCGCCAGCACCGTCGGCGGCGCGCTGCCGTCCGCCGGCATCACGCAAATGTCGAACTCGCCCGCCTGCCGCGTGAAAGCGATCCATTTGCCGTCCGGCGAGCAGTCCGGCTCGGTCGGATTCGGCGCGCCGGCGGTGTGAATCACCTGAACCGCTCCGCCGTCCGCCGGCACCTTGGCGAGCAGCCGCCGCCCGGAAATCTTCGTTGCAAAACAAATCCATTGACCGTCCGGCGACCAGCACGGCGACGAGTCCTCGATGCCGGTCGTCAGGCGTTTCAAATTCGAGCCGTCGGCATTGGCGACGTAAACATCCGGCCTGCCATCCTTGCTTAAAATCATCGCCACCTTCGAGCCGTCCGGCGAGGCCGCCGGGCTGAAGTTCGAGTCGCTGGAACTCGCGAACACCCGGCGCTGGCCGGTGGAGAGGTCGCTGTAGAAAATGTCCGGGTTCTCAAGCTTGTAGGAATTGTAATAAAGCGCCAGCCGTCCCGGCACCCACGACGGCTTGGAAACAATCGCATTGTCGTGCGTCACGGCCAGCGCGTCGTGGCCGTCAAAATCGGAAACGTAAATTTCACCGGTGCCGTCGGCTTGCTGCGCCTTGAACGCGATCTTCGTCTGTCCGATGCCCTTTTTGCCGGTGATGGCGAAAACGATGTCGTTGGCGAAGGCGTGCGCCTGCCGCCGCAGGTTCGTGCCGGTGTAGCTTTTCGACAAAATCACCTTCTTCGCAAGCTTGTCGGTCAAGCTGCCACTCACGTCGCCGCTGGCACTGCCGTTGATTTGATATTGCGCGGCGTCCGGCGTGACGAACGCGAAGCCCTGGACATAAAGGTCGAATTTCAAAACGCTCGCGGCCTCGCCGCTGAAACCGTCGAGTGAAACAGGAATCGGCCTGGTGTTGCCGAGGACGGTGATTTCATGCGTGATGGTGATTTCATCCTGGCTGTATCCGATATTGACGGCGAAAACCGCGATCAGCACCGGCAGGCAAATTTTAAGGCAATTTTTCATTCTAGCGTTCGTTTGGCTTTGGGGTTGAAATTGATGGTGTAGCTCCGCTCCTTTTCCGTCGCGCCTTCTGGAAATGGCGCGATGAAGGTAACGCGGTCCAGAGTTCGTTGCACCGAGGCGTCCACCGGCATGTCACCGGCCCGTTCGATGATGCGGGCGGAGATCACCGTGCCGTCACTGGCGATGGTCACGGTGACTTTCACATTTTCATCGTCGTTGGCGATGCTGTCCGGCAGCGTCCACGCCTGGTCATAAATGCTTTTGACGACGGAGGCGTAATTCGCGTAAGCCACCGTGCTGTCGCCGGGCATTTCAACCGTTGTGCTCGGGGAAAAATTCCTTTTCAAATTCCGGATCGCGGCGTTGATTGCCCGCGCCGTCTGTTGCGAGTTGTCGGCCGTCGGGGAATTTTTCGGCGCAGTGCGAACGACGGGAGTGAGGTTGACCTGTATTTTATGCGGCTGGGGTTCGGTCGTTTCCGGCGCAGGCCTTACTGGTTCCGGTTTGAAAAAATTCTCCAGCCGCTCGGAAATTGTTGGTGGCGGCGTTACGACCGGTCTTGGCACGGGCGGTGGCGGTGCGGGCTGAACCGCCGGTGTGGGCGGGGCTGGCGGCTGCGGAACCACCACCGGCGCGGGCGCGGGCGGCGTGGCGTTGCGAACACCGCTGTTGAACGCCGCGTCAATCAAGTTGGCCGGAATCACGTCGAGCAACTGCGTGTCGTCCGGCTTCGGACGCGGCGAGAAAAAGGCCGAGCCGAAAACCAAAATCAAGAGCAGCAGCAGGTGAATTCCAGCCGTGGCAATAGCGCATTTTTTTTGGAGCCGGTTCATTGATTGGGCGTCGGATCGGTGCGGAACGAAATCTTGATGCCGTTGCGCTGGCAGGTGTCCAGCAGCGAGGCAAGCAATTCGTAGCGGCTGTCCGTGTCGGCGCGGATATAGACAATCAGGTTCGGATTCGAGCGGGCCTCGCCCGCCAGCCGCGCGATCAACTGCGACAATTGCAGCCGCTGCCTGTCCAGCACGTAAACGCCGGTGTTGGAAATCTCAACGGTGGTGATGTCGGACTTGTTGATTTGCGTTTCCGGCCGGCCGCCCTTGGGCAGCTTGAGATTGATGCTTTGCTCCAGCAGCGGCGTGGTGATGACGAAGATGATGAGCAGCACGAACGCGAGGTCGAGCAGCGGCGTGATGTTGATTTCGCTCAATGTCACGAGATGGCTGCGTTGTGAGAACCGTCGCATAATTTTATTCAACCACGGATGGACACGGATGGACACGGATGGACACGGATGTTTTTGACTCGAATTTCGCCAATTAACGCGAATGGAAAACAATTGGCGAAAATTCGCGCAATGCGCGTCACGCCGTTTTTCAATCCGTGTTTATCCGTGTCCATCCGTGGTTTCATTCTTCCTCCGCCAAAAATTCCGTTTCCATCCGCGAAACGAGCTCCTGTGCGAAATTATCCAACTCGACCGTGAACGCCCGCAAATTGTGGACCAGCCAGTTGTAGGCGAACATCGAGGGAATGGCCACCAGCAGGCCCGCGACGGTGGTGCTCAACGCGGCGGAAACGCCCGGTGCCATCGCCGCCATCGTGGCCGCGCCCTGTTGTGCGATGCCCGCGAACGTGCTCATCACGCCCCAGACCGTGCCGAGCAGGCCCATGAACGGCGCGCCGCTCGCCGCGATGGAAAGCAGGATGAGGCCGGATTCCAGCTTCAGTGATTCCTGGGCGACGGTGTTTTCCAGCGCGCGTTTGACGTGCTCCATGTTTTTGAGACTGACGTTCTGCTTGGCGCGTTCACCGGTCGGCCCCCGCAACCGTGCGTCGAGCTGCACGCAGCCGGTTTGATACACCTCGTAAAGCGGGCAACCCTCGACGTGCAATTTGCGGTCGAAGATATCGAGCACCTTCTTTTGCGAACGGAATTCCTCATTGAAATAATAATTCAGCTTCCGCGCACGCCGCATCTGGATGGCCTTGGAAACCATCACCGACCACACGATGATGGAGAAAATGAGGAGGAAGACGATGATCACCTTGGCTTCAGGTGTCGCCTTGTCCCAAATATAAAGGGTGTCCGCTTGATTGGAAGCGGCCCCCACGACAATCAACGATAATCCGTTCATGATGCCGACAATTTACCTGGTCGTGAGGAACCGATTTAGCGGCCAAGCGGCGGACCGTCGAGTCATTTTCCGCCGTGCCAATT
>Ga0181537_10001853_pt1 | contig 19035 bp, 20 predicted proteins | sample PEATcosm2014_Bin_39_FD_119765 | JGI IMG/M metagenome (GOLD analysis project Ga0181537, IMG submission 119765) | Peatland microbial communities from MTU Mesocosm Facility, Houghton, MI, USA - PEATcosm2014_Bin23_10_metaG | ecosystem: Environmental > Terrestrial > Soil > Wetlands > Peat | place... | reverse complement strand
TCACGGTGCTGACGATCTCGCCGCTGCTACTTGCAATCGTCGCAATCGTCGCGCGCCCGCTCGCAATTTTCATGCTGTTCTACCTGGTCGGCGCAGTTCTGACCGCGCCGTTCGCATTAGCAAGGTTTGGAGGGTAGGCCCCGAAAGCGCGGTCTCGGCGAACGAGAAGGAGAAGCGCGTGGCACGTTACCTGCACACCTCGATCTTCGTAAACGACATGGCCCAATCGATCGACTTCTACACGAAGAAGCTCGGGATGAAGCTGCTCGATGGTCCGGTTCACTATCCGGGCAATGCAGACATGGCGTTCGTCGGCGATAGCTGGGACGCGTATATCGAGCTGGTCTACGATCTCGAAGATCACCCGCCGTATGAGGTCGGTAATCGGTACGAGCACCTCGCCGTTGAAGTCCCGGATGTACCTGCCATCGTCGAACGGCTGCGTGGCGCGGGCGTGAAGATCGTCAAAGAGCCGAAGAAATCTCCGAGCGGGACCCGCACGATCGCATTCGTCGAAGACCCGAACGGAATTCCGGTCGAGCTCTTGGAGCCTCGCTAATCGAGATCTCAGCACCGCGCGGAACGCAAGACGTCTTTCCGCCCGAAAGCCGGCGATGGGAGGCGTTCGAGTCGGTGGCGCGCGAGCTTGCAACGCGATTCGGTTACGGTGAGATTCGAACGCCGATGTTCGAGTCGACTGACTTGTTCGTGCGCGGCGTCGGCGAGACGACCGACATCGTCGAAAAAGAGATGTACACGTTCCAAGACAAGGGCGGACGCTCGATGACGCTGCGTCCCGAATGGACGGCGCCGGTCGTGCGCGCAGTCTTGCAACATAATTTGCTGGCGCAAGGTCCGCAGCGTTTGTTTTACATCGGGCCGTTCTTCCGTTACGAGCGCCCGCAAGCCGGACGCTACCGGCAAGCCAATCAGTTCGGCATCGAGTGTTTCGGCTATGCGGGTGCGGAAGCCGACGTTGAGGTCATGCAGCTGGCGATTCTGCTGTTGCGCCGCTACGGAATAGCCGACGCGACGCTGCGCGTCAACTCGATCGGCGATGCAATGTGCCGGCCGCACTATCGCGAAGCGCTGCTCGAATACTTTCGGCCGTTCGCGGGTCAGCTTTCCGCCGACTCGCGTTCGCGACTCGAACGCAATCCGATGCGCATTCTTGACAGCAAAGACCCCGAGGATCGCAAGCTCGTGGAAAACGCGCCGACGTTTCTCGACCAGCTGTGCGACGCGTGCGAGGAGCATTTCGCCGAGGTACGCGGGTATCTGGATGCACTGGGTTTGCCGTACGTCGTCGACCCGCGTATCGTGCGCGGCTTCGATTACTATACGCGGACCGTTTTCGAGATCGTCTCGCCGTCGCTCGGCGCTCAGAATGCGGTCTGCGGCGGCGGCCGCTACGACGGTCTGGTTGAATCGCTCGGCGGTCCGCCGACACCGGCAGTCGGATTCGGGATGGGCGAGGAACGCTTCCTTATGGTAGCGCGTGAGCACGAGGCGGAGCCGCCGCGCGAGGGACTCCAAGTAATCGCGCTCGGCGACGCGGCGCGAGCTTGGCTGATGCCGGTCGTCGGTGCCTTGCGCTCGCGTGACGACGCAGGCCCGGTCCACATGGATTTCGCGACGCGGCGCATCGCGGCGCAGTTCAAGGTTGCCGAGCGGAATCACGCGCGCTGGGCGCTGATCGTCGGCGACGACGAGCTGGCGGCGGGCAGCATCGTGGTCCGCGATCTCGACGCGCGCAGCGAGCAGAAGCTCGAGGTCGGCATCGGACGTGAAGCGACCGCGGTCGCCGGTGCGATCGTTTCCGCGATCGGAGCAGCATGAGCGACGACACGAAAGACGTCGAGGCGCTGGCCGCGATCGCGCGCGAGTACGATCTGGACGCGGTGCGCGTCCGCGTCGGGAAACGCGAGATCGAAGTCGTTCGCCGCAGTCCGCGCGCCGTCGCGGCGGCTGCGGCCGCACAACCGGCAGCGACTGCTGCATCGCAAGCGCCGGGTGCGGATGGTGGGCCCGTAGCGTCAGCGCGAACCAAGAAAGTCACGGCGCCGCTGATCGGCGTCTTCTATCGCTCTGCCGCGCCCGGTGAAGAGCCGTTCGTCAACGTCGGCGATCGCGTCGAGGCCGGCGACACCGTGTGCACGCTCGAAGCAATGAAGATCTTCAACGAGATCACTAGTGATTTTTCAGGAACGATCGTGCGGGTCGTTCCGGAGAATGGTGAGCTCGTCTCTCTCGGAGACGATCTGTTTTGGATCGAGCCATGATGGCGCAGCGGCGTGACTTTCGCACGCTGCTCGAAGATCGTCGCGGGCTGCTGGATGCGCCGCACTACCAAGGGCAAGTCGAAGCGATTGCGCAGGCGATCATTACCGCGTTTCGGAGCGGCAAGAAAGTCCTCTGGTTCGGCAACGGCGGCAGCGCCGCTGACGCACAACATCTGGCTGCGGAATTCAGCGGCCGTTTCTTGCGCGAACGTCCGGGTTATCCGTCCCAAGCGCTGTCGGCAAACTCGTCTGCGGTCACCGCGATCTCGAATGACTTCGGGTACGAAAACGTTTTCGCGCGGCAAGTCGAGGCCTTTGCGCAGCCGGGTGACGTGGTCGTCGGGATTACGACCAGTGGAAGTTCGCGTAACGTCGTCTATGGGCTCGATGCTGCAAAGCGGCGCGGCGCACTCACCGTTGCGTTCACCGGAAACGGCGGCGGCAAAGTCGCGGAGATCGCCGATCTGCTCCTGATGGGGCCCGACGGCTATTCCGCAATCATTCAAGAAGTGCATATAACGATGGGCCATATCATCTGCGATCTGGTCGATCAAGCGCTCTGCAATGGCATCGGCTGAACCGCTGGCGCCACCGAGCGCGCGCGAGCTCTTTGCGCGCATGCGCGGAAAACGCATCTTGGTCGTCGGCGACTTGATGATCGACGAGTGGATTTGGGGCGACGTCACGCGCATTTCTCCCGAAGCGCCGGTACCGGTCGTCAAAGTCGGACGCCACACGTTCACTCTGGGCGGCGCCGGCAACGTCGCCAATAACTTGCGCGCGCTGGGTGCGCAAGTCGCATTCGTCGGTGTCGCCGGAGACGACGGCGAGGGCACGCGCGCCGGCGAAATGTTCACGGAGCTGGGCGTCGATGCAAGCGGCGTGCTCCGCGAGAGCGACCGGCCGACCACGCGCAAGACGCGCATCGTCGCACACAATCAGCAAGTCGTGCGGACGGATTGGGAATCAGTTGAGCCGCTCGATGCGAAAGCCAACGCGCGCGTCGTCGAAGCGGTCAGGAAGCGCGCCGGCGCGGCCGACGCGGTCGTCCTTTCCGATTATGCCAAGGGGCTCTTCTCGCGCGAGATCGTTGAAGCTGCGCTTGCCGCGCCGGTCGTCGTCGCCGATCCGAAGCCGGCCAACATCGCGCTGTTCGCGGGCGTGACGTGCGTTGCGCCGAATGCATCGGAGGCAGCCCAGATCACGTCGATTCCGGTGACGTCACCCGACTCGCTCGAGCGCGCCGCGCGGGATATTCTGCGGCGTCTCGCCTGTAAATACGTGCTGGTCACGCAAGGCGAACACGGGATGACGCTGTATGGCCAGGGTGGCGAGCACTTTACGGTTCCGGCTGCCGCGCGCACGGTCTACGACGTGAGCGGCGCGGGTGACACCGTCGTAGCCGTGCTGAGCCTTGCACTAGCAGCACGTGCGCCGATTCATTCGGCGATGCAGCTTGCGAATTTCGCAGCGGGCGTCGTCGTCGAGAAGCTCGGAACCGCGACGGCTTCACCCGATGAGATCGTCGCGTTGCTCGAGGCCAGCGAACGTTGAGCGAAAAATCGCGGGTGCTCTCGCTGGACGCCGCAATCGCTTGGCGCGAGCTGCAGCGCGACAACAAACGGATCGTCGTTTTCACCAACGGTGTATTCGATTTGATCCACGCAGGTCACGTCGGATATCTCGAGTGGGCACGGCAACAAGGCGACGCGCTGATCGTTGCGCTCAATAGCGACGACTCGACGCGGCGTCTCAAAGGACCCGCGCGCCCGTTCGTTCCCTTTGAAGATCGCGCGTTCGTTATCGGCGGCTTGCGCTGCGTCGACGCGGTCGTCGGATTCGGGGAGTTGACGCCGGAGACGATCTTGGACCGGTTGCGTCCCGACGTGCACGTCAAGAGCGCGCAATATCGCATCGAAGATCTCCCCGAGCGGATCGTGATCGAGCGGTTCGGCGGACGGATCGTTCTTGCGCCGCACGCCGCCGGGAAGAGCACGACCGACCTTGCGGCGCGAATCATCGACCGCCAAGACGGATAACTCGTGAAGATTGCATTCACGGTCAACGGTCCCGGCGAATACGCGGGCTGGTTGCGGCCACTGCTCTCGTCGCTTTACGCGCGCGATCCGAGCCTCGAGGCGAGCGTCTTTTTCGTCCCTGACGATTTTGCAACCGGGCGCGAACCCGCGGTCGCGCGTGCAGAATTTCCGGCGTTGCAGATTTTCCGTCCGTACGAATACATCCGGTTTGCGCTCGGGGGCAAAGTCGAAGGGATGCCGCGGACCGTCGACCGCGTGCAGTACCTCGGCGGCGACTTGATGCATGCAGCGCACGTCGGCAAACGGCTCCGAGCCGAGACGACCTCGTACAAGTTTTCGCGTCCGGGCTATCGCAAGCGATTCGCGCGCGTCTTCGCCGTCGACGAGCGCAATCGTGCGCAGCTAATCGACTGGAAAACGCCGCCGGATCGCATTCAAATTGTCGGCAACCTTGCAATCGATGCTGCATTCCGCGAAGCCGAAGGCGCCGACGAACCGGCCGGCGCTTTTGTGCAAGACGGCATTCTCATCATGCCGGGCTCGCGCCGCGCTGAGATCGCAAATTTGGTTCCATTTTTCTTGCGGGTCGCGCTGCGCATTCGTGAAACCGACCCCGAGATTCCGATTGCATTCGCGCTCTCACCGTTTACCACGACCGAAGAGGTCGCGCAAGCGCTCGCCAAGGGTGGTTTGCCGACCGTCTACGGTGCGCGCGGGCACATTGCCGAACGCGACGGCATCATGTTCCTCCAAAGCGAGGATCGTAACCAGGAGTTCGCCGTGGTGCGCAGCGCGATGCGTGCGGCCACGCGCGCGCGCTTGGTGTTGACGATCCCCGGAACAAAGACGATCGAGCTGGCGGCACTCGGCGCGCCGATCGTTGCGGCCGTTCCGTTCAACGCACCGGAAGCTGCCGTGATCAACGGGCCGTTGCAATACGTCGAGCGCGTCCCGTTTATCGGAACGCCGCTCAAACGCCAGCTGGTCCTCCAGTATACGAAGCGCTTTACATTCTTCACGCAGCCGAATATGGATGCCGAACGCGAGTTGATTCCGGAGCTGACCGGGACGCTGACCCCCGGTTTTGTCGCACAACGTACGCTCGAGCGCTATAACGATGCTGCGTGGCGCGCGTCCACCTCGGAAGCGCTGCGCACACTCTACACCGGCCATCGCGGCGCATCACAGCGCATGGCCGAGGCGCTCGCGGCATGATCTCGATCGTCATCGCGACCAAAGACCGCGCACTGTTCTTGCAGCGCGCGCTCGAATCGCTCGCGCTCCAACGTGCAGCACCCGAGTTCGAGGTTGTGGTCGCTGACAACGGCTCGACCGACGGAACGCCGAGCGTCGTCGCCGATGCAGCGCACACCGTTCCGTATCAGCTCCGGCACATCGAAGCCGGACGTGCGAATCGCGGTTTGGCACGCAACATGGGCGTTGCGGCAGCGGCCGGTGAGCTAATCCTGTTCGTCGACGACGATGTCTGGCTTCCGTCGGATTTCGTCGCTGCGCACGTTGCCGCGCATAGCGGCGCACGTACGTCACGCGTCGTGACCGGTCCGATCGTTAACGTTCCGGACTATGATCAGCGGCCGCGGCCGGGCGCGGCAAACTATTCGAGCGCCTTCTTTTGCACGTGCAACGCGTCGGTTTCCAAGGCCGTACTCGAGGCAGTCGGTGGGTTCGACGAAGCCTTCAGGCTCTACGGGTGGGAAGACACTGAGCTCGGCTTACGCTTGCGGAATGCGGGCCTCGAGCATTCGTTTGCATGGGATGCTTTTCTCTATCACATCAAACCACCCGAGCCACTCGAGCTTGCGATACGGCGCACGGTCGAGAAAGCCACGACGGCGGCGCAATTCGTCCAAAAGAGTCCGACGTTCCGCACGCGCCTTGCGACCGGCGCCTATCCGCTCAATCTTGCGCGTGGAAAGCTGGTCGCACCGTTCTTGCCGTTGTTTGCAGGCGTCGCCAGCAGCGACTTGCTGCCGAAATCCGTCGTAGCATTCGCGCGCAATCGACTCCTCGATGGTCTGTATGTGAAAAGCCTCGCCGGCGAGCTCGCGAAGCGTGAAGATCCTTCTCGTTAGGCTGGATGGCATCGGTGACGCGCTCGCTTGTACGCCGCTGATCGCCGCACTGCGCTCCGCGGGACACGAGCTCGGCGTCGCGCTCACTCGGCGAAACGCCGCCGTCTTTGCGCGCTCGGCATTCGCCTGGACGCACGTACTCGAACGTAATGCGTGGCCCGCGCATGGCCACGCGCCAAGCGACGTCGAGGCAACGGTCACGGCCGCGCATGCAATCGGCTACGATATCGCCTTGGTCGCATCCGAAGAGCCCGATGCGTACGCGCTGGGGATGCGCTGTGCACCGCGGCGCGTCGGGTTCGTCAACGGATGGGAGAAGCCGCTCAAGACCGTAGCCACGCGCCGGCTCCTGACTCGCGCGATCCTTCGCACGGCGTCCGCCAAACGTGCACGCGAGCACGAAGCCGAGACGCTCTTTCGTTTGGGCGAGGGTTTGCACGCCGAAGCGCAGCCGACGCGCGACGCCGCACGCCTGCGACCGCTGATCGTTGACGGAGCGCCTGAACGCGAGCCGCAACAGGCACGGATCGCCGTGCAGCTCGGGCCGAAGTGGGCGGCGATGGGGATCGAGCTTGCGCGTGTCGGCGAGGTCGTATCGGAACTGCGCGCATTCGCTCCGGTGCGGCTCTTGGTAAGCGGCGAAGAAGCCGGAGAGATTCGCGGCCTACGCGAGTTCTTGGACGACCCCGAATCGATCGATGCGACGGTGTTCGACGGCGAGGAAGGGATGCGCGCGTGGAAACGCGCGATCGCCGAAGCGCGCGTGTTGGTGACGACCGACACCGGCGCGGCGCACCTCGCCGGAATGACGGGGACGAATTGCGTCGACGTCTTTGCGGACGTACCGTGGGCGCGCGCGGAGATAACGCGCTGGGCTCCGTGGGCGTCGCCGCATGCATGTCTGGTTGCCGGTCGCGACGCGCCGATCGTTGCTGCCGCCCGTGATCTATGCGCGCGCTCCTGATCTCGGTCGGTGGCGGCATCGGCGATACGTTTCTCGCCAGCGTCGTCGCTCGCGCATTAAAAGCGCGCTACACGGAAGTCGACATGCTCGCCGCGCCCGCTCATCGTACGATTCTGCGCGGGAATCCTGACATCGCGATGATTCTCGAGGATGCTTCGGCAGCCGCCTTGCGCACGCGCGCGTACGATGCGGCTGTGTGCACGTGGGCGACGTTCGAAAACGCGATGGTACCGGTGACCGCGCGCGTCCCCGTCCGCGTCGGCCAAGCCCGGCGTCTGTATTCGCTCTTGTTCAACAAACGCGTGACGGTCCGGAGCGAGCTCGGCGACCACACCACGCATTGGACACAGGTTCTGCTCGACTACGCACGTGCGCTCGGTTGCGACACGAGCGACGCCCAGCCGCGGATCGTGCTCGCTGCCGACGATCGTGCCGAAGCCCAGCAGCTGCTGGACCGCGCGCGCATCACCGGACAGTTTGCGATCCTGCACCCGACGCGGGGCATCAATCATCCCGAGCGATGGCCGGTGCAAGTGTTCGCGCGGCTGATCAATGCTCTCGTCGAACGCTACGAGATGCCTCTGCTCGTCTCGGGTTCGCGCGACGATCGACCGCTGGTCGAGCGCATGTTCGCGGAAGCGCGTACCGAGCCGCGCGCCTTCACGCAGCGCAATGCGGCCGCATTCAACATCGCCGGCACGACTTCGTTGCGCGGATTTACGGCGCTGGCCGAGCGTGCGCAATTCGTCGTCGCGATGGACAGCGGGCCGATGCACCTTGCGGCTTCGATGGGGACGCCGACGGCCGGCATCTTTGCGCTTCGCTCCGATGAGCCGGAACGCTGGGCCCCGCTCGGCGCGCACGCGACGGTCGTGCGCGGTACGTACGCGTGTCCGCCCGCGCATCGCAAGGAAACCTGTCCGAATTTTGCGTGCGTCAGCGCAATCGAGTTTTCCACGATCACGGCAGCCATCGACCGCGTGCTCGCGGGCCCTACGTCATCGCCGTAATGCTGCGTCCTCGCAACCGGTCACTCAGAGCATCGATGATCAGCACGATGAGCCACGTGATCGCCACATACGCCGCCATCGTCTTATAGAAGAAGAGCTGCTGCGCGAGAAACAGCGCTTGCCCTATGCCGCCCGCACCGATCATTCCGACGACAGCCGCCGCGCGTGCGTTCCATTCCAAACGAAAGAGCGTATTGACTCCGATGGGGCCGAGCGCAAGCGGGATGATTGCGAACGCGAGCGTCGACGGCATGGGTGCACCCGTTGCACGAATCGACGCCACCGGAGAGCGGTTGACGTTTTCAAAGGCTTCAGAATAGAGCTTCCCCAGCACCCCGCCGGAATGTAGTCCGAGCGCGAAGATTCCCGCGACTGGACCGACGCCGACGCTAACGACGAGGAGCAGTCCCCAGATGATCTCGGGGATTGCGCGCAACGTGTCGAGGATGCGGCGTGCGATCACGACGATCGTGAGGGGCACGATTCCGCGCGCTGCCACGAGTGCGAGCGCGAATCCAATCACTGCGCCCAGCGCCGTCCCGAAAATCGCAATCTCTGCGGTTTGCAGCAGCAAGTTCGGAAGGGCGGCGAGCTCCTGCGGACTCAGTTGCGGGGGCAGCATCGAGCCGAACGTCTGCAGAGCGTGTCCGAGCGCAAAGATTTGCGGACGATCGATCCAGAGCGTGATGAGACCCGCGGGAACGAGCGCGAAGGCAGCTTGCGGATAACGCCTTACGAACATCCCGAACACGTCGACGGCTGCGATGCATGCGACCAGTACGATGATCAGGGTCGTGGCGCGATGATAATCGAGCGCATTGATCGTTCCGACGAGCTCGGTTCCGAGTCCACCGCCGCCGACGGCGCCGACGATGATCGCTGCGCGCATCGCGCACTCGAAGGAATACATCGCAAACGTGATCAGGTCGCTGAACATTGTCGGGATCATGCCGAACACGGCGACGCACGTTCGCGGTGCACCCGTTGCGCGCAGCGCGTCGACCGGTGCAGCCGGCGCGGCTAGGAGCAACTCGGCGAACACTTTGCCGATCATCGCCGTGTAGAAGATCCACAGCGCTGCAATACCGGCTGCCGGACCGAGTCCGAGCAGAACGACCGCAAGAATCGCAAGCGTCAGGTCGGGAATCGCTCGCAAAGCGGCAAGTACCGCAGAAATCGCACGCGATCCGGGCGCATGCGTCGCAACGATGATTGCCAGCGGCGTTCCGAAAACGAGCGCCAGCAGCATGCCTGCGCATGCCATCCCGATCGTTTGTGCGATGGGTACGGCCAGATACGTCAGATAGTGTGCCGAAAAATCCGGCGGAAAGAAATTCATGCGACTCGGAAAAGCCGGCCGCGCTCTAAGCGCACGATCCGATCGAAATGGCGCTCAGCGAGCGGCAGCTGATGCACCGAGCACACCAGCGCAAGTCCGCGCTCGCGCGCGAGGGTCGTCAGTAGCTCAAGAATTTGCGTCGCGAGCTCGGCATCCAGCGACGCAATGGGCTCGTCGGCCAATATCGCCTCCGGCCGCTGCACGAGCGCACGTGCAATCGCAACGCGCTGGCGTTCGCCGCCTGAAAGATCTCCGGTTTTCGCACGCAGTTTGTCTGGGATGCCGACACGCGCTAATGCTGCGCCTGCCTCTTCGAGCTCGCGCGCAAGCGGAAAGGCGAGATAGCGCAACGCATGCAGTGCGCTCCACCGGCCGAGCGCTCCGGCCATCACGTTCTGATGCACGCGCAGCTGATCGACCAGATCGTGATGCTGCGCGATGAAAGCAAGACGCGTGCGCATATTGCGCAGTGCACGTCCACGCAACGATTCGATCGGCGTGCCGTCGACGATCACGCTCCCCGACGTCTGGGGAACGAGCGCATTGATCGTACGCAACAGCGTCGTCTTGCCGCTGCCGCTCGGACCGACGAGTGCAACCGTTTCGCCCGCAGCGATCTCCAGACTGACGCCGTCGAGCGCCGCCCGGTCCATGCCCGGATAGCGCACGACGACGTCGCGGAGTGCGATCACAAGAGCTTGAGCTGTGCTGCTACGCTCCTGAGCGTTGCGTACTCGGCATCGTCGGCTTTGACGAACGACGTCCCACGCAAGATCGAAAGAATCTTGTCGTCGGCCGGCGAGTGCAGCGACAAAAACGCGTTGGTCAACGAATCCTGGTCCGATTTCGCAATGTCCTTGCGCGCGACCCATACGTAGTCGACGAACGGCGGCGTCGTGTAGAACACGCGCACTTTCGTCTTGTCGATCTGTCCGCCGTCGATTAACGACTTATAGACGCTCTCGTCGAGTGCTCCGGCGTCGACCGCGCCCGATTCAACCGCTTTGGCGGTTGCGGGATGGTTGCCGGTGTAGCGAACCGTCAGATCCTTGTCCGGGTCGATGCCGGCGTTGCGCAGCGCGTAGTCCGGCATGAGATGTCCGCTCGTCGACGCGACGTCGCCGAATGCGAACTTCTTTCCGCGTAAGTCCGTCAGCTTCTGAATTGTCGAGTCGGTTTGCGTGATGAACAGCGAATGGAACTGCCGATCGCTGGCGCGTTGCACGAGCGGGATCACGCCGTACGTTTGATGTGCTTTCACGTACGTAAGTCCACCCAAGTACGCGAAGTCCAGCGAACCGTTGCCGAGACCTTCGACGGTCGCGTTGTAGTTGGTCGGGATCACGAGTTCGACGGGCCGGCCGATTTTTGCGCTCAAATAATCCCGCAGCGGCACTTTTTCGTCGATTGAGACCTGCGTCGCGCCCGCATCGGGAATCATCCCGATTCGCAACGCCGCAGCCGCGCCGACCGGCACGGTTCCGCTGCCCAAGAGTAAGCCGGCGCCAACAACCTGTAGCAGGCTTTGACGCGTCAGCCGATGTGTCAAGGGACCCCCTTTACTAAGTGAAGAGAGTCGGCCGCTTTCCGACGGACTCGCCGGATGCCTTCCCGAAGCGGCACGGCGTGTCGCTCGCGGTAACGATCCAGCTTTGCACCTATAACCGCGCGCATTTGCTTGCGCGTGTCCTTGACGCGTGCTTCGAGCAAGAAATCGACGGCGCGGGCTACGAGGTCGTGTTGGTCGACGACGGCTCGAGCGATGGGACGCAGCTCGTCATCGAAGCTGCCAAAGAGCGCGCACGCGTTCCGTTCACGGTCGTTTCGCAGGCTAATGCGGGCTTGGCGCGGGCTCGCAACGCGGGGATTGCAGCCTCGCGCGGCGAGCGGCTGATCTTCATCGACGACGACGTGCTGCCGATGCCGAATCTCGTCGCCGAGCATTTGCGCGCTGCGCGCCGCAATCCGGATCTGGTCGTACGTGGTGCCGTGATCGAAGTCGAGAGCTTCGCTCATCTTCCTGCGCCGTTTTGGTCGCCGAAGAACTACAGCGCGAATTGGTTTTGGACGAGCAACGTTTCGGCGTCGCGCCGGAGCCTCGACCTGGCTCGCATCGGCGAACGTCAATGGTTCGATGAAACGTTTTCGGAATACGGGTGGGAAGACATCGAGCTCGGATTGCGTTTGCGCGAAAAGGGGATGCGCGGCGTCTTCAACCGGCGAGCAGTCGCGTTTCACTACAAACCGAAATCCGAGCGCGTGAGCGCGATCGACGATCTGGTGCGGCAAAAGCGCGCGCAAGCGCGTACCGCTCTCATTCTCGAGCAGAAGCACCCCGGTTGGCGGGTTCGCCTTGCGACGGGGAATACGAAAGTGCAACGTTCGCTGCATCGCGTGAGCCGCGCGCTGCATTTGCAGCGCGGCCCGGGCGGGGCCGCCGCGAACGCGTATTTCGACGAGCTCGAACGCGGCGGCTAATGCGCATTCTACTCTCGCGGACCGATCGCGTGGGCGATTTGATTCTGTCCACGCCGGCGATTGCATCGCTGCGGCGCTCGTTTCCCGAGGCGCGCATTACGCTGGTGTGTTCCGACTACAATCGTGTCGTCGTCGAGAACAATCACGACGTCAACTACCTGGAGACGCTTCCGAAGGGCGTTGAGCCGGCAGCCTTCGGCCGGACGTTTCGTGGGCAATTCGATCTTGCGATCGCGCTTGCGCCGCGCAGCGCAGACATTCGTTTAGTCGGTGCGACGCGCGCACGGCGGCGCATCGGCTACACGTACGTATCGCGCCTCTTGGCACGTGTCGCCGCACGCCGCGATCTCACGGACGTCCTTATTTCAGAAGCGGATCCGCGCAAGGCGGAATGGCACGATCCCTATCCGGTGCGGCACGAAGTGCTGCAAGTGCTGGCACTCGCTGAGCGCGCCGGTGCAACGCGCCTCGTTTACGATCTCGAGCTTCCGATTTCGGATAGCGATCGCGCGGCGGTCGCGCACCTGCCGCAAAACGCGATCACCGTGCATTTTGCGCAGCGTTGGCTCAAAGATGGCAGCACGCTCGAAAATTTGGTTGCGCTCATTGGCGACCTTCGCGTTCTTGGAAGGCCGATCGTCGTGACCTATGGTGACGAGATGAGCAACGTTGCGGAGCAACTCAAATCAGCTCCGATCGATCAGTTTGCGGGCGGCTTATCGTTTCGCGCGTGGGCTGCGGCATTCGAGCGCAGCGCGTGCGTCGTCACCGTTGATACAGGTGCCACGCACGTTGCGAGTGCGGTGCGCAGGCCAACCGTAGTCTTGTTCGAACACCGGTACTTCCGGCTGAACTCTCAGGAATGGGCGCCGTGGGGCGTCCCGTATGCGCTGGTGCGCAAGCCCGCAACTGAAGATGCGGCAGCGCTCGCGGCACTGCGCAGCGAGATTGTCGATTCCGTTCGCCGGCTTCTCAAATAAATGCTAGATCTGTCCGTCGTCATTCCGACATACAATCGACTCGAGACGCTGCAGTACGTCATCCCGTCGCTGCTAGCGCAGAGCATCGCACCGGAACGGTACGAGATCATCGTTGCCGATTCGAATTCCAAAGACGGCACGGCGGAATATCTGGCGTCGCAGCCGCGCGTGCGGCATCTGCCGGGTGCGTACACGGGCCGTGCGGGTGCGCGCAATGCCGGTATCGCGGCTGCCGCCGGACGAATCGTCCTGTTCAACGATAGCGATATCATTGCGTCGCCGGATTTGCTCGAGCGCCACCTTACGCGGCACGAGCGCGGACGCTCCGCGGTCGTCGGATTGGAAGTCCAGGTTCGTTCGTACGATGAGTATCTTGCCAAGAGCAAGGCGCCGCCGTCGCGCGATACGCTCCATCCGCCGAACCGCAAGCGGCTCTCGTGGCTCTATTTTCTCACCGGCAACGCATCCGTAGCGAAGCGCGATTTGGACGCGGTCGGCGGATTCGATGAGAGTTTCACGGGCTATGGCCACGAGGATCTCGAGCTCGGCTACCGCCTCCAAACGAGCGGTGTCTCGATCCTCTACGAGCCAAGGGCGATCAACTTTCATTTGCAAGACGTCGGGTTCGAGGATCAGAAGTCAAAAATGGAGCTGGCCGGCCGCTCGACGGTGCGCTTCTACCGCAAGCACCCCGCATTCGTCGTCAAGCTCCGTTTGGGGATGACCCCGCTCTCGCTCGGCGTACACAGTCTGCTCGAGCGCACGCCCGCGATTCGAGACTGGCTGGACCGGCGTTCTGCAACCTGGCCCCTCGCCCGCACGATTGCCTACCAATATCACTACGTCACGGGGATCAAAGCCGCACTCAGTGAGTAAATTCGCCAAACGTTCTTGCGGCGCGCTGCGCGCCGCCGACATCGACAAAGCCGTGGAGCTCAACGGTTGGGTTCATCGCCGCCGCGATCATGGCGGGTTGATCTTTATCGACCTGCGCGACCGCGACGGGATCACGCAAACCGTGTTCGATCCCGCCGATGCAACGACGTTCAGCTTGGCCGAATCCCTGCGCAGCGAAGACGTCGTGCGTGTCCGCGGAGCCGTGCGCGCGCGGCCGGCCGGAACCGAGAACAAAAAGCTTCCGACCGGCGAGATCGAGCTGCCCGCCGTTGAAATTCACGTGTGGTCGCGTTCCGAAACGCCACCCTTCCAAATCACGTCGGACGAACGCGTCGATGAGAACCTCACTCTCAAGTATCGTTATCTCGACCTGCGCCGTCCGCGGATGCAGCACAACCTGACGGTCCGTCACAAGATCGTCAAGGCAATCCGCGACTTTTACGATTCGCGCGACTTTCTCGAAATCGAGACGCCGATGTTGATCAAGGCGACGCCGGAAGGCGCGCGCGATTATCTTGTGCCCAGCCGCCTCTATCACGGCCACTTCTACGCGCTGCCGCAATCGCCGCAGATGCTCAAGCAGATCTTGATGATCGGCGGCGTCGGCCGCTACATGCAGATCGCGCGCTGCATGCGCGACGAGGATCAGCGCGCCGACCGGCAGCCGGAATTCACGCAACTCGACGTCGAGATGTCGTTCGTGACCGAAGAAGACGTGCTCGAGACGATGGAATCCGCGATGAAATACACGTGGAAGCATGCGCTGGGCATCGAGGTCAAGGAAGCGTTCCCGCGGCTCACGCACGCCGAAGCCATGCAACGCTTCGGCAGCGACAAGCCGGATTTGCGATTCGATCTGGAGCTGACGGATGCGACCGATGCATTCGCAAGCTCGGAGTTCAGCTTGTTCCGCTCGCTTGGCGAACAGAACGGTCAGCAGCGCAAAGGCAGCGTGATCGCACTACGTTATCCCGGCGGCGGCTCGTTATCACGCCGCGACTTCGACGCGCTGACCGAGACCGCGAAGACGTTGGGCGCGAAGGGACTCGTCTGGATCGCGCTCGGCGAAGGCGAGACGCGTTCGTCGATTCAGCGCTTTCTCACCGATGCGCTCACGGCGGATCTGCGCGAGCGCACCGGCGCGCAAGCGGGCGATGCTATTCTGCTCGTGGGCGACGCAACCGACGAAGCATTGCTCGTCGCGGGACGCCTGCGCAACGAGGTCGGCGATCGTACCGGCGTGCGCGATCCGCAGAAATTCGCGTTCTGCTGGGTCGTCGGATTCCCGTGGTGCGAACGCGATCCGGAAACCGGCGAGATTGCGCCCGCGCATCATCCGTTTACAGCGCCCGCGCCCGGACAAGAGAGTCTGATCGACACCGATCCGCTAGCGATGCGGGCGCAGCACTACGACATGGTGCTCAACGGCTACGAGCTCGGCAGCGGTTCGATCCGTAACCACGATCCGAACATGCAGCGCAAGATTTTCAAGATGCTCGGAATGGGCGAAGAAGAGATCGAGGATCGCTTCGGATTCTTCATTCGCGCGCTCGACTTCGGTGCACCACCCCACGGCGGCATGGCGCTCGGGATCGATCGCATCGCAATGCTCGCCTGCGGCGAGACCAGCATCCGCGACGTGATTGCGTTCCCGAAGAATCAGGGCGCGCGCGATTTGATGATGGAAGCGCCATCGCGCGTTCCTGAGAAATCGCTACGCGAGCTTGCGATCTCCGTTAACCTGTCATCCCGAGCGTAGGTGCACGCGGTGCACCGCAGTGCGAGGGACCACCCAAATCTTTATTCTGCGAGCGCACGCCATCGGGAACGCGTATCTATGCGATCGAGTCCGGCGGGCGCTACAATACGCACGTATGGCAGATCGGAAATCCGGATCGTGCACCCTTGCCATCCGGCGCGTCGAGCTGAAGGAGGCAGCGGCTTCCGGGGGACGATCCGATCTTCGGAAATCAGCGAGCCGGGTATGGCGTCTACGAAAACGACGGTGCTGAAGCGAGTATCAAACTCGACGAAGACGTGTTCGGGCATTGTCCCATCGCGCACCGCACTGATGAGTGGACGATACGCGGCTCCGGAAACGGTTGCTCCAAATCGACCATTCTTTCCCTTAAGCTGATAGCGGCGCGCGCAGCTGAAGCATGCGAAGTCTGCAACTGGTGTATTGTTTGGGAGTCGGTCAAGAGTGTCGCTTTCGCAGTTGAGGCAATAGAGATTAAACGAGGCCCACGTTTCCAGGGCGACGCGTGCCGCCTGCGCCTGACTCGTATAATTTGCCGCGACCGTAACGTCAATAAGTGGACTGAACGCCGGCGCAACGTCTAGCCGATGATAGCGCCCTGAACCCATAAAGCGAAGAACGCCTTGATCGCGCAGCACCTGTAGGCTTTGGCGAATCTTCGCTTCGATAAATCTATTGTTTGGAAATTGGCGTTGAAGTGATTCCTTATGATCCACGACATCAGCGAGTGTAAACTCTCGCGGTTGCGCGGAAACGATCTCCATGACGAGCTGTTTCCACGTCGTTTTGCCATCGCTCATACGTCCTCGCCTATCACGGCGCGACTTTAGCGCCAAAACGATAACGATACTCGAACGTGACGGCGCCGCCGACGTTGCGGTCGACGAGTGAGCCGCTGTTGGTGTTGCGCGTGTGGTAGCTCAGGCCCGCAAAGCCAAGCAACATTGTAGAACGGCCGTGCGTCCAGCCGTAGGCCGCGTTGTAGTAGATCTCCGCACCCTGCTCGGGCTCGCTGGGTTGGGCGACTCCGGCCGCGTCGAACACCGAGAGATTCGTACGAACGTTCGGCAGCAGGTACGTGGTCAGCTCGAGGAAGTGATGATTGGGAAGCGGCAGCGTCGAGCCCGCAGCATAAATGACGTTCGCGAGATGCGCGGAGTTGGTGCTGCCGTCGTTTCCGTTGAAATTGCGCAGGTTGATGAACTGCACGCCGCCGCCGAGGCGGAAGCGGCGATTCGGATCGACGTTCACCATCAAGAGCGTGTCGAGCAAGCTGATCGTCGCCGATGAGCGTCCGAATGGTCCGGCTGCGCCGACTCCGGTCGCCGTTATCGACGGAACGCCCTCGACGTGCAACTGAATGTTGTCGATATACTGCGTCGCCTCGATCAACGCAGCGGGTGCGACGCCATTGACCGGCGTCGGGTTGCCGGCGCCGACGTGCTGTCCGTATGCGACTGCCGCCAGTGCCCCGATATCGGTTTCGCTGTCGGCCAAGGCCGGTGCCGTTAGCGCGAGCGCGAGCATAAGGGCCATCAGTGCGCGCATACTATCTCCTGAGCACGAGTGAAGATCCGATCGGGCATCGGTTCCGTCAACTTTCCGGTGTTCGTGTTTTGCCGGCTGGGATGATACGACGCGAGCACGAGGATCTCGCGTCCGTTCGGGGTTCGCAGACGCGTTTCGGCCCCGTGCTTGAAGCGCGCACGCGGCGTGACGTAGTCGTGCTCTTCGCGTAAGAGCGCGTGTACGCTGTCGTCGGCGATTTTTCCGAGCGTGATGACAACGTGCGGCTGCAGCGCGCGATACTCGTCGCGCAAATAATCGAAGCAGCGCCGCCGCTGCGCGGGCGTCGGCTTGTTCTGCGGGGGTGCGCACCGGATAGCCGCCGTGATATATGCGTCGCTTAAGCGCAAACCGTCGTCGCGATGCGTCGATTCGGCCTGATTTGCAAAGCCGGCGCGAAACATCGCACGATACAACCACTCGCCGGACGCATCACCCGTAAACGGCCGTCCGGTGCGGTTCGATCCGTGCGCGCCCGGGGCAAGACCCACAATAAGGACGCGTGCTCCAGGGTCGCCCCACCCGGGGACCGGGCGCCCCCAGTATTCAAAATCGCGATGCGCGCGCTTCTTCGTGCGCGCGACGCTCGCACAGTAACGGCGCAGCTCCGGGCAACGGCGGCAATCGACGATGCTGCGCTCGAGCGCGCTCAGGGTTGGCGAAAGTATTTGACGGATCGGCGAGCGCGTGGGAACATCCCCTCCATGGCCGCTGCAGCGACGCTCTTAGCGCCGTCCTCACAGTCGCGTCCCCTTGATCGCCGTGGGATAGGCTTCCTCGTTGCTGCGCACGCGTTCAACGACATGAACCAGTCGATCGTACCGGCGATCCTGCCGTTCTTGATCGCGCAGCGGCATCTCACGTACGCAGCCGCCGCGAGTCTGGTCCTTTCGTTGACGATTGCCTCCTCGGTGATCCAACCGCTGTTCGGTTACATCACGGACAAGCGCTCGATGCCATGGCTCATCCCGGCGGCGTTGTTGTGCAGTATGGCGGGAACGGTGCTGCTCGGCTTCGCGCCGACGTACGAGATGCTCTTGTGCGCGACGCTCGTCGCCGGCGTGGGCAGCGCGGCCTTTCATCCCGAAGCAGCCCGCACGGCGAATTTGCTCTCCGGTTCGCAGCGTGCGACCGGCATGGGCTTCTTCGGACTCGGCGGCAACATCGGATTCGCTGCAGGCCCAATCTTGGTTACGCCCGCGATTCTCGTGATCGGTTTGCACGGCACCGGACTCATTATCGTTCCGGGCGTGCTCTATGCGCTGTTCCTCGGCTTCTTCGAGATGCGACGCTTCGCGACGTTCCGCGAGGCGCCCAAGACGTTCGCATCGCGCAGCGAGCGCGGCGATCGCTGGGGTGCGTTCGCGTTGCTGACGACGACGATCGTCATGCGCTCCGTCGTATTTTTCGGCGTGATGACGTTTACGCCGCTGTTTTGCATCGCCGTCCTCGGGGCAACGAAGGCGCAGGCAAACGCCGTTCTTGCGATGACCTTGATTGCGGCCGCAACGGGCGTGATCACGGGTGGACGCCTGGGCGACCGCGTCGATCGGCGCAAGCTAATCCTGGTCTCGATGGGTGCGGCTGCGATCCTTTCGTGCGTGATCGCGTTCGTTGCAAACGCCGGC
>Ga0181537_10001850_pt1 | contig 19040 bp, 16 predicted proteins | sample PEATcosm2014_Bin_39_FD_119765 | JGI IMG/M metagenome (GOLD analysis project Ga0181537, IMG submission 119765) | Peatland microbial communities from MTU Mesocosm Facility, Houghton, MI, USA - PEATcosm2014_Bin23_10_metaG | ecosystem: Environmental > Terrestrial > Soil > Wetlands > Peat | place... | reverse complement strand
GATTGGGAAAAATTCTACGTCACCAAGCGCTCGTCGGCGACACGGCGGCGTGACCGCGCCAAGCGGCGGCACATGTCAGAATACGGCGAGATCCGTTTCGTTACCGCGGTCGACGCCGACGACGCCCGGCGCACGCTGGAAACGCTCATGGAACAAAAAGGCCGGGCGCTGGCGCGCAAGGGTATCGCCGACATCTTTGCCCGGCCGGGACATCGCGAATTCTATCTTGACCTCGCGTCGAACCCGAAATCCCGGCATCTGGTACACATCAGCCGGGTCGAAATCGGCAACTCCTGCGCGGCCGCCAATCTCGGCATCGTGTTTGGCGATTGCTATTACCATGTGCTGGCGAGCTTCGCGGACAGCGATGTATCGCACTACGGACCCGGCGCGCTGCACCTGCGCGAATTGATGGCGCATGCCATCAAGCTCGGTCTGAAGCGCTTCGATTTCACCATCGGCGACGAATCCTACAAGCTTGAATGGTCCGATACCGACCTCGAGCTCTACGACTATGCCGAAACCACGAGCTGGCGCGGCTTGCCGGTGTCTTCGACTTCAAGCCTGCGGCGCCGGATCAAGCGATTCATCAAGCAGACACCGTCGCTGTGGCGCTTCGTCTCCGACGTGCGTTCGGCGATCGGCTCGTTGTCGCATCCGCCGCTGGCGCGGCCGCTCGGCCGCGGGCCGATCGCTCCACGCGTCTTGCCGGCGCGTCCGGCGATCGCCTGCGTCATGGGCGACATGGACCTGCTGCGCCCGTTGGCGATTGCCGGCGTTCCCTGCGCAGTGGTAACGCGGCCGGGCGTTTCTTCGCTTTATTCGCGTTACGCACAATCGTGCATGATCTGGAAGGATTATTCGACCAACGCTGAGGGCCTCGCTGATGCACTCCTTCGCTTCGGCAAGGCGCAAACCCAGCCTCCGGTGCTGTTCTATGAAGAAGACGGTCAGGTGCTGTTGGTGTCGCGTTTCCGCGAGCGTTTGGCGGAAGCGTTCCGTTTTGTCGTCGCCGACGCCACGCTGATCGAAGATCTCCTCGACAAGGGACGCTTCCAGCTCCTTGCCGAACGTCACGGCCTGCCGGTACCAGAGGCGCAGCGCTTCGATCCCGCGATAGTCGAAGCCGCCGATCTCGGCATTCCGTTCCCGCTGGTCGTCAAGCCGCTGACGCGACTCGACCGCTGGAACGCTTTCTTCGGATTGCGCAAAGCACTTTACGTCGAAAGCACCGAGGTACTGCAGAAGCTATGGCCCCAGCTGCGTGCTGTCGGCCTCGAATTGCTGGCGCAGGAATTCATCCCTGGCGCTGAAACAAGGATCGAAAGCTATCATTGTTACGTCGACCAGCGCGGTAGCATCGCGGGCGAGTTCACCGGCCGCAAGATCCGCACCCAGCCCGTGCGCTGTGGCCACACCACGGCGCTCGAAATCACCGACGTCGAGGACGTGCGCAGGCGCGGGCGCGCTATTGTCGAGCAACTGGCGCTGAGCGGCGTCGCCAAGCTCGACTTCAAACGCGATCCGGAGGGCAATCTCCGACTCTTGGAGATCAATCCCCGCTTCAACCTTTGGCACCACCCGGGCGCTGTTGCCGGGGTGAACATTCCGGCGATGGTCTATGCCGATCTGGCCGGCTTGCCGCGGCCGCCGACGACAAAAATAAAGGCCGGGATCCGCTGGTGCCGTTTGTGGAAAGATTTTCCGGCAGCCCGCGCCGGCAGCGTACCGATGACTGAATGGCTGCCCTGGGCAATCGGCTGCGAAGTGAAGTCGAGCCTGTCGTGGGACGATCCGTTGCCGTTCGTGCGTTCGAGCCTGTATCGGCTGGCCGGACCCGTTTTCGAGCGGGATACACCGGGAATCTGGCACGAACGCAAGCAAGCCAATTCCGGCGCCACGCCGTAATGGGCGCGAGCGGACCGTCGCGGATGGGATGCACGGAATGCACCGCTTCCGCATCCCTGAAATTCGCATCCCTGAAAAGAGTAGGGCGCGGGTTTTGACCCGCGCCCCGGAGAGACACCAATCAGCGATCGCGGGCTATTGCGCCTTCTCGTACGGATAGATGACCTTTCCGGTTTCTTGATCCTCGGGAGTGACCACCGTCTGATAGCTCATGCCGCGCCAGGTCTCGAGGTTCGCGGCATCGGTAATGTCGTGATACTGCACCTGCAGCATTCCCGATTTGGTCCATTCGCCGTTCTTGCCGAACTTGATGTCGCCCATGATGGTCTTGAACTCGTGGGACCGCAGATACTCGGCGAGCTTGTCGTCGTTGAAGCTCTTGGCGCCTTCGATCGCTTCGCCGAGCAACTGGAAGTCGGCATATCCCCAACCGCCGAGATAATAGCCGAGCGGGTCGACTCCTGCGGCCTTGGCGCGCTCCTGATAGATCTTGAAGAACGCTTCCGCCGGCGCCATCAGCTTCGGCGAGGGCACCCAGGTCTCATAATTGACGATGCCGTTGAGCTTCGACTTAAGCCGGTCCTTGAACACGGTCGCCTGCAGCCCGACCATGGCGCCGCCGAAGACTTTTGGCTTGAGACCGAGTTCTTTGGCGGACTGCACGATGCCGACCGAGCTCAACGGATATGAGCACACCACTACGAGGTCGGCGTTGACCGCCTGCAGGGCGCGTACGACCGGCGAAAAGTCGGTAGTGCCGGGGGGGAAGGTCTTGTCGTAGGTAATGTTGAAGCCATAGGTCTTGGCGTTTTCGCGCGCGCCGTCGCAGGCGTTGCGTGCAAATTCGGCGTCCTCCGAGGCCAACGCGACCGTTTGCGGCTTTGGATTCTGTTGCGCCGCTACCTGGAACAAACCCTCGGTGAACGCTTCGCGCGGCTTCGGCCCTGTCGGCAGCATCGAGAAGTATTTCGGGTAGTGGAATTCGGCGTTTATATCGAGCGCAAAAAAGCCGATGAAGGTCTTACCTTTTTGCATGACGACGGGCAGCGCTGGCGCGTTCAAATTGGTGCCGTAGGGGCCCATCACCACGTCGACTTTGTCGACATCGAGCAGCTTAGTGTAGATGCCGGGCACCATCGCCGGATTCGACTGATCGTCGTAAGTGACGAGTTCCACCTTGCGGCCGAGCAGACCGCCCTTGGCGTTGATCTCCTCTTCCCAGATTTTGGCACCAAGCAACGACTGTTTGCCGTTCGGTGCGAGCGGCCCGGTGACCGCCATGCTGAAGCCAATCTTGATCGGCTCATTGCTTTGGGCTGAGGCGGGCGCGGCGGCGAGGCCAGCGGCGATAACGGCCGCACCTATCCCTCCGGTAACACCGCGGCGTGTCACGCGATAAACCATGGCATTCCTCCAAATGGCTTTTTTCGATTCACGTTCCGCTGGCGGGTGCCCGGTTTCGGACATGCCGCGCCAGCGTCGCGGCGCACAATGCCCCGCTTCCGCCGTCGTGAAAAGGGAGCGCGGGGGAGCGTGGCAATCTGCCCCTGCGCTGGGCCAGCGCCCACTCGCCCGGAACATCGTGCGACGATGACCCCTTGTCGGCAGGGTCCAGTGGATTTACCTTAAAGATATTGAGGAAGGCGCCAGCTCAATCCGAGAGCGCCCCTCCGGTTTGAAAGGGAAACGACCATGGCCTGGACAACCCCGACGCTTGTCGAGATTTGCATCGGCCTCGAGATCAACGGCTATCTGCCGGCCGAGTTCTGATCCGCACGTTTTCTGCGCCGCGATCCCCGTGAATGGGGCGCCTGACCACCATCGTACTCGGTGCAGCGGCAGGGGGTGGCTTTCCGCAATGGAATTGCCGGTGCAATGTATGCCGACTCGCTTGGTCCCGTGACCCGCGCGTCAAGCCACGGACGCAGGCTAGCCTCGCTGTATCGGCCGACGGCGAAAACTGGATTTTGCTCAACGCGTCACCCGACTTGCGGGCGCAAATCCTCGCCACTCCGGCCCTGCAGCCGCGCGGACAGTCGCGCGATAGCCCGATCACGGCCGTCGTTCTGACCGGCGCGGAAGTCGATCAACTTGCGGGCCTGCTGACGCTACGCGAACGCCAAGCGTTCACCGTGCTGGCCACCACCGACACGATCGCGGCAATCGCCGCCAGCCCGATTTTCACGGTGCTCGCCGGAATGGTCACGCGCAAAGGGATCGCGCGCGACGCGGCGTTCCGCCTTCCAGGCGGCATCGACGCGGAGCTGTTTGCCGTTCCCGGCAAGGTCGCGCTCTATCTCGAAGGCGAAGCCCCGGTCCTTGCCGCCGAAACCGGCGCCAATGTCGGCGTCGAACTCATCTACAACTCCCAGCGCCTTTGCTACGTCCCGGGCGCGGCGGCGATAACACCGGCTCTGCGGGGACGGCTTGCCCGGGCCGATGTCGTCTTCTTCGACGGCACGCTCTTTGCCGACGACGAAATGATCGCAACCGGAACCGGCGACAAGACCGGCCGCCGCATGGGGCACGTGCCGCTTGACGGCGAAGACGGAACGCTGACCGCGCTCGCCGGCCTCGGCGGCCGGCGCATCCTGACCCACATCAACAACACCAATCCGATCTTGATTGAAGGTTCCGTGGAACGGCGAAAAGTGGAAGCCGCCGGCTTCGAAGTCGCGGAAGACGGAATGGAGGTCGTGCTGTGAACGCGCTGAGCGCCGAGGAACTGGAGGCTCGCCTGCGGGACATCGGCGCGCGGCGCTATCACCGGCTGCACCCGTTCCACAAGTTGCTGCATGGCGGCGCTTGCAGCAAGGGCCAGGTACAGGCCTGGGCGCTCAACCGCTACTATTATCAGTCGATGATTCCGATCAAGGACGCGAGCCTGATCGCGCGCTGCGAGGACCCGGCAACACGCCGCGAGTGGCGCAGCCGCCTGGTCGATCACGACGGCACGCGCGAGGGCGAAGGCGGCATCGCGCGCTGGCTCAAGCTCACCGACGGGCTTGGTCTCGATCGCGATTATGTCGTTTCGCTGCAGGGACTGCTGCCGGGTACGCGTTTTGCCGTCGATGCCTACGTGCATTTCGTGCGCCAAAAGACCCTGCTCGAAGCGATCGCCTCCTCGCTGACCGAATTGTTCTCGCCGGCGATTATCGGCGAACGCATGGAAGGCATGCTCAAGAACTACGATTTCGTCACGGCGGAGACGCTCGCCTATTTTTCGCAGCGCCCGCCGCAAGCCGAGCGCGATTCACGCTTTGCGCTTGATTACGTCAAGCAGCACGCGCGCACGCCGGAAACGCAGCGCGGCGTGCTCGGCGCGCTTGAATTCAAATGCAACGTGCTGTGGACGATGCTGGACGCGCTTTATCATGCTTATGTCGCGCCGAAAGAGATTCCGCCGGGCGCCTTCGTGCCGAAGGATTAGGCGATGAATGAGACGGCACCTGCCATTGCACCCGAAGCGCGGCCGCACTTGCCGCGCGGCGTGCGGCTCGTGCACAACGAGGCGCAGGGCGGCTGGGTGCTGCTGGCGCCCGAGCGCGTATTCAAAGCCGACGCCGTAGCCGCCGAGGTCGTTAAACGCTGCACCGGGGAAGCGACCTTCGCCGCGATCGTCGACGATCTGGCCAAGACCTATGCGGCGCCGCGCGAGCGCATTCTTGCCGATGTGACGGCGCTGTTGCGCGGGCTTGCCGACAAGCGGCTTTTGGAATTGTGACGGCCATGGCGGGAAACGGCGCCGCTCAGCATACACCGCTTGGCCTGTTGGCTGAGCTGACGCACCGTTGTCCGCTGGGCTGTCCCTATTGCTCCAATCCGCTGGCGCTCGATCCGCGTCAGAGCGAGCTCGATACGCAGACTTGGGCGCGCGTGTTCCGTGAAGCCGCCGGCCTTGGCGTGCTGCAAGTGCATCTGTCCGGCGGCGAGCCCGGCGCCCGGCGCGACCTGGTCGCGATCACCGCGGCGGCGCATGCCGCAGGTCTCTACACTAATCTCATCACCTCGGCGGTCGGCATTACCGCAGCGACGTTGCGGCAGCTCGCCGATTGCGGCCTCGATCACGTCCAGATTTCGATCCAGGACGGCGACCCCGTAAGCGCCGACCGCATCGCGGGTTACGAAGGCGCTTTTGCGCGCAAGCGGGCGCTCGCCGCGGAAGTCGTGAGTTTGAAAATTCCGCTGACCGTCAACGCCGTGATGCACCGCGCCAACATCGACCGCCTTGAGGACATGGTGGCACTCGCGCTCGGGCTCGGCGCCAGCCGAGTCGAAATCGCGCATGCGCAATATTACGGATGGGCTCTGAAAAACCGCGCCGCGTTAATGCCGACCGCCGCGCAGGTCAAGCGGGCCGCCGCCATGGTCGAGGAATTGCGAGCGCGGCATCACGGCGAGATCGTCATCGACGCCGTCGTTCCTGATTACCATGCCCGGCTGCCGAAGCCCTGCGTCGGCGGCTGGGGCCGGCGCTCACTCAATGTCACGCCAGGCGGAAAGGTGCTGCCCTGCCACGCGGCGGAAACCATTCCCGGCCTCGAATTCTGGTCGGTGCGCGAGCACTCACTCGCCGACATTTGGGCGAATTCGCCCGCATTCAATGCCTTTCGCGGCACCGACTGGATGCAGGAGCCGTGTCGAAGCTGCGCGCGGCGCGATATCGATTTCGGCGGCTGCCGCTGTCAGGCGTTCGCGCTGACCGGCGATGCGCGCGCGACTGACCCGGTCTGCCATCTGGCGGCCAAGCACGGTGAAGTCATCGCGCTCGCCGCCATTCAGGAAGACGTGCCCTACGCCTACCGGCGCATGTGACCAAGCTTTCGCCGCCCGGCCCGCTCGCTTTGTTGCGAATTTCTAACCATATCGCGCGCCTAGGCCGCGCTGATTTGTGCTTTCGCCGACGCATCGCGGCGGGATAAGCTAGAAAGGTTATCGCCGGGGCACTGGCGCGGCCTCAGATCGGACCGCGCGACGAAGGGTCAGGATGACGACGCTTTCCGTCAATGGAAGGTCGCACGAAGTCGACGTCGAGCCAGATACGCCGCTGTTGTGGGTATTGCGCGACACGATCGGGCTCACCGGCACCAAATACGGCTGCGGGATTGCCCAATGCGGCGCCTGCACCGTGCATATTGATGGCGTCGCCACGCGCTCGTGCCAAGTGCCGTTCGGTACGCTCGGAGCCAAGGAAGTGACGACGATCGAGGCGCTGGTGCAAAACGGCGAATTGCACCCTGTACAAAAAGCCTGGATCGACCTCGACGTGCCGCAATGCGGCTATTGTCAGAGCGGCATGTTGATGGCGGTGGTGGCGCTCCTGAAGCGGATCCCGAAGCCGACGGACGCTGAAATAGACGCAGCGATCACCAATATTTGCCGCTGCGGTACCTATCAGCGCATTCGTGCCGCGATTCACGCCGTGGCCAACGCCTGACAGCGAAGCGAGGTGTGATGATGCGCATGATCGGAGCCGGAGCCTTGATGCTCCTGATCCTAGCGCCGGTTGTTTTTTCGGGCGGCGCGCCCGCCGCGGAGCCGGTCGACCTGCTTCTCGTGCTGGCGGCCGACGTGTCGCGTAGCGTCGATGCGGCCAAATTCCAGCTCCAGCGCGACGGCTATGCGGCCGCGGTTTCAGATCCCCGGGTGATCGAGGCGATCCAATCGGGCCGCAACGGCCGCATCGGACTCACTTTCGTCGAGTGGTCGGGCGTCGGCTCGCAGCGGATGGTGATCGACTGGACCGTCATCGCCAATGCCGAGACGGCCAAGGGCTTCGGCGATCACCTCTTGGAGGCGCCGCGTTCGTTCGCCGACCGCACTTCAATCTCGGGCGCCATCGAATTCGCCATGGGGCAAATCGCGCGCGCGCCTTACCAAGCGACTCGCCGCGTGATCGACGTATCCGGCGACGGCACCAATAACGCCGGGCGTGACGTGACGGCCGCGCGCGACGAGGCCGTGGCTCAGGGTGTGACCATCAACGGCCTCGTCATCCTCAGCGAAACGCCGCTTGCCTGGAATCCCGACCATACAAATCCGCCCGGCGGCCTCGAGAATTATTACCGCGACCATGTCATCGGCGGGCCGGGCGCATTCGTACAGGCGGCGCAGGACTTCAATTCCTTCGGCCAGGCGATCGTGAAGAAGATGATCGCCGAGGTGGCGCAGAGACCTGCGCAATCGCCGCGGCGGCTGTCGTCGCGCTGACCCAACGCCGCCCGCCGTCATGCGCTATGAGCGAAATTTGGCTTTTGCCGGCAATGCCTTGGACCGATGCGCGGACAATGCCGGCCACGAAAGCGACACACATGCCCGGCATGTTTGCTGCTCACCTGCCAAACCGTATATTGCGCTGGCTTTAGCGAACATCGGACGCCTCCTGTGACCGTGGCTAACGGCTTGAAACCTCTCGCTCTTGCCGTGGCCGCCGTGGTCGCGGCGATTGTGGTCACGCTCCTGGCGCTGTCCTTTCTCATTCCCGTCGGCTCGGTGCGCGACGCCGTCGCCAAGGAGATCCACGCGGTGACCGGGCTTGAGCCGACGTTGCGCGGCGACGTATCGGTCTCCTGGTTTCCTTCCGGCACGGTGCGCTTCCACAATGTCCTGCTCGGCGAGGACGGGACCGGCGAGCCAGCCGTCATCGCCGACGAATTGACCGCGCATCTGCGCTATTTTCCCCTGCTCGCGGGCCGCGTCGAAATCGCCGATGTAACCCTGATACGGCCGACCATCACGGTGACCTTCCTGCCCGGCGGTCAATCGAACTGGTCGGGCCTGATCCGGTCGCTGGCACAGGCGCTGCAGCCCGATCCCGTCCGCACCGCGTCGTTCTCGGAGATCGGTATCCACGACGGTACCGTGGTCGTGCACAAGCAATTCGACGGCAAGCAAACGACGGAGCGGCTCGACAATTTGGACTTTCAGATTGCCTGGCCTTCGATTTCGCGCAGCTTCGGCGCCAACGGACACTTCGTCTGGCATGAAGAGCCGATCGAGGCGAGCCTCGCGCTCGGCGATTTTCTCGCTGCGTTGAGCGGCGAGCGTTCGGGCGTCAAACTCCGCCTCTCCGGCCTGCCAGTAAAGGCCGCCTTCGACGGCGCAATGAGTGCGCAGCCGAGCTTGCGGATCGACGGCACGCTGAGTGTAGAGGCTCCTTCGCTGCGCGACGCGTTACGCTGGACCGATACCGGCCAACTGCCGTTCGGCGGCTTTGGCAGATTTGCGCTCCGCGCCCACAGCACCATCGGCGGCGGCGTGATCTCGCTGTCGAGCGTCAATGTCGAGGTCGACGGCAACGCGGCCGAGGGTGTGATCACGCTTTCGACTGACCACCGCACGGTGCAGGGCACGCTCGCCGCCGACGCGCTCGATCTCACGCCCTATGTCTCGGGCATTCACATCCTGGCGGCCAATGCGCGCAGCTGGGATCAGTTGCCGATCGCGCTCGACGGACTGGCCGACTTCGATCTCGATTTGCGGCTCTCGGCCGCCAGCGTCAAGATCGGCAGCGCGCAATTGGGGCGAACCGCGATCGCCACCAACATGCGCAACGGCAAGCTCGACGTCACTGTCGGGGAGTCGCAAGCATTTGCCGGCATTGCCAAAGGCTCGCTCGGGCTTGCCAGCATCAAGAACGGCGTCGCCGTCACCTCGCATCTGCAATTCGTCGATGTCGATTTCGAGAGCTGTCTCGGGCAACTGTTCGGCATCCGCAGGCTCGCCGGTCGGGGAAATATGACGCTTAATGTCGACGGCTCCGGTTCCTCGGTGCTGGCGGTGACCAATACGCTCAGCGGCACGGCAAGCCTCACGGCGCATGATGGCGCGCTTACCGGCGTCAATATTGAGCAGTTGCTACGCCGGCTTGAACGCCGGCCGCTGTCGGGTAACGGCGACTTCCGCTCCGGTCGCACGCCGTTCGACCAGTTCACGATGGCGTTGAAGGTTGACCAAGGCGAGGTGTCCGTCGACGATATGCATCTCACCGGCCCGGCCGTGCGGCTTGCGGTTAGCGGGCAGGTTTCGGTTCCTACACGCGATCTCGACCTCAAGGGACTCGCGACGCTCGTCTCCAGCGAAACCGCCAACGAGTTCGATTTGCCGTTCGTCGTGCAGGGGCAATGGGATGATCCGATCATGCTACCCGATGCGCAGAGCCTGATCCGCCGTTCCGGGGCCGCCGCGCCGCTCCTTGAATCGATCAAGGCGCGCGGCGCCGGCGCCGCGGTGCGCTCAGTCATCGACCAGCTGTTGGCGTCGCCGGCCGCGACCACCAGCGCGCCGACGCCGGCTCCAGCCGCGCCGAAATAGTACAATTCGGCTGACAAATCGCCTTGCTCCAGGTGCCAGGCCACCGTCGTTGGATTATGATTCCGCCGCACGAATCAGCGCGGGCCGTCGGCCCGCGACGGGGCTCGGATGCTCTACCGCCTCATTCGCACGCTGGTCAAAGTGGTGGTCGCTTCGCTGATCGTCGGCACGATCCTCGCCCATTTCGGAATCACCTCCGATGAATTGATGAAGGTCGCGGGCGTGTCATCAGACCGCGTCACCGAACTCGCGCGCAACGGCGTCGCCTGGGCACTGCCGAACCTGGCGCTCGGCGCGGTCGTCATCCTGCCGATCTGGTTTCTGTTCTATCTGTTCCGGCCGCCGGGCGAGAGCCGCGACTGATCCGCTATCACAGCCGCGCCGGCGTGCCACGCGCGCCCGTGAGCTTGCCGAGCAAAGACGCGGCGATGACGGCAACGCCGACCACGGCGATCATGATGCTGCACACCGCGTTCATCTCAGGCTTCACCCCAAGTCGCACCTGCGAATAGATGCGGATCGGCAACGTCGTCGCCCCCGGCCCGGTGGTAAAACTCGCGATCACCAGATCGTCGAGCGACAGCGCAAATGCCAGCATCCAAGCAGCGGCAATTGCCGGCAGGATCAGCGGCAAAGTCACGCCGAAGAATGTGCGCAGCGGCGGAGCGCCGAGATCCATCGCCGCCTCTTCCAGGCGCATGTCGAAATCGACGAGCCGCGACTGCACGATGACGGTGACGAAACACATGGCCATGGTGGTGTGCGCAATCGCCACAGTCCAGAAGCCGCGATCGACCGCAACGGCGACGAAGAGAAGCAGAAGCGACAGCCCGGTGATCACTTCCGGCATGACCAGCGGCGCATAGATCATCGAGGCGAACAACAGCCGGCCGCGGAACCGGCCGAAGCGTACCAGCGCCAAAGCCGCGAGCGTCCCCAGGATCGTCGCCGCGGTCGCCGCGGTGAGCGCCAGGCGAATGCTGATAAAGGCCGAGTCGAGCAGAGCCTCGTCGTGCAGAAGCTCGGCATACCAGCGCGTCGACCAGCCGCCCCACACCGTCACCAGGCGCGAGGCGTTGAACGAATAGATCACCAGAACGGCGATCGGCAGATAAAGAAAAGCGATGCCGATGACGATGGCGACGACATTAAAGGCGGAAACCTTGCGCATCGTCACTCCCGCTCCAGCGCGCGCATCGCCTGGTTCTGATAGATGACGATGGGCGTGACCAAGACGCAGACCAGCAAGACGGCGACGGCGGACGCGGCCGGCCAGTCCTTGTTGCCGAAAAATTCCATCCAGATCGTCTGTCCGATCATCGGCGATTGCGAGCCGCCGAGCAGGTCGGGAATGACGAATTCGCCGACGATCGGAATGAAGCACAGCAGCACGCCCGCCAGCATGCCGGCGGACGACAACGGCAAGGTTATTAGCCAGAATGTCTTCCATCGCGGGCAACCGAGGTCGGCGGCCGCTTCAAGCAAAGATTCATCGAGCTTCTCCAGCGTCGCATAGAGCGGCAGCACCATGAACGGCAGGTAGGAATAGACGATGCCGATATAGATCGCGGTGTCGGTCGACAGCCAGGCCGGCGGCGCTTTCACGATCGATAGCGCCATGAGCGCGTCGTTGAGCGGTCCATCACGTTGCAGGATGTTCATCCAGGCATAGATGCGGATGAGCAGCGAAGTCCAGAACGGCAGCATGGTGAGCAGGATGAGCAATGCCTGGATGCGTCGCGGCGTGCGCGCGATTCCATAAGCGATCGGATAGCCGATCACCAGCAGGACGAGCGTAGCGAAGGCGGCGATCTCCAAGCTCTTCACATAAGACAGGACGTAGAGCGAGTCGGAGCCGATCAGCCTGTAATTGTCGAGCGAGAGCTCTGAGAAAAAAGCGGCGAGACCGCGCCAGCCTCCGACAAGGCTAAAAACCGGCGTGTAAGGTGGCTGCGCGATCGCCGTCTGCGACAGGCTGATCTTGAGCACGATCAGGAACGGCACGAGAAAAAAAATCAGCAGCCACGCATAGGGAATGCGCACCACCAGTCGTTGCCAAAGCGATGATGCCGGTGGTTTTTTCATCGACTCGTCTTTCTCGTCACCGTGTCAATACAATCGCGGCTTCGGCCGGCCAGCTCAGCCACACTTGTTCGTCGAAGCCGATGGCCCACTCGGAATGGCCGCCGATATTGGCGATCACAGCCTTCACCACCGAGCCGTCACGGATGCGCACTTTGTAGATGGAAACGTCGCCGAGATATCCGATATCGACGACGGTGCCGGCAACGCAATTGTCGAGGCCCGGCGGTGGCGGCTCGTGGCTGACGCGGACCTTCTCCGGCCGCACGGCGGCCCAGACCATCGTGCCGGGCTCCGCCTCCGGCTTGACTGCAACGCGCACGCGGCCGGCCGCCGTGCCCTCGACGCTCAAACTGTCGTCGCCCAGGCGGCCCTCAAACAAATTGACGTCGCCGATGAAGTCGGCGATCCAGCGCGAATTCGGCCGCTCGTAGATTTCCGCAGGCGGCGCGACCTGGATGAGCCGGCCTCGATCCATTACGCCGATACGGTTGGCGACCGTCATCGCTTCGCTCTGATCGTGGGTGACGATGATGAAGGTGAAGCCCACTTCGCGCTGCAGCTCCATCAGCTCGAACTGCGTCTCGCCGCGCAGCTTCTTGTCCAGCGCCGCCATCGGCTCGTCGAGCAGCAGCACGCGCGGGCGTTTGACCAGCGAACGCGCCAGCGCAACACGCTGGCGCTGGCCGCCCGATAGCTCGTGCGGCTTGCGGGCGCCGAAACCTTCGAGTTTCACCAAAGCGAGCATGTCGGCGACGCGCCGGCCGATCTCGCGCCTGGCCAGACCCTCTTGTTTGAGGCCGAAAGCTATATTGGCCTCGACGTTGAGGTGCGGAAACAGCGCGTAGTTCTGGAACATCATGTTCACCGGACGCCGATAGGGCGGCACGGCGGTGAGATCGACCCCTTCGAGCAGAATGCGGCCCGCACTCGGCCGCTCGAAACCTGCGATCATGCGCAGCAACGTGGTCTTGCCGCAGCCCGATGGACCAAGCAACGCGAAGAACTCGCCTTCATAAATGTCGAGCGACAGATGATCGACGACCGCGGTGGCGCCGAAACGCTTGGTCAGGCCCTCGATGCGCAGCAGCGGACGCACATTTGGATCGGCCCACGGCGCAAAATCTCGTTTCGACCCGGCGATCTGCTTACGCTCCGCTGCAAACGGCCACAATCGTTTCTAACGCAAATCGCGAGCACCGACAAATGCGGCGGCGAGGCGACGGTCATTGCGCCATGAAGCTTTCAAGCGTTGCTCGCTCGGCGCCGGAAAAACGCAAGCCCAATTTGGAGCGGCGCCAGAGCAGGTCGTCGGCGGTCTGCGCCCATTCCTTGCTCATCAGGTAACGCACCTCGGCGCCCGTCAGATCGGCGCCGAAGCGCGGGCCGAGATCCTCGGGTCGCGCCACGCCCGCGAGCACGTTTTCGACCCGCGTGCCGTAGGCGGCGACGAGCCGCCGCGCGTGGCCGGCCGCGAGGAACGGCCATTGCTGTTGCGTGCGCGCGACCAAGGCTGGTGCGCCGTCATAGGCGAAGTCGCCGCCAGGTAAAGCGCTCCCTGCGGTCCACGGCCGCGACGGCGGAAAGAAAGGCCCCAGGCGCGCGAGCACGTCCTCGGCGAGGCGACGGAAGGTCGTCAGCTTGCCGCCATAAACCGTGAGCAGCGGCGCTACGCCGAAGCTTTTGTCGAGACTGAGCGTGTAGTCGCGATCGATGTCCTGCGGCATCTTCAAGCCGTCGTCATAAAGCGCGCGCACACCGGCAAAAGCCCATAGCACGTCGGCGGCGACGATGCCGGCGCGGAAATACTCGTTGATCACGCTGCAGAGATAATCGATCTCCTCTTCCGCCGGCGCCGCCGCGGCTGGATCGCCGACAAAACTGCGGTCGGTCGTGCCGATCAGCGTGAAGTCGTCCTGGAAGGGAATGGCGAAGACGACTCTGCCGTCGCGCACCTGCAAAATGTAAGCGCGGTCGTGATCGTAGAGGCGGGGCACCACGATGTGGCTGCCCTGGTCGAGACGAAGCCGCCGCGGCGGCGCTTGCCGCAGCACGGTCTCGGCGACCGTTTCCGCCCAGGCGCCGGCGGCGTTGACCAGAACACGGGCGGTCACCACGTCGCGGGCGCCGCGCGCGTTGAGGATCAGACGCCAGACGTCGCCGCGCTCGGCGCGCATGCAGCGCGTGCGGGTGCGGATCGAGGCGCCGCGCTCGCCGGCATCGACGGCGTTGATCACCACCAGGCGCGCATCGTCGGCGAAGCAATCGGAATATTCGTAGCCATGATGGAAGCGGCGCTTGAGCGGGCGTCCGGTTTGGTCTGTGACCAGATCGAGCGCGCGCGTGCCCGGCAGAATCTGCCGCCGTCCGATCAGGTCATAAACGAGGAGCCCGAACCGCACCACAAACGGCGAGCGGCCGGTGGCGGCATCGAGCGGCAGCACGAAGCGGAGCGGCCGGATCAAATGCGGCGCCATCCGCAGCAGCACCTCGCGCTCGTTGAGCGCCGCGTGCACGAGGCGGAGCGAGCCGTGCTCCAGATAGCGCAAGCCGCCATGGATCAATTTCGAGGATGCCGATGAGGTGCCCGAGGCGAGATCGTTCTGCTCGACGAGCACGACCTTGAGCCCGCGCCCCGCAGCATCGCGCGCGATGCCGGCGCCGTTGATACCGCCGCCGATGATGGCGAGATCGAAATCGGCCACTGATTCTCCTCTCCTCGCAAGATAACGCAAATCGAGGCCTTGCCTCGTTCAGCGGATCGGCGATGATGTCCCCGAAAGGACCGCGAATTATGGACTTTCGCGATCGTCACGTGGTGATCACCGGCGGCGCCGGCGCACTCGGCACCGCATTGGTCGAGGCGCTGGTGAATGCCGGCGCCATTTGTCACATACCGTGCCTCCACGAGGCGGAGGCGCAACGCTTTCGGCTGCGCGACAACAAGCAGGTCGTGCTCAGCGTCACCGGCAGCCTCGCCGACGAGCAGAATATCGCCGGCCTCTACAGCGGCATTACGCCGCTCTGGGCGTCGATCCATCTCGCCGGCGGTTTCGCCGCCGGGCCGCTGCGCGAAACGACGGCGCAAACAATGCACCAGCAGATCGACATGAATTTCGTCAGCTGCCTCCTCTGTTGCCGCGCCGCCGTCAACGCCATGATGACAACCAACGCCGGCGGCCGCATCGTCAACGTCTCCGCCCGCGCCGGCCTCGAATGGCGCAGCGGCGCCGGCATGGCCGCCTACACCGCGAGCAAAGCCGCGGTCGCCGCGCTGACCGCCGCGCTCGCCGAAGAGGTCGCCAAGGACGGCATCCTGGTCAACGCGGTTGCGCCCTCGATCATGGATACGCCGGCCAATCGCAGCGCCGTGCCCAAGGCCAACTACGATCTGTGGCCCAAGGTCGAGGAAGTGGCGGCGACCATCATGTTCCTTGCCTCGCCGGAAAACCGCGTCACCCGCGGCGCTATCGTTCCGGTTTACGGGAAGTCGTAGCTCCTCTTCTCGTCGTCACCGGGCCGGCGCAAAGCGCCGAGACCCGGTGATCCATCTTAAGCGCAACAACAAGATGGATTGCCGGGTCATAGGCGAGCGAAGCGACGCCGTTCTTCGAACGGCTATGCCCGGCAATGACGACCGAGGGCGGTTTACCCCGAAACCGGCACGATTTCCCGCGCCGGCGCGCGCACCAGACGGCTCACGGCGCTGGACGCCGCCACCGCGTGTTGCTGCGCATAGGCCTCGTGGTTCTGCTCGATGTAATCGAGATCGTAGAGATAATTCACCATGAGCCCGCAAGACTGCGCCAATGCGCGCTCGGACGTATCGCCGAGCCAGTCGAGTTGCTCGAGGCGGGCGCCGTTGCCGAGGTGAAACCGCGCGACTGAATCGACCGGCATGCCGCGGCCGTTGCGCGCGCGCAGGAAATACCAGGCCGCGGCGCGCAGCACCGGCTCGCGCAGTTGCGCGGCGAGAGCCGGATCGCGCCACCAATCGGGGCGGTCGAGCGCGGCCAGCGCCTCGCGATCGTCGTCGTCCAGCGCGAGCGAGGCTGCGTTGGCGCGCTCGCGCTTGAGCCAGCCGGCGAAATTCGGCGCCGGCGACAGCGTGACGAAATTCGCGATCCGTGGCATTTCGCGCGAAACCTCTTCCACCACCTGCTTGATGAGAAAATGCCCGAAGCTGACGCCGGCGAGCCCGCGCTGGGTGCTGGTGATCGAGTAGAACGCCGCCGTGCCCGCCCGCGCCGGATCGACGGCTTCGCGCTTGTCGGCAAGGATCGGCGCGATGGCGGAGGGTATATCGCGGGTCAGCGCCACCTCGACGAAGATCAGCGGCTCGTCGACCAGCGCCGGATGGAAAAAGGCGTAGCAGCGCCGGTCCGGCAGATCGATGCGCCGCCGCAAATCTTCCCAATCGTGAATCTCATGCACGGCTTCGTAGCGGATGATCTTTTCCAGGATCAGGGCCGGTGTCGACCAGTCGATGCGGCGCAGCACCAGGAAGCCGCGATTGAACCATGACGAGAACAGATGCGCGAAATCGCCATCGACGACGGCGAGATCGTCGCGATGATCCATGGCGTCGAGGAGCTGTTCGCGCATGCGTACCAGCGCAGCGGTGCCGCCGGGAGCAAGGTTGAGGCGGCGGAAAAGCTCGAGCCGGCGCGGTTCGCTGGCGTGGTTGAGCTCGGCCGCGGTCGTAGCGGACGGCGATTGCCGCCAGGCAGCGATCGCGGCGTCGATGCGCGCGGGATCGTGGCCGAAAGTCCGCGCCAGCGCCTCGAAGAAGGCGATGCGCGGGCCGATCGTGAGCCCGGCATAGTCGCCGAGGATCTCGTGGGCGAGCGCGACGCCGGACGCCTCGCCGCGGCCGGAGAGCAATTCCTCGCACAATTCGATCAGGCTCGCCGAGCGGTCGCGGGCGGGCTCGCGCCGTTCGCGCAGGAAGGCACGGCTGCGGTCGGCGATGCTCTGCAGCATGTCGCTAAAAAACGACGTGTTCACCGCAACCATGCGGGCAAAACCCCCTCTAAAGCCGGCTCAAAACAACTAATGATCGCGGCGAAAGATGACAAGCCGGACAAACGCATAGCCCAAAGTTTGCGCGCCCATTTGCGCGCCCATGGACAAACGCGGCCTGCTTTGTCAGGTAACGCCCGGCGCGGCGCGGCCGCCGCCCAAGCGTTGAGGAGCCGTCGATGCCGGGACCACTGGCCGGTCTGCGCGTCCTGGAACTTGCCCGCATTCTCGCGGGACCATGGGCCGGGCAAATTCTCGCCGATCTCGGCGCCGACGTGATCAAGGTCGAGCGCAAGGGCGCGGGCGACGACACCCGCGGCTGGGGCCCGCCCTTCGTCGCCGCCGCCGATGGCGGCCATCTCGGCGCCGCGTATTTCCACGGTACCAATCGCGGCAAGCGCTCGATCGAGCTCGACTTCGAGAGCGACGAAGGCCGCCGCATCGTCAAGAAGCTTGCCGCGCGCTCCGACGTACTGATCGAGAATTTCAAGGTCGGCGGGCTCGCCAAATTCGGCCTCGATTACGCGAGCCTCGCGCCGGACAATCCGCGGCTGATTTATTGCTCGGTCACCGGCTTTGGCCAGGACGGGCCCTACGCGCCGCGCGCCGGCTACGATCTCATGGCGCAGGGCATGGGCGGCATCATGGATCTGACCGGCAATGCCGACGGCGAGCCGCTGCGCGTCGGCGTGCCGGTGTCCGATCTCTTCACCGGCGTCTATTCGGCGGTCGGCATCCTTGCGGCGCTGGCGCGGCGGGAGAAAACCGGACGCGGCGGCTATGTCGATACCGCGCTGGTCGATTCCACCGTCGGCGTGCTCGCCAACCAGGCGCTCAATTATTTCGTCTCCGGCAACGCGCCGCATCGCATGGGCAACGCGCATCCGAACATTACTCCGTATCAGGTGTTTCCCACGGCCGACGGCCACATCATCATCGCCAGCGGCAATGACGGCCAGTTCGCCAAATTGTGCGCGGTGCTCGGCGATCCCGCGCTCGCCAAGAACCCGGACTATCTCGACAACAAAGCGCGGCTCGCGCATCGCACGATCCTCACCGACCGCCTCTGCACGCTCACGACGCGCATGAAACGCGCCGAGCTTCTCGACAAGCTTGAAGCCGCCGGCGTGCCGGCCGGCCCGATCAACGATTTGGCGCAGGTCTTTGCCGACCCGCAGGTGATCCATCGCCGCATGAAAGTCGAAGCGCCGAGCGAAGCCGCCAAGGACGGCAAGATTCCCGGCGTGCGCACGCCGATCACGCTCGACGGCGCGCCGATGGCGGCCGAGCGCCCCTCCCCGCGGCTTGGCGAACACACCGCCGAAATCCTGCGCGAGATTGGCGAGGGGTAAGCGCCACCGTTCCCGCGGCGCGTCTGCTCCTTCTCCCCGCGCGCGGGGAGAAGGTTGGGGTGAGGGGGCGCTTCCGCCGGGCTGAGTCTCCACGCAATATCCCCAACCCCGAGTATTTGGTCCCCGTCGCTCAGAATCGCGGAGAGGCCCCCTCACCCGTCGCGCTTCGCGCGCCAACCTCTCCCCGCGCAGCGGGGAGAGGTGAACAAGCGAAATCCTTCTCGCGGCGCGATCCGCGCCCGAGCTTTGCCAACAACCAAATACTCGTCACCACCGGGCTTGACCCGGTGGTCCATGTTGACGCGCGGCTCTTGAAGCAGATCGGTTAATCCGATCGGACCTCTCTTCCGCATGGATTGCCGG
>Ga0181537_10001849_pt1 | contig 19047 bp, 14 predicted proteins | sample PEATcosm2014_Bin_39_FD_119765 | JGI IMG/M metagenome (GOLD analysis project Ga0181537, IMG submission 119765) | Peatland microbial communities from MTU Mesocosm Facility, Houghton, MI, USA - PEATcosm2014_Bin23_10_metaG | ecosystem: Environmental > Terrestrial > Soil > Wetlands > Peat | place... | reverse complement strand
GTTCGATTAACGCGTGCGAGCCCTCGAACGCGAGGACGACCGCGCCTTCCGCGCCGAGCTCGAAGGGCAACACGTCGCGAAATCCGTCGATCAACAGCGCCGCGCTCGGTTCGACTTCGAGACTTTGCACGTTGGTCGCGGCTCGCATTCGCGTTCCTTCGGGAAGCGGCGCAATCGTCAGACGAAATGCGGCCGGCATCGGCAATGTTTTGAAGTTCGCGCGCGTGATCACGCCCAGCGTGCCGAGTGATGAAACGTACAAGCGTGAGAGGTCGTAGCCGCTGACGTTCTTGACGACCATTCCGCCCGCATGTGCAAGCGTGCCGTCGGCAAGCGCCGTCGTGGTGCCTATTAGCAGATCGCGTGGACGGCCGTGCGTCGCGCGCCGCGGACCGAGCCAGCCGGCAGCGAGCGTCCCACCGATCGTCGCATGCGCAGCTTGCGGGACGTCGAGCGGAACGAACTGACGCTGTTTTGCCAGCAACGCGGAAAGCTGCGCGACGGTTATGCCCGCGCCGGTGCCGATCGTGAGATCGCGATAATCGTATTCGTGGACCTTGTCGAGCCGCGCGGTCGACAGTGCGATCTCGTAATGGCGAGGTGGATTGCCGATGCCGAGCAGCGTTCCGCCGCCGACGGCAACGACGGCGTCACCCGCCGCATCGGCTGCGCGAAGAATGGCTGCCGTCTCTTCGTCATCCGCAGGTTCGACGACGCGGCCGGGTGCGCGGCCATCGATTTCGTAGTGGCCCGCGCGCGATTTAGTTCGTGGCACGAACTTCGTTGCACATTGCGCTGCTGGGGAAAATCTTGTCCGGATTGAATAGGCGTGCGGGATCGAGCACGTCGCGCACGCGGCCCATGGTAGCGAGATCGTCGGCCGAAAAAAGCAGCGCCATCGATTCACGCTTCTCGTAGCCGATCCCGTGCTCGCCCGAGATCGTGCCGCCGTAGTCGATGCAGGTTTCGAGAATCTGGCTGCCCGCGTCGATTACGGCTTGAATGTCACGCGGAATGCTGCGATCGAACAGCAACAGCGGGTGCAAGTTTCCGTCGCCCGCATGAAAGACGTTGCCGACGGTGAGCCGATGGTCGCGCGCTATTTCATCGACCCGGTGCATCACCATCGGGAGCTTCGTGCGTGGGACGACGCAATCTTGAATGTAGTAGTTCGGCGCGAGACGCCCGATTGCGCCGGCCGCGCCCTTGCGCGCCGCCCACAGGAGATCGCGCTCGGCTTGGCTCCGCGCCGTTCGCCACGAGAGTGCGCCGCCGGCACGCGCAATCTTCGCAATTGCCGCTTCGCTCGCGTCCATGTCATCGGCCAAGCCGGCGATCTCGATCAGCAGTACGGCTCCCGCATCCTCGGGATAGCCCGCTTTGAATGCCGCTTCGACCGCGCCGGTGATGACTTTGTCCATGATCTCAAGGGCAATCGGGACGATTCCAGCCCCAATGATTTGCGAGACGGCTTCACTTGCGCTCTCGACGTCCCCGAACGTCGCGACGTAAACACGGACGGCTTCAGGAAGACGCATTAACCGGACGTCGATCGACGTGACGATGCCGAGGGTACCCTCGCTGCCGACCAAGACGCTGCCCAAATCGTATCCCGGATCGTCCTGATGAACGGTGACGACTTCGCCGCGATGATCGACGAACTCCAAACCGATCACGTGATTCGTCGTCGTCCCGTACGATAGGCAATGCGGACCACCGGCATTGGTTGCGATGTTGCCGCCAAGCGAAGAGACTTTTTGACTCGAGGGATCCGGCGCGTAGAAGAGTCCGTCGCGTGCAGTTGCGCGCGAGAGATCTAAATTGATGAGACCGGGTTGAACTTTCGCGCGCCGATTGCGTGTGTCGATTTCAAGAATCTTATTGAGTCGCGCGAACGAAACGACGATGCCGCCCTGGGTCGGCACGGCGCCGCCACACAAACCGGTTCCCGAACCACGCGCGACGATTGGCTCGCCGCACTCAGCGGCGATGCGGACGACTTGCGTGACCTCACGCACATCTTTGGGAACCACGGCTGCGCTCGGGAGCCGGTCCTCACTGTATGCATCGAACGAATAAACGGCCAAATCTTCGGGGTCGGTGTGGACTGCCTCGGGTCCCAGTGCTGCAATCAACCGCTCGGCGAGCGCGCTCACGCGGCCCCCATACGGAGGGCTGCGAACATAGTCCTGGAAAGCGAGAAGTGCAATGTTCAAGTTTGGCGGCGAAAGGAAGCGTCCGGCCGGCGGCTCTGCAGAAGGCGGAGCGCGAGGCGCTGCGACTGCTCCGGCCGGCGGTGCCAACAATAAACGCACCGCATTTCGCGCGGAAGTTGAGTTTCCGATTTACTACGAGGTAGTCGGACGGCCCGGCGAGCGGCGCGCGGTGGCAAACGATCTCTCTGCCGGCGGACTGCGCGTTCTCCTTGATGAGGATTTGATTCGCGAGCAAGAGTTGCTGCTGCACTTCACGCTGCCGAGCGATTTTCTCGAGTTCTTCCCCGAGTGGAAAGAAGTCTCCGAAGATACGCCGTTTGGTCCCCGTAAGAAGCGGGTCAAAAAACCGCCGCGCAAGTTCAGCGAGATGCACGTGCGCGCAAAATCGCTGATAACGTTTTTCAATCTTCCGCGTGCGCTGTTCGTGCACGGCATGCAGTTCGTTGACATCAGCGAAGGCACGATGGACGAGATCCAACGTTTCGCGCATTACTTCCAGCTCAATCAGCTGCGGATCAAGACCGAACGCGACAAACGCGTTATTTACTAATACAGTAAATACTTCGCACGCAGCGATTTGAATTCGGCCAGCCGCGGTGCCCATCCGGCGATGATTTCGTCTGCGGATTTTCCGGCGAGTAGCCCTTCGCGGAGCGAATCGGTGCCCCAATCACGATCGATGCCGGTGCGGCTCTGAACCGAGATGACGCGCGGCGCGATTTGACGGGCCGTCACCAATAGCTCGACTGCCGTGCGGACGGCAAGAAATGCGTGCGGGTCGTAAACGCCGAGCGCGACGCCCGTTAACTGCTTGCCTGCCCAATATCCGGAGGCCGGCACCCAAACGACGCCTTGAAAACTGATGCCTGGGAGCGAAAGACCGTTCATCGCGTTTGCATACCGCTGCGCGTCGAGTCCGAATGCCCCGGCGTACTGAAATGGCCTTGGCGTGCCCGTCGCATTATTCAACCCGGCAGACGCCACGAGGCCCGTGCACGGATAGAGCACGGCGGTTTGCCAACCCGGTATATTCGGTGAGCTTTGAACCCATTCAAGGCCTGTTGCATCCCACAGCATCGTGCGTTGCCAGCCTTGCATCGGAATGACACGCAGTTTGGCATTAATGCCGAATGCGTCGTTGAACATGTGCGCCAACTCGCCGACCGTCATGCCGTGACGCATCGCAATCGGATAGAGTCCGATAAACGATTTGTATTCGGGCTCTAGGACAGGCCCTTCGACGATCGTTCCGCCGATCGGATTGGGACGATCCAGGATCCAGATTTCTTTCCCGTGTTGCGCTGCGGCTTGCATGACGTACGCCATCGTCGAGATGAACGTGTACGCGCGCGCGCCGACGTCTTGAATGTCAAAGACGAGGACGTCGATGCCCGCGAGCATCTCGGCGCTCGGACGGCGCGTCGCGCCATACAAGCTATAGACGGGTAACCCGGATGCCGGATCAACGTACGATGGAACGTACGCGCCGGCGGGCCGGTCTCCGCGCAAACCATGCTCCGGCGCAAACAGGGCCTTGATCGACAGCGACGTTCGATGATGCACGGCGTCAACAATCGATTCCCGGCTCGCCGTTACGCCAGTTTGATTCGTGACGATTCCGATCTGGCGATTAGCCAACTCGTGCCAAGTCTCGGACAGAAAAACGTCGTCACCGAGCGTGATGTGTATTGGCGACTGAGCGGCGGCCGCGGCATGCGGCGCAAGCGCGAGCGCACTCGACGATGCGAGAAATCCGCGCCGGTTCATCCGACGAATTCGGGCTTTGTATCGGCCGGGATCAGCCCGGCCGCGGACGCGCGCGTGAAGAGCGTGTCGACGGCGGCGCGGCCTTCATCGCCGACGTCGTCGCTGAAATCGTTGACGTAGAGTCCGATGTGTTTGCGCATGACGTCGTCGGACATCTCGGTTGCATGCGCGCGCACGTAGTCGATGATGGCGTCCTCGCGTTTCCGCGCGAATTGCAAGCTGCGCCGGACGGCTTCATCGACCTCGTGCGCTTCCGCATCACCGAGATCCCGGCGCGCAAGAATCGCGCCCAGCGGGATCGGCGTTTTGGTGTGCGCTTCCCACCACTCGCCCAAATCGACGATTGCGCGCAAGCCGCGGACTTGATAGGTGAAGCGCGACTCGTGAATGATGAGTCCGGCGTCGACCTCGCCCTTCGCAACGGCATCGACGATCTTATCGAAGCGCATCTCCGCCGTTTGCGGCGTCCTGCCGAGCGCGAGGCGGACGAGGAGAAACGCGGTCGTGAGGGCGCCCGGAATCGCGATCACCGTTTGGGGTGGAAGCTCTTCGAGCGCCGGTACGGTTCCGTCCGCGCGCGGCTTCGCGACCAAAAGCGGACCGCATCCGCGTCCAAGCGCGCCGCCCGCGCGCAGAATGCGATACCGGTCGAGTAGATACGGAATCGCGCCGTAACTGACTTTGGTGAGCGCATAGGTACCGCGCCGCGCCGCGGCGTTGAGCCCTTCGACATCGTCGAGAACGGCGTCGACTTTGGGCGCGTCCTTCAGCAAGCCGTTCGTCAGCGCGGCAAAAATGTACGTGTCGTTCGGGCATGGCGTGTACGCGAGTGAATAGTTCATTTTTCTACAAAGGTGTCCAAGAAGCGATCCAACAGCGCTGCGACGGCGCGGGCGCCGGCATCGAAATCCCAGCCGCCTTGCTCTCGCGGGCCGACGAGATTCGATACGCCGCGCAGCTCAAGCGCGGGAATCCCCGCAACCGCTGCCGAGCGCAACACGGCAAACCCTTCCATCGCTTCGATCTCGGCTTCGAATCGCTGCGCGAGCGCGCGAGCGCGAACGTCACTCGTCGTAATCGTCGAGACCGTGATGGCGCTGCCGATGCGCGCGCCGATGCTGGAGCACAGGCCGACGAGCGCCGCGTCGCTGTCGACGCGTTCGACGAGACGGACACCGCCGGGAAGCGGCGGCAACGGGGTACCGTCTTCGAGACCGAGCTCGGCAAAATGATCGGTCTCGATGGCAAAGGCGTCGCCGACGGCTGCGCGCCCGCGAAAACCGCCGCCGATTCCGGCGTTGATGACGATGCTCGGAGACGACGTTGCGAGCGCGCGCGACGTCGCAGCCGTCGCTTCAACCGGACCGATGCCCGTCACGAGCATCTCGACGTGCGCGCGCGGCTTCCAGTGCCGCAGCTCCTGCGCGAGGGCACACGCGACGAGGATCAACGAATGCCGATGTACTTGTGCGTCTGCAGTGAAAGCCGGAAGAGATTCGGTTCCGCTTTTGCGGCTTCGACCGCGAGCGCAACGTTTTCCGGCTTGTTTCCTTCGGGCTGCAGAAAGATTGGCGTGTGTGAGCCGAAACGCTCCGTCCACTCGCGTGGTACGCGGCGGTCGACGATCAGCTTGGCTTCGTTCGCACGCCGCGCCATGCCCGAGTCAAGGCGTTCCTTGGGCGAGACCGTCAGCCACACGTCCGAAGCCAGCTCTCTATCGACGGGAATCGTGCCGTTCGATTCGACATGCACGCGCCGGCCGTCAGCGCGCAGCGCCGCGATCAACGCGAGCGTCTCGCGCTGGGCAAACGGCTCGCCGCCGGTGATGACAACCATTGGACAGGTGCCGCCGACTTCGCGTACGCGCGCGACGACGTCGTCGATCGATGCGATGAATTTCAGCGCGTAGTCGGTGTCGCAGAAGTCACACGCAAGATTGCAGCCGGCAAGACGCACGAAAACAGCCGGCGTCCCGGCATAGCTGCCCTCGCCCTGCAGGCTGTAGAAGACTTCGACCATCTGCAGCATTAGAGATCAGCTCTTCGGAACACGGCGCACGCGGTCGCGGTTTCCCACAGGACCAGCTCGGCGAGTCCGTCGAGCGCACCGTCAAGACGGCGCCAAATCCACATCACGATATTCTCGCTCGTCGGATTCGGCATCAAGTCGTTGAGCGAGACGTGATCGAGCTGCGAGATGATCGTGTTTTGCACGACTTTGTCGATCTCGTCGAAGTCAATCACCATACCTTGGCTCGGGCCGTCGCTTTGAATCGGCCCGGCGACTGCGACTTCGAGACGGTACGAATGTCCGTGCAGCCGCGAGCACTTACCTGGATGATGCGGGAGAACGTGTGCGGCTTCGAAGCGGAACGTTTTGCGAACTTGCACCAGGTTAGAGCGAGCCGGACGGTCCCATCGCTTCGAGGCGCTTCTTGACGTCGGATAGGAACGCGCTCGCGACCCCGCCGTCGACGACGCGGTGATCGAGCGACAAACAAACGTTCATCATCGCACGAATAGCGATCGCATCGCCGGTGACGACGACCGGACGCTTCACGACGGCTTCCATGGTGATGATTCCGGTCTGTCCGGTCGGGAGGATCGGTGCGGAGAGAATCGAGCCGTTCGCGCCGGTGTTGTTGACCGTAAACGTTCCGCCGGCGAGATCGTCGGCACCAAGCTGACCGCGGCGCGCGCGGTCGATCAGCGAGCCGGCTGCGAGCGCGAGACCCTTGACCGAAAGCTTGTCGGCGTTGCGCACAACCGGCAGAATCAGATTGTCGGGCAGCGCGACGGCAATGCAAACGTTGATGTCTTTGTGGACTTTGATTCCCGTATCGCTGAAGGATGCGTTCATCAACGGATAGGCGGAGAGCGAGCCGATTACGGCGCGCATGAAGAAGGGAAGCAGCGTGAGCTTCTGCCCGTTCTCGCGTTCGAACGCGTCTTTTTCGCGGGTACGCCACGTCCACAGATTCGTGACGTCGACCTCGACCATCGTCCATGCGTGCGGCGCCGTGTGTTTGGATTCGACCATGCGTTGCGCGATGATTTTGCGCGCTTGCGTGAGCGGGATCGTCGTCCCCGGGATCGGATTCGTGTAACTCGAGCGCCCGTCGGACGCTGCTGCTGCCGCTGTACGCGGCGCGGCAGCCGGCGCGCTCGACGAGGAGTGCGAGGCATCCAAGATGTCTTGCGCGGTAATGCGCCCGTTCGAGCCCGTTCCGCGCACGTGTGCGACGTCGACGTTGTGTTCGCGCGCGAGCTTGCGCACGGCCGGCGAAACGCCGCGCAACGTTTCCACGCTCGACGGTGCCTCGACGCGCGAGACGCCGTTGCCCTTTGCTGCGGCGGGCGCAGGTGCGGTGTGCACGGGAGCTACGGGCGCGGCCATGATCGCATCCGCAACCGGCTCTGGGCTCGCGGGTGCGCCGGATTCTTCGATGACGGCGATCGCCGCGCCGGTCGGAACCGTCTCGCCTTCGTTGACGATGATCTCGCGCAATATGCCGCTGACAGGCGAGGGGACTTCGGCGTTGACTTTGTCGGTTGAAACTTCGACGAACGCTTCGTATTTCTCGATGCGATCGCCGGGCTTCTTGAGCCATTGTGCAACGGTGCCTTCCGTTACCGTCTCGCCGAGCTGCGGCATCTTGATCGTGGTGGGCATCAGAAGTTCACCAGCTCGCGCATTGCTTCGCGCATCCGCTCGGTTGAAATCATGAATTCCTCTTCAAGCGTGATCGCGTAGCCCATCGCGGGAACGTCCGGGCCGCACAAGCGTTTGATCGGCGCGTCCAAATCGAAGAGCGCTTCTTCGGCGACCATCGCAGCGATCTCGGCGCCGATGCCACCGAATTTGTTGTCCTCGTGGATAATGAGGAGCTTGCGCGTCTTGCGCACGCTTTCCAAAATCGTCTCGCGATCCATCGGACGAATCGAACGTAAGTCGATCACTTCAACCGAAACGTCCTCGGTTTCGAGCTGCCGCGCCGCATCGAGTGCTTGGTGAACGTAGAGTCCGTAGGAGACGACGGTAAGCTGCGAGCCTTCCTTCTTAACATCGGCCTTGCCGATCGGCAAAACGTAGCGTCCTTCGGGGACGGGGCCTTTTACGAGCCGATACGTTTTTTTGTGCTCGAGGAAGAGCACCGGATCGGGATCCTCGATGGCTGCAGTTAGCAAACCTTTGATATCGGCCGGCGTCGACGGCGCAAGTATCTTGAGTCCCGGAACGTGATAGAAGAGGGCTTCGATGGAAACGGAGTGCGAAAGCGCGCCGCGCACGCCGCCGCCGTAGGGCGTGCGGATCACGAGCGGGCACGTATAGTCGCCGTTGCTGCGGTAGCGCGTCTTCGCGGCTTCGCCGACGATCTGGTTGAACGCAGGATAGATGAAGTCGGCGAACTGAATCTCGGCGATCGGGCGTAAGCCTTCCATCGCCATGCCGATCGCAATGCCGACGATGGATGCTTCGGCAAGCGGCGTATCGATGATGCGCTTGGGACCGAACTCTTCGACAAAACCCTTCGTGATCAGGAAGACGTTGCCGCGCGCGCCGACGTCCTCGCCCATGATGAGAACGCGATCGTCCCGGACGAGCGCATCATGCAGCGTTTCGCGCACCGCTTCGACATTGTTCATCTCGCGCGTTTGCATCGCTATTGCCACGGTTCGTAGTCTCCCGCATACACGTTCTTGTACAGATCCGAGGGCTCGGGAAGCGGCATCGCTTCGGCCCGGTCGGTCGCGTCGTTTGTCTCTTCGAGAATCTCGCGGCGCAACGATTCGATCTTGGCTTCGTCGATGACGCGATTCGCGAGCAATATCGCTTCGTACGTCGTAATCGGATCGCGCTTGCGCAGCTCTTGCACGACTTCGCGCGAACGATACGCACGGTCGTCGTCGTCGGTAGAGTGCGAGAGAAAACGCGCGCACTTCGCTTCGAGCAATGTCGGGCCGCCGCCGGTTCGCGCGCGATCCAGCGCGCGGTTGACGGCGTCGTAGCTGATCAGAGGGTCCATCCCATCGAATGTCTCGCCTGGAATCCCGTATGCGATTGCCTTTTGCGCAACGTCCTTGACGTGCATCTGTTGCGATTGCGGGACGGAGATTGCGATCTCGTTATTCTGGCAGAGAAAGACGATCGGCAAGTTGTGAATCGACGCGAAGTTGACCGACTCGTGCCATTCGCCTTCGCTAGTGCCGCCTTCGCCGAACGTGACCAAGACCGCGCGCCCCGTTTCGCCGCGATACGTCATCGCGTACGCAGCGCCGACCGCGTGCGGAATGTGCGCCGAGATGATCGACGAGATGTTCATGATGCCGAGGTCGTGGTTGCCGAAATGGTTCGGGAATTGACGGCCGCCCGAACGATCCGAACCGCGCGCAAACATCGAGAGCAGCAAATCTAAAATCGGATACCCGATCCCGAGCACGAGCCCGAGATCCCGATAATACGGGACGAAGACGTCTTTGCCACGCACAAACGCGAGCGCCGCGCCGGCTTGTACGGCTTCATGCCCCTCGCTCCCCAGCGCGAATGGCACCTTGCCTTGCCGGTTGAGCTGGAAGCCGCGATTGTCGACGATCCGCTGCATCAACATGTTGCGCAGGATCGTGACGAGCTGCTCGTCCGACAGTCCGTAGCGTTCGAACGTCGTAGCAGCTGAGCCGGTTTCCGGCCTCAGCGCCCGCGCCATCCAACCTCCATCAGATACTGCCCTCTCATTCCCGGTCGGCTCCCTTCGATAGACGATTCGTACCCCCCGCAGTACAGGGGGCACGGTTTGGCGGGTTGCGAAACCGCTGGGCATTATGCTGCTCGATCGTCCGCAGGTCTCCGAAGAACTCGTCCAGGTGCGCCGTCACCTCCACATGCATCCCGAGCTTTCGCTCGAGGAACATGACACGGCGAAATATCTCGAGGAGCATCTGCGCAAGATGCGTCTGGACGAGCTGCGGACAGGCATCGGAGGGACCGGCCTGCTCGGGACGCTCAAGGGTGGGAAGCCGGGACCGGTTACGCTGCTGCGCGCGGACATCGACGGGCTTCCCGTCACGGAGCTTGGCGAGACGCCGTATCGGTCGAAAAACGTCGGCAAGATGCACGCCTGCGGCCATGACGGCCACATGTCGATCTTGCTGAACGCCGCAAAGACGCTCGCCGAACGGCGCACGGAAGTTCCGGGGACGCTCGTTTTCTGCTTTCAGCCCGGCGAGGAAGGCAAAGCCGGCAACAAGCTGATGATCGACGACGGCGCGCTCGAGAACCCGCATGTCGACCGCACCTTTGCGCTGCATGTGTACACGGGTCTCGACGTCGGGAAGATCGGTGTCCGCGACGGCGCGTTCTTTGCCTCAGCCGACGAGTTCACGCTGCACATTCGCGGCAAAGGCGGCCACGGCGGGATGCCGCAGACGACGCACGATCCGATTGCAGCAGCCGGCTATTTCATCACGATGGTGCAGACGATCGTCAGCCGCGAGATTGCACCCAAGGATCCAGCCGTTATTACCGTCGGCCACATAGAAGCCGGGACGACGTTCAATGTCATTCCGGATGAAGTGATGTTGCGTGGGACGGTGCGGACGTTCGATCCCGAGGTTCGCAAGAGCATGCCTGAGCGCATCGAGCGGATCGCCAAAGGCGTCAGCGAAGCCCTGCGGGTCGAAGCCTCGATGGAGTATCGCTGGAGCTATCCGCCGACCGTCAACGACAAGGCGATGAACGACGTCGTGCGCGAGGTCGGCCGCAAGGCTCTGGGAGCGGACAACGTCGTCGAGCACGATCTTGTGAGCTGGGCCGAAGACATGTCGTTCATGCAAGAGCAGCGGCCGGGCGCATACTTCATCGTCGGCGCCCGTGGCGACGAGCGGACCGCGTTCCCGCATCACTCGGCGCGCTTCGATATCGACGAGCGCGCGCTCGAGGTCGGGTATCAGATGATGGTTTCCATCGGGTTGAGGGGCTAAAGCTCAGCCGCTCGGCGGCTCCTTCGACTACGCGCTCCTGCGGAGCGCTACGCTCAGGGTGACACCGGCAATGTCGTATGCGACGCGTGCCCAGTGCGTTAAAATGTATACAAATTAGCCAATTGTCGATTGACCCTGTAGCTGGCCTGGCCTAAAGTCGAAAATTACACATGCGCGCCGTAGAATTTGAGGGACCGGCGCGAGATCACGACGCCTGTGGCGTCGGATTCATCGCCGATCTTTCACACACCGCATCCCATGAAATCGTCCGCCTTGCGCTCGAGGCGGTTGGCTGCATGGTGCACCGTGGTGCGCGAGCCTCCGACGGCCGCACCGGGGACGGTGCCGGCCTCCTGATCGAAACCCCGCGGAGTCTCTTGATCCGCGAGTTGCCGGCGATGAGCCGCCGCGTCCCGGAGCGACATCTTGCCGCGATCGCGTTATTCTTGCCGCACGATCCCGAAGAAGCAACGGGCTTGCGGGGGCAGATCGAGGCCGCCGTCTATGCGACCGACGTCAAGCCGCTCTTGTGGCGCCGGCCGAAAGTCGATCCGGAAGTCTTGGGCGAGCACGCGCGGGCGACGCGTCCGCTGTACGAACAATTGCTCGTTGACATGGGGCCCGGCAACGTTCGCGAGCGCATGCGCCAAGTTCGGCGCAACATCATTCGCACGCTGCGCGATGCGAGCGGCGGCGCGGCGCTCGTCAGCGCATCCCCCGATAGCGTCATCTACAAAGGATTGCTTTCGAGCAACGAGCTCGGCTCGTATTTCAAAGATCTGCGCGATCCGGCGTTGACGTCGCGTTACGCGATCTTCCATCAACGGTTCTCGACGAACACCTCGCCGTCGTGGAAGCTCGTTCAACCGTTCAATCTGATCGCCCACAACGGTGAGATCAATACGATCACCGGGAATCGTGCGTGGATGCGCGCGCGCGGCATGCAGCCGATTCGCGGCGCGAGCGACTCGCTGGATTTTGACACGAACCTCGATGAGATGCTCGGTGCAGGTCATCGCATCGACGTTGCGATCGACTTCATGTTGGCGCCGGCGATTGATGCGGACGACGATCGCTTGCACGCGTATTACGATGCGCACGTCCCGACGGTCGAGCCGTGGGACGGTCCGGCAGCGATGATCTTTACCGACGGTGACATCGTCGGTGCTGCGCTCGATCGCAACGGATTCCGTCCGATGCGCTGGTGCCGCACCGAGTCCGGCAAAGTGTTGTGCGCGAGTGAAGCCGGCGTCGTCGATTTCGGCGACGACGCGATCGTGCAGCGCGGCCGTCTTGGCCCGGGCGAGCGTCTTGTCGTGCGTTTTGCGACGGGCGAACTCGTCGAGCCTAAGACATTTCGCGACGAGCGGCGCGCGCGCGGTGATTACCGCCCGATCGTGCGCTCGTGGGAATTCGACCTTTCGCGCGCGCAGGCATTGACGCTGCCGCCCGCGCCGACGGACGCGGATCTCGTTCGTTTCGCGTTTGCGAAGGACGAGATCAAAGACGTCGTCGACGTCGTCGCGTCCGGTGCCGGCGAGCCGATCTTCTCGATGGGCGACGACGCGGCATTGCCGTTCCTCGAACGCCGGATGCCGGTCGCGTATTATCTACGGCAGCGTTTCGCGCAAGTCACGAATCCGCCGATCGATCCGTACCGCGAAGGGCTCGTCTTCGACATGCGTGCGTGGATCGGTTCGGGTCCGACCAACGGCGACGTTCCGTCGTTCGGTTCGTTGGTGATGCTCGAACACGCCGTGCTGGACGAGCACGCATTCGATTTAGTGCGTTCGGACGAGCGGCTCTCGCAGCACGTCGTGCGGCTCGAGCTTGGCGCCGCGCGTCTTGGCGAGCGTTTACACGAGATCGCCCACGAAGCAGAAGAAGCCGTGCGCCTCGGCGCAAGCTTGGTCGTTCTCGACGATCGCGACGCGCAAACGCCGGTTCCGGCAGTGCTCGCGGCGGGTGTCGTCCACCAGACGCTGACGAACGCCGGATTGCGCATGCAGTCGAGCATCGCGGTCGCCGACGGCTTCGGGCGCGACTCCCATTCGATCGCCGCAGTCATCTCCGCCGGTGCAAACGTCGTGTGTCCGTGGCTTGGACTGCGGATCGCCGCGCACAATGGTGGAACGAGCCGCGCGTTTCTCGATGCGGTGCGCTCCGGCGTGCTCAAGGTGATGTCGAAGCTCGGCATCTGCACCTTGCGTTCGTACATCGGTGCGCAAACGTTCGAGACGGTTGGGCTCGGACGCGACATCGTCGATCTGTGCTTCCCAGGCATGCGTGCGCACGTTCCGACGGTCGGCTTTCGCGAGTTTGAAGAAGATATTCGCGCATGGAGCACGGCCGCAGCCGAAGGCAGTGCGCCACAGGATCGTGGACTCTTCCGCTATCGGCGCGAAGGCGTGCGCCGCGGCTTCGATCCCAACGTGATCAAGTTCTTGCGCGCGGCCGCGATGAACGGCGACTACCCCGCGTTCGAAAAGCTGTCGGACGAGATGGAAGCGCGTCCGCCGATTGCGCTACGCGACCTGATCGCACCACAGTCGGTCGGCAATTCGATCCCCATCGAGGAGACGCAGAGCGTTTCCGACATCGTGCGCAAATTCACGACCGCAGCGATGTCGCTCGGCGCACTTGGACCGGAAGCGCATGCGACGATCGCAACGGGCGTGAACGTCATTGGCGCCCGCAGCAATTCCGGTGAAGGCGGTGAGGAGCCGTCGCGATATTGGGGCCCGTCGCGTAGCGCGATCAAGCAAGTGGCATCAGCGCGTTTCGGCGTCGGCGCCGAATATCTCGCGAGCGCTGACGAGCTCGAGATCAAGATGGCGCAGGGCAGCAAACCCGGCGAAGGTGGCCAGATTCCGGGGTTCAAGGTCTCGGCCGATATCGCGCGCCTGCGCGGTGCAAGCCCCGGACAAGCGCTGATCTCGCCGCCGCCGCATCACGACATATATTCCATCGAAGACCTAGCGCAGCTGATCTACGATTTGCGACGCGCGGCTCCGCAAGCCAGGATTGCAGTCAAGCTCGTCAGTCAGTCAGGCATAGGCGTCGTTGCAAGCGGTGTCGCGAAAGCGCGCGCCGACGTCATCCACATCAGCGGGTTCGATGGTGGGACCGGGGCGTCGCCGCTTTCGTCGATCAAACATGCAGGCTTGCCGTGGGAGCTCGGTCTCGTCGAGACGCACCACGCGCTCGTCGCGAATGGGTTGCGCTCGCGGGTGAAGCTGCGTGTCGACGGCGGATTCAAGAGCGGCCGCGACGTGATCGTCGCGGCGATGCTTGGCGCCGATATGTATGGTTTCGGAACGGCATTGTTGATCGCACTCGGTTGCATTTACGCACGCCAATGCCACAAGAATACGTGTCCGGTCGGCATCGCGAGCCAAGATCCAAAGTTTCGCGACAAGTTCAAGGGCAAGCCTGAGGAAGCGGTTGCGTTCTTCGACTTCATCGCAAGCGACGTGCGACGCCGCCTCGCGAAGCTGGGTGCGCGCACGCTCGAAGAGATTCACGGACGCTCCGATCTGCTGCGCGTCGCCGATGCCGCGCTCAATCTTGGCGTCGACGTCGATCTGACCGAAGTGCTGCGTTTGCCCGAGCAGATGGTCGAGCCGCGCGACGTTCCCGAAGAAGAAGGTCACGTCGACGATCGCGCCTCGGCGCGCAACGAGCGCTTCGTGCTCACGCCGGCGGATCGTACGGTCGGGGCGCGGATCGCGAATTCGATCGTGCTGCAGCGTAAGAGCGGCGAAGACGTCCGCCCGATCTCGCTGCGCTATCGCGGAACGGCCGGGCAGAGTTTCGGCGCCTTCATAACGAGCGGGTTGACGCTCGAGCTCGACGGTGACGCAAACGACTTCGTCGGCAAGGGAATGGAAGGCGGAAAAATCGTCGTCCGCTCGCCCGGCGAACCACACGAGCCCGCAATCGGCAACGCGTGCTTCTACGGGGCGCGTGGCGGCGAGGCGTTCGTGTACGGCGCAGCCGGTGAGCGTCTGGCGGTACGCAATTCAGGCGCGACCATCGTCACCGAAGGCGCCGGCGATCACGCCTGCGAGTATATGACCAAGGGGACTGTGGTAATTTTGGGCCCGGTAGGGCGCAATTTCGCGAGCGGAATGACCGGCGGCACCGTGTTCACGCTGCTCGCGAAGCCATCAGCGCCGTTGCCGCATGCGGACATGCTCGCAATGTCGGCACGCGATCCGGATGCGGGACTGCTGCGCGATCTTCTCGAGCGCCACCACGCCGCGACGAACTCCGCGCTGGCGCGCGAGCTCGTGGCGTCCTGGCCGCAATCAGCCGAGCAGTTTGCGAAGTTCGCGCCGGCCGCTACGGTAGCGGAACCGGTCGTAGCACAGCGCCGCTAACCCTCGCCCTCGGCGCCCCCGTTGGCCGCGCTCGTCGATTCGTACGTGCGACGTGCGTGATCGACCATCTCGCCCGCCATTTTGCGCGCCTGGTCGGCGTTTGCGCGCATCGCTTCCGAGCCGATCTTCATCAATTCTGAGAGATGGCCGAGTGCGCGATTCGCGTACTCTTGGTTGAGGCTTGCTGACTTCGAGGCGTGTTCGGCGAGCGTTTTCTGCAGCTCGCCGGCCGTGGTCATCGACTGCTCGATGAGCGGCTTCATTTGCTCCGCCGATTGGCTCGCGGCCGCAGAGACCTTGTTCTGGAGGTCGCGCGCCTGGGCCATAATGCGTTCGGTGAGGTCGGATGGATTCATAACCGCATCCTTTCTTGGACGGGCGCCTTTAGCGCTTGCCTGAGGGTCATCCCCCATCCGGGCGCGCTCACACTTTTTAAAGCAACGCAAGGGCGGCCTTAGCCGGTCGCGAACCGCAAACACGGTACCCACCAAGGAAGAAGAATTTGGCAAACAAGGCGCGACGGTCGGCACTTTCAGCTGCGGGCTTAATGTTAATTGCAGGGTGCTCGGGAGGCGGGCACTCCGCGGGTTCGTCCCCGCCCGTTGGAGGCAGTAATCCCTCGAGCCTCACCAATGGCGCGAAGGTGACGCTCAGCATCACGATTCCGCCGAAGACATCGCAGAGCGCTCGCCGGATCAATACGAAAGCGCGCCCGTCGGCGGTCAAACGGCACCCGACCTACGTGAGCCCTTCAACCGCGTCGATCGGCATCACGGCAACCAATGCGTCGAGTTCGTTTTCGACCACGATCACGCTGTCGCAATGCACGAATCTCTACGTCGTTTATGAGTGCGCGACGAATCTTCCGGTCGGGGCGTACACGATCTACACGAACCTGTACGATTCCAGCAGCAATCTGCTCGCGACGAATCTGTATTCGAATCCCACGCCGCAGACGATTTACGCGAATGGTGCAGCGCCCTACGGCAATTATCTGTACGTCGACACTGCCGGCGTCGCTAAATACGTTTTTCTTGAGTCACCGTCGAACTGTTTCGCGATCGGTGGCGGCGGCGGTAGCTCATATGCACCGCTCGTGTTCTTCGACGCTGACGATAATGAAATCGTTGGGCCCCTCGCCAATCCGCTCGAGGGTTATGTTGTCGGTGTCAATGGCGCGGGTCAGGGCGCGATCGACATATACGCGGAGTTCGGGGGTCAGTTTTTCTCTGCCGACCACCAGATGATCACCGACACCTCGCTGTACGTTCCGTTCGTTTACGCGACCGGCAGCGAAGGTTCGATCGTCCTTTACGGCTGGACGTATAATTTCACCGCCGAATTCGGGGCCGGAACTAGCGGCGCCGCCGGATTTCAGCCTGGTTCGCCGTCGAGCCCGGGCAGCGTGCAGATCACGGCCGGGACCTACCTCGCGATTGGGATGACGCCGGGGAATCCGCAGCTCACGCCTTACGTGGTCGAAGAGAGCGTTCCAGCCATCACGCAATGCAACTCCGTCTACACATATCCGTCCCTTTCGAGTCCGAGCTTGATGGGCGCCGTCAACGACTCGGTACAGGGCCGTGACATCGTTTTCGTCGACGGACAGAATGTCGCCGTCGCAGACGGGCATAACCCGGCGCTCTATTTCTCCGGCGGCGTGCCGCAAATAGCGCTTCCGCTGAGCACGTACACGCTCGGTGGCAATGAGACGCCGGTCAATCTGTTTACGTCTCCCGACGTTCAAGGGCGCTTTTTTGTAATCACCAATAACTCGAGCAACAGCGGCAACGGTCAAGCCGACCAGATGCTCGCAACCAGTGGCAGCGCAGTCTTTCAGGGATCTTACCCGTTCTCGTTCGCTGCGACGACGTCGACGCGGATTGCCGGCGAAGGTGGTTCAGGGGAATACGCCCTCTACTACTCGAGTGGATCGAATAATCTGCTGTACGGCGTCGATCGGACGAACGGCAATCAGTATCCGACGATCACCGCGTTTGCGAGCGGCACCGTCTACACGGTATCACCGTCCGGCGCCGGCGCCAACTACATTTTCTTCCGAGGTTATAACGCCGGGGCCCTACAATACCAGCTCTGCACATTTGACCCTACGATCGGAATCGGGAGCGCGAACTGCGTCAATTTGGGTAACGGCAACTCGAGTACGGTTAGCATCCGTCTCGATCCGGGATCCGGCGAGATGCTGGCCGTCGCGGGTACGAACATCATCGACGGCGTCGCGAACACACCACCCGGAAGCTTTGGGATCGCCATTGCTTACAGCGGTTTCCCGGTCAGCCAATCGCGATTCGTCCCAGGCGAGGCAACGCCCGGATTCATCGGGGTCTATCAAACGACGTCGACGCCGTATACGACGACGTTCTTGCAATATAGTGGCGGCACATGGAGCTCGGTCGGGAACGTCCAGTGGCCGACCGCATGGATCGTGCCGATATACTGAGGTTGACTGCTTGAAACGAGCTCGACGCGCCGCAATCTCTGCAACCGGGATCATGTTGATCGCCGGCTGTTCCGGCGGCGGCCATTCGTTAGCTCCGTCGTCCGGTGGTGGCGCGAATCTCGGATCGTCGAGCGCCCTGACCAACCCCGCTCGCGTGACCTTGAGCATCACGGTGCCGGCGCGACAGACGCAAGTTTCACGACGTGGCGCCGCAGCATACCGGCCGACGGCCGTTCGGCGCGTGCCGAGTTGGGTTAGCCCGTCGACTGCGTACGTCGGTATCCAAGAAATGTCCGGCGGGCAGCAGGCGTTTTTCACCTACCTTGCGCTTTCATCGTGCACGTCCAGTGCCTACACGTATCAGTGCAGCACGAACTTGCAGGCCGGCAACTACGCGATCTACCTCAACCTGTACGACCAAAGCCTCAATCTGCTCTCGACGAACGCGTACTCGAGCCCGGCGCCGATTCCGATCTATCCGAACGGCTCGCCGTATCCGAACAACGTCTACGTTACAACGGCCGGCGTCATCTCGAGCCTGCAGCTCCAAGCGCCCCAAACCTGTTTTGCGGCCGGCGTGCAGCAAAGCATCCCGTTGTACGTTCTCGACTTCGACGGCAACACGATCGTCGGACCGATCGCGAATCCGCTGACCGCAGATTTCACCGCGTACAACGGTGCGGGTCTCGGGGCGATCAGTCTCTACGTGATGTATAACGGCTCGCCGGCTGCTGCAAACACGTGGACCATGACCGATTCGTCGATTTATGCTTCGCCCTATTTGTTCGTAAGCGGCCAAGAAGGCGCGACCTTCATCGCGGCCAGCGTGACGAACATTCCGCTGTATTTCAACAGCCAGGCGCCCACGTACTCAGGTAATGCCGGCTATGCCGCAACAGGCACGTACATCGCGTGGGCGCTCGACAACAATCCGCAGCTCGACGGCATGTATCCGATCGCGATCCAGCAGAGCTTGAATCAGGCGGTGATGTGTCAGTCGGCGGACGGCACCAACAATGCCTTCGTGGACGTCGAATCCTTCCGCGATCCAGTCAGTGGAAGGCCGTATCTCGTAACCGGCGACGCCAATAACAACATTGCGATCTTCGATGCGTATTCACCCGCAGACGCATCGGATGCATACACGTTCTTCCAGACGTCGGACGCGTACGGAAACATCGGACCCAAGTCGCAACTCTACCAAACGTACACGTTTGCGCCGTCGAATCCGTTTGTCAACTTTC